>OOCN01000157.1_pt1 | contig 71273 bp, 72 predicted proteins | sample 1671361 | NCBI WGS metagenome assembly OOCN01 (sample SAMN06348149, study PRJEB24527) | human gut metagenome | biome: human gut; feature: ankylosing spondylitis patient; material: feces | host: Homo sapiens | place: China | collected 2015-10
TATTATCTAATTTATCTACATTACATAATCATCCCCACAAACCCTAATTTATCTAGCTAACCTTAACCCACAATAAAAATTAAAAAACTAATTTATACAACTATATTAATCTAAAACAAATTTAAAGAAAAAAGAATACATATAAAGAAAGCAGTTTGTGAAAATTAAATCACAAACTGCTTTTTCTTAATCATTTACCTAATAATACTTTATTACTAAAGCTGATTTTCAGTAATCAAGGTAAAATCAAAAATCACTTCTGTACAGGAACAACACAGAACATAACAAAGTCCTCATCACCTGTATTGATGATACTATGGCTATTACCATTAGGGCAATAATGACACTGACCGGCAGAAAAAGATTCTTCACCGTCGTTATAAAGGACTTTAGCATTACCACTAATAGCATAAACAATTTCCCCATTACCTTCATGCTTATGGTAGCCGATAGATGCACCCGGCTTTAGGACAGCTTTCATAATCTTGCCATGCTCATCGTCAAACATTTGAGCAGAAATTTCTTTTTCTCCACCTTTAAAATTTTTAATAACTGTTGTTTCCATATTATTATAATCAAAAATCACAATAAAACACTCCTTGTTGTAAATAATCTATTAACATTATACCATCAAATTATGAATAAATAAAGTGGAAGAACCAAATTGTTTTTGTATTTTTCATTCATTGTTCATAATTTATTAATAAATTCAATCAAAAATAATCAGTTATAAGCTGATTGATAAAGTTTTCACAATATTTTATTCAAAAAGCAGAAAAATTGTGCATAAAAGTGTTGACATTACAGAAAATATATGTAAAATATAAATGTGCAAATTAAATTATTCCATTTTTAAAATGAATAAATGCAAAAAATAAAAAAATATAAAATATATAAATTTAAAATTAAAGGAGTTTTTACTATGGGTAACGAACTATACAACAACACAATCATCCTAAACAAGCTATGTAAGGCTATCACAAACAACTACCGTAACTGTGCACAGACAAGCTTAGTTAATGACGAGGTTATCTCACCTACAGGTATGGCTATCCTTACTAGTCTTTATGTAAACCCTAGTGATGACACAATCAGCAACATTGCAACTAACATTTATGTTTCTAAGGGTCTTGTTTCAAGAGAAGTTGAAAAGCTTCGTAAGGACGGTTACCTACAGACTATCTCTGATGAAAATGACAGAAGAATGGTTAGACTAAAGCTTGTTGACTCAACAATTCCTCTGGTACAGAAAGAAATGGAAACACTTGATGTTCTAACAGACAAGGTTACTGAAGATATTTCTGAAGAAGATTTCAAGAAGTTCCTTGAAACTGTTGACAAAATTCAGAACAACCTTAACCACCTAACTTATTCCGATACACATAACTAATAAAATAACCGGTAGTATTTTCCTTCAATTTAGCTGTCACGAAAGTGGCAGCTATTTTTTTATATTGTAAGTAATTTGTAACCCTAAATATTGTTGACTTATAATATACCAAATGATAAAATAAACTAGTTAGAGTATGTGTATTTTTAGCCTAGTAATCAGCTGATTATTACACAGTTTTTATAAAAATAACTAAATTTATATTTGAGGTATAATTATGGCAAAAACAATGATTGTTACCAGTGCTACTTCAGGCATCGGCAAGGCTATTGCAAAGAAATTACTAAAAGAATCAACAGATAAAAACGACAAGCTAATTATAAATTATTTCGACAAAAATCAGATGGAAGAAATGTCAAATGAACTTTCCGATACTGATAAAGAAAAGGTTACTTTCATTTATGCCGATATGTCAACATATGAAGGCATGGAAGGTTTTGTTAATGATGTACTAAAGGTATCTGACAAAATCGACTGGCTTGTATGTAACACTGCTATCGGCACATACAAGAAGTTTGAAGAATATGACTATGAACTATGGGACACAATCCTAAGAACAAACCTTTCTGTTCCTACATTTATGGTACAGAAGTTTAAGCCACACTTTAATAACGGTGGCAAGATCATCTTTATGGGTTCACTATGTGGTAAACTTTCATACAGTTCTTCCCTAGTATATTCTGTTTCAAAGGCAGGTGTTCATCACCTGGCAAAGTGCTTACTTAAGGAATTTGATGGTCAAAATGTTTCTATCAACGCTATTGCACCATCATTTGTTGAAACACCTTGGCAGAAGGGTCGTTCACAGGAAAGCTACGACAGAATCAACAGAAAGATTAACCTTCACCGTTTTGCACAACCTGATGAAGTTGCAAAACTTGTATATGACACAATGACCAATGACTTTATCAACGGTACATTACTTGAAATTAGTGGTGGTTACGAATATTTCTAATTAATACTTTAAAATTCACTTATTTGGAGTATATAAAAAATGCTAACACAACATCAAGAAATTTTGTATCAGCTACTTATTGAAATGGCTGATATTTGCACAGAACACAATATTTCTTACGGTATTGGTAGCGACACACTTTTGGGAGCAATCAGCATTAACTCTATGCTTCCGGAAAGCCACACTATCTCTGTTTATATGAAAAGCAACGACTACTACAAATTCATTGAAATTTGCAGTAAAAAATGTGAAAGAACAAACCATCGTTTCTTAGATTGTAGAGAAACAAATGAGTTTTGTACAAATTCTTTTGCCAGATATGTAAACACAAAAACAACTTTAATTGACAAGCACAACCTTATTACCGGTGACAAAGCAGGTATTGGTATTGACATTTATTGCTTGGATAATGTTAGAAATCACAAAAATGATGCTGAGCATTATTACAAAAAGTTAAGGCTTTACTGTGACTTTCTTAACAATAGCAAGAACTACAGTATACCGTATGAAGACAACAAATTTTCTTATCTATTTAATAAAGCAAAAGGCAAAGTAGTTTCTAAAGAGTCTATTCTTGAGTCTTTAGAATCTAACCTGGAAAAATTTAATAATTACAACTGCAACTTTTATATGGTTAGAGAACCTTCATTGCCTGTATGTATTCCAAAAAGAATTGTAGGTTCATTTAATTCTATAGTAACCATTGCAGGTAGAAAGTTCAGAACTTTTGAAAATCCTTATTCTTACCTTTCTATTATATATGGTGAGGAATGGATGTATCAGAACAGTCCTAAAAATACAGATGATACACTTATCCTTAACCAAAAAACCACTTATGAAAATATTAAGTCAGAGCTATATAACTTTATTGACAAAGAAGAACTTGACAAAAAGTATAATAGCAAAAAGAACTTTGACGTTTTAACAGAAAAGCAAGGACTAAAGGTTCAGGACTTTAGAAGTAAAATCGAACTTATCGGTAAAAGCCTTGAGGACCACAACTTTTTGCGTAGCAAAAATGATGAAATAGAAAAAGCTATTGAAGAAGAAAACTACAACAAGCTTTCTGAGATTTTTTCTGAATACATAAAAAATCAAAGCAGTAAAAAGCTAATCGGTAGCAAGGATTTGGACAACATATATCGCTACCATCACCCACTACTGATTAAGATTGACCCTGAATATTATGAGGCAGTTGTACTTACACTTTTTCATACCAGCAGAATTGACAAGGCAAAAAGGTTCATTCAAGTTTACTCATATCATTTCAAGAAAACAATTGTAATGAAGGTAGTTGAAGAAAATATTTTCCACTACAAAAAAGCCCTTGTTCTCATTGATGAAAATAAATTTGACAGAGCTATTACCCTACTTGATAAACTGCTAAAGAAATACCCTAAGAATATTTCTTTTATTAAACTGAAAATATACTGTTTGCTAAAAAGTTTCTTTGCTGATGACCACACAGTAGAAATCAAAGGTCTTATTAACTTAGGTCTTGAGATATTTCCTAATGATGGTGATTTGCTAAAGTATCAAAATGAGCTTTTGATAAATGATGACCTAGAAAAAGCTATTTTAGGATACATTGATGCTTACTTTAAGACAGACAATATTATTACAAAAAGAGAAATCAGGTATACCCTTGATAAGCACCTTGATACACTTATTAAGGATACCCATAACATAGATTTTCTTGACAGACTTCTGCTTATTCTTAATGATGACTTTAGGTTATACAACAAGAAGTTTCAGCTGATGAATAATGAAATAGAACAAACAGAAGGCAGAGAAAGAAAAGCTAAAAAGCAATATGACTTTGTGTATTATCTTGTAAACCTAAGATATAAATACAAAGAAAAATTTGCTCAAAATATTTTTTCAAAAACAGAAAGAACAATATCACAGTGGTATCACAACATTGTTAAAGGAATTTGCAAAAATGAATTTATCACCTGTGTTTCAGCAGAGATAATCAACTGTACCGACTTTAACAAGCTGTCTATGATACTTGACAACATAGACAGTCATATGGTGAACATAGATATTGGTGACATTAATTATCTATACTGTTTAATATTAAAATCCCATGTGCTAAGAAAAATTGGAGAATTTCAAAAGTCTAGCAAAATTCTGATTCAGGTTGCTAAGGAGAACAAAGACCCTTACTTAACAATTGTAATCAAAAAGGATTTTTTAGGTGAAATAAACTGTATTTATAGAGAACTTACAAGTTCAATCGAACATATTTATGACAGTAGTTTTGATAGCAAAATCAGTGCTAAAAAAATTAACGAAAAAGAAAAAAGTGATGAAAAATCTGTTTATGATTTTTACACAAACAGAATCAAGGGTATCTACCCAAGTGTTCTGAATTTCTTAGAGATAATCACTAAAGTTGGACTGATAACTATTCAGCAAAGAAACGACTTTGTAAAAGACCTTTCTATTGATGAAAGCAGTACCTTTAACAAGGAAATTGCAGAAACTCTCTATAAATTAACTGGTCAAATTCAAATTTAATGTAAGGAAATAAAAAGCTATGATGACTGATAAACAAAAACATTTGTATGTTCTATATAAAGAAGTAGATGAATTATGTAGAAAGCACAATATTGACTACCAGCTTGCCGGTGGTACACTAATCGGTGCTATTCGTCACAGAGGTTTTATCCCATGGGATGACGATATGGATATTACAATGACAAGAAACAACTGGGAAAAGTTTGTTCAGGTTTGTAAGACTGAACTACCTGACAACAGAATTTTGGAGTGTCAGGAACTTAACCACAACTTCCACAATGTTATTGCAAGATATACAGACAGAACATCATCTGCTGTACACTCAACACAGGTACTTTTTGATGATGTAGCAGGTGATATGATTGACATTATCTGTTATGACTATCTACCTGACAACAACAAATCATGGAAACAATACACAAAGGATATTACACTATACAGTGACCTTATTAACCCTTGTATTGTTTATTCCTATCGTTTCGGTTACAACCACTTCAGATACGGTTTCTACCGTTTAAAAATGAGATTTCAGGGCAAAGACAAGGTTCTTGATAATCTACAAAAGAAGATGTTTAGCTACAAAGAAGAGGATTGTCCTTATGTAGTTCTTCGTTGGGGTGGTACACCACTGTTATTCAGAAAAGAAATCTTTGGTGACAGTAAGAACTGGGTTCTTTTTGAAGATACTATGGGTCAAGCACCTGACTATATCAGCGACTACCTTGTAGAACACTATGAAGATGAATGGATGTTTGTACCTCCTGCTACCGAACAAGCAGGTCACAACGCTATCTTCTCACTTGATACTGACTACAAAGTTATCAGAAACGAAATTAAGCATTTTGTTGACCCTGAAAAACAGATGAAAACTTTTCTTCGCAAGAAAGCTTTTGTTATGCCATTTATGTCACTATGGCTTGTTGTTAAGAACTTTAACATTTTAGTTTCTCTAAAGTCAAAGGCAAAGAGCTTTAGAGAGGAATATAACAATTGCAAAGCTGATATTAACAGAGCATATGAGAACAACGACTTTGCTACACTTGAAGAAATTTTCTCAGACTATATTGCACTACAGTTCCGTAAGGACTACTTTGGTCGTGACAACTACAATGATGTTTATAAATATCGTCATCCTGTATTGCTAAAGCTACCTGATGAAATTGCCGACAAGATTGTACTTACTCTGTTTAACAGAAACAACATCTCAAAGGCAATGAGATACATTACAGTTACTGAACAGAAGAAAGTTGTAACTCCATTTATGCTAGGTCTAAAGAGAGATATTCTTTTCTTTAGAGAAGCAGTACACAACACAAGTATCGGTAAACTGGTTGATGCTGAAGAACAAAGTGAGTATTTATACAAGAAATATCCTTACTCAATCGGTGTTATTAAGCTAAGAATTTACATTCTAATGAAACTTGGAATGAACAAATATTTCCACGACCTTAACAGACTTGTTAACCAAGGTCTAAAGATTTATCCTGATGACGGTGATCTTCTAAAGTATCAGCTTGACCTTGAATGTGGTGGAAAAAGGGAAAAGCTTGTTAACTCATATATTGATGCTTTCCACAATACTCTAAATGGTTTTACTCAGCTTGACATTCAGGATATTGTTACAGAGAATATTCCTAATATTAATACAATTTTTGATGCAGAAAAAGCACTTTCTGTTCTACCTGAAAACACAGACCTAATCAACAAGTATGTTGACTTAGTAATTAAGGAAGGCAAAAACGACAAGGTATATTCATTATTTGCATTTCTTAAAGACAAAATCCGTTTTCTCTCTGATAAATACGAAAGTACAGTTAACAAGGTTACTTCTTTCTTTATTGCAGTTGAAAAGGAAAACAAGTTATTCCTAAATTCACTGCTTTGTGAAGATTATGATGAACTTCTAAAGTTAGAAGAAAAGGTTAACAAGCTACAAGACTCAAGTGTTAAGGACCTTATCCTTGGTGATATTCTTTACAAAAAGGGTGAAAGCGAACAGGCTATTGAGTCCTACATTAAGGCAACAGAAAACACAGATAACGACAAGACACTTTGCATCTTAAAATACAGATTCTTTAGTGACCTTGAAAAGTTGGATAGCTACTTAGAACAAGTTAACTTCTTACGCAAACTAAATATTGAAACAAGAAAAGAAGAAGAAGCCTCTGAAGAAAGAAAGGCAATTATGCGTAAGAATATGTTTGAACAGTGGAAAGCTCCATACAAAGACAGTAAGACAATCAGCAAAATCTACAGCAAGGTTTCTCTAATTGACAAAATGTTTGTTGGTGAAGGAATTGACCTTACAACAATGATTGACATTATTGAAGAAGTAGGTGCATATGCTGATCCTGAGGTTAAGACAACTCCTATTGTTTTAGGCAAGAGATTTAGAAATACTGTTGATGGTCCTCAGCACACAGACCACAACCTAGTTGCTCCCGGTGATAGTAATGTATGATAAATCCGCAAGTATTTATGTAGTAAAGTTACTTGAAGAACTTGATGATATTTGCAAGAAAAACAATATCTCCTATTCCCTATACGGCAAAACTGCAGTAAGTGCAATTACAAAACACACTATCGAAGATGATTGTGCCAGAATAATAATGCACAATGATGACTTTACAAAGCTATGTAAAGCAATGAGCAAAGAAAGACTTTACACTAGAACCTTTGATTCTATGTACAATAACCCTGAATATATGGATTATTCAGCAAGATACTGCAACAGTGAAACAACAAATATTTCCCTAGACCAAAAGTCAAACATTTTTATGTCCGGTATATATGTTGAGATTTTGCCTATTAGAAATGAAGAAACCACCAAGTTTCAACATTTCAAGTTGAGATTTCTTGAACATGGATGGGAAAAGCACTTTTGCAGTTTTGTAAATGTTGAAAGTTTCAAGTACCTTTTGCCTGTACCTATTGTTAATATAATGAAACTTACAGGCAAAAACAAAACATCCAAAAATATTTTTGAAAAATTTTCATTAGCCCATTCAGGGAAAATCACTTCCCGTTGTTCTATTAAGGGTTTTAACGAAACACTTGAAACTTTCTCTTATGACCCACTTGCAAAAACAAAAAATGTAGAGATTGACGGTAAGAACTTTTCAATCTCTACCAGGATAGACTCTATCTTGGATAAACTGTTTAGCTATGATTGGCGAAATGAAATTCCAAAGGAAGAAAAGGACAACATTGTTCTCCTAGACACTTCCTGCAAACAGTTTTCAAGAACACTAACTCGAAACAAAAATATATGGAAAAGATATTTTAGAAGGAAGTCACGACATATGTTTATTTACAAATTTTCTAATAAATATGACAGACAGAAAAAACACATTTGGAGCTTAGCAAAAAGAACCGGCACAAGAGCCAGACTACACTTTTACTATATGCCAAAGATGGGTGTTATTCGTAACCTTGAGAAAAACAAGGACTACTACAGACTGTCACAGATTATGAGACCAAACAGAATTGCAACACTTATTGCTTTTAAACAAGGCAAAGGCTTTGCAGTTAACAAGGAGCTTTTTGATATTCAGATGATGTTATTTAGATTTGAAGGTAATGATGAAATTGCCGATAAGCTGGAAGAAATCACTCCTGAGTATTATATGAACTCTATTATCTCTCTTGACTCAAAGTAAGGTAATCTTATGAAAAGAATTATTAGCTTTTCTTTACTGATAGTTTTCCTCATTTCTTTCGCAGGATGTGGAAAAAGTTCTGAAAATACAGAAAGTACAGAACAGTCAAAAGCTACTTCACAATCAGTTACTGCCACTACCCATAATACTGAAAAAACTACCGAAAATTCAACTATCAAACCAACTGAAAAGAAAGGCAAACTTTCCGGTTTTAAGGTTCTCCTTGATGCAGGTCACGGATGTAGTGGCAATTATGTTGAACCAAAGTATAAAGGTGCAAGTGACAGTGAGGTAACTTACGAAAACAGTTCAACAGGTAGCACCGGTGTTGTAACAAAAAAGCGTGAGGGTGACTTAACTCTTGAAATTGCTTTGAAGTTGCAGAAAAAGTTACAAAATCTCGGTGCTGATGTGCTTATGATTAGAACTAAGAAAACTACACCTATGAGCCTTGTACAAAGGGCAGAATACGGCAACAAGCACAAAGTTGACTTGGCATTTAGAATTCACGCTGACGGACTTGATGACCAATCAGTTAACGGTGCATCTACCCTATACCCATCAGCAGAACATATTAATAATAAAATAGCAGAAAAAAGTAAGAACATTGCGTCAATTATTCAAAGGGAATACATTAAGTCAACAGGACTTGCAGACAGAGGTACTGTTGAAAGAAATGATTTAGTAGGCTTTAACTTTACTACTGTTCCTTGTATTCTTCTTGAACTTGGTTTTATGACTAATCCTGAAGAGGACAGAAAAATGTCAGACAAAAAATTCCAAGAAAAAATGGTTGACGGTATAACAAACGGAATGATTGCTTATTATACAAATAAGCATTAAATATTTTTGAGGTGATATTTTATGTCAAATGGAAAACATGGAAATAACAGTCACAAAGGACTTGTAATCTTAATTGTAGTTATCCTTATTGTAGCAATTCTTGCAGTTGGTGGTTTTGTATTTAGAAGTGAACTGTCAAAGGCATTTAACAGTGCTAAGGATACTATTATCGGTACAACAACTACAACAACTACCACTGTTTCAACTACTGAACCTACAACAACTTCTCCTATTAGTCAGAATGTAATTAAAGCTGAAGAATATGTTGATAAAATGTCTCTAAACGAAAAAGTTTGTCAGTTATTTGTTGTAACACCTGAACAGCTAACCGGTGTTGATGTAGCTACAGTTGCAGGTGAAACAACAAAATCTCAGTTAAAGAAATACCCTGTCGGTGGTATTGTTTATTATCCTCAAAATGTTGAAAGTAAAAAGGCATTTAACGAAATGATAGACACTACTCAGTCTTACTCAAAAACACCTCTGTTCATTATGAAGGATGGCTCAAAAACAACATTTACTTACAAAGACCAGCTACAGGTTTCTGATAGCCTAGCAAAAAGCAAAAACATTAAGAAGGATGTTCTGACTGCTTTTAATGACGGCAATCAGATTATCCTAATGCCAAAGGACTTAGAAACTGCAGTAAAGACAATTACAAGTGCAGTTAAGAACGGCAAAATTAAGGAAGAAGACCTTGATGTAGCAGTTGCCGAAATTATCAACACTAAGTACGAAAACGGTATTATGAAGTAATAATCTTACAGTATTTTAGTATTATAAAATTATAGTATTATTGTATTATGAACAAGATAATATAACTTATTAGTGGGCATTAAAATGCCCACTTTTGTTTTTTATTTTTTTTAATTTTGTCTTTTTAATTTTGATTGTGGTTAAAGGCAAATTTGTAGTGAGAATATATACCATAAAATCATATGAAACTATGACTCACAGGTGTAGGGGACATCATTGATGTCCCGTTTGAAAATTAACCTTTCTATTTGTATTTTGTCCTACGTAGTTACCCTAAATTTGTACATATTCGCCAGTCTCCCTTGTGTAAAGGGAGATGTCAGCGATAGCTGACAGAGGGATTGTCTAGTAGGCAGTAATAGATAGATAAAATTTAGATAGGAAAACAAAACCTATTATATATCTATCGAATAAAATTGATATAGCAAAAAGTATATACCATAACAATCCCTCAGTCGCTCTTTAAGAGTAAATTGTCATTCTTCCAATTTACAAGCGACAGCTCCCTTTACACAAGGGAGCCTTATTTGCTGAAATTTAACACTTTACATTTAGCCCTACAAACCCTAATTTGTAAAGCAAATAAAGCAAATAAATCTAGAACAAATTACCAATCATACTCCATATTTGAGATAAGGTAATCCTTATCTGATTTATTAAAGGTAAATCTTTCATGGAGGTTATTTTTGCCTACTTTACGATTGCCAACAGGAACATAGTCCTTTGAATATACTATAGTATAATATACTTCAACTGTAAATTTATCTTTGCCCACATTTTCTAATGTGTCAAAGTCAATCTTCTGTAATTTGCATTCTTCTACAGTATCAAATAGAGCAGTAATTTCACCTTTACTGTAGTTTTCTCTTTTGTCTTTTACAAAGCACATATTAAAATTATCAGCATTATGTTCTTTTAAAGAGTTACAGTAAAGGAGCATTGTACTGTTAATTTTGTTCTTAACTTCTTTGTATTGGTCAACAGTTGTTGTTTGTGTAGTAGTTACTGAAACAGAAGTGTCTTTACTTTCATTACTGCAAGAGCATAGTGAAATTGCAATTATAATAGCAAAAACTATACTTATTATTTTTGTTACTTTCATGATATTTTACCGTAACCTTTCAATTTTATCCATCTTTTGCTTCCAGGAATCGAATCTAACTTATCTTCCCATCTATCATTTGAATGACAAGCAATTCTAGTACAGGATGTTGTTCCAGTTTGATGTCTAGTTATCCATAATGAATGGGTAAAAGTTTTTTTACCGTTAAATTTTACTTGTATAATATCACCTTTGCTAGCAACATAAGGTTGATCATATTTAATTATTGAACCTTGTGGACCGACATAATCATTATGAATTAAATAGTTGTACAATTGATTCACGCCTGTCCATGAAGGTGACCTGTCTGTTACTTTATGATAGTACCATTGATAGTTTCCTGTAGTATCTAGTGGTGCACCACCTGCACGCAAAATTTGTGAAACATAGTTAGTACAATCACCACCCATATTGTCGAAATTAGCGTAATTTGTATTCCTATTGGCTTTCTTCTTAGGGCTACTTGCATTGTATTTTTCAGCGTATTGATACATTTTATTAAAATTAAAATTGTATTTATGATATTTTCCCTTTTTGAAAGTTGTATTGGTACTTTCAGTTGTTGTATAATTATTATTGCTATAATTAGAACTATCTTTTGATAATAAGCCGAAATTAGACTTATTAACCTTTTTAATAATCAAATTATGATTATTAGATTTGTTATTAAAACTTAATGCTTTTGAGCGCTTAAGTTCATTTTGTATGTTAATATTATCTGTTGAAATAGCTTTACTAACTACCATTTTATCAGATTTTGAATTATGTTGCAAGTATTGTTCTTCAACAGAATTAGTTACATCATTTACAATAATAGCTTTGTTTTTTAAGCTTTTAAGTGTAAATTTGTGTTTTGTGCAAACATAACCAGGAATATTAGAGTCAGAATACTTTTTTTCTTCATATACATTTGCCTCTATATTATATGAATTTTTGCATTTTTTAAAACTAGTGTATTCAATATAATAGTTTACTTTATCTAATTTTAAACTTTGAAAACTTTTATATCTATTATTAGTTAATGTGGTTAGTTGCTTTGCATATTGATAAAAACTACTATTATTATCAACAATGTTATTGAAAGATATTGTTGATTTAGTTCTTGTATCATATTTTTTTAAACTTTCAGCAATATATTTTTCAATAGGTGCTTTAACTTGATTTTCTGTTAAAGTGATAGTTGCATTTGAAGTAAATGCATTTGCAAAAACAATAAATAGTATTAAACTTGCCATCATTATGCATGAAACGGTTTTTGTAAATTTTGTCATTTCTTTTTCATCCTTTCCAGTGTGTTAATACCACTCAATTCAATATTAAAAAATTATAAGTCTTATCACCACCTGTTTAAAGTAATAAATATAACATATTATAATAATTGTACAACGTTTACTATAATATAATATAAATGCTTAAATGTCAATAATAAATAGCAAATAATAGCATTTAATATAATAAAATTCTTTCTTGTGAAAAATAATTATATGTTTTAGTTTATTAGTTGACAAAGCAAGATTAATGTGATAATATCAAAGCAATAAAGGGGAGTAGTTCGCAGAATACTGTGGTATAACCGTCAGTACACATACCTTTTGGTATCGGTTATATCTTAAAGAACGAGACTTTTATTGTAGTACCTAAGGTTATTGGGTGTTGCAATAAAAGTCTCTTTTTTTATTCTCTTTTTACTCTTTATCATTATTTTTTTTTGGGAGGAGAAAAGATGAAAAACTTGTATCAAATGCCTAGTGAAGAAGTGCTAAAGCAGTATGGTACTTCAAAAGACGGTCTTACCGATGAAAGGGCAAAAGAAAAACTGGAGAAAGATGGGGAAAACGCTTTAGCTGAGGGCAAGAAAAAATCAGCCTTTAGTGTGTTTATTTCTCAGTTTGCAGATTTGTTAGTTATTATTCTGATTATTGCTGCTATTATCTCAATTTTTTCCGGAAATCTAGAGGGTACTGTTGTAATTTTTGCAGTTATTATTCTTAATGCAATTTTGGGAACAGTGCAACACATTAAAGCAGAAAAAACTCTCGATAGCCTAAAGTCGCTTTCATCACCTAGTGCTAAGGTTATTCGTAACGGTGAGAAGATTGAGATTGACTCAAAGAAGGTTGTTAAAGGTGATATTGTTATTCTGGAGGCAGGTGACTTGATTGTTGCTGACGGTAGAATAATTAATAACTATTCCTTACAAGTTAACGAAAGTTCCCTTACAGGTGAGTCAACTAATGTTGATAAAAATGACAGTATAATTGACAAGGAAGTTCCTTTAGCTGACAGAACAAATATGGTGTATTCAGGTAGCTTAGTAACTTACGGTAGAGCAATGGTGTGTGTTACTGCTACAGGTATGGAAACTGAAATCGGCAAAATCGCAACCTTAATGAATAGTGCTAAAGAAAAGAAAACACCTTTACAGGTTAGCCTTGATAAATTCTCTGCAAAACTAGCTATAATTATTATGATTATTTCTGCTATTGTTTTTGTGCTAAACCTTATTCAAGCACCGGTTATTAACAAAGATACTATTCTTGAGTCATTGATGTTTGTTGTTGCACTTGCAGTTGCAGCTATTCCTGAGGCTTTAGGTTCTATTGTTACTATTGTTCAGGCAATGGGTACTCAGAAAATGGCTAAGGAAAATGCAGTTATTAAGAATTTAAAAGCAGTAGAAAGTTTAGGCTGTGTATCTGTTATTTGTTCCGACAAAACCGGTACATTGACACAGAATAAAATGACTGTACAGAAAATCTATATTAATCACGAAAGTATCTTTGAAGAACAACTTGACCTCGATGTGGAAAGTCACAGACATTTAGTTTATGATATGGTCCTTAACAATGATTCAAGTATTGTTGACGGTAAGGGTATCGGTGACCCTACAGAATATGCTTTGCTGGAAACATTCCGTAAAATCGGTTATGACGAAAATGATATTAGAAAGTCCCTTGAAAGAATAGAGGAAGTACCTTTTGACTCAGATAGAAAAATGATGAGTACAAAGTACAAAATGCATGGTGTTAATCATATTCTAACTAAGGGTGCTTTGGATGTAATTCTTGATAGATGTATCAGCATTGCAACTAAAGAGGGTGTAAGACCTATTACAAAAGAAGATAAAGAAAAAATCTTATTACAAAATAAAAAGTATTCTGAAGAAGGCTTGAGAGTTCTTACCTTTGCTTATAAAGAGTCAGATGAACAGTTAAGTGTCGATACTGAATATGACTATATTTTCTTAGGTTTGGTTTCTATGATTGACCCACCACGAGAGGAGTCAAAACAAGCAGTAGCAGATGCAATAAGTGCCGGTATTAAACCTATTATGATTACAGGTGACCACAAGGTTACTGCAACTGCAATTGCAAGGCAAATCGGAATTTTCCGAGATGGTGACATTGCAGTTACCGGTATGGAGCTTGACTCTATGAGTGATGCTGAGCTTGACAAGACAATTGAGAAAATTTCTGTTTATGCAAGAGTTTCTCCTGAAAACAAAATCAGAATTGTTGAGGCTTGGCAGAAGAAAGGTAATATTGTTTCTATGACAGGTGATGGTGTTAATGATGCACCGGCTTTAAAGAAAGCAGACATTGGTGTTGCAATGGGTATTACCGGTACAGAAGTTTCTAAGGATGCATCATCAATGATTCTTCAGGATGATAACTTTGCAACAATTATTAAAGCAGTTGCAAATGGCAGAAATGTTTTCAGAAATATTAAGAACTCAATTCTGTTCCTACTTTCAGGTAATATGGCAGGTATCTTTGCAGTGCTATATACTTCATTCTTTGCTTTGCCTGTACCTTTCCAAGCAGTACACCTACTATTTATCAACTTGCTTACCGACTCATTACCGGCAATTGCAATCGGTATGGAAAAACCGGATAAAGATGTTCTAAGACAAAAACCACGAGACCCTAAAACGGGAATACTGACAAAGGACTTTACAACATTAATGTTCCTACAAGGTGCATTAATCGGTGCAGTTACAATTATAGCTTTCTATATTGGACTACAAGTTAATTCAGCAGTTGCAAGTACAATGGCTTTTGCTACCCTTACACTTGCAAGACTTTTCCATGGCTTTAACTGTAGAGGCAGAGAGTCCATTTTTGAACTGGGCTTGTTCTCAAATATCTATAGTGTAGGTGCATTTGTAGTTGGTGTGTTGTTACTTGCATTTGTACTGTTTGTACCTTTTATGCAACCACTGTTTAGTGTTGAAGTTTTGACAGGTACTCAGGTTGGTTTTATCGGTTTACTGGCATTTATTCCTACTGTAATTATTCAGCTTGTTAAAGTGATTTATAGCCAAATCAAAAAGAATAAACAATAAATTTATAAACTGAAATCCATAAATGTTCATTTGTTTTGAATATTTATGGATTTTTCGTTAAAAAAATAACATTTAAAGGGCAAGTTTCTTCACATATCATTGACTTTATAATGCTTACTTGATAAAATGTTTATCAATAAAAGAAAGTGAGTGGTTTATGTGGATGAAAAGTTTTTACACGATACAGGTGTATTACTAACCAAAGTTTCTAAGGCTACTATCCATAATTACAAGAAGTTTAGCAAGGTAGCAGTAGAAGATGAAGATATTTCTGTATGTGGGTTAGAAATTCTAACTTCACTAAGATATTATCCGGACAAAAATACTGTTTCCGACTTAGCACAGAATATGGAAGTAAGCAAAGGCTTAGTGTCAAGAAATGTTGAGATTTTAAGAAAAAGTGGTTATCTAAATACATATCAAGATGAATCAGACAGAAGAATTCTTAGAATTTCTATTAATAGCGAAAAGGCTTTGCCTGTTCTGTTAAAGCAGAAGAAAAACCTCTTTAGCCTTATTTATCAAATGGCAGGTGACTTAACTGATGAACAACTTATTCAGTTTAACGACACTCTTAAGATTGTTCTTGAAAACTGCAAAAATGCCAGTTTAGACAAGGAAACTAAGTTACCTGAAATTGATTACGAAAAATTTTTATTTTAAAATTAGGACTATATTCTTATAGTCCTTTTTAGTTAGGAAAATTATGTACTATACATACCTTATAAGATGTAGTGACAATAGCCTTTACTGTGGGATTACTACCGATATAAAAAGAAGATTTACCGAGCATAAGGAAAAGTTACCTAAAGGTGCAAAATATACCCATACCCATAATGCAGAGAAAATTGAAATTGTCTTTGTTTCGGAAAATCGTTCTTTAGCCTCAAAACTTGAATATCAAATCAAAAGGCTAACTAAAGAGAAGAAAGAAATTTTGATTTCAGAAAAAAGTCTTGATGTGTTAGGGGATAAAGCAAATAAAAAATGTTATACATTATATACAGAAAAATAAAAGTAAACATTATTTTACTTTTTCGGAATTTGTGTTATAATAAAATTCAGGTGAGCAAATCTTTATTTTAGAAAGGAATTGTACTATGAATAATACAAGAAAGCCTATTCCGATTACCCTACTTACAGGTTACTTAGGAGCAGGTAAAACTACTTTAATAAATCATGTTTTAAATAATCAGGAAGGTTACAAATGTGCAGTTATTGTTAACGATATTGGTGAAGTTAACATTGATGCTGAACTAATTCAGAAAACAGGTGTTGTAACTCAGGAAGACCAGAACCTTGTACCACTATCAAACGGTTGTATCTGTTGTACACTTAATGTTGACCTTATTAACCAAATTACTGACCTTTGCGAAAGTGGTAAGTATGACTACATTCTTATTGAAGCCAGTGGTATTTGTGAACCATTACCTATTGCACAGTCAATTGCTATGCTGGAGGGTGATGAAGAAACTCCTGCACTATGCCATCTGGATAACATTGCAACTGTTGTTGATGCATTAAGACTTGCATCAGAATTCGGTTGTGGTGATGACCTACTAAAGAAGGAAGTTGCTGAAGAAGATATTGAGAACCTACTAATTCAGCAGATTGAATTCTGTTCTACAATCGTTCTTAACAAGGTTGATATGGTTAAGCCTGAACAGTTAGACAAGGTTAAGGCTATGATTAAGGTTCTACAGCCAAAGGCTAGAATTATTGAAACAACTTACGGTAAGGTTGCAGTAGGTGACATCCTAGATACAAACAGTTATACATTTGAAGATACTGCCGAATCAGCAGGTTGGGCTCAGGTTTATGATAAGGATGAGAAAGAGATGGAAGAAGAACATCATCACCATCATCACCATCACCACCATCATGACCATGACCACGATCATGAACATCACGACCATGACCATGATGACCATTCACATTGTGACCATGAACATGGTGTATGTAACTGTGGCCACCATCACGATGATGACGAAGATGAATATGGTATCGGTACATTCGTATATCATAGTAGAAGACCATTTAGTCAAGAAAAGCTACAAGAATTTGTAAACCATTGGCCAAAGAGTGTTGTTCGTGCAAAGGGTATTGTTTGGTTTGATGACCAGAGAGACAGTGTGTTTGTATTTGAACAGGCCGGTGTACAGATTTCTGCTACTGAACAGGGCAAGTGGCTAACTGCTTTCCCTAAGGAACAACAGGAACTTTACCTAAAGGAATATCCTGAGGCTAAGAAGAACTGGGATGATGTTTATGGTGACAGAGAAATTAAGCTGGTATTTATCGGTCAACATATGGACAAGGAAAAGATTACTGCTGATCTTGACAAGTGTGTAACACAATAATTTAAAATATTTAATGGGTAGTTTTTTAACTACCCATTTTTTTATAAAATACTTTACAGAATTATGAAAAGTTGATAAAATGAAATAAAAATTATACACAAGGAGTTTGTTATGGAATTTAATGAATTGCTGGAGAAAAGAAGAAGTGTTAGAAAATATAAAGCTGATACTACTGTTGATAGAGAAACAATAGAAGAAATCCTCAAAGCAGCTCAACAAGCACCTACTTGGAAAAATTCACAAACAGGTAGATATTATGTTGTTACAAGTGATGAAAAGCTAAAGGAAATTAAGGAAAATTGCCTACTTTCTCGTAACGGTATTAATGCTGAGAATGCACCGGTACTTATTGTTACAACATTCGTTAAGGATTGGTCAGGTTTTGAAAAGAACGGTTCACCAACTAATGAAGCCGGTAACCTATGGGGTGCTTATGATTTAGGTTTACAAAATCAGAACCTAATGATGAAGGCATCTGACCTTGGCCTTGATACTCTTGTTATGGGTGTCAGAGATGAAATGGCTACAAGAAATGCACTTGAGATTCCTTCTAATGAAATTATTATGGGTATCATTGCTTTAGGTTACAGAGATATTGAACCGGCAGCACCTAAGAGAAGAGAACTTGATGTTATTGCAAAGTTTATCTAATTAAATATTGGTATAGCAAAGCCCTATTCTGTTGTGAATAGGGCTTATTTTTGTGTATTAATTTTACTGTTATATTCCTTTTCAATCCAAGCCATAAGTAGGTTTACAATTTTTTCTTGCTGAGTTTCGGTAAGAATGGTGGACTTATTTACTCTATACCAATTGTTTAAGCAACCTCTACAGCAACAACCACAAGCATGTTGTGCAATGAAAACAGGATGACCTTTCATAGGTGTTTGTTTTCCGTCATTGGGAATGTATTTTGGTGCAAGTCTTGTTTTGATAAAGTCCTTTGCATGTTGTTTTATTTTATCCATACCAACTTTGTTTATATATTCAATGTCCTTTTCTTTTAAATGAAAACTTGAACGGAACTTTGATTTACTTAATTTTTCTAATGCCTCATCAATTGTTTGCATATTATTACTTCCTATAAATTTATACTACAATTATAAAACTCTGATTTGAATTTTGCAATTGTAATTATATCCGTATTAAAAATTAAAATATTCACAAAATTATAGTGAGAAAACCTTTCTACATAGTGGTATTAACAGTTTTTAAGAAATGTACATATATTTATTGACCGTAGAATTTTAAAGGTATATAATTGGTAGTACCAATTATGGAGGGGTTTTATGAAATATATTCGTGAATTTGGGATTATCATTGTAATTTCGTTAATAGGGGAACTTTTGAATTATCTTATTCCTTTGCCTATACCATCAAGTATCTATGGTTTGGTAATAATGTTTTTGTGCCTACATTTCAAGATAGTTAAGGTTGCTGATGTTAAAAAAACAGCAGTATTCCTAATTGAAATTATGCCACTTATGTTTATTCCGGCAGCAGTAGGTATAATTGAGTCTTGGGATATTATTAAGCCTAATGTTATTGCCTATGCAATTATTACTATTGTTTCAACTGTACTTGTTATGGCAGTTGCCGGTAGAGTTACACAGTGGGTTATTAGACATAGTAAAAAGGGGGATAAGGAATAATGAACTTTTTTGATGATTCTGTATTTTTTGGTGTTGCGATTAGCATTTTGTCCTATGGTTTTGGTATCTTGTTAAATAACAAGTTTAAGTTAGCTATTTTTAATCCACTACTTATTTCTATTGTAGCAACAATTGTTGTTTTGCTTGTAAGTGGTATTGACTATAAAGTTTATAACAGCGGTGCTAAATATCTTAACTATCTTTTAACACCTGCTACTGTTTGTTTAGCAGTTCCTCTTTATGAAAAGCTAGAGGTGCTTAAGAAGAACATTAAGGCAATTTTGATAGGTATTCTTTCCGGTGTACTTACCTCTTTGCTTTCTGTTTTAGGTATGAGTGTGATTTTTGGACTAAATCATACAGAGTATGTAACAATGTTACCTAAGTCAATTACTACTGCTATCGGTATCGGTGTTTCAGAAGAATTAAAAGGCAATGTTACACTTACTTGTGTAATTATCATTGTTACAGGCGTACTTGGCAATATTATTGCACCGGCAATTTGCAAGTTGTTTAAAATCAAAGATCCTATTGCAAAGGGTATTGCTATCGGTACTGCAAGTCACGCAGTAGGTACTGCAAAAGCAATGGAAATGGGCGAAACCGAAGGTGCTATGAGTAGCTTGTCTATTGCAGTTTCCGGTTTGATGACAGTTATCGGTGCATCAGTGTTTGCTCAGTTTATGTAAGGTGACTTATGAAAGAAAATTCTAGAGAATATCAAAAAGCAGTTGACTATATTTGTAGTGAAATTGCAAATGGCAATATTTCTATCGGTGACAGACTTCCAACAGAAAGAACTTTGTCAGGAAAATTAGGCATTAGCAGAAACTCCACAAGAGAGGCCCTAAGAAGTTTAGAAAATATGGGTATCACAGAAAGTGTGAGAGGTTCAGGCAACTACTATACAGGTAATGTGTCTAAGAAATTTTCTGAAATGATACGAACATTACTTATGATAAAGGTAGTGTCTAAGAAAGATATTTGTGATTTTAGAAGAACAATGGAACTTTCTGTTTGTATGACAATTATGAACAAAAGTGACTTTGACTTTACTGAAATTGAAAGTGTACTAAATAAAGAAACCATTTCAACTGATGATGAAGTTGATAAGGATAAAATGTTTCATTATCTTCTTGCTATGTCCTCAGGTAATGTATTTTGGATGGCAATAATGGATGCAGTTATTGATGTGTATAGAGGATGGATTGATGAAGTAATTAAGATTATTGGCATTGATACAAAAGAAAAGTTAGATACTGCACATAAAAATATTTTAAGTAGCCTTATTAGTAAGGATAAAGAAAAATGTGAAAACGCTATTAACCTACATTACGATATAATAGATGATGTTTTGAATAGTTAAGGATTGGGACTGCAAAGGCAGTCCTTTTTCCTTTTGTGATTTAGCACAATGAAAGGGAAAATTCTACAAATTAATTTTTCTAAAGGTTTATGAAATATAAAGGAAAATTTTTTGTTACTGTAATTTATTATGTTTAATGTAACAAATTTAACTTGTAAACGAAAATAACAGTAATTTTGCACCATCCATCGCATATAAATAAATGAGAAAGGATGGTGTTTCAGAATTTGAATTTCAGAAACAAATGTAAAGCAGTAGTTTCTATTGGTATGGCAGCACTTTGTTTGCCTATTATAAGTGTCGGTGCTAAAGAAAATTTTACTGTAACTAATGTAAGTGATAAGGAGAAGATAGTTTCTTCTGTACTGTCGGATGGTATGAATGTCTCTAACATTAAGGTGAAGGGTAATTTATCAGGACAGATAGGTGCTTTCAAAAATGGCAAAGGTAATGTTGGCATTGATGAAGGACTTGTGTTATCCACAGGTTATGTGTCAAGTATTTTGGAGTCATCAAAACGAGGCAGTGATGAAGTACATTTCTACAGTCAAACAGATAAAGACCTAAAGAAAATGACTAACTTCAGTATGTACGATTTGGCAAGTGTAGAGTTTACCCTAACTAATAATGAAAATTATGATACTGTTTTAGCCTTTAATTATTCTTTTGGTTCAGCAGAATTTGACCAACCTGATATTTACAACGATTGTTTCGGTTTGTTTGTAGATTACGACAATGACGGTATCTATGATGAAAATATTGCAAAGCTACCTAATGGAAATAATACTTCAATTATGAATATTAAGTATGGCAAGTATTTTACCGGTTCAGCAAGCAAGGTGTATAAAGACAGCTTTAATGGTATGAGTAATGTGTTTACTGCTCAAACTTCAAAACAAATTCCTAAGGGTGGCAAAGTAAAGCTAAAACTTGCAATTGCCGACTGTTCCGATGCAATTTATAATTCAGCAGTATTTATTGAGGGTAAGTCAATTAACTTAGGTAAGAAGATTGAGAATCCTATCATAAGTGGCGTAAATATGCCTAACGGTACATTAAGTCCTACATTTAAGGATACAGCAACTACCTGCACATATCAGTGGTATATTGCTGATGAAAAGGGGAAAGAGGGAACACCACTACCTAATGAAACAGGTAAAACTCTAAAAGTTACTAAGGATATGGTAGGAAAATATGCCTACCTTGTTGTAACAGGTACAGGAGATTATTCCGGTACAGGTATTTCAAATTATGTTGAGATTGTTGACCTGCCACTAAATCAACAGAGGTTCTCTTACTACACTAATTTCCATTATGATGAACCATATAACTTAACTTGTTATAGTAAAGGTGAAAACCTAGATATGTACTACATTATTACAGAAGACAGTGAAAAGCCTGCACCTAAAGAAATGATGACAAATGGCACAAAGGTTAAGTGTAACAAAACCACAACTCAGAATGGTTATAAATATAGTGGTGGTGAAATCTCAGGTGACCTTTATATAAAGAATCTAAAAAGTCATATTTATGTAATGTTCGCCAGAGAAGAAAGTGACAAGATTGTTCATAGTGGTATTAAGGACAGACAACTTTACCCTATGTTCTGTAATGCTAAAAATCTAGACTTTAACAGTAAAGAAATCAATGTTTGCAACAAGATTGTTAAGTTATATGACACTATGTTTAAGAAGAATGTTGCACCTAGTGAAACTACAGGAAACAAGATTGATAACCCATTAAACAGTAATGTTAAAAATATAGTGTTGTGTAAAAAACTTTCAGATAATGTTTGTCTAAAGTGTAGTGATTGCCTTTCATTTAATGTAGACGGTTGTATTGAGAAAACTTGCGAAGATTACGGTTATGTGGTGTACAACTGCAATAACGGTGACTTAAAAGATTTAGGCTATAACAGAAGTAATATTCCTTGTGGAAAAGATTTGTTAAAGCTAAAGGGTGTTGAAGTTTATTCATTAAACAACATTACCGATACAGAAAAAATGTCTGTTTGTTATAATAACGGTCTAAAAGCAAATACTATGAATACAGACTATATCTTTGCTTTTTGGTATATTGATGAAACCGGCAATATGGTAATGGAAAAGTCCTATTATGCAAATTCTTATGAACTTGCATTACAAGAAATTGAAACAAAAGCAAAAGATAACGATGTGCTAAAGGCTTATGTTGAGCTATATAATGCACTTGATGAATTGTGTAAGTAGGAGGTGCTTTTATGAAGAAAGAATACAAAAAGCCGGAATTGATTGTGGAAACTTTTTCTACAGAAAGTGTTATGTTAGTGTCAATGACAGAACCGTTCAGCTCAGTAAACCATACTGTTACCGGTGGCTTTGACGATGAAGATTGATTTTTAAATATTATAATCTAAATAATCTAAAACAAAAACTCCCTCATTTGAGGGAGTTTTCTGCAATTATTTAAAATGTTTTGAAAATTGTTTGAAAGTTGTTGAATAATTTTAAAAAAATAAAAGGACTGTTTCCAGTCCTTTTATAGATTAATTATTCATATAAAATTCTTTTCTCTGTGACTCTTGTGAGTGAAAAGCCTTAACCATTCTTGGTCTGTTATATCTCTGCTTTAGGATAAACATTAAGTCGATGATGCCACCCAGAACAGATAACCAGAACAGTAACCAAAAGTTAATACCTGACAAAAAGATAGGTAAGAGGATAGGTAAGAAATTAGCTATAATCATAACAATATGAGTAACTTCTTCTCTGCAACTGTTAGAAATCATCTTGGATAATCTCTTTTGCTTTTGGTCAAAATCTTCAGGGTTGTAGTCGGGAATGTGATTTTTCCAACTTGCAACTCTTAGAACTTTGAAAAGTCCTCTTTCGTAATTTCTTTCCCTAAACCATTTGTTGGTGTGGTTCCATGGTCTGCCTTTCATACTCTTGAAAAACCAGTTAACAAAAAGTCGCATTGCAAAATGAAATAGCAAAACACCTAGTGTAACTGTAATAGTCTTGAAAATACTTGTTCTGAAAAATAAGAAAATTGCATAAAAAACTACAAAACCAATTAGCAAGAGCTCTGTTATGAAAATCATTTTTGCTTTGAAATTTGATTTCATAGTTTCTCCTTATTCCTGATTATTCTCGTTATTTTCGCTATTTGCGAAAAGTTCGTCAATCTTAATCATAATTGCATTTTCAACTCTCTTACGATGTAGTTCACAACTCATATTGCAAGTGCCTGTGATTTTGCCTGTTGTGTGGTAAGCATTAGCTGAACAACCACCTGAACAGTATAACTTAGCAAAACAATCTTGACAAGCTTCTCTTGAATAAACATTACATAGTTTAAATTCGTTAACAATATCTGTGTTTTTAACACCGTCAAAAACATTACCAAGTAAGAACTTTTCATCACCCACAAACTGATGACAAGGATATAGGTCACCCCAAGGTGTAACTGCCATATAGTCAGTACCAACACCACAACCTGAGATTCTCTTGTAGATACAAGGACCACCCTCTAGGTCAATCATATAGTGGAAGAAAGTAAAGCCTTTACCTTCTCTGTTTCTCTTGCACATTTCCTTTGCAAGTAGGTCATACTGATCTTTTAGCTTAGGAATATCACTTTCCTGTAAAGCATAGTCCATCTTAGGGTCAGTAACAACAGGTTCCATAGCTAACTGTTCAAAGCCTAAATCTGCTAGGTGAAGAATATCATTTGCAAAGTCTGTGTTGTAGTGAGTGTATGTACCACGAATGTAGTAGCCTTGCTGATTTCTTTCTTTAGCCATTTTTTGGAACTTAGGTAGGATAAGGTCATAAGTGCCCTTATCGTTTCTTGTTCTTCTCATTCTGTCGTTAGTTTCTTTTCTACCGTCCAGTGAAAGAACAACATTGTAACATTCCTTGTTAGCCCATTCCATAACTTCGTCATTAAGAAGTACACCGTTAGTTGTTAGTGTGAAACGGAAGTTCTTGCCTTTTTCTTTTTCAATGCTTCTTGCATAAGCAACAAGCTGTTTAACAACATCAAAGTTAAGTAATGGTTCACCACCGAAGAAGTCAACTTCCAGGTTCTTTCTTGAACCACTCTGTTCAATAAGAAAGTCCAAAGCTCTTTTGCCTACTTCAAAGGACATAAGTGAACGGTCGCCACTGTATTCACCTTCACCGGCAAAACAGTATTTACAACACATATTACAATCGTGAGCGATATGTAAGCAAAGTGCCTTTAGCTGAGTAGGTCTTGCTTTAATGTCAATCTGTAAGTCCTTAAACTTGTCTTCTGAAAATAGTTTACCTTCTTTTTTTAGTTCCTCAATATCCTGAAAAATCTCTTCAATATCATCAGCAGTAATTTCAGGGTATTTGTCACAAAGTTCAAGGATAATTTCTTCTTTACTTCTTGACTCATATTTATCAATTACTTCAAAGGCTACTTCATCAACAGCATGTACACTGCCTGAGTTACTGTCTAGGACAATATTGTAGCCATTATTTTTATAACAATGTACCATAAAATTTCCCCACAATAAAAATCGCCATAGGAAACCCTACGGCGACCTTTTACTTTTTTAATTATTTTTCAGCCTTTAGCTTTTCGCACTGCTGATTTGCAATACCACAAGAAGTCTTACAAGCTGACTGACATGATGTCTGACATTCACCACAGCCACCCTTTTTAACTGATTCAGTTAGGTTTCTTGTATTAACTGTTACGATTCTCTTCATAGGAAATTTCCTCCTTAATTAATAACAAATTTATTTAATAATATTTTATATCATTTTTTACCTTGTGTCAATAGCACAACACACCTTAAAAGGAAGTTTATTGCCTTCACTCACCACATTAACACCTTTTTCTATTAAATATTTAATGGTATTAACTGCTTTTTCGTCAAAAACTTCACCTATGGAAATAATAGGTATTCCCGGTGGATAAGCATAAATATATTCACCGGAAACTTTACCATAACAGTTTTCTATGTCTATAAATTCCTTTTTCATATCTTCAACTTTACAAGGATTGATTTTCATTTTAGGAATGTGGTTTAGAGTTATATTTTTCTTTTCTCTATATATACAGTTTTTGTCAATATCTTTAAGGGCGTTAATTAATCTGCTGAAACCCTCATCAGTATCATATATGCTTGTCATAGCAATAATATAATCAGCTGATGCCATTTCTGTTTCTATTAAATATTTTTTTCTTAATATTTTTTGCAGTTCTGTACCGGATAAGTTGGTATTTTGTGTTAGAATTACAATTTTACTTTTGTCAAATGCAAAAGCATTTTCACCTTTATATATAGAAAGGTTCTTGAGTTTTCCACATTCTAAGTAAAAATTGTTAATTCTTTTTCTGTATGCAGAGAATAATTCTTTGCCCTTTTCAATAATTTCACAAATACATCTGTCAACTGATGCAACCATTAAGTAGTTAGGTGATGAAGTTTGAAAAGTCATCAGTCTTTTCTTAATAATATCTTTGCTAACCTTGTCACTGCAAATATGAAGTAACCCTGTACCTGTTAAGGAAGTTAATGTTTTGTGGGTACTCTGTATTACTACATCAGCACCAAGTTCTGTTGCTGAATTTGGAAAATAATCATCAAACATTAGGTGACTTCCATGTGCCTCATCAACAATTAAAGTTACATTGTGGTTGTGACAAATCTCGGCAATACTTTTTATATCACTTACAATCCCCTCATATGTAGGAGAGGTTATGATACATACTGTGATTTTAGGGTTGCTGTTAAGTGCGTCTTCAACATCACTTGACAAAATTTCTCCCATAAAAGAATGTACCGATTTAGGCATTAAATAGGTAGGGGATAAGTCCCAAATTTCTACTGCATTATAAACAGATTTGTGACAATTTCTAGCCATTAAAATATTGCCACCTTTTTTAGCACAACCTGTAATAGCCGATAAAATTCCAACTGTACTGCCGTTTACTAAAATATAACTTTCTTTGGTACTGTATAAATTTTTAATTCTGTCTAAACTTTCCTTATAAATACCCTCAGGGTGATATAGGTTGTCTAAGTCCTCAACCTCAGTAAAATCAAGTTGATTAAATTCACCTTGCCTTTTATTTCCCGGCATATGGAAAGGATAAATATTTTTTTTGTTGTATTCCTTTAAGTAATCTATAACTTTCATATTCAAACCCTATCTTAAAATGTAGAGGCGAACAGTGTTCGCCCGTTTAAGGACTTTTGTATAAGTTCACATTAGGAAATCAATCTTGTTTTCTTTGATATTCACTTGATTTTTTAACCGTTTAAAGATTCAATTAATTTTCTCAATGATTTTTCAAAACTTTTATCCTGGTCGGCAGTTCTCTTTTTAGGCCCTTTTGTGTGTTTACCTGCCATTCTTGCTTTTTTACTGATGTACCTGGTCATCAGTAATGAATCAATGTTTTGGTCAGTATAGATAAGACCGTTTTGATTGATAGGTTTACTGCCTCTGCTTAAGCACATTGCACCTAAACCGTAATCCTGAGTAACTACAATGTCACCTTTTTCTATAAGGTTTGCAATTTTAAAGTCGGCAGAATCAGCACCTTTTTCTACAGTAATGGTATCTGCATATTCCTTGTTAAAAATATGAGAGGTATCTGTAATTATAGTGCAAGGTAAATTATAATCCTTTGCAACTTTTATTGTAATATCGACAACAGGACAACCGTCACCGTCAATATAAATCTTCATAATATCACCTACACTAATTCTATCAATTATTATAATAAATAACAAGAAAAATCTTGTTTTAATTTACATTGTGTAGTATTATGTATATGTAATAATGTATATTATGAATAACTATATCATTTTATATGTTTAATTTATTATAGATGGAGGATATACCGATGGCACAAAAAGGTGACTTACTTTCAGTAAGACAAGACATTAGGGTTGTTGATGCAACAATTAGAGATGGAGGACTTTGCAACAACTTTAGATTTGACGATAAGTTTATTAAGGACTTATATCAGGCAAATGTAAAAGCCGGTGTTGATTATATGGAATTTGGCTACAAAGCATCTAAAGAAATTTTTAACGAAGATGACTTTGGTAAGTGGAAATTCTGTAATGATTCAGATATTAGAAAAATTGTTGGTGACAACAAAACAGGTCTAAAGATTGCAGTAATGGCTGATGTAGGCAGAACAGATTTTCAGAAGGATATTATCCCTAAGAAGGACAGTCCTATTGACCTTATTCGTATTGCAACATACATTAACACGATTCCTGCAGCAGTAGAAATGATTGAAAATTGTGCAAAGAAAGGCTATGAAACAACTATCAACATTATGGCAGTTTCTAAGGCTAACACAGATGATATTAAGACAGCACTTGACATTTTAGGTCAAAGCCCTGTTAATGCTTTCTATATTGTAGATAGCTACGGTGCATTATATCCTGAACAGTCAAGAAAACTTGCTAACCTATATTGTGAATATGCCGATAAGTACGGCAAGAGTGTTGGTATTCATGCTCATAATAATCAGCAACTTGCATTTGCAAATACTATTGAAGCTATGACTCAGGGTGTTAGTTACCTTGATGCTACAGTTGACGGCATGGGTAGAGGTGCAGGTAATTGTGCACTTGAACTACTACTTGGTTTCTTAAAGAACCCTAAGTATAAGGTTGCACCTATCCTAAAGATTATTGAAGAACATACTGAGAAGTTAAAGGCTGAAGGCGTAAAGTGGGGTTATGACATTCCATATATGCTAACAGGTCAGTTAAATACTCATCCTCGTCCTGCAATTTCTTATGTTAAAGAAGACAGAAAAGACTACTCAAAATTTGCTAATGAACTTTATGATATTATTAATAGCTGATTTTGAAATTTTTTATTAATTTAATAAGGAGTTTTTAAAATGAATATTTTATTAGCCGGTGGTGCCGGTTATATCGGTTCACATACTTGCATAGAATTAATTAGTGCCGGACATACAGTAGTAATCGCTGATAACCTTTGCAACAGTAAGAAAGAAGCTGTTAAGAGAGTTGAAAAGATTGTAGGTCAGGAAATTCCTTTCTATGAAATCAATGTTTGTGACCATGAATCTCTAAGAAAAGTATTCAGCGAAAACAAAATTGATGCAGTTATTCACTTTGCAGGTCTTAAGGCAGTTGGTGAAAGCTGTGAAAAGCCACTAATGTACTACCGTAACAACCTAGACAGTACTCTAACACTTTTGGAAGTTATGAAGGAATTTGGTTGCCACAACTTTGTATTCTCATCTTCAGCTACAGTTTATGGTATTCCTAAGACTGTACCTCTAGTAGAAACAATGCCAACTTCTTGTACAAACCCTTATGGTTGGACAAAGCTAATGACAGAGCAGATTCTTCAGGATGTTACAAAGACAGACCCTGAACTTTCTGTTGTTCTTCTTCGTTACTTTAATCCAATCGGTGCTCACGAAAGTGGTACAATCGGTGAAAACCCTAACGGTATTCCAAACAACCTAATGCCATATATCACACAGGTTGCAGTCGGTAAGCTAAAGGAACTTGGTGTATTCGGTAACGACTACCCAACACCTGACGGTACAGGTGTTCGTGACTATATCCATGTTGTTGACTTAGCTAAAGGTCATGTAAAGGCTATTGACTATGCCGATGCTCACAAGGGTACAGAAATCTTTAACCTAGGTACAGGTGTTGGTTACTCGGTTCTTGATATTGTTAAGACATTCAGCAAGGTTAACAATGTTGAAATTCCATATCAGATTAAGCCAAGAAGAGCCGGTGACATTGCAGAATGTTATGCTGACCCAACTAAGGCTAAGGAAGTTCTTGGCTGGACTGCTGAAAAGACACTTGAAGATATGTGCCGTGATTCCTGGAATTGGCAGAAAAATAATCCTAAGGGTTACGAAGAATAATAAAAGAATAAAGAGGAAAATAATATGACAAAACGAATTAGTGCTGTTGTTCTTGCACTACTAATGTGCTTACTTGCTTTAGCTTTTTCTGTTACTAGCTTTTCAGCAGAAGAAAATCTAAAGCTAAACGGCGAAGTTAATGCAAAGGTTGGGGATAAGGTTACATATGAATTTTGTGTATCTGATGTTCCTGAAAAAACTGAGGATATTCAGATGCAGGTAGCATATGACTCTCAGTATCTAAAGGTTGACCCGGACAAGGTTGAATACCTTGATGGTGGCAGTTCAGTTTATAACACTGACCTAGAAAATGAAGTACTGTTTAATAGTGCTAATGGTGTTCAAGGTTGGGATATGAAAGAAAAAACAATGATTCTTTCACTAACTTTTGAAGTGCTACAGGGTGGTTCTACCGACATTACTTACTATGTACAGTGCTTTGATTACCAATCAAATAGTCAGAATGTTGACACACTACAGTTTACAACTGACTTTTTAGTTAACGGTAAAACAGCAAAAAAGAATGTTGTACCAAAGGTTAACGAAAATGGTAACGGCGGTATATTTATCAATTATGAAAACGGTAAAGGTACAAAAAACGGTGGTGACAACCCAATTGGTGGTCAGTATGGTAGATACAACACCAACAACCCAACTACCGATAGCAACGGTAATGTTGTAGAGAATAATGCAAGTGCTGCAACTGATGCAAACGGTAACACAGTCGAAAATGCCACAACTGCATATCAAGCAACTACAGAGTCAACTGCTATGAGAACAAACTCATCAGGTCAAAATGTAACAGACTCTAACGGTAAAGAGGTTTCATACACAGATTCAGATAATTTTTGGAGAAACCTTGGTATCATCGGAATTGTTGCACTTATTGTAATAGTTATTGTAATAAAAGTTATTGTTGATAAGAAAAAAGGTAAAAAAGAAGAATAAACAGTATTTCAGTTAATACTCTGTTCATATTCTCTTTTCATTTGTGCATTATGTCTATTTTGAATGTACAAAGTTTGTGCATTTTATCGTCAACAAAATGTTACAAAATTGTTGCTTTACAAATTTTAAAGGTGTATAATTATGCCAATGGGGAAGATATCCCCACAAATCTTTATTGGTTTAATTTTATAGGAGGAGATAACTATGAAAAAGTTATTAAGCGTACTATTGGTTATGGCAGTTGTTATGAGTTTTGCAACTGTTATGTCAGTGTCAGCTGACGAAAGAGAAGATTTAGCTTCTGCAGGTGCTTCACAGGATGTTGAAACAGCAGCAGCTGACGGTAATGTTTCTGTTGGTGCAGGTACAGATACTGAAGCAACAGGTGCATCAGGTGAATTTTACCTAGAAAAGCCTAACTGGGGTGAATGTAAATATTACTCAATCCACATTTGGGAAGCAAAGCAGAACGGTGAACAGTTCTTTAGCTATGGTACACAGAAAGAACGTTTCGAAGAAAAAGATGGTAAGTTGGTTTATGATCTATCAAAGTTGAACGAAAGTACATACATTAAAGGTGGCTTAAAAGCAGGCGTTACATACAACCTAATGGTTTATAATAATCTTGGTGTTGAATCATGTGGTCTGATGTTTAGTACAGAATGTGCTGGTGATACTATTAAAGTAACTTCAAATGAAAGAACATTTGAAAACACAGAGGATTCTACAAAGCACAGCTATCCAATTGCTTGGACAAAGAATTCTAAGAAATATGGTATTCCTCTACAGATTACATCAGTAGGTACAGTACAGGGTGAATTTGTTACAAAGGGTTCAAGTCCAGATGAAATTGTCAAGGCATGGGACAAGAACTACAAGCAGTATCCTAATAAGGCTTCTTTTAGCCCACAGTCAAGTGCTAGAGACCATAAGACAAGACTTGCTGAAATTAAAGCACAATTCAAAGAACTTGTTAGCAAAGGTAAAGTACTAGTTTTAGGTGGTGGTGTTTACACCGAAAAGACTGACCTAGATAAGGTTAAACCAGGTTCAAGCTCAAACTCAAGCTCAGGTTCAAGCTCAGATTCAAGCTCAAAAAGCTCTTCTAACTCATCAAGTAGGAAGATCTATAAGGATAAGAATGGTAACACAGTAACAAGAAATGCTGATGGTTCATACACAGATGCAAACGGTAATAAAGTTGACGCTTCTGATGTTACAGCAACAGAAGCAACTGACACAGTTACAACTGGTGAAAGTGCAACTCCAATTTACATTGGTCTAGGTGTTATGTTAGCAGCAGCCGGTGTTTACTTCTTAACTCGTAAGAAGAAAGAAGCTTAAGTCTAAGAACTAACAAAACTCAAAACTAAAACTCAATTAATCAAGCCCCATTAATTATGATGGGGCTTTTAATTTTGCTATTTTAATTTCATTATTTATATTTTTACTTAATCTGTTTATACGAGTATGGTAATGCTTTATGAAGATTAATAATGTGCTATATTAATAAGGTACTAATCATTGCTATGAAACTTTGTGTTGTTATGGGACTCTTGAAAATTAAATAAACAAAATAAAAAAGACACTAAGGATAGTGTCTTTTTTACGCACAAATGAAAATAAATATTCCTACAAAACAAATCTATTAAATCAATTAAAGGTATTTCTGCTTGTATAAATAATAAAAAAATAAAATATAGATTGTATTTAGTAATATTTAATTTTTGAATAAATATAATTTAATGAATAAATAAAATCAAACTAGATTTTCTTATACATTCTCTTTACACATTCTTCGCAGACTTTAACGCCTTCGAATGTGATAACATTATCGCTTTCGCCACAGAATAGGCAAGTTGGTTGATACTTTCTAATTAGTAGACCATTGTCCTTAGGAAGAATTTCAATAGAATCTTCCTTTTCTAGATTAAACATCTGTCTAACTGGCTTAGGAATTACAACTCTGCCAAGTGTGTCAATTTTACTTACATAACCGATCTGTCTCATACTTTTCACCTTCCAAAAAATACTACAAGCAGTAAATATCATACACGACAAAAATATACAAGCAACTACACCTATATACTTATTGCGATTTTATTCTACCAAATGATAAAATTTTTGTCAAGTATGTTCAAGTTTCAGTTTTTAACGTAAGTTTGATTTTAACAATTTATTCAAATAATTATGAACAAAAGTGGTAATATGTACATATGATTAATTATGTTTGGGGATTTTTAATAATAATTTCTGTGATTTGTGCCATTGTAACGGGAAATGGAGAGGGTGTTTCTTCCGGTCTTATGAATGGTGCAGAAAAGGCAACTAAACTTTTAATAACACTTTTTGGTGTAATTGTATTTTGGTCAGGTATTATGAAAGTGGCAGAAAGAAGTGGACTGACAGGAAAATTAGTGAAACTTCTGTCACCTATATTGAAAAGAATTTTTCCTGATGTTGATGAAAGCAGTAATGCTTTTCAAGCAATGGCTTTGAACATTAGTGCAAATTTGATTGGTATCGGTAATGCAGCAACACCCTTCGGACTAAGGGCAATGGCTGAACTGCAGAAAAATAACCTTAAGAAAGATACTGCTACCGACTCTATGGTTATTTTTGTTGTGATGAATACTGCCTCAATGCAACTTATACCGGCAACTATAGGTTTCCTTAGGGACAGCTATGGTAGCAAAGAACCATTTTCAATTATTCCTTGTGTTATTATTTGTTCTTTCTGTGCTTTATGTGTTGCATTACTACTTGCTAAAGGATTAAATAGGGTGAAGTCTTGGAAATAATAGTACCGGTAACAGTTGCATTTGTTGTGCTTTACGGAATGATAAAGAAAGTTAAAATTTTTGATGCATTTATTGAAGGTGTAGTTGAGGGATTACATACTCTTTATATGATTATTCCCACAATAACCGGACTTGTAGTTGCAGTTGAAATGTTGCAACAAAGCGGTACGATTGACTTGGTATGTAAAGCAGTAGAACCTTTAGCTGATTTTTTCAACTTTCCCAAAGAAATTGTGCCTATGGCAGTTCTCAGACCTATCAGTGGCAGTGGTGCTACTGCACTTCTAACTAATATATATGAGAACTATGGACCTGACTCTTTAGTAGGCAATATTGCCTCAGTCCTTGCCGGTAGTACAGAAACTACCCTTTATGCAGTTACAATGTACTTTGGCAGTGTTGGTATTACCAAAACAAGACATACACTTTTTGTAGGTTTACTTGCAGATTTTACTGCACTTGTTTTGGCAATTATGACCGTAAAATTAACATTGTAAAAGTTTTATTAAGTAGTATTTTTATCTAGACAAATTAATACTTGTGTTGTATAATAAATATAACAATAAATAGTAATAATTTTATTAAATTATAACAAAAAAGAAAACGGAGGAACTCTAATTATGAAAAAGACAAACAAAGTTATTTCTTTAGTTTTAGCTCTTGTTATGGCATTAAGTATTCTTGTAGTTATTCCTACTGCTTCTGCTACATCAACAGTTAGAATTAATGAAGTAAATGCAAATGTAGGATATTCTATTGTATATAATATCTATTTGCAAACTGATGAAAAGGCAAACACAATGGAAGGTAGACTAAACTATGACAATACTGTCCTAGATTTAACATCACTTTCTTTTGACACTGCTAATTCATTTGACTCAAGTGCATCTGTAAAGGGCGATATGACCCAGGTTAGCTTTAATGGTAAAAAGTCACTTTACGATTGTAAGTCAAGAAGAATGACTGTACTAACTGCTGTATTTAAGGTAACTAATACTAGCGATAAGTACACAAGTGCTACAACTGCTGATGCTGTTTCAGGTTGCTTTACAAAGCTAATTGGTGAAACAGGTACAGACCTAATGAAGCACATTAACACAAACATTACAACAAGAACAATCATCGGTGCAACTTCTATCAAGATGGCAAAGACATCTGTACTTCTTGATAACGGCAAGGGTGATAGTGAAGTTGTAAAGGTTAAGTCAGTAGGACCTGTAAACAATGATATAGATTCTTCTTACTCAGCAACTTATGTTTCATCAAACACAAAGGTTGTTAAGGTTTCAGGCAGAGGTACTTATGTAAGAATTATTGCAGTAGGTCCTGGTAAAGCAGAAGTTCGTTGTATCACTGATGGTAAATTAGCTACTGCTAAAATTAAGGTTACAGTTAAGCAGCCTGTAAAGAGCGTTAAGTTTAACAAAAAGTCTGTTAGACTACCTAAGAAGGGTGCTAAGGCAAAACTAAAGGCTACTGTTAACCCAACTAATGCAAGTGTTAAGAAGCTTACTGTTAAGTCAGAAAACACTAGGGTTGCTAAAGTTAATAAGTCTTCTGTAAACTCAGGTGCTACTATCACAGTAACTGCAGTTAAGAGGGGCAAGACTTATGTTCGTGCTACTGCTACAGACGGTTCAAAGAAATTCAAGAGAATTTTAGTTACAGTAAAGAAGTAATTTTTTACAAACTACATAAATTAAACGGCTGACATCTGTCAGCCGTTTTTTTATATCTGATGATTGATTATCCACTTCGTTAATTGTTGATAGGATATTTCATTTGAAGCAAGTTCTAATATTGTAGAAGAAAGATCATCTTGTGTATATTCAAGTTCAATTCCGTTTAAAGCTAAAAAAACTAACATCACATGTGCACCGATTCTTTTATTTCCATCAATAAATGGATGATTATTTACTAACCCAAAACATAATCGTGACGCTTTTTGTTGAATTGTTGGATATAAATCTTCATTTCCAAATTGCTGAAAAGGAGAATTTATGGCTGATTCCAATAAACCGACATCCCTTAACCCATCACTACCACCGGTTCCTGAGATTAGTTGACTGTGCAAAAGTAATATTTGTTATTTGGATAAAACAATCATTCTGCTAGTACCTTATAAGCCTCTTTATTTTTATCAATTAATTTTTTAGAAATTGATAAAATATCTTCATCATTTGCAGTTTGCATATTTTCTGCTTTACTAAATTCAACAATTAAATATCTTGGAGTATTGTTCTTTAGAATAACGGCAGAACCATTTTCGTCCACAAGTCTTGCTACTTTAGAAAAATTCTGATTTGCTTCTGTAATAGAAACAAGTGCGTTTGTATTAACTTTCATAAGAATACCTCCTTAACAAAATAGGATAAATTAATCCTATTTTTATTATATGTTAGTATTTCAAAAAAGTCAACCGATTATTTCCTTATCCTTACAAATTTTCTTAGGAGTGCTTTGCCGTTAAATGGGATAAGTGGGTACAGGTAGCTTTTGCCGGAAAGGGTTTTGTTTGAATATAACAAAATAATAATAAGGACTACACCACCGATTAAGCCGAAAATTGAGAAAAGCTCAGTTGCTATCAGTAACAAAATTCTTAGGAATTTTATTGCATAGGATAGCTCTTGACTCGGCTGAGAGTAGTTTGCTATTGTGACAAATGCCATATAAAGTATGGTTTCTGTACTGGCAAACCCGGCATCAATTGCAAATTCGGAAAGTGCAATACCACCGATTATTCCTAAAGTTGTGCTGAGCATTTCCGGTGTGTTGATTGATGCAAGTCGCAAACCGTCAATTGCAATTTCTATCAAAATAAGTTGCCAAAATATTGGAATTTTCTGAGGTTCACTTACAATTGTAAATTGGAAAAATGTTGGTACAAAATCAGGATAACGGTTAGTAAGTAACCAAAGTGGTGTGATGAAAATTGAAAGTAAAGACACAACATACCTTGAAATTTTTAGGTATGTGCCGGTTACAGGTGGGAAGTAGTAGTCATCAGCCTCTTCCATTAAATCAAAAATTGATGTGGGAATGATTATTGAAGATGGTGAGTTGTCTACAATTATTGCTATGTTGCCTTTTAGAATATTTGCTGAGGTGGTGTCAGGTCTTTCGGAATATTTTACCTTTGGAAATGGGTTTATCCACTTTGATTTTATTAATGCCTCAACAAATCCTTGTTGTGTCATAGACAGTTCTTCGGTTGTAATATTCTTAATTTTCTGCTCAATATTTTTCAGTAAATTTTTATCCACCTTGTTGTCCATATAAATTAGTGCAATATCGGTTTTGGACTTGTCACCGGCTTGTAAAGCCTTGATTGTAAGGTTTTTATCCCTGATTCTTCTTCTAATCAATACGCAGTTTTGTACAAATATTTCTGTAAAAGCATCCATACTGCCACGAAGAACCTTATCATTTTTAGGTTCTGCAGTTTCCCTCTGTGGGTAACTTCTTGCATCAATTAAAATAATTTCATCAAGTCCGTCTACTGAAAGAATTGCAATGCCTGACAGTAGTGCAGTTACAACAGCATTGGAATTTTTACTTTTATCAACTTCAATATATGGAACACAGTTTTCCACAAAAGTTTCGGTATTTGTGAAAAAGTCGTCCTCGGTAATTCCGTAGAAAAACTCCATCATCTTTTCCATAATAGCCTCTTTAAGAAGTCCGTCTATGAAATATAGAACGGACTTTCTTTTATTTATGCGAATAACTCTCTTGATAATATCAAAATTTTCATTAGCCCTGGTTAGCTTGTCTAGGACAGTTATGTTGTTTTCTATATTAGTATTAAACATTGTATCACCGATTTTATTTTTCCCAAAAGCTAATGCAATTATTGCATTTTTTGTAAACAAATTATGAACATTTCAAAGAAATTGCATAGTTATATGCAATTTTTCTCTTTTGTAGGGGTATGGGTGCAGGATGTTTTTTGGAGGTTGATATGAGAAAAAGAGATAAAACTTTTTGTGTTTATGTAGCACAAGGCAAGTCACTTGAGGAAGCATCAATCCTTAGTGGCTATGAAGAAAATAAAGGTGTTACCTTAATTACAAAACCTGAAATTATCAAGGAGATAACTGCTTTGCTAAAGGCAAAAGCAAACCTAATGAAGAACCTTTCTGTTATCGGTTATCAGCAACTTGCCTTTGGCAGTATTGCCGATTGTATTTCACTTGTAACAGAAGAAAAGGTCACTAAAGAAGATTTGCAGAATATGAATTTATTTATGATTTCTGAAATTAAGAAACCAAAGGATGGTGCAATGGAAATTAAATTTTTTGACAGACTAAAGGCACTTGAAAAGCTACAAAATTACCTTGACGGTGAAAGTCAATGTGTACCGTTTTATGAGGCTTTGGAAAAAGGTGCAAAGGCTTTAGGTGACAGTAATGAGTAGTTACAAACCATTTTCTAAAAAGCAAATGAAAGTCCTTACTTGGTGGTGCAGTAATTCTGCCGATAAAAGTAAAGATGCAATTATTTGTGACGGGGCAGTTAGAAGTGGCAAAACCTTTTGTATGTCAATTTCATTTGTTGCATGGACCTTTAGCACTTTTAACAATATGTCCTTTGCAATGTGTGGCAAAACAATCAGAAGTCTAAAGCGAAATGTAATAACACCTTTAATAAAGAACTTAACTGACCTAGGTTTTGAAACTAACCTAAAGAAAAGTGAGAACATTCTTGAAGTTATGTATAAGGGTATGGTAAATCGTTTTTATCTTTTTGGTGGTAAAGATGAAATGTCAGCATCTCTTATTCAAGGTATCACTTTGGCAGGTGTGTTCTTTGATGAAGTGGCGCTTATGCCTAGGTCATTTGTTGAACAGTCTCTTGCAAGATGTTCTGTTGAGGGCAGTAAGTTTTGGTTTAACTGTAACCCTGAGTATCCGGGTCATTGGTTTTATTGTGAATGGATAAAGAAATGCAAAATGAAAAATGCATTGTACCTTCATTTTGAAATGGAGGATAACCCATCTTTAAGTAAAGGAATGATTCATAGGTATCAGAGTTTGTACACCGGTGCATTTTATGAAAGATTTGTAAAGGGTAGGTGGGTTGCAACAACAGGTGCAGTTTATCCATTTATGGATAAGGATAATGCTTACTGTGATGTTCCTAAGGTTAAGTTTAGTGAATATGCAGTTTCTTGCGACTATGGTACGGTAAATCCTGCGTCATTTGGACTTTGGGGTAAGTACCAAGATACTTGGTACAGAATTGATGAATACTACTTTAATTCCAGAGTTGAGGGTTATCAAAAAACTGATGAAGAACATTATTCTTCACTTGAAAAGTTGGTAGGTAACAGACACCTATCATCCATTACAGTTGACCCCTCAGCAGCAAGCTTCATTGAAACAATAAAGCGACACAAGAGGTTCAATGTTGTACCGGCAAGGAACAATGTACTTGACGGTATCCGAAAAGTATCTACTGCACTAAAAGAAAATAAAATTAAAATATGTTCCAACTGTACAGACTCTATGAGAGAATTTTCCCTTTACCGTTGGGACGAAAGAGGTGGTAACGATTGTCCGATAAAGGAGAATGACCATGCAATGGACGATATTAGATATTTTGTAACAACAATTCTGGATAGTGAAAGTGGTTTCATAGCTTTTGCTACCAGAAGATAGGAGAGTTATGGGTATATTTAGAAAAAGAAAAGTTAAGGAAAAAGTTTCTATACTTTCTGCTCCACAAAATGACAGTTCATCACATCCATTTAATATTGTAAATTCATACAGTCCATTAACCAAAGTTGAGCTTGACCTTTATTCTTCTCTTAGAGAGGCTTTGCCCATTATTGATGCAGCAATTTGTAAAATCAATAGGCTATTAGGTACATTTTCTGTAGATTGTGAAAGCAAAAAAACTAAGGCAATGGTTGATGATTTTTTTAGAAATGTTGATGTGTGTCAAGGTAATAAGGGTATGTATAACTTTATTTCTTGTTACTTTGATAACCTACTGACTTATGGTGAGGCAGTAGCAGAAATTGTTTTAACAAGTGACGGAAAAAATATTAGAGCATTGTACAACACCGACCCTAGGGATGTAACACTGATTGAAAAGGACAGTCCTCTTAACCTTGTGGTGTGTAGCAACAGTAAAGGCATAAATGAGGAACTTCCTTATCAAGATTTGTTTGTAACATCAATGCTAAACCCTGAGTCAGGCAGAAGTAGAGGTGTTTCTATCTTAAAGGGGTTGCCATTTGTAAGTGGTATTCTGTTAAAGATTTTCAATGCTTTGGGACAGAATTGGGATAGAGTTGGCAATGTGAGATTTGCAGTTACATATAAGCCTGACAGTAACAGTGGTTCATCAGCTTATACCAGGGAAAATGCACAACAAATAGCCGATGAATGGTCAAGGGTTATGCGTAACAAAAACAGTGTATGTGACTTTGTTTCGGTAGGTGATGTGTCAATAAAGACTATCGGTGCTGATAATCAGATCCTTGATTGTGATCTGCCTATTAGACATATTACAGAACAGATTGTAGCAAAACTTTCTGTACCACCATTTTTGCTTGGTTTAAGTTGGAGTACTACTGAAAGAATGAGTAGCCAACAAGCTGATATTCTTACAAGTGAACTTGAGTGTTACAGAGAAATTTTAAATCCTGTAATTGAGAGAATAGCAAGGGTATATTTAAGTTTAAATGGTATTGATGAAAAGGTAACTGTAAAGTGGACACATATTAATTTACAAGATGAACTTGAACTTTCTGAGGCAAGACTAAACAAGGCAAATGCCTTAAAAATTGAAAAGGAAATTGAAAGAGAGTTTGGCGTTAAAGAAAGTGAGGAGGGTATTTTAGAAACTGTATGAAGAAAGGTTTAGTAATTAAATCAAATGAAAATTTAGCTGAGGATATTGCCCTTATAAATACCTACACAAGAAGTGACTTAACGGAAGATGAAGTATATACATTTTCTGTTGTACTTTGTGACAATGAAGTTGATAGGGACTATGAAAGGTTTACCGTAGAAAGTCTTTTTGCACTTGAAAAACTTTTTGTAGGTAAAACCGGTATTATGGACCATTCACCAAAGGCTGAAAACCAACTTGCAAGAATTTACAAAACTGAGGTTCAGGCAGTTGAGGGTGAAGTCACCACAACAGGTGATCAGTATTTTAGGCTTATAGCAAAAGCCTATGTGCCTAAAACCGAAAGTACCAAGGACTTTATCAGTAAGCTGGAAACAGGAATTCTAAAGGAAGTAAGTGTCGGTTGTAGTGTAGAAAGCACCTTGTGTTCAATTTGTGGTAATCCTATCAATTCATCAATGTGCAATCATCATAAAGGTGAATATTACGGTGATACTCTTTGTTACGGTGAATTAACCGGCGTAAAGGATGCATATGAATGGAGCTTTGTGGCAGTACCATCACAGAAAAAAGCAGGTGTAATTAAGTCATTTTTAAAAGGAGAGAATTTTATGGAAGATATTATTAAGTGCCTAAAAAGCGAAAAGCAAGTTACCCTTAATAAAGATGAAAAGGTAAAACTGCTTTCATACATTCAAAGTCTTGAAAAGGATGCTGAATGTGGTAGGGCATATAGAGAAAGTGTGGTTAAGGACATTATGCGACTTTCTCTAATTAGCAAAAGTGGGATTTCAAGTACAACAATGGAGTCTATTGTAAAGACACTTTCTATTAATGAGCTTTGTGAACTTAGAAATGTGTATCAGGACAGAGCAAGTGAAAGGCTACCTATTGTGCCACAATCCTACAAAGAAAATAAAAGTGTAAGTAACAAAAATCAAGAATTTACTATTTAACGGAGGTTTATATGAATATTAATTTTAACGGTTATGATGAAAACTCAGTTACTATGTTAGCTGATACTACTCTAAAAGATGGAGAACAGAATGTACTTGTTACTGTAGGTGCAAACGGTACTGCAACAGTAGCAAAGGCAACTAAGCCTTTCCTAGGTGTTTGTACTTGTGTAAGGGACGGTTATGCAACTGTACAGACAAGAGGTTATTGCAAGGTGAAAACCTCAGCAAAACTTAGCCTAGGTAGTGTATCACTTGTAGCATCAAGTGACGGTAAGGTAGCAGAGAACAGTGCAGGTAAAATGTACTTTGTACTGGACTCAACAGATAATGAATCAGGAATTTTACTATAAGGAGAATGAATATGAGTAACTATAAAAATATTTCTTTAGAAAAAGGTATGTACGGTGTAAAGGGTAAGAGCTTTACAGATGTTCTTGAAGAACTAGACCCATCAGAAAACTACAGAGGTACTTCTCTGGAAAATCTAGATGCTTTTTCTCGACAGTTAAAGCGATTTGACATTAAGGTTTCAGGTAAGGGCAGTGACACAGTTGATAAGTTCTTTTCAACAAGCAGTTCATCAGCACTGTTTCCAGAATATATCAGCAGAGCAGTAAAGCAAGGTATGGAACAGGCTGATGTACTTTCTGACATTGTAGCAACTACTACAATGATTGACGGTATGGACTACCGTTCAATTACTTCAGAACCTACAACTGATGATAAGTCACTAAAGGTTGTTATGGAAGGTACACAGATTCCACAGACAACTATCAAAACTCAGGATAACCTAATTAAGCTACATAAGAGAGGCAGAATGTTAGTTTCTTCTTATGAAGCAATTAGATTTCAGCGACTTGACTTATTTACTGTCACACTAAAGCAGATTGGTGCATATATTGCAAGAGCACAGCTTAAGGATGCAGTTGATGTACTGATTAACGGTGACGGTAACGGTAATCCGGCAAGTACAATCAATACTTCTTCAACAGGTAACATCAGTTACGGTGATCTTGTAAAACTATGGAGTTCACTAAGCCCTTATGAGCTTAATACAATTATTGCGCCTACTGCTTCAATGGAAAAGCTACTTTCACTTACAGAAATGAAGGATTCGGTAGCCGGTCTAAACTTTCAGGGTACAGGCAAAATGATTACACCTATGGGTGCTAATGTTATCCATACACCTGAAATTACAGGCAACTATATTATCGGTGTTGACAAGAATTGTGCATTAGAGATGGTTAAGGCCGGTGATGTACAGACAGAATATGACAAGCTAATTGACCGTCAGCTTGAGAGAGCAGCAATTACTTCTATTGCAGGTTTCGGCAAAATCTTTACAGGTTCTGCTAAGGTACTAAAGTACTAGAGGTGATAACTTGGGAATTAATGAAGTAGCAAAGAAATTTCTGTTACTGTCCGGTATTGATGAAAGTGAACTTAGCAAGTATCTGCCACTTATCAGAGAGTCAATTGCCTATGTAAAGTCAATTCTAAAGGAAGAAGTTGATGTTAAAGAGAACAGTACATTACTAACTTCTGCTTGTGGTACATATGCTTATTACAAATGGAGTTTGTTCTATAGCCAAAGTGATGTTAGCTACTTTAAGGCAGGTGACTTAACTGTTTCCAAAAGCAGTGAAAGCAAAGTTACCGAAAGGGCATATTCACTATGGAAAGAAAGTCTAAAGGAAATTGCTAGGTTCACAAAGTCATCTGACTTTTACTTTAAGGGTGTTAGTGTATGAATATAAGTTCTTCAATTACAAAGTCCTTTAGAGAATACGGCAACAAAATAACTGCCTTGTCAAAGGACAATGTAAGTACAATTTACGGTTTTATTCAGCCACTAAACTACAAAGCCCATAGTAATATTTATGAAAGCACAAATATCTCTGCCAGGGATAATATGTATTATCTTTTAGTAGCAGAAAAGGACAGTGCAGTAGACAGTAACGACAAACTGATTCTTGATAATTCAACATATGAGGTTATTAAATGTCAGAGTTATATGTATCAGAATAAATGTATGTATAAGTGGGCAATACTAAAGTTATGTTACCCTATTTTGGAGGATGATTTTAGTGGTAATTCATAATGATAAGGTTGAAGATATTATTAAGAAAATCAAGCTAAGTAAAGACCTTGATGATGTAAGATTTGTAAAAGCCTATAACGGTAAGCTAAAAGAAACACCACTTGGTGGAATACTTGTTACCGTAAATAATGGTGTTAATATTGTAAATTCTTTTGCCGGTGGATTTGCCGGTAACGGAATGAGTGGTGAAAATATAAAGTCAGAGTTAAAGCTGAATATTTACTGTCCCTACCAAAACGGTGGGGATGGTATCACCCATACAATAAATTCTATCGTGGAGCTTTTACCTAAAGCAGACAGTGACAATATTATAAGCAGTATAAATGTTTCTGAAATAAAGTATAGCCAAGAGTATGAGGCAGTGTATAGGACACTTTCTCTATCCTTAGATTATTTAGATTACAGAGGTGAGTAAATGATAGGTACTATGGACTTAATGAAAAATTTAGTTATCACTATTGACGACAAGGTAGTAGGTGGAGTAGTTGGACTTACATCGGAAGTAAATTCATCTACCACTAAGATTAATGAATATATGTGTGGCAACAGTTACGGTGTAACAAGTGAAAATGTTGATTATACCCTTACACTAACTTTAGCAAGTAACCACAATACTTTTCCTCATAATGAATTTACCCTAAAGCTAAAGCAAAGTAACTACACAGTAATGTATTACAACTGCAAAATTTTAGGTGAAAGAGAATATACAAAGGATGGCTTTGTGTATAGAGAATTGCTTATAATCTCTTCTGAAAGAAGGTCATTTAATGAATAAGGAATTCTTGGAATTTGCCGATAAGCTGGTTGATAAATCTGCTTGTGAAAATATTTCCAAAATTATCAGTAGGGATATTCGCAGATACAGCAGAAAAATTATTGACACAAAGGATTTGAAAAAATGAAGATAGCAAAAATGAGTTTCAAAAATCATTTCTGGACCTATAACCCATCAACAGTAAAACTACTTTCCAATAGAGAAATTGTGGAACAAAAAATTCCTATGGGCAATAACCTTATTCAAAACTTTGGCAGAAACAGTAGAGTAATTACAGGTGAAGGTTATCTCTTTGGTGAAGATTGTTTTAGTCAGTATGATTCTTTGTGGAAGGTACATAAAGAAGAAACTTCAGGACTGCTGACAATTCCTAAATTCTCTGTAATGAATAGCTACTTTACAAGTCTTGAAATTGTAGGTGAACCTAAAGAAAATCTGATTTCCTATAAATTTACTTTTGTTGAAGATATGTCAGGTATTGATAAAACTTATTTACCATCATTTTGTTATGCAGAAAGTGGTGAGTCACTATGGAATATCAGCAATAAATATAATGTTGGTATTGAAAGACTTATGTTACTGAATAATCAGCTGAAAAATCCTTTTGACTTAAAGGTAGGGGATAAGGTGGCATTATGTTAGGTGTATATATTTTTGATGATAAGGGTAACATTATCTGTTTTGAAAAGCCCTTGTCACTGACTATTGATATTAGTTTAACTATTCCATGTGACAGTGCTACTGTTGTGTTGCCTTATAAAAATTATGCTGATGGTGCAGAGATTAAAATTTATAATGAGACTGACCTTATCTTTGTTGGGGTTATTGATGAAGAAATCAGCATTTTTAATACTACAGGTAACTATAAAAAGTATGTAGCAAGAAGTAAGATGGCCTTGCTACTGGATAATCAAGCCTATCCCACAGAATTGAATAATGTTACAAGAACATATTTAGGTAATAAATATCTTAAAGATTTTTCTATTGATTTTGATAAAGGTGAGGAAGTTTATACCGGAAAGATTACCGTTGATAACGGTATGACTGTTTATGATATTTTTGCAGAATATTGTGATAAGGTATTTTCTTCTTTACCTAGAATGACACCTAAGGGTAAGCTGATTTTTTACAGTAATATTGACAGTGAAATAACTTTAAGTAACTTGAGCTACACCTCACTAATCGAAAATAAAAAGAGATGTGAGAAAATCTCCAAAGTATCCTTAATGACAAATTCAAGATTTTACGACTATATAATTGAGAATAAAGAAACTAAGGGTACTTCAATATGCAGAGAAAGATTTTTGGATGCATCAGTAGGTAAAAATGTTTATCCGGAAAATGGTGAAAATTTAATAGAAAATTCTAACTTAAACAGTTATGAAGTACAGGTAACTTGCCCATATAACTTAACCTACTGTTTAGGCTATAAATGTAAGGTTGAAAGTATAGCAGAGAAATTGCAAGTTGCCGAAATAGAATATTCCTATAATTCAAAAGGTGAAGAAACAAAGTTAATTTTAAGAAGGTGTAAATAAATGTGGTTAACCGGTTATATTGCAAAGGAAAATTCCCCTAAATCAAAGTGTGGTGAAGTGGTAAAAAGTGATGACAATACAGTAAATGTGTTTTCTTCTGTAGAGCAAAGTAATGTAAAAGTTGCTTTGCCATATGGGTTGTATTCTGTTCCTGTTGTTGGAGAAAATTCTGTAATTATCCCTACAGAAAACGGCAATGTTGTTGTGGGAGTATGTAACAACAATTCCCATAATTTAGAAGTAGGTGAGGTGCTACTGTGTAGTGCAGGTGGTGCAAAAATTCTTCTCAATAATGAAGGTCAAGTGCTGATAAACGGCAAGGTGATTTCTTGATGTATGATTTAAAGGTTAAAGATGGTGGTACAGTTTTCTTAGGTAATACAGAAGAAAAAGTTTATGATGTTGATAGTATTTTTCAGAGAATAGAATTGTGCCTTTCTCTTGATAAAGGCAGTTTTATTTATAATAAAAATTTAGGTTCAACTATTCCTAAACTTGATTACTCTACTGAAGAAGATTTAGCACAACTTGAAATGTACATAAATCAATGTGTATTTAATATTGTAAATACCAGGGTAACTGTACTGTCGGTAGATAAAGAGAAACAGACTGTTAATATTAGCCTAAAACTAGGTAATAAGGAATATGTAAGAGAGGTGAATGTGTATGGTAGATTATAATGAAATACTAACTACAATGGAAAATGCCTATAAAGAGAAAACAGGCTTTGTACCGGATGAATATTCTGACCAAGGTATTAAGTTTAGAATTTTAGCCGGTGAACTTTTTAACTTTTCAAGTCAATTAGATTTTTTGGAAAAGCAAATGTTCCCTACAACTGCAACCGGTAAGTACCTTGACTATCATTGTGCAGAAAGAGGTATCACCAGAAAGCAAGGTGCAAAAGCTACCGGTAGTGTTTTTTTTACACTTGACTCGCCAACAGAAAGTACACTATTAATACCTAAGGGTACTGTTGTTTCTACATCAGGGGAAAATCCATTGAGATTTGTCACTACAAGAAACGGATATGTTTCAGTAGGAGGTACCTTTGCTATTGTAGATGCTGAGGCTGAATCGGTAGGCAAAAAATATAATATAGCTATTAAGAAGATTGCTACCTTGGTTTCTCAAGTGCCAGGTGTCTATTCGGTAACAAATAAAGATGCTTTTGAGGATGGTGAAGATATAGAAACAGATGAAGAACTTAGAAGTAGATTGATGTACATATATAAGCACCACAACAACGGTACTAATATTGCTTTTTATAAGTCACTTGCCGAAAGTATGGATGGTGTATATTCTGCCGGTGTTGTACCTAAAAACAGAGGTGCAGGTACTGTAGATATTTTTATTTCTAAAAAAGGTGAAATGGCAGATGCTACCTTGGCTTCTAATGTACAGAGAGTTATAACAAAGGAAAGAGAAGTTAATGTTAGCACAGTAGTATATAGTGCAACTGCCTCATATGTAAATATCGGTGTAAAGCTGGAACTTGAAAGTGGTTATAGCTTTGCTGATATTAAGAGTAAATGTGAAACCTTGCTGAGAGATTATGTTTCAAGTTTAGGTGTAGGTGGTTCATTCTTTCTTTCACGAGTTGCTGAAAAGGTACAGAGTATTGACGGCATAAAGCGTTTTCAGTTTGATGATGCTTTAACTACCGATATGGTAGTGGATAACAAGCATTTTCTAAAGCTAAATACTTTACAGGTTACGGAGTTGTAAAATGGATATTTACAGTAGAATTATCAGTATTATTTGTAACTTTAAAGCCTATAACAAGGACAATGTGAATTTGCAAAGTGAAATGTATGCTTATTCAAAAGGTCTTGAAATTATCAGTAACAGACTAATGAATGTTGAGAAAGAATGTTTTGTTTCTACAGCAGAGGACTATGGACTTACTGTTAAGGAAAGATACTTTGACTCAATAACCAGAGCAAGTGATGTAAAATCTAGGAGAGAGATGTTACTTTCTTTGCTTTCTGTTGATGAAACCGATTTTAATTTAGACGGTATGAATAAGTTTATGAAACAGTTTCCTGTATCATCAAAGATAACTGAATTTGCAACGACAAACAGAATACTTATTACCTTTGATAAAAATGATTGGATAGTAAGTAATTTTGATTTTGTGAAAAGTTGTGTGGAAGATTTCTTCCCATCACATTTAAATATTCTGTTACAAATTAATAAATAAAATAAGGGACAGTCTGCTTAGTGCAAACTGTCCCTTTTGATATATATTTATATGTCTAAACCAAATAAATTATGTAGTATTGACTCAATAGCAAAGTCATTGCCGTAATTCATTACATAATAATCTTTAAGATAAACAAATCCAATAGTGAGAAGAGAAAGTACAATTATCAAAATCAAAACTTTTCTAAAAGTATGTTTCTTCTTCCTTTTAACTACTTGGTTGTAACCGTCATTATAGTCTTGTCTGTTAATATCATCATTTCTACTTTGTTTAGAATTTGAGTAATATTGTTCCTGACTGTTAACATTGTTAGGTCTAGGTGTATTTTTGTATTTTCCTTTAGCTATCATTTGGTCAAATTTATGTTCGGCATTAGTAGCTAAAGTGAATTTATTAACTGCTTTGGTAATATCGTATTGGTCAATATCTTCCAAACTTAAAATTTCTGTTTCACCATATCTTGCAGAATAAAATACAAGGTTGTCAATTGGAAAAGCATTTTCTTTATTGCCAAAATCTCTGTTGATTTCTGTCAGCAAAAAGTGAACCATACTTTTTGTAACTCTATCCCTAGGATAGCTTGTACCAATATCGGTTCTAAGGTCAATGATAGTTTTGTCAATAATCATATCACATTCAGTCTCACCGATTAAACATTCACCAAAACCAAAGTTAGGGTTAAAGATAATTTTGCTTTCAGGTCGCAAAACTCTCGGAATGAAACTTTTGCCAAATTTAAGTGCCATTTCTTTAATCTCGATAACCTCATCAGGTGTTGCCGGTGTAAAGAACTGACTAAGGTCTGATGGAATAGCTGCTTTTCTGTAGCAAATATCTAACTTAGCTAAGAAGAAACAATGCTGAATAATATTGTTTGTTGAGTTGTCCTCACCGTCAATATAGTTTTGAAGTTGCATTGTAGCATATTCATATCTTTCATACACTTCTTGAAAGTAGCTTTTCTCAATCTTAGGTTGTAGATTTCTGATACTTCTTTCTGCAATGCTATTTTCAAATGGATTACAGTTAGTGTCGTTACAGTAAGCCGCAACAATTACCTTAGCTATGTAGTGAAAAGCAAGTTCTATTAAAATATGTGACATATCACCTTTAACACGCATAGGCACATATAGCTTGTATTGACTGGAGAAAGGTTCATTACCTGATAAAGTAGAGAACAAATCTTCATTAGGTACAATGCTTGATACAGCAGACATTATCATTTCATCATTTGCTGTGTTGCCATATAAGTATGAATCAATTGCCACAAAATCACCGTCCGTTTATTTCTAAAAATTAGTCTAAACTTTATTATAATTCATCATAAGAAAAATTGCAAATATATCCATTATAAATGAATATATTATTTGTTCTTTTCGTTAAATCTTCTTTTTAGATTTTCATAAACAGAATAAGGAATGTTAAGGTTGCCTTTGCCTGAACCCATTTTTATTTCAGGTTTGTTCTCGCCATGAAAGTCACTGCCACCACTTTTGATTAGGTGGAATTCATCAGCTAACTTTTCGGCAATAGCAGTTTGTTCTTCACTGAATTTAGAGTAATAAACTTCCATACCGTCAAGACCTTTTTCTTTAGCTAATGTTAGAAATTTTCTGATTTTATCTTCTGTCTTTAAGTTTAGAAATGGATGAGCCAATACAGAAACTGCACCGATACTGTTGATGTATTCTATTGTGTCTGTGGCTGATAACTTTTCAGGTGGGGTATATAGCCCGTTACTTGGGTTAAGGTACTTTTCAAAAGCCTCACTTACACTTTTAACATAACCTTTATGCATCATATAGTTTGCAATAACTGCTCTATTGATGTTACCGTTAGGTGTTGTGTTTTTAATATCCTCATATGTAAGGTTAAAGCCCTTTTTAATAAGGTTATTAACTAGATTAATGTTGCTTTGTTCCTTTTTCTTAAGTTCATTCTTAACCTTTTCTTCAATCTCACTGTAAAATTCTTTAGGAATAAATAATCCTAAAATATGTAATTCAGTTCCTTTATAATCGGTAGAAAATTCAATACCACCTACAAGATGTATGTTGCTACTGTTAGGAGCATTTAAAAATCTATCTAAACCTAAAATAGTGTTGTGGTCAGTTAGTGCAATAGCAGAAAGGTTACTTTCCTTTGCAATTTCAACTAATTTTTCCGGTGTAAATGTGCCATCGGAAAATATTGAATGATTGTGCATATCACATTTCATTTTTATCACCTCAAGGGTATTTTATCACAACTGAAATATTAAGTAAATTATATGTTTAAAATAAAGAATTTTCAGCCGAAAATTGATAGAATAATTATTAAAACAAACAGTATAATTTTTATAAAGAATTATAGGATAAATAGTGAAAAATAATTACAGTATAATTATAATTTTGCAGTTTATTTAGTTAAAAAATTAAAGTGTTTTGTAAAATCTAGGTTAATTTTTTAACAATGAAAACACACAATATGTAGTTATTGTGATAAGGGTAATACACTATATACATATATTGATAAATCAAAAATGTAAGAATATACTGTTATAAATTTCTGAAAATGTGAAAATAACGGTCAATTATTCTTTAAATTGCACTATAATATTAACTAATATTTCGATTTTTTTGGTATTTACAATAATTATTCAAAATAGTTATGATTTTCACTTGTATTTTAGAGAAATAGTAGTATAATGAATTTGGTTAGAAAAAAAGACCCAAAAAGTAATAGTAGAGGTGGATAGAAAATGATTAATTTTAAGCAATGGGACGGCTTTGAAGGCCGTATGTGGAAAGAAGAAGTCAACACTCGTGACTTTATCCAACACAACTACAAACCATACGATGGCGATTCATCATTCCTAGAAGGTCCAACAGAAGCAACTGATAAGCTATGGGGCATTCTACAGGATTTACAGAAGAAAGAAAGAGCTCAGGGTGGTATCCTAGATATGGAAACAGAAGTTGTTTCTACTCTAACAGCTTATGGCCCTGGTTATATTAGTGAAGAAACTAAGGATCTTGAAAAGGTTGTTGGTCTTCAGACAGATAAGCCACTTAAGAGAGCATTTATGCCTTTCGGTGGTATTAAGATGGCTGAACAGGCTTGTACAACTAACGGTTACACACCTAACCCTAAGTTCCACAAGATCTTCAACGAATACAGCCGTACACATAACCAAGGTGTATTCGATGCTTACACACCGGAAATGAAGAAGGCTCGTCATAACAAGATTATTACAGGTCTTCCAGATACATACGGTCGTGGCCGTATCGTTGGTGACTATCGTAGAGTTGCTCTTTACGGTATTGATTACCTAATCGAAGAAAAGAAGCATGACTTTGCTAACACAGGCGACGGCACAATGACAGATGACGTTATCCGTCAGAGAGAAGAACTTTCTCTACAGATTAAGGCTCTAAATGATATGAAGACTATGGCTCAGGCTTATGGTTACGACATTTCAGAACCAGCAAGTAACGCTCACGAAGCTTGTCAGTGGCTATACTTCGGTTATCTAGCTGCTATCAAGACTCAGAACGGTGCTGCAATGAGTGTTGGTAGAATTTCAACATTCCTAGACATCTACATTCAGAGAGATCTAGAAAACGGAACATTAACAGAAAAAGAAGCTCAGGAACTAATCGACCACATGGTAATGAAATTCCGTATGGTTAAATTCGCTCGTATCCCATCATACAATCAGCTATTCTCAGGTGACCCGGTTTGGGCTACACTAGAAGTTGGTGGTACAGGTGTTGACGGTCGTTCAATGGTAACAAAGACAGACTTCCGTTTCCTACACACACTAGAAAATATGGGACCTTCACCAGAACCAAACCTAACTGTTCTATATTCTTCATCACTTCCAGAAACATTCAAGGACTATGCTGCACAGATTTCAATTCGTACAAGCTCAGTTCAGTATGAAAATGATGATGTTATGAAGCCAGTATGGGGCGACGATTACTCAATCTGCTGCTGTGTATCTGCTACTCAGACAGGTAAGGAAATGCAGTTCTTCGGTGCTAGAGCTAACCTAGCTAAGTGTCTTCTATACGCACTAAACGGTGGTGTTGATGTTAAGACTCGTGAACAAGTTGGTCCTGCTTACAAGCCATACGAAGGTGACACTCTAGAATATGATAAGGTTATTGATAAGTATACAACAATGATGGACTGGCTAGCTGGTCTATATGTAAATACACTAAACCTAATCCAGTATATGCACGATAAGTATTATTATGAAGCAGCTGAAATGGCTCTTATTGATACTGATGTTCGTCGTACATTTGCTACAGGTATTGCAGGTTTCTCACATGTTGTTGACTCACTAAGTGCTATTAAGTACGCAACAGTTAAGCCAATCCGTGATGAAGACGGTATCATCGTTGACTTCGAAACAGAAGGCGACTTCCCTAAGTATGGTAACGATGATGACAGAGCTGACGAAATCGCTCTATGGCTACTAAAGACATTCCTAGATATGATTAAGAAGCGTCACACATACCGTGATTCTGAAGCTACAACATCTATCCTAACAATCACATCTAACGTTGTTTATGGTAAGGCTACAGGTACTATGCCTAACGGTCGTAAGGCCGGCGAACCACTATCACCTGGTGCTAACCCAAGTTACGGTGCAGAACAGAACGGTCTACTAGCTTCTCTAAACTCAGTTGCTAAGCTACCATATCACTGGGCACTAGATGGTATTTCAAATACTCAGACAATCAACCCAGACGCTCTAGGTCACTCAGAAGATGAAAGAGTTAATAACCTAGTTCAGGTTATGGACGGTTACTTCGATCAGGGTGCTCATCACCTAAATGTTAATGTATTTGGTAAGGATAAGCTAATCGACGCTATGGAACACCCAGAAAAAGAAGAATATGCAAACTTCACAATCCGTGTTTCTGGTTATGCTGTTAAGTTCATCGACCTAACTCGTGAACAGCAGCTAGATGTTATTGCTCGTACTTGTCATGCAAGCATGTAATATAACAGGTAGAATTAATACTTACGAAACTTTCGGTCTGGTTGACGGACCGGGTGTTAGATATGTGGCATTTTTACAGGGTTGCAATATGCGTTGTAAATATTGCCACAACCCAGACACTTGGGACAAAAACGCCGGTGATGAATTAACTGCTAAACAACTTTTTGATAAGGCTTATAGATATAAGAATTATTGGAAGAACAACGGTGGTATTACAATCAGTGGTGGTGAACCACTATTACAGATTGAATTTGTAACAGAGGTTTTCAGACTAGCTAAGGAGAAGGGTGTTCATACCACTCTTGATACTTGTGGTCAACCATTTAAAAATGACCCTGAGTTTCTAAAGAAGTTTGATGAACTAATTAAATATACCGACCTTGTTATGCTTGACATTAAAGAAATTGAAAGTGATAAGCATAAGGAACTGACAGGTCATAAGAATGAAAATATTCTTGCTATGGCTCAGTACCTATCAGATAAGGGTATTCATATGTGGATAAGACATGTTCTTGTTCCTAACCTTACTGATGACGAAGAAGGTCTAAAGAAGTTAAATCAGTTTATTAAGCAACTTAAAACTGTAGATAAGGTTGAGATTCTTCCTTATCATACACTAGGTCTTATGAAGTGGGAAAAGTTAGGTATTCCTTACCCACTTGACGGTTATAAAATTCCAACTGCTGAAGAAGTTGAAAAAGCCGAAAGACTCCTAGAAATTAAGAAATAATTATAAGCAAGTGATGACTTATGTTGTCACTTGCTTTTTTATAGGGAAAATTATAAAAATTCAGAAATATATAAAATTACCCCATAGCACAAGCTATGGGGCTTTTTGTTGGTTAAGATATTAATAAATCTAAATTATCTTTTCTTATATAGAACCAGTTCTGGGTTAATTCCATTTTCTTCATATGTTGATACAAGGATAAAGTCTATATTTGCTACTATACCGAAATATCTTTCTCCACCAGTTCATCTTGTGATAAACCTTTCTTTGTCCTTAGTTCAAGGATTATGTCCTTTGTTTCCATATTATTCACCACCTATTTGTATTATAATGTAAATTGTTTATTAGTACAAGCAACTCCTTGTTGCCATTATTTTTATTTTGTTTGCATTTAGTAATTTCACAAATTACTATAAAAATAGCCTCTGCTATTTTGCAGAGGCTAATAATAATTGAGTTTGAAAATTATGCCAAGATTTCGTCAGCAAGTTTTTCCATTTCTTTATATGTATCTTCTGTTGCCTTGGACTTAATTGTAACTACTGTATCACAGATAGTAACATTCTTCATTTCTTCCAGGTAACCCTTCATAGTTCTTGCAGCAGTAGGTGCCCATGAACCGTTTTCTACAATAGCTACCTTTCTGTTCTGATAAGCCTTAATCTTTAGATGATGTAGGAAGTCTGCCATTACAGGGAACACACCTGCATCATATGATGGAGCAGCAACAATTAACTTGCTATATCTAAATGCATCTTCAATAGCCTCTGCCATATCACATCTTGAAAGGTCAGTTACAACAACTTCCTTGTCTGTCTTAGACTTTAGGATTTCTTCCAGCTTACCTACTGCCTCAGTTGTGTTGCCATGAATTGAACAATAAGCAACAAATACACCATCTGTTTCAGCCTGATAAGTTGACCAAGTGTTGTATAGGTCTAGGTAGTAGCCTAGATTTTCTGTTAGTACAGGACCATGAGTAGGACAGATAATCTGAATGTCAAGCTTTGATGTTTTCTTTAGTAGTCCTTGTACAGGTACACCATACTTACCTACAATGTTAAAGTAGTATCTTCTAGCTTCACAAGCCCAATCTTCATCAGTATCTAATGCACCGAACTTACCGAATGCATCAGCAGAGAACAGTACCTTATCTGTGCTGTCGTATGTAACCATAACTTCAGGCCAATGAACCATTGGTGCCATTACAAAACTTAATGTATGAGTACCAAGTTCAAGAGTATCACCTTCAGCAACAACCTTTGAAGTTGCTTCTAAATCAAGACCTGTAAACTGCTTTAGAAATAAGAAAGTTTTCTTGTTACCTACTAAAGTGATTTCAGGGTACTTCTTGATACAAGCCTCTACAGAACCGGAATGGTCAGGTTCCATATGGTTTACAACCAGATATTTAGGTGTCTTACCGTCAAGAACTTTCTCAACATTTTCAAGCCATTCATCGGTTTTTCTTTTATCAACTGTATCAATAAGTGCAATATTTTCATCCATAATAACATAAGCATTATATGCAATACCGTTAGGAATTATATACTGACTTTCAAACAAATCAAGAGTTTTATCATCACAACCAACATATGTAATATCTTTTGTTACTTCTTTAATCATAATTAATACCTCTCTTTCTTAATTAAGGATAGAATATCACATTTTATTCATATTTTTATTCTAATATAGAATTATATATGTTATTTTTTAATAAAATAATTGTTAAGAATATCCATAACTTAAAATAAATATCAATAAAACAGAAATGATTATTATTTTCAGCATTATGTACAACTAAACGGTTTATTTCTTGTGCAAAATAATGAACATTGAATTTAAAATATACATTGTACATATCCTTAAATAATGTTAAAATCAATATACTAAACTAAATAAGAGGTGAATATATTGAAGAAATTACTAAAGCACTTTAAGCCTGCAATCATTCCTATTATTTTCGTTGTAATTTTGCTAGTAATTCAGGCTTATTGTGACTTATCATTGCCAACATATATGAGTAATATTGTCAATGTTGGTATTCAGCAGTCCGGTATTGAAACTGTTACACCGGAAAAAGCTCCAAAAAGTGAAATGGATAAAATAAAGCTTTTTATGGACAAAAATGACAAAGACTTTGTAAATTCTCAGTATAAAAGTGAGAAGTACAAAAACAAAGATATTCTTGTATTAAAGGAAAATATCAGCGATAAAAATGCCGATAAACTTGCCAATAAGCTAACAAAGCCTATGCTTATCACTTATATGTTGGAAAAAGGTGAGAAAGGTGAACTTTCTTCCGACTCAGTAAGTGGCAAGATTGACAACAAGGACTTCCAAGAGATTATGGAAAACGGTGTTAAAGAAATGACACCTGAAAACCAAATGAAGTTTATGGAAATCAATAAGAAGTCCCAAAATGGCAAGACAGTTGATATGTTTGAGATTTTGCCTTTATTCAGCGAAAACACTATGAGTCAAATTACCGATGTAATGAACGACAAGTTAAAGGCATTTGACAAACTGGGGGAGGACACAATCACACAGGTTGTAACACCATATACAGAAAGTCTTATGAAGTCTGCCGGTGTTGATACTGACCAGGTTAGAATGAATTACCTATTTAAAGCAGGTGCATTAATGCTTGGTTATGCCGGTGTAATCTTTGTATGTATGATTGCTGTTTCCTTACTTGCATCAATTATCGGTGCTAGATTCTCTAAGGATATTAGAAGTCATGCATATAACCAAATTATCAACTTCTCAGCAAGTGAGTCAAATAAATTCAGTAATGCTTCATTAATTACAAGATGTACAAATGATATTCAGCAAATTCAGATGGTTGTTGTAATGATGCTAAGAATGATTATCTATGCTCCAATCTTAGGTATCGGTGCATTATTAAAGGTAACTAATATGAGTTCCGGTATGGTATGGGTTATTGCCTTAGCAGTTGGTGTTATCCTTGTACTTGTTTCAACACTAATGACAGTAGCAATGCCTAAGTTTACTGCACTTCAAAAGCTCGTTGATAAGGTAAACCTAGTTTCAAGAGAAATTCTTACAGGTCTACCTGTTATCAGAGCATTTAGCCGTGAAGACCACGAAAATGAAAGATTTGACGATGCAAACAAAACTCTTACAAAGACTAACCTATTTGTAAACAGAGTTATGGCAATTATGATGCCTGCTATGATGTTTATTATGAACGGTACAACAGTACTTATTGTTTGGGTTGGTGCTAATGAAACTAATGCAGGTAATATGCAGGTCGGCGACATTATGGCATATATCCAATATACAATGCAGATTATTATGTCATTCCTAATGATTTGTATGGCAAGTATTATGATTCCAAGAGCATTTGTTTCAGCAAAAAGACTTGGTGAAATCTACGATACAGAAATTACAATCCATAACCCTGAAAACCCTAAGCAATTTGAAGAAAAACAAAAGGGCGTTGTAGAATTTAAGGATGTAACATTTGCTTATCCGGGAGCAGAAGAACCTGTACTAAAGGATATTAGCTTTACTGCAAAGCCAGGTGAAACTACTGCTATTATCGGTTCAACAGGTAGTGGTAAGAGTACACTTATCAACCTTATCCCAAGATTTTACGATACAACTAAGGGTTCTGTTACAGTTGACGGTCAAGATATTAAGGATGTTAAGCTAACTGATTTAAGAGATAAAATCGGTTATGTACCACAGAAAGGTATGCTATTCTCCGGTACTATTAAGTCAAACATTGCTTTTGCAAATGAAGACCTACCAATGGAAAAAATCGAAAAAGCAGCAGAGATTGCTCACGCAACAGAATTCATAAATGAAAAGCCTCAGAAATATGAAACACATATTAGCCAAGGTGGTACTAATGTTTCAGGTGGTCAAAGACAAAGACTTTCTATTGCAAGAGCTATTGCAAATGAACCTGAAGTGCTAATCTTTGATGACAGTTTCTCAGCACTAGACTTTAAGACTGATGTTGCAGTAAGAAAGGCACTTAGCGAAAATATTAAGAATAGCACAATCCTTATTGTTGCTCAAAGAATCAGCACAGTTCTAAATGCTGAACAGATACTTGTACTTGACAACGGTAAAATCGTTGGTAAGGGTACACACAAAGAACTACTGAATAACTGTCAGGTTTATCGTGACATTGCAGAAAGTCAGTTGTCAAAGGAGGAATTACAGTAATGCCTATGCCTATGGGAGGACCTAGAGGTGGTAGAGGTCCACAAGGAAAAATGATGGGAACAGCTAAAGCAAAAGACTTTAAGGGTTCTATCAAAAGCCTTTTTAAATATATCGGCAACTATAAGTTTGCCATACTCATTGTTGTAATTTTCGCCATTGCAAGTACAGTTTTCAATGTTGTAGGACCTAAGATTTTAGGTAATGCAACAACAGAACTTTTCAACGGAATTATGAGTAAGTATTCCGGTGGTTCAGGTATTGATTTTGGTAAAATTGCCGGTATCTTAATCGGACTGTTATGTATTTATATTACAAGTTCGGTTTGTGGTTTTATTCAGAACTTCCTAATGAGTACAGTAACTCAAAAGGTTGGTTATAGATTAAGAAGAGATATTTCTTACAAAATCAATCTTCTTCCTATGAACTACTTTGACAGACACCAAACAGGTGAAACACTATCTATTATCACAAATGATGTTGATACTCTTTGTACAAGTTTAAACCAGGTTGCAACTCAGGCAGTAACATCAATTTCAACAATCATCGGTGTGCTATATATGATGTTTAGCATTAACTGGATGATGACACTTATTGCATTAGTTATTCTACCGGTTGCACTAATCTTTATTTCACTTATCTTCAAGATTTCTCAGAAACACTTTAGAAATCAACAGGATTACCTTGGTCATGTTAACGGTCAAGTTGAAGAAACAATCAGTGGTGTTAACATTGTTCAGGCATTTAACACAGTTGACAGAAATGTTGAAGAATTTGAAAAGTCCAACAATATGCTTTATAAATCAGCATGGAAGAGCCAGTTCTTCTCAGGTTTAGCAGGTCCTATTATGCAGGTAATCGGTAACTTAGCTTACGGTGCAATTGCAGTACTTGGTGGTTACTTAGCTATTCAGGGTACAATCACTGTCGGTGACATTCAGTCATTTATACAGTATGTAAGACAGTTTACAATGCCTATTCAGCAACTTGCTCAGGTAAGTAATATGATTCAGCAAATGACTGCATCAGCTGAAAGAATTTTTGAATTTATCGGTGAAAAAGAAGAGTCACAAGAAGCTGAAAACCACTGCAAAAAGCCTAACGGTGAAAATGTTACTGTTGATGAAATCACAGGTAATGTAACATTTGACCATGTTAAATTCGGCTACAATGAGGATAAAATTATTATTCACGACTTCTCAGCTAAAGTTAAGCAAGGTCAGAAGATTGCTATTGTTGGCCCTACAGGTGCAGGTAAAACAACAATGGTTAAGCTACTGATGAGATTCTATGACCTAAACGGTGGTAGCATCCTAGTTGATGAACACAACATTAATGACTTTGACAGAAGAGAACTAAGAGAGCTTTACGGTATGGTTCTTCAGGATACATGGCTGTTTAAAGGCTCAATTATGGAGAACATTCGTTACGGTAAATTGGATGCAAGTGATGAAGATGTTATAAAGGCTGCAAAGGCTGCTCATGTTGATGACTTTGTTAAACACCTACCTGATGGCTACAATATGGTTCTAAATGAAGAAGCATCAAATGTTAGCCAAGGTCAAAAGCAGTTATTAACTATTGCAAGAACAATTCTTGCTGACCCTAAGATTCTTATTCTTGATGAAGCTACTTCTTCAGTTGATACAAGAACAGAGGCTTATATTCAGAAGGCTATGGATAACCTAATGGAAGGCAGAACAAGTTTTGTTATTGCTCACAGACTTTCAACAATCAAGAACGCTGACTTAATTCTATTTATGAAAGATGGGGACATTGTTGAACAAGGTACTCATAATGAGCTACTTGCTAAGGGTGGCTACTATGCAGACCTATACAACAGTCAGTTTGATAAAGTATCTTAAAAATTTATCACTTTAACACAAAGGGAAGTTACAGTTTCTATGTAACTTCCCTAATTTTTTCAAAAAAAGAACACACAATAACAGTTGAAGTAATCACAAAAATGTGATATATTTGATTAAAGGAGTTGATAGTATGGCAAAAAAAGGTACACACGGCTATTTTGAAGATGAAAACAAAGAAACATCTTTTGATGACTTCAAAACTGATATGACTAACATTGATGATGAAGTTGACAAAATCTTAGCCGAACAAAGAAAAGCAAAACAACAGATTGACTTCTTTAGTGATGAACCTATTGATAATAACGAAGATGAATATGTGTTTGACAACAGTTCTTCAAGAGAACTAAAGAGCAATAGTCCCAGAAAAAATACATATGCTGAAAATATAGAAACTGAAGAAGTTACACCTGAAACTAAAGAACCTCAGGGTAGTCACTCTGCTGATACTAACGATAGTGGTGAAAGCAGAAGTAACAGAAGTTTCGGCAGTTCAGGTAGCAGAAGTTCAAGCAGTAAAAGTCCCAAAGGTCCTAAGGACAAAAAGAAAAAATCTAAGAAAAAGGACAGAGGACACAGTAGCCACGATAGTCACGAAAGTCATAGCAGTAACAGAAGAGATAACAGTAAATCCGATAATAGAAAAGCTGAAAAATCTTCTAAGAGAAGCGACAAAAGCCACTCTGAAAAGAAAAAGCATACAGGACTAAAAACATTTGTTGTTATCATTATTATCCTAGGTGCTTTATGTGGTGGCGTTTATGCTTACTTTGGACATATTCCAACTAAGGAGGATATTCAGAGCCTACTACCTGTGTCAGACAGTGCAGAACCTACTTCTTCTGCTTCAATTCACGAAACACTTGTTGCAATTACAGTTTCAGGTGATACAGTAACATATAACGGTGAAGTACTAAGTAGTGTTGATGAATTAAATAACAGATTGTCAAAGGAAACAGACCCTACAATTTCTCTAATCAACAATGATGCAAATGCTTCTACATACAACAAGGTTGTTGAAATTGTTAACAACTACGGTGGTAACTTTGAAACAATGGATGAGGACAACACAAACCCATCAATTAACACAGAAGAAAACTCTACTGAAGAAAATACTACAGAAAGTGTAGCAGAAAGCACAACAGAACCTACTTCTGAAAGCACTTCTTCAGCAGAATAACTGACAATTTATTCCGATAGTTGACATTATATTTACTATGTGTTACACTATGAAAGTAGAAAAATCAAATATTTTCTTATCAAGAGCGACTGAGGGACAGGCCCTATGAAGTCCGGCAACCTGCGAAAAGCAAGGTGCTAATTCCTGCGGTATAACCGAAAGATGAGTATTAAGCCACCGTCTTTCACGGTGGCTTTTTTTGTGGTAAGAAATATAAGAAAAGGAGATATAGTATGGGAAAGTATTTATTTACATCAGAATCAGTTACTGAAGGACATCCTGACAAAGTTTGTGACCAGATTAGTGACGCAATTCTTGATGCAATTTTTGAACAAGACAATATGGCTCATGTAGCTTGTGAAACAACTGCAGTTGCCGGTATCGTAAACATTATGGGTGAAATCAGCACAACTGCTAAGGTTGATTATGAAGCAGTTACAAGAAATGTTATTAACGAAATCGGCTATGACAGAGATGAACTTCTATTTAACGGTCACAACTGCAAAATCAACAATATGATTACAACACAGTCACCTGATATTGCAATGGGCGTTAACGAAAGTTACGAACTAAAAGACGGTGAAGAGGACAAGTACAATCAGTTTGGTGCAGGTGACCAAGGTATGATGTTTGGTTATGCTTGTGACGAAACAGAAGAACTAATGCCACTAACTATTTCACTATCTCACAAACTGGCTAAGAAGTTAACTGAGGTTAGAAAGAACGGCACACTAAAGTATCTTCGTCCTGACGGCAAAACTCAGGTTACTGCTCTTTATGAAGACGGCAAGGTTGTTAGCATTGACACAGTTGTTATCTCTACTCAGCATGATGAGGACGTTACACTTGAACAGATTAGAAATGATTTAATCAAGTATGTTATTAAGCCAATTATCCCTGAAAATCTACTAACTGATGATACAAGAATTCTTGTAAACCCAACAGGTAGATTTGTTATCGGTGGTCCTGCCGGTGACTCAGGTTTAACAGGTAGAAAGATTATTGTTGACACATACGGTGGTTATGGCCGTCATGGTGGTGGTGCATTCTCAGGTAAAGACCCAACTAAGGTTGACCGTAGTGCTGCTTACTATGCAAGATATATTGCTAAGAACATTGTTGCCTCAGGTATTGCTAGTAGATGTGAAGTGCAACTTGCTTATGCAATCGGTGTTGCAAAGCCTGTTTCAATTATGGTAGATACTTTCGGTACAAGTAAGTATAGTAACAGTGAAATTGCAAATGCCGTTAAGAAGGTATTTGATTGCCGTCCTGCTGCTATTATTGAAGAACTTAACCTTCGCAATACTAAGTTCCTACCTACTGCTGCTTATGGTCATATGGGCAGAACAGACCTTAATGTTAAGTGGGAAGATACCGATAAGGTAGAAGAACTAAAGAAAGCATTAGCATAATTAAATTACAGATAATTTTTAAGTTTTTATAATCCTAAGCCAAGGCTACTATTATAGTCTTGGCTTTTCTTATACAAAAAACGGCTGATACAATAAAGTATCAGCCTTAATTTTTCGTTTATATTACATTTTTATAATTGCTATTAAGATTGAAAAGTAGTGGAATGCACTGCCAAGTACAGTGAAAATATGCCATATGGGATGGAAGTATTTTACCTTTTTAATCACATAAAACACAACACCAACAGTATAAATTACACCACCAAGCACAAGGAATAATGCAGAAATGAAAGGCACTTTTGCAATTAACGGCTTTATAGCGAAGATAATAACCCAGCCTGTAGCAATGTAACAAATAAGAGAAGGAATCTTTGCCTTTTCCATATTAATTGAATTTAGTGTTATGCCGATAATTGATGCAACCCACACAACAGAAAACAGTATCCAACCTGTAACACCACCAAGAATATACAAAGTAATTGGTGTGTATGTACCTGCAATAAGCAAAAATATTGTGTTGTGATCCATTATCTGAAAAAAGTGCTTTACCCTTTCATTTGTAAATGAATGATACAGTGTGCTCATTGTGTAAAGAATTATCAGTGATGCACCGTAAATTGCCGAACTGACAACTGCCAATGCATTTCCGTATATAACCGAAAATACAAGCAAAACAACTGTACCGGCTATGGACAAACAAGCTCCCACACCATGACTGACAGAAGAAAAAATTTCTTCCCCTAATGTATATTTTCTTTTGATCTTTCCCATTAATTAATCATCTCTATTCTTTATTTTTTGTAGCCAAGATGTTTTACTGTATTGTTATATTTTCTTTTTCTAAATTGTATTATTAATTTTTCTGAGTGTGTAAGTGTGTAATTAAATTGTTTATTATAAGCTATATTATTATGTTATTTAGCTAATATATTATTTTGGCAAGTTACACTCTTTTATTTCTTAACTATTATTATCCATTATCTTCTCCGTTTTATCAATATGTATCCCTATGCGATTTATCCCTTTTAGCTATATTGCTATGCATATTTAGCATTATAAACTTTTTATCTTTATATATGTAACTAAACCGATAATGTGTTTTTATATTCTATGGTAAACGGTTCTAAATAATAATATAATTTAGTTTTTTGATTTCGATTGTGGGTTATTGTAGATTATAATAATTTAGCTCTGCAAATTTGGGTTTGTAGGGCTAAATGTAAAGTGTTAGATTTCAGCAAATAAGGCTCCCTTGTGTAAAGGGAGCTGTCGCTTGTAAATTGGAAGAATGACAATTTACTCTTAAAGAGCGACTGAGGGATTGTTATGGTATATACTTTTTGCTATATCAATTTTATTCGATAGATATATAATAGGTTTTGTTTTCCTATCTAAATTTTATCTATCTATTACTGCCTACTAGACAATCCTTCCACCACTTCGTGGTCCCCCTTCCTTTACACAAGGAAGGCTGGATGGTTTCTACTAATTCTAAATATCTATCACAAAACAAGGTCTGTTCTAACTCTACAAACCCAAATTTTCAAAATTAATTTATCGTAACGCAGAAACAAGATTGAAAAACCCAATTTATCAAATTTATCTTTATCAACAATCAAAATTGAAAAAATCTAATTTTCAATACATATTAAAAGCACAATATTCTTTTACAATTAAAACAACATTAAGAAAATGAAAGGAATTTCCATAATTTTTGTATGTGATGTAAAAAAGAAGTGACCTAATTCTTTAAATTTTGCTAAATTACCACTTTACAAGTTTAGCGAAATAAAGTAAAATAGGTAGGTAAGTTTGAAATGAATTTGTAAAGGAAGTATTATTATGAAAAAGTTATTTGCATTTTTAGTTTTAGGCTTAGGTACTTTGTTGGTAATTAATAATAGAAGATATAAGAAAATGGTTTCCAACAAGAAAAAATAAAAAAGTAAAAGAGGGTACAACAATGAAAAAAGTATTAGCATTAGTATTATGTGCAGTTATGGCTGTGCTTGTTACTGCTTGTGGCAGTTCAAGCTCTGACTATGAATACATCAAGGATAAGGGTGAATTGGTTGTAGGTATTACAGACTATGCGCCAATGAACTATAAGGATGATAAGGGTAACTGGACAGGTTTTGATACAGAATTTGCTCAGGCTGTCGGTAAGAAAATGGGCGTTAAGGTTAAGTTCATCGAAATCGACTGGGATAACAAGTTTATGGAACTTAACACAAAGTCAATTGACTGTGCTTGGAACGGTATGACAATCACAAATGAAGTTAAGAAGAACACAAGTGTTACTGATGCTTATGCTAAGAATGAACAGGTTGTTGTTATGAAAAAGGATGAACTTAGCAAGTATAAGGATGTTAAGTCACTTTCTAAGCTAAAGTTTGCAGTTGAATCAGGTTCTGCAGGTGAAGCTGCTGCTAAGGATAACAACCTAGAATATACACCGGTTTCAGCACAGAGTGATACTCTACTTGAAGTTAAGTCAGGTTCTGTTGATGCTTGTATTATTGACAGCACAATGGCTGACGCTATGACAGGTAAGGGTACAAGCTATGAAACACTAGGCCACAACCTATCTCTAACTAAGGAAGAATATGGTGTTGGTTTCCGTAAGAAATCTGATATGACAGAAAAGTTCAATCAGTATATTAAGGATTTAACTAAGGATGGCACACTTGAAAAGCTATCTAAGAAATATAATGTGGCACTTTGTAAGTAATACATAAGGAATGATAAATAAATGAGCGATTTTCTATCTATCACTCTTGACCTATTAAACGGATTTTTGTCTACACTTCAGCTATTTGGATTGACACTACTTTTTTCGTTACCACTTGGCTTAATAATCTGTTTTGGTTCAATGAGTAAGTTCAAACCACTAAGGTGGTTGGTTCGTACCTTCGTTTGGATTATCAGAGGTACACCACTACTACTTCAATTAATAATTGTATATTACGGTCCGGGTCTTATCCTAAATACAGGACTGCTACCAAGATTTTCAGCAGCATTACTTGCATTTGTAATTAACTATTCTTGCTACTTCTCAGAAATTTACAGAGGTGGTATTGAGTCAATTTCAAAGGGTCAGTATGAGGCAGGTCAAGTTCTTGGTATGACAAAAACACAAATTTTCTTCAAGATTGTGTTGTTACAAGTTATCAAGAGAATTGTGCCACCAATGAGTAACGAAATCATTACTCTTGTAAAGGATACTTCTCTTGCAAGAATTATTGCAGTATATGAAATTATTTGGACTGCACAGGTATATATCAAGACTGATGGTCTGATTTGGCCTCTATTCTATACAGGTGCTTTCTACTTGATTTTCTCAGGACTACTTACAATTCTCTTTAACTTTATTGAGAAAAAACTAAGTTACTTCAGGAGTTAACTATGGCTATATTAGAAGTAAAAAATTTAAGAAAAAGTTTTGGTAAAACAGAGGTTCTAAAAGGTATCGACTTTTCACTTGAAAAGGGTGAAGTACTTTCTATTATCGGTTCATCAGGTAGTGGTAAGACAACTTTGCTAAGATGCCTTAACTTCCTAGAAACTGCTGAGAATGGTACTATTTCTGTAAATGGTAAAGAAATTTTTGACGGTTCAAAGAACAAGAAATATAAGGAAGATGAAATCAGAAAGAACAGACTGCACTTTGGTCTTGTATTCCAAAACTTTAACCTATTTCCACAGTACAATGTTCTAAAGAATGTTACTCTTGCACCATCACTAATGAAGATTGACACTTCGGAAAACATTGAAAAGCGTGGTAGAGAATTAATTGAAACAGTTGGACTAACAGATAGAATTGAGCATTATCCTTGTCAGCTTTCCGGTGGACAACAACAGAGAGTTGCAATTGCCAGAGCATTGGCAATGAATCCTGATATTCTTTGCTTTGATGAACCAACATCAGCACTAGACCCTGAACTTACCGGTGAAGTGCTAAAGGTTATTCAAGGTCTTAAAAGTACAGACAACACAATGATTGTTGTTACTCACGAAATGAGCTTTGCAAAGAATATTTCCGATAAGGTTATCTTTATGGCTGATGGTGTTATTGAGGAATTCGGTACACCTGAAGAAGTATTTGATAATCCTAAATCAGAGAAAACTAAAGCATTCCTTAATAAATCCCTTGAGGGTATTTAAATCTTAGTTTTTTAATAAAACATAAAATTACACCCACCGTTTTGGCGGGTGTTTTTGCGTTTGTTTTTTATTCTTATTGTGCGTAAAGGCTAGTTAAATAAATTTAGTTTTTTCAATTCTGTTTGAGCGTAAAGGCTAGTTAAATAAATTTGGGTTTGTGGGGCTAGAACTTGCCTTGTTATGTGGTAGATATTTAGAATTAGTAGAAACCATCCAGCCTTCCTTGTGTAAAGGAAGGGGGACCACGAAGTGGTGGAAGGATTGTCTAGTAGGCAGTAATAGATAGATAAAATTTAGATAGGAAAACAAAACCTATTATATATCTATCGAATAAAATTGATATAGCAAAAAGTATATACCATAACAATCCCTCAGTCGCTCTTTAAGAGTAAATTGTCATTCTTCCAATTTACGAGCGACAGCTCCCTTTACACAAGGGAGCCTTATTTGCTAAAAATTAACACTTTACATCTAACTCCACAAACCCGAATTTATACTACTGATTTGTCTTAACCAACAGACAAAATTGAAAAACCCTAATTTATCAAATTAATCTTAACGCACAGACAAAATTGAAAAACCTAATTTACAGATTAGCGCAATTGAATTTGAAAATTGAAAATCAAAAAATCAAAAATCTCAAACTGCTTTTTTACGGTTGATATTCAAAATTGATAGGGCAGAGAATAGGACTAATGCCACAACAAGAACAAGGACACTAACTAATGTTGCACATTCTGTGTCACCGAATTTAAAGGTAACACCCAGGATGTTTTTCACTTCCTTTAGTGCAACTGCCTTTGCTTCGTTAGGCATTTTTGATACACCTTTATTAAGTGCATCTTCCATTAAAATTTGACGGAATAAAGCTGCACCATGTGAAGTAGGAAAACATTTAACTATGTACTGTACATATTCAGGTAACTGACCTACAGGCAGATAAATACCGGTTACAAAACCGATTAATGCTGAGGTAATACCGGAAACTGCACTGAAAGTTTTCTCTGTATTCAAAAGTGAAACAATGAAAAGTGCCATTGCAGTATTTGAACAAGTGTTTAGTAGGAAGACTCCTATTAACTTTAAAATCATTGTAAATGAAATAACTATAATATTGTTAACTGCAAGATAAATAATAGCAATAACGAATACAAGTAATGTCATCAGTAAGCCGATTATTACTGAGCTGATTATGTAGCCAAGTGACAAGGCACTTCTGCTGATTGGTGCACAGTAAAAGTCTTTGAAAATCTTTTTCTCTTTGTCTTGTATCATTGTAGAGAATGCACCCATTGTTGTGGTTAGTGATGTAATAGCAAGTAGCCCTGCCATTATCCAGCCACTCATTATGTTTTCAGGTTTGTAAAATTCTTTTAAGCCATCTGTAAATGTATCTCCTAAGAAAAGAATGTACAATCCTATAACAATCAGTACACCCAGTAAGGAGAAAAATACTGCACCTTTGTCTTTGAAATATAGCTTTAAATTTCTAATTACTAAACCTTTCATTTTCTAATCTCCTTACCTGTAATTCCGATAAAGGCATCATCCATTGTACCCTTGATAACTTCAAAACTTTCTATGTTATCCCTAACCAAATCAATAATAGGCAAAGCATCTTCTGTCTTATCTACATCAACAGTATATACATCAGCAATTACTGTAAAGTCAATGTTGTTAGCTTTTAGTGTGGCAACTAATTTGTCTTTATCTTTAGGTGTAATGTGCAAGTAGTTCTTTGCATATTTTTCTTTAAGTGTAGCAGGTGTGCCTTTTGCTACAATTTCACCACTGTCAATTACTATAACATAGTCTGCATCGGTAACTTCTTCCATATAGTGAGTGGTTAAGAATACTGTCATATTGTTTTCTTTCTGTAACTTGGTAATCATCTGCCAAACATTTTGTCTAGATTGTGGGTCAAGACCTGTTGTAGGTTCATCAAGAAATAGAATTTTCGGTGTGTTAACCAATGCTCTTGCAATGTCAGCTCTTCTTCTTTGACCACCTGAAAGTTTACCGTAAGGTCGTTTCATTAAGTCGGTGATACCAACAGTTTCACAAACTTTCTTTACTGCATTTTTCAGTTCATTTCCCTTTAATCCGTAAAAACTGCCTCTGATTGAAATGTTTTCTCCAACTGTAAGGATAGGGTCAAGAAAATTATCTTGAAACACAATGCCGATTTCTTTACGAATAGCATTGTCATCTTTGCCTACAAGTTTACCGTCAACAGTAATACTGCCACTGTCAGTCTTTAGTGCAGTACAAATCATATCAATAGTTGTGCTTTTTCCTGCACCGTTAGGTCCAAGTAATGCAAAGAGTTTTCCTTCTTCAACATAAAAGTCAATGCCTTTAACTGCCTTAACATCTTTGTAGGATTTCCTAAGATTCTTAATTTCAATAATATTACTCATTGTTTTTCTCCTGAATTTTCTTTAGCTTTTCATTGATTTTGTTACTGTCCTCAACATTTTTATGAAACATTGTGAAAAACACAATTGTGTATACAATCATAAGTACTATGAAAGCGTATAGTGACCAAATTGAAAAAATCGGAAACCAGTCAAATACTCCACTGCCAAGTCCATATACACAAGAAAGTACAATTGCCATTGAGATTAGGTGACCTATATATCCATTTTCGTTTATTTGTTTCTCTAAAATCATAAACAAAAATGCCATAACAGTTGTAACTGTAAAGTAGCTGAATACCATTGTTCCAAAAGTTTTGAAAAGTCCCTCTACTGTAATTGTTTTTACTGTACTGTCCCAAGTTGCAAAATAATAAACAATGGACAAAACCACAGTCATAATAGTGAAAATTACACAGTCAAGTGTAAAATAATGTTTGATTCTATTTAACATAAGTAACCTCCTAAATATTGAACTTTTTCTTAAAAGCAGAAACATAGTGACGGTTGATTATTATTTTTTCATCACTTAACATAGTAGCCTCAAATTTACCGTTAATAAACGGTCTGACACTTTTTAGCTTTGTTATATTGAGAATACAACTTTTACTTACCCTTACAATAGAAGTGTTTTTGAAAGTTTCTTCTATTGTGTATAACTTTTCTTTACATTCATACACATTGTCTTTTGTATATACATATGACCTTTCGTCAACACTTTCAAAGTAATAAATATCATTTAGCTTTATATTAAAATTACTGTCATTTTTGAAACATTGAATTGTATTATTAAGTGAATTCAGTGTTTCAATCAGCTTATTTACTTCATCGGTTTCTTCAGAATAATTCAGTATAACTTCCGGTTCAGAAAATTTTGGATTTTTAAAAATACTTAACCTCATTTTTTATCTCCTTTCTGTGATTTTACTGTACCATTAATTCTTTTATAATTCAATAAAATCTAGGTAAATTGCATTTTAAGTAGGGTAAAATGCAAAAATGATAATAAAAAAGTAGTGCCATAAAAAATAGCACTACTTAAAATTAATAGTTATTAGCAATTTGTAAAATTCTCAAGTACTTATGTACCGTTAATTTTATAAGTATTGTTGTTGTACTGTAGTAATTTGTCAGAAACAAAAACTAAGTGTACATCAGTATCATTGTTAGTTTCAATGTCAACTGCATAATCCAAACCACTTAAGTCCTCGTTATCAACTTTAGTTAAAGAAATATTTTTCAAATCATTGTAGATTTTATTGATATTGCTTTCCTCAACTGTTATTGTGTTACCGTTAGTACCATTTGTTACTGTAACAGTATAAATCTCACTTTTCTCAGGAAGTATAATATTCTTTGTATTGTTAGCATAGTAGAACTCAGCGCAAAATGCCACTACACAAAGCAGAATAAACAGACCTGAGGTTTTGATAATTCTTTTCTTCTCCATAAAATCACCTTTTATAAAATTTTCTCTTTCCGTAGATAATTATAAAATAATAATATAAAATGTCAAGTATTTACAATTAAGTAAAAGTTAAATGGTTGTTAAATGAAAATAAAAAAGGAACTGCAAAACAGTTCCCAAAAATACTATACTCTTATTTGATACAACTCTTCGTGACTGTGTTTTCCCGAAACAAAACGGAAACCACATTTCTCATAAAATTTTTCCTTTCCCTTTGAAGAAAAAACACATACCTTAGAATGTTTATCCTTTGAATTGTGTTCCTTAATATAATTCAAAATAAAGTTCATCAAAAAGTTACCGTAACCCTCATGCTGATATTCCGGCTTAATAATAAAATCTTTTAGATAACATACTGTATGAGTGTTGCCAACAATCCTTGCCATACCAACAAGTCTGTTGCCTTCATATATAGTAAAGGTGTGATTTGTGTTAGCAAGTTTTTGCTGAATTTGTGACTTGTAAAGTCCTGACCAATCTACCGATAAATACAGTTCATAAACATTATCTGCTGTTAACTTATCAACAACTACATTCTTCATTTTCCTACCCCATTGTACGAAATTATTTTCTTTTCTTATTTTTAGCAGAACACATTATATACCCCATGTTCTCAATTTTCAAGTGATACTGTATAATGATATTTTTTAGTTGTAATTGTGTTAATTTTAATATTTTGTTTTTTGATTTTTAGTTTGTTTATATTCTGTTTGTGTCTAAAGATAAATTTGGGGTTGTGGTGCTATTTGATAGTTTCAACTAATATGGAATTGTAAATAAATTTACAATTCCAA
>OOCN01000163.1_pt1 | contig 70178 bp, 57 predicted proteins | sample 1671361 | NCBI WGS metagenome assembly OOCN01 (sample SAMN06348149, study PRJEB24527) | human gut metagenome | biome: human gut; feature: ankylosing spondylitis patient; material: feces | host: Homo sapiens | place: China | collected 2015-10
GCTATTTTGCCACTTTGCCCCACGACTTTGAAGAAGCAGCCTACATCGACGGTGCAAGCTACTTCTCCACCATGACCCGTATCATTTTCCCAATGGCGAAGCCGTCGATCATCACCATTATCCTGTTCAACTTCCTGTCTTTCTGGAATGAGTACATCATCTCCATGACCCTGATGAGTTCCACCAACGCACCCCGTACTCTGCCAGTGGGTCTGCTGAATCTGATGCAGGCTCAGCAGAGTGCTGCGCAGTACGGCACCATGTACGCAGGTCTTGTGCTGGTGATGCTGCCCACTCTGATTTTGTACATCTGTGTGCAGAAGCAGCTGACGCAGGGCATGACGGTGGGCGGCTTGAAAGGATAAGGTGACAAAACATGAAAACATTCTGGAAAACGCATCCTGCCCTGCGCATCGTGCTGATGATCGTGCTGTTTGTGCTGTCCATTGCATTGGTGGTGGCAGGCTGGAAAATGACCGGACAGCTGGCAGGGCTTGGCATCATGCTTGTGGGCGTAGCACTGCTGCTGGCAGTATTGGCCATCTACAACGCAACCTATCAGGATTGAGGATAAGAGAGGAAAACTATGGAAGATAAGTGCAAGACCGGGCGCGTTACCATTCCGACCGACCTGGATGTGGTGCCCGAAACGTTGGAGATTCTGAAAAAGTGGGGTGCGGATGCCATCCGTGACTGCGATGGTACGGATTTCCCGCAGGAACTGAAAAACGCCGATGCAAAGATCTATTCCACCTATTATACCACGCGCAAGGATAACGCATGGGCCAAAGCAAACCCGGACGAGGTGCAGCAGTGCTACATTATGACGGGCTTCTACACCGCCCCCGGCGAGACCGTGACCATCCCTCTGATGAAAGGCATCAGCCCGGAGCTGATGAAAGTGAACGATCACGATGACATCACCCGCTGGTGGGAGGTCATGGATCGCTCCACGGGTCAGCCTGTGCCGCCAGAACAATGGAGCTATGCGGATGGCAGCGTGACCGTGCAGGCGGTGCCGTTCCATGAGTATACCGTGAGTTTCCTTGCCTACCTCATCTGGGACCCGGTGCATATGTACAATGCCACCACCAACGGCTGGACGAATTTCGAGCATCAGATCACGTTTGATGTGCGCCAGCCGAAAACCCACAAATATTCCATGGAGCGTCTGCGGAAATTCATTGCAGAGCATCCGTATGTGAACGTCATCCGCTATACCACGTTCTTCCATCAGTTCACCCTGATCTTCGATGAACTCAAGCGGGAAAAATTCGTGGACTGGTATGGCTATTCTGCTTCCGTCAGCCCCTATATCCTCAATCAGTTTGAGCAGGAAGTGGGTTACAAGTTCCGCCCGGAGTATATCATCGACCAGGGCTACTACAACAACCAGTATCGTGTGCCCAGCAAGGAATACCGTGATTTTCAGGCGTTCCAGCGGCGCGAAGTAGCAAAGCTGGCCAAAGAAATGGTGGACATCACGCACGAGTGCGGCTGCGAGGCAATGATGTTCCTGGGCGATCACTGGATCGGCACCGAGCCTTTCATGCCGGAGTTCAAGACCATCGGGCTGGATGCCGTGGTGGGCAGCGTGGGCAATGGCTCCACGCTGCGCCTGATCTCCGACATTGAGGGCGTGAAGTACACGGAAGGACGCTTTCTGCCTTACTTCTTCCCGGACACGTTCCATGAGGGCGGCGACCCGGTGAAAGAAGCCAAAGAAAACTGGGTCACAGCCCGCCGCGCCATCCTGCGCAAGCCCATTGACCGCATTGGCTATGGCGGCTATCTGAAGCTGGCATTGCAGTTCCCGGAGTTCGTGGATTATGTAGAGAGCGTCTGCAAGGAGTTCCGCGAACTGTACGAGAACATCAAGGGCACTACGCCTTACTGCGTCAAACGGGTGGCGGTGCTGAACTGCTGGGGTAAAATGCGGGCATGGGGCTGTCACATGGTGCATCATGCCCTCTACTACAAGCAGAATTACAGCTATTCGGGCGTGATCGAAATGCTGTCCGGCGCACCGTTTGATGTGAAATTTATCAGCTTTGAGGATATCAAGAACGATCCGAAGCTGCTGGAAACGGTGGATGTTATCATCAATGTAGGCGATGCCGACACCGCTCACACGGGCGGTATCTGGTGGGAAGACCCGGAAATCTCCTCCGCCATTCGCCGGTTCGTCTGGAACGGCGGCGGCTTCATCGGCGTTGGAGAGCCGTCCGGTCATCCATATCAGGGTCATATCCTCCAGATGGCCAGTGTTCTGGGCGTGGAGGAAGAAAATGGCTTTACCCTGAACTACGACAAGTACAACTGGGAAGAGCATCCGAATCATTTCATCTTGCAGGATGCTGACCAGCCCATCGACTTCGGTGAGGGAAAGAAGAACATTTATGCCCTGGAAGGCACGGAAGTGCTGGTGCAGCGGAATAAGGAAGTGCAGATGGCGGCGCATGATTTCGGCAAGGGACGTGCCGTATACATCAGCGGTGTACCGTATAGTTTTGCCAACAGCCGCACCCTTTACCGAGCCATCTTGTGGAGTGCCCACAGCGAGGATGAACTGCACACTTGGTTCAGTTCCAACTACAATGTGGAAGTCCATGCTTATGTCAAAAATGGCAAGTATTGCGTTGTGAACAATACTTACGAGCCGCAGGATACCACAGTTTATACGACGGATGGCAACAGCTTTGACCTGCATTTGGATGCCAATGAAATCAGATGGTATGAAATTTAAGTTCTCCTTATCAATCTGTGCAGTGAACGACCACTGCAAAGCATAAGAGAAAACGGTGGCTTTCCGCAATGCGGAACGTCACCGTTTTTTCGTTATACTCTTCTATGCTGAACCAGATAGGCTCGATAAAAAGTTGTTCTTACGACCAGTTCTTTTTGAAGAGTGTTAGAACGAAACCTTATAAGAGCAGTGAGATCGGGCATTTGGTTTTACATTAAAAACATAGAGGACGAGATTATGGGATTGGGCGGAATTATTGTATGGACGAGCATCTGTCCAAGCCGGTGGACATTGCGGTGCTGGAGTGTGCTGTCCGGAAGTACCTTGTTACCCCCCCGAAAATGAGAGACCGTCAACCGAGATTTACCCGTGAGCCCTTGAGCTGACACAAGAAAAAGGACAGAACTGCATGGCGGCAGTTCTGTCCTTTTTGCGTATTCCGGTCAAAAATAGGTCACCGCCAGCCCCGGGCCGCGGGGTCCAGCATTTCGGCGGCAGAGTAGAGCAGGGCATTGCAGATGGCGGCGGCCACGTTGCTGCCGCCCTTGCGGCCCATGGCCACGATGGAGGGTACGCCAAAGGCTTCGCAGGTGGCAAACAGCCGCTCCTTGCTCTCCACCACATTCACGAACCCCACCGGTACGCCAATGACCAGTGCAGGACGCAGCCCGGCTTCGATCTGGTCGGCGATGGTCAGCAGGGCGGTGGGGGCGTTGCCCACGGCCAGCACGGCACCGGGGTGCTCCTGCGCGGCCCGCTGCATGGAAGCCACCGCCCGGGTGGTGCCGCCTGCTTTGGCAAGGGCGGCCACCTCCGGGTCAGCCATGTAGCACAGGGCCGTGCCGCCCAGGCGGGCAAGGCCGGGCTTGGTGATGCCGGCCAGCGCCATGTTCGTGTCGGTGATGATGGGAGTGCCCGCCCGCAGGGCCTTCACCCCGGCCGCTACGGCACCGGGGGTGAAGTGCAGATTCCGGGCATAGTCAAAGTCGGCGGTGGTGTGAATCACCCGCTTGACCACGGCGGCGGTTTCCGACGGAGGCGTCAGGCCCAGTTCCGCCAGCTCGGCTGTGATGATGGAAAGGCTTGTCCGCTCGATGTCGGCGGGCAGATGATGCTGCGGGATCATACGCGGTTCCCTCCTTTGCGGTCCATGCCCATGGCGGCGTATACGGCATCCATGTCCAGCGCGGCCCGCACGCCGTCGGCCAGCAGGTCGAACTGCTGCTGCCGGTACTGCTCCATCGAGAGCAACGGTGCGTCGGCGGGGGAGATGCCCTTCTTTTTGCACAAAAATGCGGTGAGTTTTTCGGTCAGCTCGCCGGTGTCAAACAGCCCATGCAGGTAGGTGCCGAACACATTGGCCTGCACACACCCTTCCGGCGTGCCGTCGGCCAGAATGCAGAACGGGCGGCCCTGCACTGTCGTGCGCCCGGCGTGGATCTCGTAGCCGGTCAGCTTTGCCCCGGCAAAGGGGATGGCCTCGGCGGTGGCATGGGTCTGGCGCAGCTGCTTTTCGGCGTTGAACACGGTGTCCGTGGGCAGAAGCGCCAGCCCGCGCAGGGTGCAGGGGGTGCCGCTTTCTTCGCCGTCCGGATCGGCAAGAGTGTGCCCCAGCATCTGGTAGCCGCCGCACACGCCCAGCACAGGGGTGCCCTGCGCGGCCAGCTTGAGCACCGCCGCTTCCAGCCCGCACTGACGCAGCCACAGCAGGTCGTCTATGGTGTTTTTGGTGCCGGGCAGGATCACCACATCCGGCGTGCCCAGCTGGCGGGGACTCTGCACATAGCGCACCCCCAGCAGCGGGTGCTGTTCCAGCGGCATGAAGTCGGTGAAGTTGGAGATGTGCGGCAGGCGCAGAATGGCCGCATCCAGTGGTTTGACGGCCCGCCCTGCCTCCAGCCGGGTGGAAAGGGAATCCTCATCCTCAATGTCCACCTTCAGGTAGGGGATGACCCCCAGCACCGGCAGCTGCGTTTTTTCTTCCAGCATGGCAAGGCCGGGACGCAGGATCTCCACGTCGCCCCGGAACTTGTTGATGAGCAGCCCCTTGATGCGGGTCCGCTCGTCCGGCTCCAGCAGGGCCACCGTGCCGTACAGCTGTGCAAAGACGCCGCCCCGGTCGATGTCTCCGGCCAGCAGCACAGGGGCGTCCACCAGCTTGGCAAGGCCCATGTTCACAATGTCGTCGGCTTTCAGGTTGATCTCGGCCGGGCTGCCAGCTCCCTCAATGACGATGATGTCCACCTCTTCGGCCAGACTGTTGTAGGCGGCAAGGATGTCCGGGATCAGCGACCGCTTCATTTTAAAGTAGGCGGCGGCGGGCATCTGCCCCCGCACCTCGCCGTTCACGATCACTTGACTGCCGGTGTCGCTGCTGGGTTTGAGCAGGATGGGGTTCATGCGCACGTCCGGTTCCATCCCGGCGGCCTGCGCCTGCACCACCTGCGCCCGGCCCATTTCCAGCCCGTCCCGGGTCACAAAGCTGTTCAGGGCCATGTTCTGGCTCTTGAAAGGAGCCACCCGGTAGCCGTCCTGTGCAAAAATGCGGCACAGTGCGGCGCACAGCAGGCTTTTGCCTGCACCGCTCATGGTGCCCTGCACCATAATGCAGGTTGCTTTGTTCATGCCAGTACCTCCGCAAGGGTCTTTAACAGTTCATCGTTTTCCGGCCCGGTACGCACGGCGGTGCGGTACCAGCTGCCGTCCAGCCCGGGGTAGTTGCTGCAGCTGCGCAGCACCACGCCCCGCTGCCGCAGGGCATCGCCCAGCGTTTCCGGCCCCTGGAACAGTAGGTAGTTTGCTCGTCCGTCCAGTACCCGCAGGCCCAGTGCCCGCAGCCCGGCCGTGAGCCGGGGCCGCTGCTGCGCAATGAGTGCCCGCACCTGTGCCACATAGGCCGTTTCGTCCAGTGCGGCAAGCCCGGCGGCCTGCGCCAGACTGGACACTGCCCACGGCTGCCCGGCGGCCTGCATGGCTTCCAGCAGGGCCGTGTTGGCACACAGGCAGTACCCCAGCCGCACCCCGGCCATGCCGTACAGCTTGGTAAAGGCCTTGAGGATCAGCAGATTTTTGCTGTCCAGCAGGGCTTTGGCGGTCAGGGTGTCGCAGTCGGGCAGAAAATCCAGAAAACATTCGTCCACCACCAGCAGTGCCCCGCAGGCTTCGCACCGGCGCAGGATGCGCTCCACAAGGGGCAGCGGCGTGAGCTGCCCGGTGGGGTTGTTGGGCTGGCAGAGAAATACCATGTCCACCTCCGGCGTGATGGAGGAGAGGATGGAATCCGTCACGGCAAAATCGACCTCTGCCTGCAGAAAATGTCGCCGCACCGCACAGCCCGCACTTTCCAGCGCGGCGGCGTACTCGGCAAAAGTGGGGGCGGTCACCAGCGCGGTGCGGGGTTTTGCCGCCCACACCAACCGGAAGATCAGGTCTGCCGCGCCGTTGCCGCAGAGGATAGATTCTGCCGGGATCCCCTCGTGCGGGGCCAGCTTTGCCCGCAGTGCCCGGCACAGGGGGTCGGGGTAGCGGTCGGCGTGAGGCAGGGCGGCAGCAATGGCGTTCGCCACGCCCTGCGGCAGGCCCAGCGGGCTCACGTTGGCCGAAAAATCCAGCGCGTCGTGCCCGTACTGTGCCCGATATCCGGCCCAGTCGCCGCCGTGTGTCAGCTGTGTCATAAGATCACCCCTCGGATCGCCAGCCCCAGCAGCAGGGCCAGCAGGCTTTCGGCATACATCATTTTATTGGCGCGGCGGATGTCCTCTGGCTCAATGGGACGCAGGGCGTCGCCAATGGTAGGCTTGGGGTAATATTCCCCAAAATAGTAGGCAGGCCCGGCCAGCTGCACGCCCAGTGCTCCGGCACACGCGCTCTCGGTCTGGGCACTGTTGGGGCTGGCATGGTTGCGCCGGTCCCGCCGCCAGATACGCCACGCCCCTTTGGCGCTGTTGCCGGTCAGGGCCGCCGCCGCGCACCACAGCAGACCCGCCAGACGGCTGGGCAGATAGTTTGCCGCGTCGTCCAGCTTGGCGGGGATGCGGCCGAAGTAGAGGTACTTTTCGTTTTTGTAGCCCAGCATGCTGTCCATGGTGTTGATGGCCTTGTAGGTCAGCGCCAGCGGTGCCCCGCCGATGAGCATATACAGCAGCGGCGCGATCACGCCGTCGCTGGCGTTTTCGGCCACGGTCTCCACGGCGGCTTTGGTCACACCCTCAGCGGTCAGATTCTGGGTGTCGCGGCCCACGATACGGCTCACAGCCTTGCGGGCTGCGGGCAGGTCGCCCTTCACAAGCTCCTTGTGCACGTTCATGCTCTCCAGCGCAAGGCCCTTTGCGGCCAGTGCCTGCCCGCACCAGAACATCTGTACGGCCAGCCCCAGCCACGGGCTGAGCCTTGCTGCGCCCAGGCAGACAAGGCCGGTGCACACAAAGGTGCCCACCGGCAGGCAAAAAGCCACGATGCCGCCGCCCAGCAGTTCGCCCTGGGGCGTTTTGGGCAGGCGGGCGCGCAGGCGCTTTTCCAGCGCGGAGATGGCCTTGCCCATGAGCACCACCGGGTGGGGCAGCCACGCGGGGTCGCCGAAGAGGGTGTCCAGCACAAAGCCGCCCAGAACGGCCAGCCCGGTCATACGTCGGCCTCCCTGGTGTACTGCACGGTCTTTACAAGGTGCAGCACCCGCTTGTCGGCCCAGTCGGCGGCATCCAGCACAAAGCCGCCCGCGTTGGGGCCGCACCATTCGTAGTAGTCTTTATGGGGCAGGGCGTAGCGCTCCAACGCGGCCATCTGGGTGCCGCCGTGGGCCAGGATGACCAGCAATTCTTCGCCGTCGGCCAGTGCCTTGTCCACCAGTGCCGAAAAGGCGCGGCAGATGCGCTCAGAAAAAGCGGCCTTGGTCTCGCCGTCCGGGCAGGGGCTCTCACAGTTGGCGGCCACCCAGGCCAGATAGTCCGGGTCGTGCTCCATCTCGATGTAATTGCGGCCCTCAAAGCTGCCGAAGCACATCTCCTTCAGGCCGTCCACCACCACCAGCTTTGCAGTGGGAAACAGCACCTCAGCGGTCTGCCGGGTGCGGCACAGCGGGGTGATGTACACGGTTTTGGGCTCAATGTCTGCCTTGCGCAGCATCGCGCGGCCAGCGGCAGAAAGCGGGATGTCCCGCTGGCCCTGATAGCGCTTCTCGGCGTTGTATTCGGTCAGGCCGTGGCGCAGGAAATAGATCAGCATGTTGGCAGTTCTCCTTTCAGAACGGTGGGGATGCCGCAGAACATCTGCACAACGCAGTCTGCCCGTGCGGCCAGCAGACAGGCCAGCCGCCCGGCGGCTTCGCGTCCGGCACGTTCGGCGGGGTCCATGGGTACCACGCCGCCGCCCACCTCGGTGGCAAGCACGATATCGTAAGCGGACAGCTCGTCCGCGAGTTTTTCCAGATTTTCGGCCCCGGCGGCCAGCTCCTGTACATCGCAGATGCACCGTCCGGGCAGGGTCTTGGCAAAGGTGCGCTTGCCGCTGTAAAGCGGCCCGGTGATAAAGATCATAACAGCCCTCCCCACTGGCAGGCACACAGTGCCGCCAGCATCCAGATCTCGGTTTTCTGCAAAAACCACCCGGCCAGATCACCGGTGATGCCGCCGAACTGCTTGCAGGCAACGGCGTGGTACCGACACAGCACAGCCAGTGCGGCCAGTACCAGCGCCCAACCACCCAGTGCCAGCATGGCGCAGCACAGTACAGCGGCCAGAAGGGCCAGCACCCGGCGTACAGTGGCTCTGTCGGCTGCCGAGGCAAAGGTGTGGGCAAGGCCGGTGTTCTTTGCCATGGGGAACGCCGCCACCGCATAGCCGGAGAGCGCCCGTTCCAGCACCAGTGCCATCATCCAAAGAAGCCCTGCCTGCAGGGTGAACTGTACACAGGCGCACAGGGCCAGATAGGCCGCAAAGTAGCTGCACAGACGGATCACGGCAAAGGCCCCGCAGTGAGGGTCCTTTAAGATCTCCAGCTTCTTTTCCCGGTCGCCGTAGCTCGAAAGTGCGTCGCAGGTGTCGGCGTAGCCGTCCAGATGGATGCCGCCGGTGACCCAGACCGGGATCAGGCAGAAGCCCGCCGCCCGCGCCGCACCCGGCAGGGGCAGCACGCCGCACAGGAACCACAGCAGCCCGATGACCACCCCGATAAGCGGGAAGGCACACATCGCATACCGCATGTTCTTTTCGGTCCAGTTGAACTGCGGCACCGGCACAGCCGAAAACATGGCGAACGCCACGGCAACGGTCTGCAAAACGATCATTTTTTCACTCCTTTATAATAAACAGGGATGCCGCACACCACCCGCACCACGGCGTCGGCCCGGGCGGCCAGCGCGTTGTTCACCTGCGCCAGCGCCAGCAGATAGCGGTCGGTATCGCCTGCGTAGTCGGCCCCGCCGCTGAACACCTCGTTGGAGACGACGATCAGGGTTTCACACTGGGCATACACGGCGTCCAGCCCGGAAAGAATGGCCTGCGCGGTCTGCGGCCCGGCCCCGGCGGGATCATAGAGCTCGTTGGCAGTCAGGTTGCCCAGATCCTCCAGCAACGCGGTACCACGGGTGGGCAGATGCACGGCGTCCAGATGCAGGGGGCACTCCACCGTTTCAAACTGTTTTGCCGCCCGCATTCTGCGGTGCTTTTCCACCCGGGCGGCACATTCGGCGTCCCACACCTGCATGGTGGCAAGATAATAGCGCGGCAGAGTGCTGCGCAGTACCAGACTCTCGGCGTATTCGCTTTTTCCGCTGGCCGCCCCGCCGATCACCAGCGTCAGCATTGCGGGGTGTACGGCGTGATGCCGCCCTCCGCAAAGGAATAACAGTGGTCGTACACCGCCAGTGCCATGTCCCACAGCGGGAGGCTGGCCACAGCGCCGGTGCCCTCGCCCAGATGCAGCCCGGCGGTGAGAAGCGGGGCCTTGCCCAGTGCATCCAGCACCAGACGGGCGGCAGGCTCCGAGGAACAGTGACTGGCAAACACCGCTTTGGTCGCGGCAGGGCACAGCCGCACGGCGCACAGGGCCGCCACGCCGCTGATGAAGCCGTCCATTACCACGGGCACGCCTTCCAGCGCACCGCCCAGAAAGACGCCGCACAGCCCGGCAAGATCGAAGCCGCCCAGCTTGGCCAGCACGTCCAGAGGGTCTGTGGGGTCCGGCTTGTTGCGCAGGATGCCCCGGCAGATGGCATCCACCTTGCGGGCCAGCCCTTCATCCGAAAGGCCGGCTCCCCGGCCGGTCATCCGTTCCACCGGCTGGCCCAGCAGCACCGCTGCCACCGCACTGGAAGTGGTGGTGTTGCCAATGCCCATTTCGCCGGTGGCCAGCAGCTGCACACCGGCAGCTTTCTGCTCCTGCACCAGCCGGATGCCCCGGCCGACGGCCTCCACAGCCTGGGCGCGGGTCATGGCGGGACCCTGCGTGAAATCGGCAGCACCGGCGGCAATGCGGCAGTCTGCCACCCCCGGCACCGGGTCTCCGGCCATGCCCATGTCCACGGGCACCACATCGCAGTGGGCAGTACGGGCCATCTGGCACACGCTGGTACGCCGGGCAGCCAGATTCTCCGCCACTGCGCGGGTCACGCTCTGGTCGGTCTGGCTCACGCCCTGAGCCACTACGCCGTTGTCGGAGCAGAGCACCAGTACAGCCCGGCGGGAAACATCCAGCGACGCACTGCCGGTGAGGGCGGCGGCATCTTCCAGCAAAGTTTCCAGTGCGCCCAGTCCGCCCAGAGGTTTGGCCAACCCGGCCCAGTGGGCGTGGGCGGCGGCGCGGGCAGCTTCATCCGGCGGGGTGATGCCGGAAAGTAAAGTTTTCAGTTCCGTTTCAGTCATGTGTGTTTCTCTTTTGTCGTTGATAGAACTTTGCACCGCTCACAAAGCGGCGGGGCAGGGGAGTGCCTGCCCAGTAAAGATGCGGGAAACCGGCGTACAAACTCATGCTTGCAAATCCGCATTCCCACTGTGCTTTTTCGCTTTTCCAAACGGAAAAGCCCGAACCATTGTCGGTGGAATCCCAGTGGTGGAATTCGTGAATATACAAATGCTCTCCGGCATGGAACAGCAGGCTGTCGGCTTTGGCGGTCATGTCGGCATAGCCGAACCGCACCAGCCGCCCCACCTTGACGCCTTTGCCGGGCAGAACGCCTGCCATGGGCCAGGCGGTACCGCTGGCATCTTCCAGCGTCTGCCCCAGATACAGAAAGCCGCCGCACTCTGCCACCGTGGGCAGGCCGCCATTTACGGCATCCCGGATGGCATCGCGCATGGTTTTGTTTTCGCTCAGCGGCCGGGCATACAGTTCCGGGTAGCCGCCGGGCAGATACAGCCCGCAGATGTCCTTCGGCAGGGCGGTGTCGTGCACCGGACTGAAGAACACCAGCTCTGCCCCGGCAGTGCGCAGGCAGTCCAGCGTTTCAGCGTAGGCAAAGCAGAATGCCTTATCCTGTGCCACAGCAATGCGGACGCCCGCCGTTTGCAGAGCAGGCGGCGGCACCGGGGCAGGAGCCGGTCGTTCGGTCAGCGCTTCCAGCGTTGCCCAGTCCAGATTTGCTTCCAGCGCATCGGCCAGCAGGCCGATCTTCTGGGCAAGATCGGTGATCTCTCCGGCGGTTTTCAGGCCCAGATGGCGGCTCTCCACCACCGCCTGCGGCAGGCGGGGCAGATACCCCAGCACCGGCAGGCCGGTCTCGGTTTCCAGCAGGGGCTTGAGCATCCGGAAGAGCTTTTCGGAGCAGTCATTCAGCAGGATGCCTGCAAGGTGGCTCTCCGGTTTGAAATGCACAAGGCCCTGGATCTCTGCTGCCAGCGTCACACTGGCCCCCTTGGGCTGTACCACCAACAGTACCGGCAGGTCCAGCGCATCGGCCAGCTCCCAGGCACTGGCGCGGGTGGTCAGGCCCTGCCCATCGTAAAAACCCATGGCCCCTTCGCACACCACAGCCCCGTGTCCGGCGGCATAATGGGCGTACAGTTCCCGTACCGTATTTTTGGCAGAAAGATAAAGATCCAGATTGTGGCTCTCCACCCCCAGCACCGACCGGTGGAACATGGGGTCGATGTAGTCCGGCCCGCTCTTGAAGGCACAGGGGTCCATGCCCCGCTTTTTCAACGCGGCCAGCAGGGCGCAGGTGACGGTGGTCTTGCCGCTGCCGGAACGCGGTGCGGCGATGACGAACTGCATCATTTGCGTTCTCCCGTGATCAGAAAAATGGGGTTGTTGGCGGTCAGCAGGTGGAGCCTGCCTGCCGGTCTGGTACGGCTCACGGCAAGCTGGGTCACCTCAGCGGAAAGGCCATGAGCCGTAAGGGCTGCAATGGCGGCGCTCAGGGATTCCAGCGCAATGGCGGCAATGCAGATGCGCGCATTGGCGTTTTTGGCCAGAACCGTGTCCACCACCGCGGCCATGCTGCCCTTGGTGCCGCCAATGAACACGGCATCCGGGGCAGGCAGGGCTTCCAGTGCGGCAGGGGCACGGCCCTCAATGAGGGAAAGGTTCCACGCCGCAAATTTTTCGCGGTTCCGGCGGATGAGGGCGCAGGCGTCCGGCTCACACTCCACCGCATACACATGCCCCTGCGGGGCGGCCAATGCCAGCTCCACGCTCACGCTGCCGGTACCGGCCCCCACGTCCCACAGGGTATCGGCGGGGCGCACGGCCAGTTTGGCCAGCGCGGCGGCCCGCACTTCCTGCTTGGTCATGGGCACCTCGCCCCGGATGAAGGCCTCATCCGGCAGGCCGGGGGTGCGGCGTTCCGGGTGAACGGCATGTTCCACCAGCAGGACGCTCAGGGAAGCAAAGGTCTGCCCGGCCAGTTCCTGCGCGGTGCCAAAGTGGATTTTTTCGTCGGGCGTGCCAAGGTTTTCGCCCACAAGGGCGTGGGCATCGCCCAGCCCGGCGGCGGTCAGCGCGGCACACAGGGTGGCCGGGGTCTCGGCCCCGCCGGTGAGAAAGAATACGGTTTTATGGTTCATGCAGGCGGACACCGGGTCGCAGGCACAGCCGTGGGCAGAAACAAGAGTCCAGCCCTGCCAGGGGCGGCCTACGGCGGCGGCCAGCAGCTGTACGCTGGAAAGGCCGGGCAGCACCCGGCAGGAGATGCCAAAGGCCCGCAGCATGGGCAGCAGCTGGGATGCGCCGGAGTAGAACCCGGTATCGCCGCTGTACACCAGCGCAATTTCCTCGTCCGGGTGCGCGGCCAGACAGGCCAGAATTTCGTCCGATTTGTACATGGACTGCCGGTTTCCGGTGCAGCCCTCCGGCAGTGTGGCCAGCAGCCGCTTTGCACCCAAAATGCGGTCGGCACCCTGCAGGGCGGCAAGACCCTGTGCGGTCAGGCTGCCGGGGGTGCCGGAGCCCATACCAATGAGTGTGATCATCCTTTCAGCACCTCCCTGCAGCGGGTCAGGATCTGGTCTGCCGTCTCACCGGTCTCGGCCGGGCGGCGGATCACGATGAGCTGGACGCCGGTGTCGGCGGCAGCCTGCGCTTTCTCGGCAAAGCCACCGGCGGCCCCGCCGTCCTTGGTCACGAGAAAGCGAATGGAGAACTGCTCCAGCAGGGCCCGGTTCAGCGCGTAGGAGAACGGCCCCTGTAAAGCAAGGATATTCTTGTGGGGGATGTGCGCGGCCTCGCAGGCGGCAATGCCGTCCAGCGTGGGCAGCACACGGGGGTACAGCCGTTCCGGGGCCAGCTGCGCAAAGGCAGGCAGCTCCTTGGCCCCGGTGGCCAGCAGGACATTGCCCTGCGTTTGGGCCAGAAAATCCGCCACATGTGCCGCCGACTGGAACACCATGCTCCCGGCAGGCAGGGCACTCGGTGCCCGCAGCAGCCGGTGATATTCCACCCTGGCGGTGCGGCAGGCCGTGCGGATGTTGCGGGTGGCGTCCACCGCATAGGGATGGGTGGCGTCTACGCACAGGTCGGCTTCCTGCACAAGGGCGGCCATCTCGTCCGGGGTCAACCGGCCGCAGTGCACCGTGATGCCGGCAAAGCTGCCCTGTTCCTCGCTGCCCAGCGGGGTGGCCACGCTCACCAGAACGTCCGCCCCAAGCTGGGCCAGCTGTCGGGAAAAAATGCGGCCCTCGGTGGTGCCGCTGAACACCACTGCCCTCATACGCGGTACCCCCGCGGCGTGACCATGCGGCCCTGCAGCACCCGGGTGTTGCGGTTGCCGATGTACACGGTGGTGAACATATCCACGGGCGTTTGCTCCAGCTGGGCCAGCGTCAGCACCTGAGCGCTCTGGCCCTCCCGGCCGATGTTGCGCACCAGCCCACAGACGGTGTCCGGGGCCTTGCCGTTTTGCAGCAGGATGCGCACGGCCCGGGCCAGATAGTCCGGCCGCCCCTTGGAAGAAGGGTTGTACACCGCCATGCAGAAATCGCCCATGGCCGCTGCGGCCAGCCGCTTTTCGATGACCTCCCACGGGGTGAGCCGGTCGGAAAGAGAGAGCACACAGAAATCATGGGCCAGCGGGGCACCCAGCACCGCGCCGCCGCTCAGGGCGGCAGTCAAGCCGGGCACCACCTCCACGGTCACGTCCGGGCAGCCTTCGGCCAGCTCCAGCAGGGGGCTGGCCATGCCGTACACTCCGGCGTCACCGCTGCACACCAGAGCCACGGTCCGGCCGCTGTGGGCAGTTTCCAGTGCCCAGCGGCAGCGGTCCAGTTCTTTGGTCATGCCGGTGGCGTAATATTCTTTTTCCGGGTAATAGGGGCGTACCAGATCCAGATAGACCGGATAGCCGCACAGCACCTCGGCTTCTTCCAGGGCGCTCTGCGCCTGTGCGGTCAAAAACTGCGGGTCGCCGGGGCCAAGCCCGACCACATATACGATATCAGCCATTCTGCCACCTCCAGTCCGGGGCATAGGGGCACAGCGCCAGCGCAAAGGTCACACCGCCGCCCGCCTGTTTCGGGATGCGGATGCAGCCGCCGGACGCCAGCACAGCGGCCCGCTCACACACGTTGTCCACCCCGGTGACGCTTTGCACGAAGGGAGATGGTGTGAACGGCCCGGGCAGTGCCCGCAGCTGCTCCGCAGAATAAAATGTGATGGGCCAGCCGTGGGTCCGGCAGAACGCCAGCAGCCCGGCCTCGTCAGCCTTCAGGTCGATGCTGGCCACCGCCGTGATGCACGCCGGGGCAAGGCTGTGCCGGGCACAGAAGTCAGTAAAAGCGGCTTCCAACTGCTCGGCACACGTCCCCCTGCGGCAGCCGATGCCCAGCACCCCGATGCGGGGCACCAGATGCAAAGCGTCCCCGGCAGGGGAGAGAGTAAGGGCAAAATCGGCTTCGGCAGGGGTCCGTGCAGGATCCACCCCGGCGGGCGGGGTGCCCTGCACGGGAAACTCAGCGGCAAACCGCACCGACTGCCCGGCCAGCAGCTTGCTGCTGACATGCTTGATGCGCTCCGCTTCCAGCACCGTGCAGTTCTGGTGCTTTGCCCACTCGTCCACCGCAAAAATGCCGTGGGCGTCGGTGGCCGTGGTGATCACCGGAACGGCTCCGCACACGTCGGCCAGTGCACGGGCCAGGTCATTGGCACCGCCCAGATGACCGGACAGCACCGGCACCGCAAAGCGGCCGCATTCGTCCAGTACCACCACCGCCGGGTCCGACGCCTTGCTGCGGCAGTGCGGCGCAATGGCCCGCACCGCAATGCCCACGGCTCCCACAAAAACAAGGGCGTCGCTCTGCGCGAACTGCAGGGCGGTCCACCCGGCAAGGGAGACGCCGCCGCTGCCGCAGCGGTCCACACTGCCGGGCAGGGCGTCTGCCAGCCGCCGGGCCAGTGCCAGACCGGTATCGGTAAAGGCCAGATAGGCCCGGGTCATTGGTCGGACCCCTTGCGGAACTCGGTGGTAAAACCGGGGTCGTACAGCTTGCTGCGCTCGTACCGGGTGCCAAGGAAATCGCCTGCCACGATGAGCGCTGTTTTGGTGATGCCGGCGTCGTGCACGCTCTGCGCCAGAGAACCCACGGTACATCGCACAGTTTTCTGCTCCGGCCAGGTGGCCTTGTATACCACGGCGGCGGGGGTGTCCGGCGTGTAGGCACCGCCCTGCAGCAGAGCATCCTGCACCTTGTCCACCAGACCGATGGACAGGAAAATCACCATAGTGGCCCCGTGGGCGGCAAGACTGGCCAGCTTTTCCCGCTCGGGCACCGGGGTGCGGCCTTCCATGCGGGTGATGATCACGGTCTGGCTCACGGTGGGCAGGGTGTATTCGGCATTCAGTGCCGCCGCCGCGCCGCAGAAGCTGGACACGCCGGGCGTGTCATCGTAGGCGATGCCGTCGGCGTCCAGTGCATCCATCTGCTCCCGGATGGCCCCGTACAGGCAGGGGTCGCCGGTGTGCAGGCGCACGGTGATTTTGCCGTCTGCCTCCATGGTGCGCATCACATCCAGCACCTGTTCCAACGTCATCTCGGCGCTGTTGTAAATGGCGCAGCCGGGTTTTGCCAGTCCCAGCAGGGCCGGGTTGACCAGACTGCCCGCATAAATGATGCAATCAGCCTCCTGCAGCAGGGCTGCGCCCCGCCGAGTGATCAGGTCCGGGGCACCGGGCCCCGCGCCTACAAAGTGTACCATAGCAGTTACTCCTTTACCAGTACCGTTGCAAAATATCCGGCCTTGCTGCCATCCTGCGGCGGGCGCGCAGTCGAAAGGTCGGGGAAGATCGTTTCATCCGGCAGGCCGCAGCTGCACACGAGGGCGCTGCGGCTCAACGCACCGTGGGCGTCCAGGGTGTCCAGCAGGGCGGGCAGCTGACGCCCGGTTTTCATCAGGACTTTTGTACCGGGGGCGTCCAATACCTCGTCGGACCGGCTGCCGGGGGCGATGGTCAGCGGAGCGTCCATGCCGCCGGTAAGGGGCTGGTTTAATCGTGCCGCTGCCGCGCAGAAACTGGGCACGCCCGCCGCCATCGCGGTGGCATAGCCCTGCGCCTGCAGGATCTCCTGCAGATAGCCAAAGGTGGCATAAATGGACACGTCACCCAGGTTCAGCATGGCCACATCCTGCCCGGCATCCAGAAAAGGCCGCACTGCGCTGGCAGCGGTCTCGTGAGAGGCGCGCAGCACGGCGGCGTCCCGGCTCATGGCAAACTGCAGGGGCAGAATGATCTTGCCGTCCAGCTCGCTGCCCAGCGCCCGGCGGGCGATGTCCAGCGCCAGCATCTGCCCGGAAGCGGTCTGCGGCGCAGCCAGCACCGGGCACTGCCGCAGCAGACGCACGGCCTGCAAAGTCAGCAGCTCCGGGTCGCCGGGGCCGACGCTGACCCCGTAAAAGGTGCCGGTCATGCGTTGTTCCATTGTTCAAGCAGCTCCTTTGCAGTTTGTGTTGCGCCAAGCGGCCCGTGCTGGTTGGAAAACAGCACTGCACCCACCCGGAAGGCTTCACCCGCCCGGCGGTCGAGGTGCAGTTGGATGGCATCCAGCAGGCTTTCCAGCACCGGGGCGCGCAGTCCGGCGGCGTCCAGCAGCTCCAGACAGGCGTCGGTGGTGGCGGCGGCGTACAAAGCCGCGCACAGCTCCCGGCCTGCTCCACAGAGGGCGGCATGGGCACAGAACAGCTCGGTACGGCAGTCGGCCGTGTGGGAGTGGGTGTTCATGATGCCGCCGGCCACCTTGACCAGCTTGCCCACATGGCCCACCAGCAGCACCTGCTCAAACCCGGCAGAGGCTGCCATATCCAGCGTATCTCCGATGAAGTTGGAGGTCTTGACCACCGGGATGGCCGCAAAGGCCGGGTAGGTGTCGTGCAGGTAGTCCAGCCCGTAGTTGCCCGGGGCAAGGATGAGCCGCTTTGGGGTACCGGCCCGCAAAACAGCCTGGTTCATTTCCAGCTGGATGGTGTCCAGGATGGCCTGCTGGCTCATGGGCTCCACGATGCCGCTGGTGCCCAGCACCGAAAGGCCGCCCTCCACCCCGATGTGCGGGTTGAAGGTGCGCCGGGCCACTTCCTCGCCGTTCTGGATGGAAATGGTCACCGCAAAGCCGCCGGTATAACAGGCGGCTTCAGCCTCCCGGCGCAGGGCCTCGGCGATCATCTGCCGGGGCACATGGTTGATGGCGGCGGCACCAACAGGTTGGTCGAGGCCGGGTTTTGTCACCCGGCCCACACCTCTGCCGCCGTCGATGCGGATGTCCGTGCAGCCCGGCAGCAGCTCCACTGTGGCGATCACCGGCAGGCCGGTGGTCACATCCACGTCGTCGCCGCCGTCCTTTTCAATGGCGCATTCGGCCCCAGTGTCGGTGCGGCGGCAGAACAGGGGTGCTACCTCCACCACGATGCCCTTTGGGGTGCGCAGCGCCACCGTCTCCGGCGCATGGCCGGTGAGCAGCAGCCGGGCCGCGCCCGCTGCCCCTAGCGCCGCACAGGTGCCGGTGGTATAGCCGCAGCGCAGCAGCTTCTGCCCGCTGCGGACGTAGTGCTCGAACGTGGGCTTTTGGGGTTTTGCCTGCCCGAACAGGGCCGTATACTGTTCGTCGCTCAGCGCATAAAGCGCGCGGATGTTGTCCGGGGCAAAGGCGGCATCCGGGGTCAGCACGCCGGAAACATGGTCCGGGAACACGCACACCACTGCGTCCGCGATCTTCTGTGCCATGTCCAGCTCGTGCAGGCTTACGATGACCGCAAGGCCCTGTTCATGGGCCAGCTTCTGTAGGATGGTCAGCAGCTCGATCTTGCCCTTGATGTCCAGAAAGGAGGTGGGCTCGTCCAGCAGCAGCACTTTGGGCTGCTGGCAGATGGCACGGGCCAGCAAAACACGCTGACGCTGACCATCACTGATGCAGTTGAAGTCCCGGTCCGCGAGATGCGCAGCTCCGGCAATTTCCAGTGCATCCTGCACGGCCTGCCGGTCGGCGTCGGACAGAATGCCCAGCCGCCCGGTGTAAGGGATGCGCCCGGCGGCGGCAAACTCAAAGCAGGTGGTCAGCTCGGTGCGGCGGGTGTGGGGCAGCATCAGAGCCAGCTTCTGCGCCCGGGCCGTGCCGGTGTAAGCGGTCAGGTCCTGTCCGTCCAGCAGCACAGTGCCGCCCAGCGGGGCCAGCTGTCCGGCCAGTGTTTTGAGCAGGGTGGATTTGCCCGCACCGTTGGGGCCGACAAGGACAAGGATCTGCCCCGGATTTGCCCCCAGTGCAATGCCGGAGGCCAGCGGCGTTTTGCCGTAGCCGATGGCAAGCTCCTGCGTTTCACAGAGAAATTCCTTCATTGTGCACCCTCCCGATTCCGGCGGATGAGCAGCCCGATGACCACCGGCGCACCAAACACGGCGGTGACCGCGCTGATGGAAAGCTCTGTGGGAGCAAACAGGCTGCGGGCGATCAGATCGCACAGCAAACAGAAGGCGGCCCCGCCCAGGCAGCAGCCCGGCAGCACCACCAGCGGCTTTGCGCTGCCCAGCAGCTGCTTGACCAGATGCGGCACTGCGATGCCCACAAAGGAGATGGGCCCCGCAAAGGCCGTGACACAGGCCGCCAGCAGACTGGAAAGCAGTACCAGCAGCCGGGAAAAACGCTTCACGTTCACGCCCACGCTCTGGGCATAGGCTTCGCCCATCTGGTAGGCGCTCATGGGTTTGGAGAGGCAGAAAGCTGCTGCCAGCGCAGGCAGCACCACCAGTGCCGCCGCCTGTACGTTGCCCCAGGTCATGCCGGAAAAGCTGCCCTGTGACCAGTTGTGCAGGTTGACGATGTTGGAGTCCTGCGCAAATGCCACCACGAACTCGGTGACAGCGGAACAGATGTAACCGATCATGACGCCGCAGATGACCAGAATGCTCATACGTTGCACCCGACGGGCCACCGCCAGCACAAAGGCCATGGCGGCCATAGCCCCCGCAAATGCGGCCAGGATCAGGGTGAGGGAGCTGGTGAGCAGGCCGTGGTTCAGGAACATCACCATCACCAGTGCTACGGCCAGCTTGGCTCCGCTGGAAATGCCCATGACAAAAGGCCCGGCGATGGGGTTGGCAAAAAAGGTCTGCAGCAGATAGCCTGCCGCAGAGAGTGCCGCGCCCAGCAACACCACCATCACGGCCCGGGGCAGGCGCAGCTGGGTGATGATGCCCACCGACAGTGCGTCCTGCCCGCGGCCGGTCAGGGCCGCCAGCACGGCACCGGGGGTCAGGGCAACACTGCCCCAGAACAGGTTGGCGGCAAACAGAACCACCAGCGCCAGCGCCAGCAGGAGATAGGAAAACAGATAGCGTTTTTTGCGGGTCATAAGCGGTTCCTTACTCAACGTGAATGAAATACTGCAATCCGTCCGGCGCATCCTCGGTGAACAGACGGTGCAGCTCCAGGATAAAATCGGCCAATTCCATGCTCTGCTGGAAAAAGCTCTGGGCAACGCACCAGACATGCCCATTCTGCACAGCCTTGAAGTCCGCCAGCAGGGAGCACTTGGCCACCAGCTCGTCGGTGGTGGAGACAACGCCCTCAATGGTACTGTTGTAGATCAGGAAGTCGGCGTCCCGTGCACCGGCGTAGAAGTCTTCCAGCGGCAGGTTCATGGTGGAAAGGCTGTTGCCGTTGTCGGTCAGATCGGCAAACACATAGTCGGCCCCGGCCATCTCGATCATGCGGGCCACATAGTCGCCGCCCTTGCGCACGTTGGCCAGATTGTTGGCCGAGATAGAAAAGAACGCGCAGCTCTTGCCGGTGGACTGCTGGTCCAGCAGGGGAGCGATGCGCTCCGCCTGTCGGTCAAACACCTGCTGTGCCAGTTCCTCCTTGCCCAGCAGGATGCCGTAGAATTTGATCCACTCCATGCGGGCCAGCGGGCCGCTCTCGTAGCTGGAACGCTCCACCAGCACCGGGATGCCGAAGCGCTCCAGCTGCTCCTTGACCTCCGGGGTGTGGTAGATCATGGTGTTCTCGATGGCAAGACCACAATTCGCGGCAAGGATCTGCTCGTAGTCCGGGGCGCTGTATTTGCCTGCATAGGCAATGCGCCCGTCCAGCATGGCCTGCCGGGCCTCGTCCAGATACCAGCCCTCGGCGCGGGTGCCGCTCAGGGCGATGCAGTCCAGTGCGTCCAGTGCAAGGAACAGGTCCATCACCGAGGTGGACACCAGATAGAGGTTCTGCAGCGGCTGCTGCAAAACGGTCACGCCCTCGGGCACAGTGCGCAGGGTGGCAGCGCCTTCCGGCCGGACAAGGAACTTTGCCTGTGCGTCCGGGATGGTCAGCAGGGTAGAGCCGTCCGCATAGCAGTCGGCGGTAAACTGGGTGGCGTAGTCCAGCGGGTAGGCGTGGTCAAACACCAGCTCGTCCGTATCGGCCGGTGCAGTAGGCGCGGCAGTGCAGCCTGCAAGCGCCAGCACCGCGGCGGGCAGTGCCTTTAAAAATTGAGCGCGGGTCAGCTTCATGGAAGGTTACTCCAAAGTAAAGGTCAGGGTGTATTCGATCTCGTGCGGGGTGCTCATGGCCACCGTGTCGGCGGTCACGGCCAGCGGGGTGCCCAGGGCAGCGACCGGGATCTCAAAGGTGGAGTTGCCCTCGGTGTTGGTGGGCAGGTACTTCTCGCCGTCCACGACCATATAGTCATAGTTGGGGCTGCTCCATGCGATGGTGGCGGTCATCTTGCCGTCGGCCACGGTCAGAGTGGCGGGGCTGTCCACGGTGGCACGGCCGGAGCCGCCCTCCAGTGCCACAGATACGGTGTATTCGCCGTCTGCGGGGGTCTCGGAGACTTCCTCGGTCTTGGGCTGGGCATTGCGCACGCTCACGGTGTGGTCGTACCAGGTACCCTTGGAGCCCAGAATGGCCAGCGGGAAGTCCTCATCCAATGCGGTGACCGGGATGTCGTAGCCGTACACCTCTTCGCTGGTGCCGTCGGAGTAGGTCACAGTGTCGGTGGTGGGCAGCAGCCAGTCCGTTTTGTGGGCCTCGGCATCAGCGGCCAGGCCGGGGTACAGGTTCACGATCTTTTTGGACACCAGGCTGACGTGGAAGGTCATCTTGCCGTCCTTGACGGTCAGGGTGCCTTTGCCGTCGCAGGCCTCGTTGGCATGGAACATGCCGCTGTCGGTATCAAACTCGGCAGTGTATACGCCGTCCGGCAGAGCGGCGGTCTCCGTGACTTCGGATGCGGCGGAACTTGCCGCGCTGGAAGGAGCCTCGGAAGAGACGGCCGACGGAGCGGTGGAAGAAGTGCCGCAGCCTGCCAGAGAAGCGGCCAGCAGCACGGTGACAACGGAAAGGGAAAGCATCTGTTTGCAGCGCATAGAAAAATACCTCAATGTTTCAGAATCAGAAAGGGAGAAACTCCCTGCAGGTTTCAGTATACCACAATCCTGTCAAAAAGAAAAATTGCCCGAAAAGATCACTCCCTCCGGGCAATTTGGCAGTTATTTTCAGCCGTTCAGAGAATCAATGGCAGCCTTGGTGTGGGCAACGTACAGCTCCTGAATGGAGGGCACTTCGCCCAGGCCGGCGATCTGGCAGTCCACAGACTCAAATGCGCCGGAAGCGTTGAACTGGCTCAGCCAGGAATCCTCGTCGGAACCGGCCATGTCGTTGTTGGCGTGATCGCCTGCCACTACCATCAGGGGACGCAGGACGACCTTGGTGTAACCGGCGGCCTTCACAGCCTCGATCACGTTCTCGCAGGCGGTTTCCTCGGGCTCACCCTCCACGGTGCCGATGAACACATTGTCATAGCCCAGGGTCTGCATGGTGGTCTGCATCTGGCTGTAGCTCACCTTTGCAGTGTGGGAAGTGCCGTGGCCCATGAACACGAAGGCGACCTTCTCGGCAGCGGCGGCGTCCAGGCTCTCGTAACCGGCATCCTTCACGGCGGCCTCGGTCACGGCCTTGGCAACCACTTCCTTGTCGGAGTTGATCACGGTGGCGTCAGAGCCGACCTCGCCCAGCAGGGGCTCAGCCACGGCAACGCTCTCGAACTTGTCGCGGTAGGAGTCGATCATCTCCATCATCTCGTCGTACTCGGCACCGTGCATCAGATGGGTGGGCTGCACGATCAGGTTCTTCACGCCGTTGGCCACAGCGCGGTCCATGGCCTGCTGCATGTTGTCAATCTTCTCGCCGTCACGGGCCTGCACATGGTTGATGATGATCTGTGCGGTAAAGGCGCGGCGCACGCTCCAGTCCGGGTAGGCGGCCTGCAGGGCGTCCTCGATGCCCTTGATGTCCTTCACACGGCTGTCGTTGAAGGAGGTGCCAAAGGAGACCACCAGCAGCTCGTTCTCGCCGATGTTGTCTTCGTTGCGGGCGGCATCCTTGGAAGCATCGCCGGTGTCACGGCCAAAGTAATCGGGGTCAGCATTTTCGCCTTCCACCAGCTCCTTCTGAGCGTCGGTCAAGGCGTCCCAGGCAGCCTTGGCAGCAGCACACTGCTCGTCGGTGCTGTCGTTGCGCTCCTGGACATAGATGGCATCGATCAGGTCTGCCACGTTCTTTGCGGCAGCCTCGTCGGCGTCCTCGCCGGATGCTTCGCTGCTGGCAGCGGCAGAAGAACTTGCTGCGCTGGAAGCGGTGCTGGATGCGGCGCCGCCGCAGCCGCTGAGCACACCGGCGCACAGAGCCAGGGCAGTCAGGGCGGCAGCAGCCTTGCGGATGTTGCGTTTTCTCATGATGAATTCCTTTCCTTTTTGTTCGTACAGAACAGTTTGCATACCCCTGAACAAGGCTTTGAAAGGGCGTTTTCCGCAAACAAAAAAGGCCTTTCTGCTTGCGGAATGGCAACACAAAAAGACCCATGATCCATAGGCTTTTCGGCACGACCAATTCCTCGTGGTCCGGAGCGGTGCGCTCCTGTACCAACAGCAGGCAGGTTTCCTGGCTGAAAGATCTGCGCCCGCCGCCGCCTTCCCAAAGCAACGCTTCAGTGGCCGGTGCCAAAAGCACCCGGGCCGCGGGCTCCCTTATCACAGTGACGAGATCGTGCGGGATTTGCACCCGTTTCCCTTTTAACGTTCCTGCCGCGGCAAAGCGCCTGCGGCGGAACGCACCTGCTGTTTTTGTTCAGTTCGCAGAGAAGTATAGCACAGTACCGGGAAAAACGCAAGAGCGGCATAAAACAAGCCCCCGACCCTACACGAAATTCATGCAAGACCGGGGGCTTGTTGTGCTGGAGCAGGATACGGGACTCGAACCCGCCGCCTACTGCTTGGGAAGCAGTCGCTCTACCGGATGAGCTAACCCTGCACACTGCTTTATCATTGTAGCAAAGCAGGGGACAAATGTCAAGAGCGGATCGCGCCGAAAACGGTCGGGTCAGTTTTTCGTGGTGTAGGTCAGGTCCAGTACCGGGGTGAAGGGGTCGAACACCAGCCCTTCCACGCCGTCAGCCACCAGCAGACGCTTCTGCTGGGCGGCCAGCGGCACCACGGTGCAGCCCTCCAGCAGCTGGCGTTCACATTCACGCAGCAGCTGGCAGCGTGCGGAGCCGGTGCGCTGGATGCTTTCAGACAGGGTCCCGGCATAGAGCGGGTCGGTGAGACCGGTCAGATTGTTGTCTCCGGCAAATTGCTGCAGCATCTGGTATACGCTGCCGCCCTCGGCCCGGATGGGAGCCAGTGCGATGGTGTATTTGCCGCTGGCAAGGCGGGCGTCGAACTCCTCCTGCGGCACCTCTTCCACCGAGAAGAAGAGGGAACAGTCTTTCTGCCAGGCACCGTTGATCTGCTCCACCGTCTCGGTCAGGCCGGAGCCCTGGGGCAGCAGAATGGTCACCCCGTTGAAGTCGGAGCTGGCCATGCCCTGCCGGGCCTGCATGTACAGTGCCTTTGCATCCGGGATGGTGGGCAGCAGGGCCCCGGCAGCATCGCGGTAGTCGATGCCATCCACGGTCAGGCCGTCCGGAACAAGGCCGGTCACCTCCGTGAACAGCCCCGAGGAGGGCACCGACAGGTTCTGCAGGGCGATGCCGGCCAGCGCCTGCCGCAGGGATGCAACCGCGAACACCGAGCCTTCCGATGCGTTGAACAGCAGGGCCCAGGTGGTGTCGGAGTATTCCACGCTCTGCAGGGAAGTGGCTTCGGCGGTGTCATCCAGGGCGGCCGAGCACTTTTCGTCTGCAATGAGCTGGGCGGCACTCTTGTCGGTGTTGCTGGTGTTCTGCACAAGGCGCAGGTTGTTCACCAGCGGGGACGCAGCACTGCGGCGCAGGAACAGGCCGCTGGCCGTCCAGTTGTAGATGTAAAAGCTGCCGCTGGACAGAGTGGATGCACTGCTCAGACCGTAGGTGCCGCGGGTGCTCTCAAAAAAGGCTTCGTCACAGGGCATGGCACCCGGCAGGATGAGTTTGGAAAGGAAGGTGTCGTCCCGCTCGCTCAGGCGGAACACCAGCGTCAGTTCTCCGATGGCCGACACGCCCAGCGTGCCGGGGTCGGCAGTGCCGTCCAGCACGGCGGTACTGTTCTGGATGGCAGAAAACTCCACCGCATAGGGCGAGGCTGTCTGGGGGTCGAACACCCGGCGAAATGCATACACGAAATCTTCAGCAGTGATGGCGTAGTCCGTGGCGGCACCTTTCGTGCCGGTGTAGGTCAGGCCGCTCTTTAAATAAAAGGTATAGGTGAGCCCGTCGGAGGAAATCTCCCACCGCTCACACAGGTCCGGCACCAGCTCGCCGCTGGCATTGCGGCGCACGAGTCCGCCGTACAGGTTCTCGCAGGCGATCACATCCTCGGCCTTGGTGGCTACCTGCGGGTCAAGGTTTGCGGGGATATTGTCCACAAACCAGGTAAAGCTGGTGCTGGCGGAGCTGCCGCCGCAGCCCGCAAGCAGAAAAGCAAACGCAGCGGCAAGCACCACTGCGGTCATGCGCAAAAAACGATTCAAAAAAGAAACCCTCATTCCGTTCATCATGGTGCAGAAACCCTCAAAAACGGCTCTGCATCGACAAGTGTAGCAGAAACACAGACAAAAAACAATTGCCTTTTTGTGAATTTACCGCGCTTTTTGGTGCCGAGTGCACGGTTTTCCGTTGCCAAGCGCGGCCAAATGGACTATAATAGTACAGCGAAACTCACAAATGCCGGGCAGTTCCGGCGTGTTCAGAATACGATACTGTACGAAGGAGGATCTGTTTTTATGCAGAAGGATCAACAGAAGCTCGAACAGCTCATCAAGGGCAAAAAGGTGGCCTTTATCGGCGCGGGCGTCAGCCACAAGACCCTGATCAAAGAATTTGTGGAGCTGGGGGCACACGTTACCCTGTGCGACCAGAAAAAGAGCGTGGAGGACTTCGGAGATTACGCCGCCACCATCCGGGAGCTGGGCATCGACCTGAGCCTGGGCGAGAACTATCTGGACGGCTTCAAGGGCCAGGATATCATTATGCGCACCCCCGGCTTTGTGGGCTACTTTGAGAAACCCCTGCAGGATGCCATGGCGGCTGGTACCATGGTCACCAGCGAGGTGGAACTGTTCTTTGATTTCTGCCCCTGCCCCATCGTGGCTGTGACCGGCTCCGACGGCAAGACCACCACCACGACCCTGATCGCCAAGTTCTTCGAGGCCGCTGGCCGCAAGGTACATCTGGGCGGCAACATCGGTGCAGCGCTGCTGCCCATGCTGCCCGAGGTGAGCCCCGACGATGTGGCCGTGGTAGAGCTGTCCAGCTTCCAGCTCATCAGCATGCATTCCAGCCCCAATGTGGCCGTGGTGACCAACGTCACCCCCAACCATCTGGACCACCACAAGGATATGCAGGAGTACATCGACGCCAAGCGCAACATCCTGCTGTACCAGACCCCGCCCTGCCGTGCCGTGCTGGGCTATGAGAACGAGATCAGCCGCTCCATGCAGAAGGACTGCAAGGGCAAGCAGGTGTGGTTCACCCGCCTGCACGACACCGACAACGGTGCCTTCCTGCGCAAGGACGGCATGCTCTGCATGGCCGAGGACGGTGTGGTGACCCCGTTCCTGGCTCAGAAGGACGTGAAGCTGCGCGGCCTGCACAACATCGAGAACCTGCTGGCCGCTGCGGCTGCCGTGTGGGGCCTCGTGCCGGTGGAAGCCATCCAGCAGGTGGGCAGCACCTTTACCGGTGTAGAGCACCGCATTGAGCCGGTGCGCACCCTGGACGGCGTGCTGTACTACAACGACTCCATCGGTACCAGCCCCACCCGCACCATTGCGGGCCTGCGCAGCTTCAACCAGAAGGTCATCCTCATTGCGGGCGGCTACGACAAGCACATCCCGTATGAGCCGCTGGCACCGGAAGTCATTGCCCACGTCAAGAACCTGGTGCTGATGGGTGCCACCGGCCCCCGTATCGAGAAGGCTGTGCGCGAATGCGAAGGCTTTGACGAAGCAGCTCTGCCCATCCAGCACGCCGACAACATGCAGCACGCTGTGGAGCTGGCCCGCGCCGCCGCAAAGCCCGGCGACATCATCATCCTGTCTCCGGCCAGCGCTTCGTTCGACCTGTACCCCAACTTTGAGGTGCGCGGCCGTGAGTTCAAGAAGATTGTCAACGCGCTCAAGTGATCGCACGGGTCAACACCCCGGCGCGTCGTGCCCGCTTCCGGAACGCTTGCCGGGGTCGCTGGGTGCTGGATGCCTTGCTGCCGCTGGATCAGCAGATCTTCGGCAAAAGCCAGCCCGGCCGGTTCTATGCTGGCCCCACACTGGCGCTGGAACTCAGCGGCCGCACGGCATGGGCAGCCGGGCATGCAAACCCGGAGGAGCTGGCAAGCTTTCTGGCCTTCTGCGGCTGTGGGAGCGTCATTCTGGACGAGGGCGTCTGCCCGCCGCCCACAGGCTGGCAACGGGCCGAAACGCTGACCGTGTTCGGCCTTGCTCCCGGCAAAGTGCTGCCCCTGCCTGCTGTGGAGGATGCTCTTTGGAGCAGCCTGACTCTTGACGCCCAGCCGCCCGCCATGACGGTGGCGCAGGCGCTTTATCCAACGGACCCCGCCCGGCGGGACGATGCCTATTCAGAGCTGTGCTCGAAGCGCAGCCGGGGCCGGGCCGTGGTCTGGGTGCTGCAGCAGGGCGGGCAGACGGTGTGCACTGTGGGCGCCTATGCGGTCGCAAACGGACAGGCCTACATGGCCTGCGGCCAGACTGCAGAGCCCTTGCGCGGCAAAGGCATCGGCGGGCGGCTCATCGTGCAGATGGCCAACGCCCTTGCAGCAGAAGGGGAGCACCCGGTGTTCCTCTGCGCCCCGGAACGGGTGCATTTTTACACCCGCCTCGGCTTTGCAAAGCTGGGGGAGTATGTACGTTTTGCCACGCCGTGAGCCGGACGATTTGAATGCCCTCCGTTTCACTCTGGGCATATTCAGAGGAAGAACTATTTTATATTGGCGTTTGTCGCGGCCTGCGGGCCGCGACAAACGCCCCTCTTGTCCTCTGGCCCAGCGGAGCGTCCATGCTTCTGAAAATACAAGAACATTAAATTAAGGAAACAGATATGTCGATTCTCAACCACTTTTTTGATTACAAACCCGAAGTGCTGGCACTGGACGAAAAGGCCATGGAGCTGTGCCAGCCCTATTTCCGCCATATGGAGGAAATCCGCGATTTCAACCAGCTCAAGATGCTCAAGGCCTTTGCCGACACCCAGATGTCCTCCACCGATATGCTGGGCACCACCGGCTACGGCCTGTGGGACACCGGCCGGGCCAAGTTGGAACATATCTTTGCCGAGGTGATGGGCGCAGAGGATGCACTGGTGCGCAGCCAGTTCCAGAGCGGCACCCATACGCTGGCGGTGGCCCTGTTCGGCCTGCTGCGGGCAGGGGACACCCTGCTGGCCGCCACCGGCCGCCCCTACGATACGCTGGAGGGCGTCATCGGTCTGGACGGCAAGGGCAAGGGTACCGGTACCCTGATGGACTACGGCATCCAATACGACGAAGCTCCCCTCAAGGCGGACTTCACCCCGGACTACGACCTGATTGCACAGAAGGCCCCCGGGGCCAAGGTGTGCCATATCCAGCGCAGCCGCGGCTATCTGCAGCGCAACGCCTTTGATCTGGACACCATCAAAAAGGTTGCCGACACCGCCCGTGCCGCCAACCCGGATATCATCGTCTTTGTGGACAACTGCTACGGCGAGTTCACCCAGACGCAGGAGCCCTGCCAGGTGGGTGCCGACCTTGTGGTGGGCAGTCTCATCAAGAACCCCGGCGGCGGAATTGCGCCCACCGGCGGCTACATTGCCGGCCGGAAGGATCTGGTGGAGCTGTGCGCCTACCGCCTGAACGCGCCCGGTCTGGGCAAGGAACTGGGCTGCACGCTGGAAACGCCCCGCGACATGTATCTGGGCTTCTACTATGCCCCCGGCGTGGTGTGTGAGGCCATCAAGACCGCCATTTATGCGCAGTGCATGCTGGAGCTGCTGGGCAAGAACCCGGTGCCGCGCTACTGTGATGACCACAACGACATCGTGACCTGCTTTGATGCCGGCACCGCCGATGCCCTGATCGGTTTCTGTCAGGGCATCCAGGCTGCCAGCCCGGTGGACAGCTATGCGGCCCCGGAACCCAGCCCGGAACCGGGCTACACCGATGAGGTGGTCATGGCAAGCGGCAGCTTTACCCAGGGCAGCACCATCGAGCTGTCCTGCGACGGCCCGCTGCGCGAGCCCTACACCTGCTACCTGCAGGGCGGCCTGAACTTTGCCGCCAGCCGTGCCGGTGTGCTGCTGGCCATCCAGAAGGCTTATTTCAAGGACTGATTGGGTCATTGAAAAAACAACGTCAAAATTGTCCGCTCTGCTTGCTTGAGCACTGTAACAGAAAAGCCCTGTGGCTTCTCAAAACGGGAAGCCACAGGGCTTTTTGTGTCATTCAGCGTCCAACAGCGGCAGGCAGAGGGTAAAACAGCTGCCCTTGCCCGGCTCACTCTGCAGCATGATCTCGCCCCGGTGCAGGTGCGCCAGCTCCTGCGCAATGGTCAGACCGAGGCCGGTGGAATCGTGCTTGGTGTCGGCGGTGGTGTGGAAGTAGCGGTCAAACACGGCGGGCTGATCCTCCGGCGCGATGCCGCAGCCGGTGTCCGTGACCTTTACGCAGGCCTGCCCGTTCTCGGCAGCACACACCACGGTGACCCGTCCGCCGGAGGGGGTGTAGTGGATGGCGTTGGTCACAAGGTTCTGCAAGATCTGCTCCAGCCGCACAGCGTCGCCCCACACGGGCAGGGGAGTGCCGGTATCGGTCCGCAGCTCCACTCCTTTGTGGGCGGCTTCGGCCTGACAGGCGCTGCACACCGCTGCAGTCAGGGCTTCCAGCCGGGCGCGGTCCTCGTTGAGCAGGACCTGCTTTTGCTCCAGCTTAGCCGCCAGAAACAGGTCCTCGGTCAGCCTGCGCACAAAGCCCACCCGCTCCTGCAGCACCGGCAGCAGCGTGGGCAGGGCGTCCGGCGCGGCGGCCAGCGTGTCCAACCCGCTGCCGATGACGAACAGCGGGCTGCGCAGGTCATGGAAGATGTTCAGCATCATGCTCTTGCGGGCGTCGGTCTCGTTCTGCAGGGCCTGGGTGCGCTGTGCAACCCGGGCTTCCAGCTCCTGCGCCAGCTGCTCGGTGCGGTCAAATTGCAGTGCGTAGCGGCGGCTGACAAACACCAGACACCCCAGCGTAAAGGGAATGTCGTACAGCCGGGCACAGCGCACCATGTAGAAGGGGAAACTTTCCCGGTAAAACCAGAACCGGAAGGATGGCAGTACGACCGTCAGACGCAGGCCAAAGGTCAGGATGTAGCCTGCCAGCAGATACCAGGCCGGGCGCTCTTTTTTCGCCAGTGCCCGGGCCAGCACCACCAGTACCGCCGCCATGCCGGCCAGCAGAGTGACGCTGCGCAGCACCGTCTGGGTGGATGTGCCCAGCACCAGAAACAGCAGGACGCCCAAGACCGAGAGCGCAAAGCGTCGGCTGCCGCGCCGGGGAAGGGCCACATGGAGCAGGGAACAGCACAGCCAGAGGGGCGTGAGCACGGCAAAGGGAAAATACAGCCCCATCAGGAACCCGAGCAGTGCGCCGGTCTGCCCGGCCGGGAGCAGCACAGCCAACCCCCAACCGAACATGACGCCCAGATACAGCAGGAAAACTCCCAGTTCATGCTGGGGCTTGAAGCAGAACAGCGCCAGAATGCCCGCACCCATGCTGGCAAAAGCCACAAGCGCCATCAGCTGCAGGCTGCTGCGCAGTTCGCGCCAGTGCCACAGGGCGTCGGGCAGCATCAACCACATCTGTGGGACCGTGGTGCTGGTCACAGTGATCTCGGACGTCCGGCCGGGCACCGGCCGCACCCAGAAGGCCTCACCACGCTGGTCGGTGGGCTCCAGCCCTTCCGGCACGGCGTCCAGCAGCCGGGTGGAAAGGCAGAGCACCAGTTCCGGGACGTCGGCAGGCGCTTCAAAGGCAAAACGCCAGTGCCCGGGGCCGGTCTGCTGCCAGCCGGTCAGGGTGACGCCCCGGGTCAGCTGCTCCTGGGTCAGAGCATCGTCGCTGACCGCCTGCGGACAGCGCAGGTTGAGCAGGATGCACAGCCCCAGGATCAGGCTCACCAGCAAGGCCGAGAGCAGAAAATAGCCGGATGTTTTGTGCCGCATAAACACACCTTCCTCAGAAATACAAGCATGAATCTCGCTAAAAGCGGTTGTCAGGGTATCGTAAATAGGGTATACTGAACTGTAAGGTAGTTTCAGTATACCAGAATTTTGGCAAAAAAGGGAGAGCGGCGGCATGATTCGTGTCCTGTTGGTGGAGGATGATGCAATGATCCGGGAAATGACCCGGATCTTTCTGGAAAGTCAGAAGCGGTTTGAGGTGGTGTGTGCAGCCTCCGGCGAGGAAGCACTGGCCCACGCAAAAGACCCCTTTGATGTGATCCTGCTGGACATCCTGCTGCCGGACACCAACGGCATGCAGCTGTGTCAGACCCTGCGCAGCGGGCATCACTGCCCCATCATCTTTACCTCCTGCCTGGACGATGTGGACACCATCGTGCATGCGCTGGAATTGGGCGGTGACGATTTCCTCACCAAGCCCTACGACAACAAGGTGCTGGTGGCCCGCATTCTGGCCAACGTGCGCCGGGTGCAGATGGATGCCGCCGAGCCCAGTCTCCGGGGCTACACCTGCCCGGCTTTCCGGCTGGATGCCGACAACCGCAGTGTGCACTGCCGGGGCGAGGACATCCATCTGGCCGATATGGAATACCGCATCCTCAGCCTGTTCGTGCGCAACCCCCACACCTTTTTTACGGCCAATGAGCTCTACCAGAAGATCTGGGGCAAGGACAGTCTGGGCGATGTGCGCACCGTGCAGGTGCACATCCACAACCTGCGCAGCAAGATCGAGCCGGACCCCGCAAAGCCGGTGTACCTGTGCAATGTGTGGGGCAAGGGCTATGTGTTCCGCCCGGAAGGCAAACAGGAGTAAACAAAACAACAGCGCCGCAGAACATTTCTGCGGCGCTGTTTCCCTCTATACACAAAGTCTGTCTCAGCACACGGCGCGGTGTTCCAGTACGGGCACGGGCTCCACAACCGGCGGGTGCATGCCCTCGCGGTAGTCCAGATCGCCCTGATCCAGACCGCGCAGCAGCACCTCGGCAGTGGCAATGTTGGTGGCAATGGGCACGCCGTGCATATCGCACAGGCGCAGCAGGTTCTGCTCGTTCAGGCTGGAAGCATCCACCTTGAGCGGATCGCGGAAGAACAGCACCAGATCCACTTCGTCGCAGGCAACGCGGGAAGTGATCTGTTGTACGCCGCCCAGCTTGCCGGAGAGGTAACAATGCACAGGCAGACCGGTGGTCTGCGCCAGCATCCGTCCGGTAGTGCCGGTGGCAATGACAACATTTTTGGAAAGGATCGCGCTGTAGGCAGTGCAGAACTGAAGCGCAAGTTCCTTGCGGGAATCGTGTGCAAGAATGGCAATCGTCATAGTGTTCTCTCCTTTGTTCTCAGTATAGTGTTGTGGGTGGCGGACAGTTTTGAGACGAAATGATGAAACACGCTGAAATCGTTATCAAAATTTCCAATATAGTTTTACCGCGCAAAAACAGGGGTGTCAAGAGTTTTTTTGAAGATTTTGCAAGAAAAAACGGAGAAAGTAGCACTTTTTATTTGTGAGAAACAGAAAAAACTTGGATACAATAGTTTGCCCCAAAACACGGAAAAACCATCAAAAGTGAAAACAATCTTCAAAAATTGTTGTTGAAGAAAAAACGCTCCATGCCGATAAAACAAAAATGCAGGCCGGGACGTCGGACGTCGGCCTGCACGAGAAAATTATTTTCACACTGGGGAGGTGGGGAACTCAGCGGATCTGCCCATCTCCGTGGATGATGTACTTGTAGCTGCAAAGCTCTTCCAGCCCCATCGGGCCGCGGGCGTGCAGCTTCTGGGTGGAGATGCCCATCTCGCAGCCCAGCCCGAACTCTCCGCCATCGGTAAAGCGGGTGGAACAGTTCACATATACGGCGGCACTGTCCACAGCTGCCGTGAACCGGTCGGCGTGGGCCTGTGTCCGGGTCAGGATGGCTTCGCTGTGGCCGGTGGAGTGAGCAGCGATGTGGGCAATGGCCTCGTCCACGCTGTCCACGACCTTGACGGCCAGAATGTAATCCAGAAACTCGGTGTCAAAGTCCTGCGGGCCTGCCGGAGTGCCGGGGACGATGGCCGCGGCGCGCTCGTCCAGCCGCAGTTCCACCGGATGCAGGCCCTTTGCCGTGCGGTCCGGGCCGAGGCGCTGAGCCAGCTTGGGCAGAAACTCTGCCGCAATGGCCGAATGCACCAGACATACTTCCTCGGCGTTGCACACGCTGGGGCGGCTGGCCTTGGCGTTCTCAATGATGTCCAGTGCCTTATCCTGGTCGGCGGTGTCATCCACAAAAATGTGGCAGATGCCGGTGCCGGTCTGGATGCAGGGGACCTTGGCGTTTTCCACGCAGGCGCGGATCAGCCCGGCCCCGCCGCGGGGGATCAGCAGGTCCACATAGCCCACAGCAGTCATCAGGGCGTTGGCCGAGGCGTGGGAGGTGTCCTCGATCAGGCTGACAGCGGCTTCCGGCAGGCCGTTCTCCACAAGACCCTGCCGCAGCGCTTTCACGATGGCATTGGCGCTGCGCCAGGCCTCTTTGCCGCAGCGCAGGATGCAGGCATTGCCGCTCTTGATGGCAAGGGCGGCGGCGTCGCTGGTCACGTTGGGGCGGCTCTCGTAGATGATGGCAATCACGCCCATGGGCACGGCGGTCTTTTCGATCACCAGCCCGTTGGGGCGCTCCACCCGTTTCAGCACCCGGCCCACCGGGTCCGGCAGGGCGGCGGTCTCCAGGATGCCCCGGGCCATGGCTCCGATGCGCTCCTCGGTCAGGGCCAGCCGGTCCAGCATCACGTCGCTGATGTGCCCCTTGGCGGCGGCCATATCCTCGGCGTTTGCGGCCAGGATGGCCTCCATGTTTTCCGGGTGGCACAGCCAGTCGGACATGGCCCACAGAGCGTGGGTGCGGGTCTCGCTGCTTGCCAGTGCAACGACTGTTTTTGCTGCGCGGGCGGCTTCCAGAATCTCCTGTGTCGTCATGCCAGATCCTCCTGTCTGCGTCCTTTGAAACGGGTCCCGGCGGGCTTGCCGTCGGCAATGTCGTACAGCACCTCCGGGTGTGCGCCGTTGGCAATGACCATATCGGCGCCGCTGCCGGTGACCATGCGGGCAGCCCGCAGCTTGGTGGCCATGCCGCCGGTGCCCAGTGCCGAACCGGCCCCATCGGCCAGTGCCATTACCTCGGGGGTGATCTCTTCCACCAGCGGGATGAGCGCAGCGTCCGGATGGGTGTGAGGGTTGGCCGTGTACAGGCCGTCGATGTCGCTCAGCAATACCAGCAGGTCGGCTTTGCAGCAGCAGGCCACGATGGCGGCCAGAGTGTCGTTGTCGCCGATGGACGTGATCTCGTCGGTGGCAACGGTGTCGTTTTCGTTGATGATGGGCAAAGCCCCCAGCTCCAGCAGGCGGGACAGGGTGTTCTGGAAGTTGACCCGCCGGTCAGTATGCTCTACGTCCACGCCGGTGAGCAGGATCTGCGCAACGGTGTGATTGTAGGCATTGAAGAGCCGGTCGTAGGTATACATCAGCTCACACTGACCCACTGCGGCACAGGCCTGCTTGCTGGCGGTGTCCTTTGGGCGCTGCGGCAGCGACAGCTTGCCCACGCCCATGCCAATGGCACCGGACGATACCAGAATGACCTCGTGGCCCTCATTTTTCAAATCGCTCAGCACCTTGACCAGCTGCTCCGTATGGCGGATGTTCAGCCGTCCGGTGCCGTATGCCAGAGTAGAGGTGCCTACCTTCACAACGATGCGCATAAGTCCATTAACCCTTTCCCATTTCCTTTGTCTTGTCGTAAGCGGCAAGCACGGCGTCCATCACCGCGCCCCGCAGGCCGTGCTCTTCCAGCACGCGCACGCCCTGAATGGTGCTGCCGCCGGGGCTGCACACGGCGTCCTTGAGGGTACCGGGATGCTGGCCGCTTTCCAGCACCAGCTTGGCGCTGCCCAGGACCATCTGAGCGGCATATTCCTGTGCCTTGGCACGGGGCAGGCCGCAGGCTACGCCGCCGTCTGCCAGTGCCTCAATGAACTGGTACACCCAGGCCGGGCCGCAGCCGGACACGCAGCTGGCTGCGTCGATCAGGTTTTCCGGCACGGCATCCAGCCGCCCGGCCGGGGCCATGATCTTCCGGAAAGCTTCTTCTTCCTCGGCAGTCACATTGCTGGAGCAGTACTGGATCATGCCTTCGCCCACGGAAGCCGGGGTGTTGGGCATGATGCGGATCACCGGGAAGTCCTCGCCCGCCATCTCCTGAATGCGGGCAATGGACAGTCCGGCGGCCATGCTGCACAGCACGAAACGGCTCGGGCGCTCGTCCAGCGAGAACTTCAGCGGTGCCAGCAGGGCCTCCATCATCTGGGGCTTCACCGCCAGAAAGATCAGGTCGCATTCCGCGGCCACCTCAGCGTTGGTCGCCACTTTGCAGCCCAGTTCCTTGGCCAGAGCCTGTGCCTTGGCCGTGGTGCGGTTTGCCAAATAGACCTTTTTAGGGTCTGCAGCCTTGCACACGGCCCGCGCAATTGCGCCGCCCATGTTGCCGCAGCCCAGAAAACCGATCGTTTCCATCATAATTCATACCCTCCCTTACGGCAGACGATTTCTGCCTGCCTCCATTGTAAGCACGCGGGACGATAAAATCAAGAGGAACCGCCTCTTTTTTGCCGCGGCAAAGCCGGGCGGCCGTGCCGAAAGGGTGGAGGGGGTATTCCGATTTGATATGGCCGGATGCTCAAAACTGTACGCGATGCAAAACACAAACTTGCGTGAATGCACAATAAATTCAAAAAGTGTACAAAATTGTCCTTGCTTTTTGACAGGATTCTGCGGTAAAATAGGACATGGAAAATCTTCTCACGGCTTTCGCCGCACAGGGCAGAAAAATTTCTGCCTGGAAAGGATGGTTTTTGTGTCACAGACGACTAAGCGGGCGCTGGAGGCATCGCTCAAAAAGCTGCTGCTCCAGAAGCCCCTCAACAAGATCACAATCAACGACATCACTGAGGACTGCGGTGTGAACCGCATGACCTTCTATTATCATTTCAAAGACATCTACGATCTGGTGGACTGGATCCTTGTGGAGGACGCCTCCAAGATCCTGGAGGGCCGACAGAGCTTTGAGACTTGGAATGAGGCATTTCTGGACATTCTGCATCAGCTGCAGGAGAACAAGACACTGGTGCTGAATGTGTACCGTTCGGTGGGCCGCGAGCAGGTGGAACAGTACCTTTATAAATTGCTGGATCCCACGCTGAAGGAATATGCCGACCGCGAGTGCAAGGACATCACGGTCCAGGATGCCGACAAGCAGTTCGTGGTGGACTTTTACAAGTACGCTCTGGTGGGCATGACGCTGGAATGGATCCGCCGTGACATGAAAACCGACCCGGCGGCCATGACCGAGCGGCTGGGCACCATGATCCACGGTGACCTGCGCCGGGCCCTGTGCCGGCTGGCCAGCAACCGGGGCGGCACCGCACGGGACGAGGATTAAGCCCCGGAACCGGCCGAAAACGTACAAAATCTTATCAAACAGTGCGCCGTGATGGGTTTTCCATCACGGCGTATTTTCTGATTATGGCACCTTTCGACGGAACGTGGTACCATACATCCATAAAATAAAGGATGATTTCAACGGAATCTGTTTGGAGGAAAACGACTTATGAACACTTCTCTTGAGAATTTGACCCATAAGATGCAGCGCGCCGCCGTTGGCAAGATGGTGGACGTGGTGCTTTCTCATGCAGATAAGGATCCTGAAAAGACCGTGGGCCAGATCGTGGATCTGGCAAAGCAGTTTTACGGCGGCTCCTTCAGCGATGAGACCTACGAGCACGCCAAAAAGATCCTGAGCGACCCGGACAGCAAGTGGTCCAAGCTGATCAACTGTGTGCTGGACCAGACCGACCCCAATGTTGCCCGCACCATGGCCCTGAACCTGGGCTATGAGGCCTTCTTCCGGGGCACCAAGACCATCCGCGAGAACCGCGTGAAGTACCAGTGCAACATTCCCTGGCTGATCCTGTTTGACCCCACCTCTGCCTGCAACATGCACTGCGTGGGCTGCTGGGCCGGTGAGTACGGCCACAAGAACAACCTCAGCTTTGAGGATATGGACAAGATCATCACCCAGGGCAAGGAGCTGGGCGTGTACCTGTACATGCTGACCGGCGGCGAGCCGCTGGTGCGCAAGAAGGACATCCTGAAGCTGGCCGAAAAGCACAATGATGTGCAGTTTGCCATCTACACCAACTCCACCCTGATCGACGAGCCCTTCTGCGAAGAAGTGGTGCGCCTGGGCAACATTGCCTTTATGCTGTCCATCGAGGGCACCCCGGAGACCAACGACGCCCGCCGCGGCGAGGGCCACTATGCCGCTGTCATGAACGCCATGGACCTGCTCAAGAAGCACGGCATCGTGTTCGGCACCTCCATCTGCTATACCAGCCAGAACATTGAGGCTGTCACCAACGATACCTTCATGCGTTTTCTGTGCGACAAGGGCGCACACTTCGGCTTCTACTTCCACTACATGCCCGTGGGCAACGAGGCTGCTCCGGAGCTGATGCCCACCCCGGAACAGCGCCAGTATATGATCAAGCGCATCCGCTACCTGCGTTCCGAGGAGTGCGACATCCCGTTCTACCCCATGGACTTCCAGAACGACGGTGAGTTTGTGGGCGGCTGCATTGCCGGCGGCCGCAACTACTTCCATATCAACTCGGCCGGCGACGCAGAGCCCTGCGTGTTCATCCACTATTCCAACGCCAACATCCACGACCAGAGCATCCTGGAGATCCTGCACAGCCCGCTGTTCATGGCTTACCACAACGGCCAGCCTTTCAACAAGAATCACCTGCGTCCCTGCCCGATGCTGGAGAACCCCGAGCTGCTGCAGAAGATGGTGCACGAGACCGGTGCCCACAGCACCGACCTGCAGTCCCCGGAGAGCGTGGAGCACCTGTGCGAGAAGTGCAAGAGCTACGCCGCCAACTGGCAGCCCACTGCGGACGAGATCTGGTCCCACACCAAGATCCGCGAGAGCCGCTACGAGAACTACAAGGACTGGAAGCCCTCGCAGCCCATTGAAAAGTAACGAAGGCAGACATCATAATGCAAACAAAGCCCAGGCGTTCCATTGAAGTGCGCTCCGTCAAGTAGACAGAGAAATAATATCAGTTTTTGTTCGCCGTTTCCACAAGGAGACGGCGAATTTTTTTGTGCAAAAGTGATGGTTCTTTCTTGACATAAAAACACCCCCAGAGTACGCAGAGTTTTGGTTTTACTCTGTCTACTCTAGGGGGAGCATATCACACTCAGAGAGGGTCTTGCTGTTTCATGAAAGAGTGGTTTTGAAAATTACCAGAACCAGTAGCGCTTTTTCAGCACAACATATGCAATGCCGATCAGAACCACTACAACACCACCGGCAATGAAGAAGGTCCAGTTGATATTGGCAAATTTCAGGTTCTGGTTGGTCAGCAGATAACGGCCTGCAGTATCGGCAGTGATGATGCCGTCGGTGTAGCTGTTCAGGTACTGCCACTTGTTGGAGACGGCGTTGTACAGATACAGGCGGGTATAGGTGCTCACATCCAGATCGATGCGCACCGAGCAGGGAAGAGCCGTGCCCTTGTCCAGCTCAAACTCGATGCCCTGATCGGACTCAGTCAGGATGAGCATGGTGTCCAGCTCACTGGTGGTGCTCTTGACACCGCTGCCTGCAATCTGCATGGTGTAGCCATCGCCCACCACGCACAGGGTCTTGCCGGTGGTGCGCAGCGCATTGAGGATATCACCGGTCACGGTAGGCACCTCGGCCTGTGTGAAAACGATCTCGTTGTCCTCACTGTCCTGAATGGCCTGCACAACGGGATCGATCTCGATGGGAGTATCGTTATCCGGTTCGGTGGAGCTGCTGTCCGAAGAATTATCGGAAGAAGATGCAGCCGAACGGTTGACGATGACCGTGACCATGGCGGATGCAGTGCCGTTGGAAACGGTAATGGAAGTAGCGCCGGTGCCCACAGCCGTGATCACGCCGCTGGGGCTGACCGTGGCAATGTTGCTGTTGGCGGACTTATAGGTGAACTTCTGGGAAGCGGAAGAAGGCTTGACACTGGCGGTCAGGGTGCGGGTGGCACCGGGCTTGAGCACAACGTAGGAAGGATTCACCGTGACGACCTGACCGCTGTTGGAAGAACCAGTGCTGGCGGTGCCGGTGCTGGAGTTGGGAATACTCATGACCGTGACATTGGTGGTAGCAGTCACCGAACCGCAGGTAGCGGTAATGGTGGCGGTGCCGGGGGCAATGCCGGTAACACGGCCGAAATTGTTCACCGTGGCGACCTTCTCATTGGAAGAGGTCAGGGTGACGGTGGCATAGTTGGAAGCCGAAGTAGGCCGCACCTGCAGCTGTGCCGAGACCGAGTTGCCAACATAGATGGTGTTGGAGGAAAGGGAAAGGTCCATCTCGGTAACGATCATGGAAGAATCCATGGAGACAACGATGGTGTAGGCACAGATCTGGTTGCCTGCGGCAGCGGTGATGCGGGTGGTGCCTACGCCCACAGCCTGCACGACACCGGAGTTGCTCACGGTCAGAATGGAAGTATCGTCCGAGATAAAGACAACCGAGTCGGTAGAGTTGCGCGGACGCACCACAGGAGACAGCTGCTGAGAGGAACCCAGCAGCATGTTGGCGGTATAGCTGCCGGCCTCAATGCTTTCGGCAGGCACGTCCTGATCCCACGGCATGGCAACGCCGCTCAGGGCAAGGCCGGAGACAGGGCTTGCTGCGGCCGCAGACACAGCTGTGCCGCAGGCCAGCAGGCAGAGCGCTGCCGCACAGACGGCCAGTTTTTTTGCGGTTGATTTCATAGTAAGTGTACCTCTTTGGGTGATATAACGGCGGCTGGCAGTCAGCACAGCTCCGGTTTAGCGGAACAGAACGCCCAGGGCTTCCATTGCGTACTCGAAATAGGTGACCTGATCGTACTCCACGCGGGCAGTAACGCTCATGCCGTTGGAAAGATCCACCTTGTCGCCGCTGCGGCTCACCACATAAGTGGCATCGGGCTTAATGGTCATCTTATAGTAGGAAGCGTTGGAGCTGGCCGTCACGTCACTGTCAATGGCCGTTACAGTGCCGGTCAGGGTGCCATAGGAATACTCCGAAAGGCCGGTAATGGCGATCTTGCACGGGTCACCCACATGAAGCAGCGGGCGGTCATTCACAGTGACCATGGCAACGATCTCCAGATCGTCGTTCTCGCTGGCAACAGTGGCCAGCGGGGAGCCTGCGCTCAGCACCATGCCCTCTTTGTAAGGAGTATCCATGTGGATCACACCGGAGGTTGGGGCGTAGATGTAGTAATCGTTGGCACCGGTGTTCAAGGCATCGAGCTGAGCCTGAACGTTGTCCACGTTGCTCTGTGCGCTGGTAATGCTCTGGGAGATGGACTGCATGGTGGAGTAGTACAGAGCTTCTACTTCGCTCTGGCTCTGCTCCATCATGGTCTTGATCTGAGCATCGGAGTAACCGGCAGCCTGATAGGCCGTGGCATCAAAGGTCTTCTGGGAGACCTGGCTCTTGTAGGTCTCGTACTGATAGTAGTAGGGCTGATCTTCAGGGTTTGTCTCGCTGAAGTAGTTGGTATCATCCTGCACGCACTGCAGCAGCTTGTTGTACTGGTCCAGCTGGGTCTGGTAGATCTTGAGCTGGCTTTCCAGGTTATCCTGCTGCATGTCGATATCCGTGCTCTTGATGTGGGCCACGAGGTCGCCCTCGTTCACATAGCTGCCCTCCGAAATATACATCTCGGTAATGGAGCCGGAATAACTGGACATGATATAGGTTTTATTGCTGGCCTGCACGGTGCCTGCGTTCTGGCTGACATAAATGCGGTTGGTATGGGTGCTCCATACCACCAGAAACAGCATGAAGATGCCCACCAGAATGACAAAAGCGTAGCCATAAGGCGGCAGCTTTTTTTCCATCATGATGCGGCGGTCCTGCAGATCCGAAAGGTTCTGAACTTTAATCGTCATAATTACTTGGTCTCCATAAAGACATCGACCACGGCATCATCCTCATCCTGATTGACATAGATGGTATAGGAGGTGCCGGTCAGTTTCTGCTCATTCTCAAAAGCGTGGACCTGCAGCTTGTAGGAAGCCAGCTGGCTTTCGGGCATGGGGCCGGTGTAGTGGGCATACAGGCAGTTCTTCACGCGCAGAATAGCATCCATATGGTAGTCCTGCTCCATCTGGCCGATGAACTGGGTAGCCTGCTGCATCATGTACAGGTGCATCTGACGGTCCTCACCAACCACCATGGCCTGCACAATGGGGCCAATGGGCTGTGCGTTGTTGCTCTTGATAAAGTTGTGCATCTGGGTCAGCACCACGGGCAGACTGGCCATCTCTTCCGGATGGATCTCACGGGAGAGCACATTGGTGAGCTTCAGGGTCTTGTTCTCGGCTACTTTGATCTCTTTCATGTTGAATACCTCGGTTTCTTTTCAGATTTACCTCAGAAGAGGCAGTAATAGGCAATCGAGAAAGGGGAGAAAACCGCTGCAGAGAGCAACACCCTCTCCGCTCCCGATCGCCTACTACTTATAAAAGTAATAGGGATCTTGCAAATAAAATGTGCCCGGAGGCGTTTTGCCTCCGGGCACACCATAGTGAGGCATAGTTACCTGAGCAGGCGGGGCCTGTTCAGGATAACACCATCTACTTCTACTAAACAGAAAGTCTTTCTAGTTCTTTTTTATCTGACACAGCAAAACCATGTCAAATCAAGCTATCCATCATGAATGACTCCCTTTCATATGTAACCGGGTGCGCACCCGGCTGCAACACATCAATAGGTGATCGACTCACCGTCGTCATCCTCTTCCACCACGGCCTGCATGACAGACTGCTTGGGCTCTGCCTTTTTGCTGCGGTAGATACCCTGCTGCATGTTCCACAGCTCGTAGTACTTGCCTTCCTTGGCAAGCAGCTCATCGTGCGTGCCGCGTTCCACGATCTTGCCGTGATCCATCACAAGGATCAGATCACAGTCACGAACGGTGGACAGGCGGTGAGCTACAATCAGCATGGAACGATCTGCAAGCTGATCGTAGATCATGTTGAAGATCAGATTTTCCGTAGCAAAGTCCAGATTACTGGTGGATTCATCCAGAATGTAGAGGTTAGAATCTTTCAGGAAAGCGCGTGCCAGCGCAATGCGCTGCTTTTCACCGCCGGACAGACCGTTGCCTGCTTCTTCCAGATAGGTGTTATACTGCAGGGGCAGATGACGGATAAAGTCGTGAGCATCTGCCTTCTTGGCAGCTTCCTTAACTTCGTCCATCGTAGCGTCCATACGGGAAACGCGGATGTTATCATAAATAGTCTTGCTGAACAGCTCAACGTTCTGCGGCACATAAGAAATTGCGCGGCGGACAGAGTCATTGGTGTATTCAGCCAGATTCACACCGTTCAAGTCGATCTCGCCATCTTCCGGCTCATAATACTTGAGCAGAAGCTTGGTGATCGTGGATTTGCCGCTGCCGCTGCTGCCCACCAGCGCGACCTTTTTACCGGCCGGAATGGTAAAGCTGATGTGATCCAGTGCAGGGGCACGGTTGCCATAACGGAAAGTGACATCCTTGAACTCGATATCGCCCTCCACCTTGTCCAGATCGGTGCGGTCTTCGTCGCCGACCGTCTCGGAGGGATAATCCATGATCTCGCCCAGACGCTTCATGGAAATGCTGGCCTCCTGAATCTGCATCTGCAGACCGATCAGGTTGCTCAGCGGGGAAGTAAAGTAAGAGGACAGCGTGCTGAAGGCCATGAATCCGCCCAGTGTCATCTCACCCTTCAGAACCTGACTGATACCCACATAGGTGGTCAGCATGCTGAAACCGGTGGAAATGAAGGAGGAAATCAGGCCCTGCGTGGTGCTGATCTTGCTGGAGCGCAGGCTGATCTTCAGGCTCTTGATGTACTCACGCTCGAGGTTCTCCATTTCGGTATCCTCGTTGGCGTTGCACTTGACCGTCTCAATGCCGCGCAGGCTTTCGATCATCTGGCTGTTCAGTGCAGCGGACTGCACCATGGTCTCTTCGTTGATCTTTTTGTAAGGCTGCTTGTAGATCAGCACCAGCAGAATGCTGACCAGAGCCATGAACAGCGAGATCGAGAAGAGCATCGCATTCATGCGGAACAGGATAATACCGGTGATAATGGCCATCGAGATATCCATGATCAGGCTCAGCGCAATGCTGGTGAAGATGGATTTGATGGTGTTTGCATCCGAATAACGGGTGGTGATATCACCAGTCTTGCGGGTGGCAAAGAACTTCATGGGCAGACGGAAGATATGCCCGAAGTAACCCAGCATCAGCGGAATATCGATCTTGATGGATAGGTGAATCAGAACCCACTGCCGGACAAAGCCCACCAGCGTATTGGTGATGCTGACCATGCTGAACACAAGGATCAGCGTGACCAGCAGATTGTCTAGGCCATATGGCAAGACCTCGTCCATCAGGATCTTGTTGAACATGGAGGAGGCAATGCCCAGGATCGTAACGATCAGAGAACTCAGGATCGCATAGGCAAAGAGCTTCTTCTGGGGCAGCAACAGGTCGACGTAACGCTTGAACATGCCGCCCTTTTCGATCTTACCACCCTTGAACTCCGAGGTGGGGTTCATCAGCAGCAGAACACCGGTAAAGTTCTTGTAGAACTCATCCAGAGAGATCTTTTTCAGCTCGCTGCCAGGGTCGCCGATCACGACGTAATCCTTGCACTTGTGTTTTTTGCCGTTCTTCTCATCTTCCTTGGCGGCTTCGGCTTCTTTCAGCATGTGCCGACGACGCTCACCGTCATCTTTGATGGTGGTCTTTTTAAAGACGACCACAAAGTGGGCCAGACCCTGATCGGTGATGACCTGCGCAATGCAGGGCAGCGAGAAATCGCTGAGGAAATTTTCACGGTCTACGCGAACCGCTGCAGTGGTGAAACCCAACTCATTAGCGGCTTTCTGCAAACCAACAAGGTTCGTGCCTTTCAGGTCGGTACCCATCATATCGCGCAGGCGGGTGATGGTAACTTCCTTTTTGTAATGGAGGCACACCATTGCGAGGCAGGCAGCCGCACAGTCAGTGGTGTCGTGCTGCCGGACATAGGTATAACGCATAGATGCTTCCTTTGATCATATACAAATTTATTCAAACAGCGGCAGGCGTTTTGAAGAAGCGGCCTGCCGCAGATCTGACAACGTGAAAAGAGCCGGAGCCTGAAACAACAGCACAGAGGCCGGTGCTTTGTCCTGTCCTGCGGAGAACCATGACAAAACACCGGTCGGCTGCTATCAAAAGAAGGGAGCACCTACCCTTTGATCTGTGTGCCGGACTTTGGAAAAACAGATACAAATTCCCAAAGCTTATAAGCAGTATACCACAATGTGACATCTTCTTCAAGTAGTCAAATTTTAAGAAATCATTATGCTTGATGTTTTTTTCGCATGGATGCTGTGCTTTTGGGACAGAGAAGCCCAAAAACAGAGGAGAAACACGACTGCATGGCTGTACAGAAAAAGGGGGTAGTATGGGACAAACAAAAAAGGCAATGTTCTGTGGAACATTGCCTTTTCTTCTGGCGCCTCTTGCCTGACTCGAACAGGCGACACCCTGATTAACAGTCAGGTGCTCTAACCGACTGAGCTAAAGAGGCAGATCACATTTGTGACTGCGAGAGATATTATACCGCATAAGAATGCCTTTTGCAAGCCTTTTTTTAAAAAATGAATCATTTTTGGCAAAATAAAACCGTCCTGCAGTGTTTTGAAACGCTGCAGGACGGTAAAGTACATATTATAAAAGAAGGAAAGGCTTATTTCAGCTTGCTCTTGGCCTTCATGCGCTGCTCGTGGTTCAGGATCTGCTTGCGGATGCGCAGATTTTCAGGAGTGACCTCCAGCAGCTCGTCCTGTGCAAGGAATTCCAGGCAGCCTTCCAGGCTGAGCTTGCTAATGGGGATCAGGCGCAGAGCATCATCGGAGCCGGATGCGCGGGTGTTGGTCAGGTGCTTGGTCTTGCAGACGTTGACATCCACATCCTCGCCGGAAGCGGTGTAGCCAATGACCATGCCCTCGTAGACCTTCTCACCAGCGCCCACCAGAAGGGTGCCGCGCTGCTGAGCATTGAACAGACCGTAGGTGACAGCCTCGCCGGTCTCAAAGCTGACCAGAGAACCGGTGGAGCGGTTGGCAATCATGCCAGCCCAGACGTCGTAGCCGTCAAAGATCTGGTTGATGATGCCCTCGCCGTGGGTATCGGTCAGGAACTGGTTGCGGTAGCCGAACAGGCCGCGGCTGGGCATACGGAACTCCAGACGCACACGGTCGGAACCCAGAGACTCCATCTGCTGCAGGATGGCCTTGCGCTGGCCCAGACCGGTCATGACAGCACCCTGATACTGAGTGGGGACGTCGATGACGACGTGCTCCATAGGCTCGTAGGTCTTGCCGTCGATGACCTTGGTCAGAACGTGCGGGGGAGAGACCTGCAGCTCATAACCTTCACGGCGCATGGTCTCGATCAGGATGGACAGGTGCATCTCACCACGGCCCATAACGCGGAAGGAATCGGTAGTGGCAGAATCCTCCACCTTCAGAGCAACGTCCTTCAGCAGCTCCTTCTGCAGACGGTCACGGATCTGACGGCTGGTAACATACTTACCCTCACGGCCGGCCAGCGGGCTGTCATTGACGGAGAAGGTCATTTCAACGGTAGGATCGTTGATCTTCACGAAGGGCAGCGGCTCCACATTGGAGGGGCTGCACAGGGTATTGCCGATGGTCACGTCGGGCAGGCCGGAGAATGCCACGATATCGCCGGCGGTGATGTTATCGCACGGCTGACGGCCATTGGCCTGGAAGTCGTACAGCTTGGTCAGACGGCCGCGCATCTTCAGATCCTGATTGTGCCAGTCACAGACGACAACTTCCTCGCCCACCTTGGCAACGCCGTTCTGGATGCGGCCAATGCCGATGCGGCCCACGAAGTCGTTATAGTCCACAGAGGACACCAGCATCTGGAAGGGAGCCTCGGGGTCGCCCTCAGGCGGCTTGATGGTGCTCAGCAGAGTATCGAACAGAGGGATCAGATCGGTGCCGGGCACATCCGGGTCCAGGCTTGCGGTGCCATCACGGCCGCAGCAGAACAGCATGGGGCAGTCCAGCTGCTCATCGGTAGCGCCCAGATCCATCAGCAGGTACAGAACTTCGTCGATGACTTCCTTGATGCGGGCATCGGGGCGGTCGATCTTGTTGATGGCCACCACCAGACTCAGGTTCTGCTGCAGAGCCTTCTGCAGCACAAAACGGGTCTGGGGCATGCAGCCCTCGGCGGCATCCACCAGCAGCAGAACGCCGTTGACCATCTTCAGCACGCGCTCCACCTCGCCGCCAAAGTCGGCATGGCCCGGAGTATCGACAATATTGATCTTGACACCCTTGTAGGTGCAGGAGCAGTTCTTGGCCAGAATGGTAATGCCGCGCTCACGCTCGATATCGCCGCTGTCCATGACGCGCTCAGCCACGACCTGATTATCGCGGAATGCGCCGCTCTGACGCAGCATTGCGTCCACCAGGGTGGTCTTGCCGTGGTCAACGTGAGCGATAATGGCAACGTTGCGCAAATCGTTACGAACCATAAAATTCAACCTCTCTATTATTAAAACTCATAAAATACGAACGAACGTCATACAAGCTTAAGTTTATAACAGGAAGGGGTGGTTTGTCAAGATTGTATAAAAAATTTTTCAACCTTTCAGCAAAATGCCTGAGAAAAGCCATGCGATTTGTGCGGCGTGTACCTTTAGAATATGCTATACTAAGGGTACAGAAGAAATAAAGCCGGAGGTGTTTTTATGAAGATCACATTTCTGGGTGCGAACCATGAGGTCACCGGCAGCTGCACTTTGATCGAAGCGGCTGGGCAGCGCTTTTTGATCGACTGCGGCATGGAGCAGGGCAAGGACGTATACGAGAACCAGCCCATCCCGGTGGCACCCGGTGAGATCGACTGGGTGCTGGCCACCCATGCACACATCGACCATACCGGTATGCTGCCGCTGCTGGTGCGCAACGGCTTCCGCGGCAAGATCTATGCCACGAACCCCACGGTGGAGCTGTGCGGCATCATGCTGCGGGACTCGGCCCATATTCAGGAATTTGAAGCGGAGTGGAAAAACCGCAAGGGCCAGCGCTCCGGCGCAGAACCGGTGGAACCGATGTATACTGTGCAGGATGCTGAAGCAGCCATGAAGCTGTTTGTGGGCAAGGCCTATGAGCAGCGCTTCCAGCTTGCACCGGGCATTGAAGCCCGCTTTGTGGATGTGGGCCATCTGCTTGGCTCGGCCAGCATAGAGCTTTGGATCACCGAGGGTGAGACCACGACCAAGCTGGTATTCTCCGGTGATATCGGCAATCTGGATCAGCCCATCATCAAGGATCCTGCTTACATCAAAGAGGCGGACTACGCCTTTATGGAATCTACCTACGGCGACCGCAGCCACGGCCCGAAGCCGGACTATGTGAGCGAGCTGACGAAGATCCTGCAGCGCACCTTTGACCGGGGCGGCAATGTGGTCATTCCCAGCTTTGCGGTGGGCCGCACGCAGGAGATGCTCTACTTTATCCGTGAGATCAAGGAAAAGGGCCTTGTGAAGGGGCACGGCAACTTCCCGGTGTACATTGACAGCCCGCTTGCCATCGAGGCGACCCGCATCTTTAAAGATACCGACCCGGACTGCTTTGATGCGGACACCCGCGCTCTGCTGGAAAAAGGCATTGATCCGATCACCTTCCCGGGGCTGCGCGTCACGGTGACCAGTGATGAATCCCGCATGATCAATGCAGACCGCGTGCCAAAGGTCATCCTCTCGGCCAGCGGTATGTGCGAGGCAGGCCGCATCCGCCACCACCTCAAGCACAATCTGTGGCGGCCGGAGTGCACCATTCTGTTCGTGGGCTATCAGGCGGTGGGCACGCTGGGCCGCACCCTGCTGGAAGGTGCCACGACGGTAAAACTGTTCGGTGAACCTATTGAGGTGCAGGCAGAACTGTGCCAGCTCACCGGCATGTCCGGCCATGCGGACAGAGAAGGTCTGCTGCGGTGGGTGAACTCCTTTGAGCAGAAACCAAAGCGTGTGTTCGTGATGCACGGCGAAGATGAGACCGAGGACCACTTTGTGCAGACCTTGACGGAACAGGGCTTCACTGCCTGCGCACCCTACAACGGCGCACAGTGGGCCATCGGAGCCGAGGGAGCCGTATGCCTGCAGGAGGGCATGCGCGTCCGCATTGAGCACAAGGCTAATGAAGGCCAGAGCCGTGCTGCCAGTGTGTTCCAGCGGCTGGTCAGCGCCGGCAAGCGCCTGCTGCGGGTCATCGAGCACAACGAGGGCGGCGCAAACAAAGACCTTGCCAGGTTTGCCGACCAGATCAATGCCCTGTGCGATAAGTGGGACCGATAAAGCAAAACAAAAGCGCCGTGACCCAAAAGGCCACGGCGCTTTTTTTGCATGGAGCGGGCAATGGGAATCGAACCCACCTCCTCAGCTTGGAAGGCTGATATACTAGCCGATGTACGATGCCCGCATTTACGAACGATATTATAGCATGTTCCGGCACAAATGTCCAGCCCAATTTTTGTGCGTTCCTTAAAGCACCGGAAAAGAATGCCGGAACGGCCTTGCTTTTCCATACGGCTCTGCTACAATAGAAAAGAACGGAGGGAGAGAGGATGGAGCCGGAAGCAGAGATCATTCGTGCGCAGCTGTTTGCCCTGCAGGATGAAGCATACCGCACCTTTCACAGTGCGTTGATGCCCACCGTGCCGCTAGAAACGGTGATCGGCGTGCGCGTTCCGGCTCTGCGCAAGTTGGCAAAACAGCTCGCAGGCACAGCGCAGGCAGAAGTGTTTTTACAGGCCCTGCCGCATGGATACTACGAAGAGAACAACCTCCACGCGTTTCTGATCGAACTTATCCGGGACTACGACAGGGCGCTGGCTGAAACGGAAGCGTTCCTGCCCTACATCAACAACTGGGCCACCTGTGACTGCTTTTGCCCCAAAGTGTTTGCAAAGCACAAGAAGGAACTGCTGGTGCCCATTCGCCGCTGGCTGGATTCGGGCGAGGTGTACACCGTGCGCTATGGCATGGAGATGCTGATGCGCTATTATCTGGATGATGCATTCCGGCCGGAATATCTGGAATGGGTGGCCGATGTGCACAGCACGGAATACTATATCAATATGATGCGGGCATGGTATTTTGCCACAGCACTGGCAAAGCAGCCGGATGCCGCGCTGCCGTGGCTCACAGAAAAGCGGCTGGATCTGTGGACCCACAACAAAGCCATCCAGAAAGCGGTGGAAAGCCGCCGCATTCCGCCCGGAATGAAGCAGCTGCTGCGCGGTCTGCGCAGCCGTTCATAAAAGCTTCCGGATTTCCGCGCAGATTTCCTGTTTACTTTATGAATGTTTTATTGTAAAATAAGCTATAGTAAAAAATGTCAGGGTATGCCTATGCCCTGACGGAAGATAAAAACAGGTGGTGTTTGGATTATGGCATTGAAATATCAGCGTATCCTTCTGAAGATCAGCGGCGAAGCACTGGGCGGCGAAAAGGGCATGGGTTTTGACGAGCCCACCATGGACGCGATCTGCGGCGGCGTGAAGAAAGCACACGAGCTGGGCGTGCAGATCGGCATTGTTGTGGGCGGCGGCAACTTCTGGCGCGGCCGTTCCAGCGGCAAGATGGAGCGCACACTGGCCGATAAGATCGGTATGCTGGCAACGGTGATGAACGCACTGGCTGTTTCCGATAAGCTGGAACAGCTGGGTGTGCCCACTGAGGTGTTCACCTCCATCACCATGCCACAGGTGGCACAGCCCTTTACCCGCAAGGATGCCCTGCGCGCCATGGATGAGGGCAAGATCGCCGTGTTCGGCGGCGGCACCGGCAACCCGTTCTTCTCCACGGATACGGCAACCGCTCTGCGCGCTGTGGAAGTGAGCGCCGATGTGATGTTCAAGGCTACTATGGTGGATGGCGTTTACGATAAGGATCCCCACAAGTACCCGGATGCAAAGAAGTACGATACCCTCACCTTTACCAAGGTGCTGGAAGACCAGCTGGCTGTTATGGATGGCACTGCTGCCACTCTGTGCCGCGACAACAAGCTACCCATCCTCGTGTTCGATCTGGCCGACCCGGACAACATTGCCCGTGCCGTGCAGGGCGAGAATGTGGGCACACTGGTTTACGAGGGCTGAAACGCCTGCAGCCGACATACATTATAGGGCAGACGCATTGCAGCGCAGCCCCAAGATAAAAAGGAACAGGAGACTACCGCAATGAGCAGCAACACCAAGGTTTACGAAGACAAGATGAAGAGCTCGGTCGAACATCTGGGCCGCGAACTGGGCGCTGTGCGCGCAGGCCGCGCAAATCCCGCTGTGCTGGATAAGGTCAGCGTGGATTATTATGGTGCCCCCACTCCCATCCAGCAGGTGGCATCCGTGGCTGTGGCCGAAGCACGCACCCTGACCATTACCCCGTGGGACCGTACTCTGCTGCGCCCCATCAGCAAGGCCATCATGGCCAGCGATGTGGGCATCACTCCCATTGATGACGGCTCTACCATCCGCCTGAACTTCCCGGCTCCCACCGAGGAGCGCCGCAAGCAGTTGGCAAAGGAAGTTTCCAAGCTGGGCGAGGAGGCTAAGGTGGCAGTGCGCAACATCCGCCGCGAGGCTATGGATAAGGCCAAGGCCATGAAGAAGGCCGGCGAGCTGACCGAGGACAGCCAGAAGACCATGGAAGAGGATGTCCAGAAGCTGACCGACAAGTATATCAAGAACATCGATGCTGCGGTGGAAGAAAAGCAGAAGGAGATCATGTCTGTCTGATCTGCGCAGATGCAATAGACTGGAGGTGCCGTGCGCTGAAGAAGAGTGCGCGGCACTTTTGTTGAAGGCGGCGTTGCTGCCGGGAGGAAACAATGGCGCATCCTAAAGAATTTGCCGAGGGCCTTTCCATCGGCATCATCATGGACGGCAACGGCCGCTGGGCAAAGAACCGCGGCCTGCCCCGCACTGCCGGGCACAAAAGAGGCGCAGAGGTGTTCAGCGATATCGCAGATTACTGCGATGAGCTGGGCGTTTCGTCGGTGTACTTCTATGCGTTTTCCACCGAGAACTGGAAGCGTCCGCTGGAAGAGGTCAACGCCATCATGCGGCTGTTCGGCGAATATCTGCTGAAGGGCTTTGACTACAAGAACCGCAATATCCGCATCAAGTTCATGGGCGACCGCACGGTGCTGGATGAAAAGCTGCAGCAGCTGATGAACAAGTTGGAAGCAGATTCTTCGGTCAAGACCGGCATGACCCTGAACATTGCCATCAACTACGGCGGCCGCCCGGAGATCGTGCGGGCGGCGCAGCAACTGGCGGCAAAGGCGGCGGCAGGGGAGATAAAGCCCGAAGAGATCACGGAACAGCTGCTCAGCGATGCCATGTATACCGCTGGCCAGAAGGACCCGGATTTTATCCTGCGTCCCAGCGGAGAAAAGCGGCTGTCCAACTTCATGCTCTGGCAGGCAGCTTACTCGGAGCTGGTAGAAATGGACGTTCTGTGGCCGGATTTCACCCGCAGCGATCTGGACGCTGCCATTGAGGAGTTCAATCATCGTTCCCGCCGGTTTGGCGGACTGTAAAACCCAAGACCTCCTGCACACGGTGCAGGGACCGGACGGCCCGGCGGCTTTGCCGGAGCCAAACTTAATCCAGAGGGGCGCGGCACCCGACCGGTGAAAAGGAGATCCAATCTATGAAAACACGTGTTATTACTGCGATCGTGGGCATCATCGTACTGATCGGCGTGATGTTCACCTTCAACACTCTGATCTTTAATCTGGTCATCGCGGCCATTACGCTGATCGCCGTTCACGAGATCTACAGTGCCCTCGGCTTTGAAAAGAAGGACTGGTTGATGTATGTGGTTCTGGTGCCGTATACACTGCTGGTCATGACGAGCAACTATCAGGTCATGCGGCGGCTGGTGATGCCGATGTCCTTTCTGCTGGTCACCTTTTATGCCATCTATCTGGTGGTGCGCAATGGCACCATCAGCTATCAGAAGGCCAGCGGCCTGCTGATGTTCTCCGGTATCGTGATCTTCTGCTTCTATTCCTTTATCCGGCTCAAGGAGCTGCTGCCGGTGGAGCAGTACGGCTACGATGCGGTGTTCTTTATCTTGCTCATCCTCTGCTTTGCCTGGGGCGGCGATACCTGTGCCTACTTTGCAGGCCGTGCCTTTGGCAAACACAAGCTCTGCCCGGTGGTCAGCCCCAAAAAGACCGTGGAAGGTGCCATTGGCGGTGTTCTGGGCACCATGGTGTTTGGTGTGATCATCACACTGGTGTACTCAGTGGCGGCAAACCGGATGGAAGCCTTCACCCGCACCAATATCGGCGTTTCCATGTACGTGATCATTGCGCTGCTGGGCTGCGTGGCGGCGGTGCTTGGCATTTATGGCGATCTGTTTGCCAGTGTGGTCAAGCGCCAGTGCGGCATCAAGGATTACGGCACCATCTTCCCGGGGCACGGCGGCATTCTGGACCGCTTTGACAGTGTGATGTTCATTGCGCCCTTTGTGACCATGGTCATTACGGCGGTGTTCTACTATTAAAAGGGGGAACGTGTGATGTCGAAAAAAATCACTCTGCTGGGTTCTACCGGTTCCATCGGCACCCAGAGTCTGGATGTGATCCGTGCACAGGGCTATGAGGTGTTCGGTCTTTCTGCCCACAGCCATGTAGACAAGATCCTGCAGCAGATCGAAGAGTTTCATCCGCGCTATGTCTGCATGACCGACCCGGATGCGGCCCGCAGGCTGGATGCGGAGCTTTCCGGTCGTGCAGATGCGCCCCGGCTGCTGGTAGGGCCGGAAGGGCTCAAGCAGCTGGCCGCACTGGACGGCACCGATGTGGTGCTGAACAGCGTGGTGGGCATTGCAGGCCTTGGTGCCAGCCTGTGCGCGATCGAAAGCGGGCATGATCTGGCCCTTGCCAACAAGGAGAGTCTTGTCACCGGCGGCCATCTGGTCACACAGGCCGTGGCAAAGCATGGTGTAAAGCTGCTGCCGGTGGACAGTGAACATTCGGCCATCTTCCAGTGCCTGCAGGATAAGGAGAGTGCCCCCAGCCTGACCAAGATCCTGCTCACGGCATCCGGCGGCCCCTTCTTCGGGATGAAGACCGAGGAGCTGCGCGGTAAGACCAAGGCGGATGCCCTCAAGCACCCCAACTGGAACATGGGCGCAAAGATCACCATTGACTCTGCCACCCTGATGAACAAGGGTCTGGAGCTGATCGAGGCAGTGTGGCTGTTCGGCCTGCCGCCGGAGAAGATCCAGATCGTGGTGCAGCGCCAGAGCATCGTGCATTCGGCGGTGCAGTTCAGCGATAATTCGGTCATTGCTCAGCTGGGTGTGCCGGATATGCGCATTCCCATCCAGTATGCGCTCACCTACCCAAAGCGCGTACCCGGCGTTGTGCCGGAGCTGGACTTTGCCGCACTCAAGGTGCTCACCTTCGATGTGGCAGACGACGAGACCTTCCGCTGCCTTGCCGCCTGCAAAAAGGCCATCAAAAAGGGAGGCCTCGGCCCATGCGCCGCCAACGGTGCCAATGAGGAAGCTGTCAAGCTCTTCCTTGAGGACAAAATTGGCTTCCTCGATATTGGCCGTCTGGTGGAAGCAGTCGTGGACAGCGACAGCTTTGGCGGCGAGTATACCCTCAGCGATGTGTACGAGTGCGACCGCATGGCGCGAGAATTTGTAAGAGCGCACTTATAAAAACCCTCTCAGCCTCACTGCGTTCGGCAGCTCTCCCGAAGGGAGAGCTTTCAAAAAGCGTAAGGCCAGATGTGCAAAAGCTCCCCCTTTGGGGGAGCTGGCAGGGCGGCAGCCCTGACTGAGAGGGGTTCCGACTTTTCAGCTTTAGGAGACGCAATGTCAATTTTTATCACCCTGATCGCCGCGCTGATCGTGTTCAGCGCTGTGATCGCCATTCATGAATTCGGGCACTTTACCGTGGCAAAGCTCTGCGGCATTCAGGTCAACGAGTTTTCCATCGGCATGGGGCCGGCTTTGTGGAAGAAAATTTACAAGGGCACCCAGTACAGCCTGCGTGCATTGCCGGTAGGCGGCTATGTGGCGCTGGAGGGCGAGGAAAGCCCCGAAAGCCAGCAGGCCGAAGCGGCCCGCGATGAACGGGAAGCAGAGGACGAAAACCCTGTCCCGCCGGAGCAGCGCACCGGCATCCCTTTGAACGAGGCACCGGTATGGCAGCGTGTGCTTGTGATGGTGGCAGGTGCCTTCATGAATTTCGTGCTGGGCTTTGTGGTGCTGGTCATTCTTGTGGCAGCACAGGAAGGAGCCATCACCAGCAAGACCATCTATTCCATTGAAAACGATGCCCTCTGCGGCCAGACCGGCCTGCAGGCGGGGGACGAGATCGTTGCCGTGAACGGCAGGCGCTGCTTTGTGGCCAACGACATCCTTTATGAGCTGGTGCGCACCGAAGCCTATCGCGCCCGGTTCACCGTGAAGCGGGACGGCCAGAAGGTGGAACTGCCGGACGTGCAGTTCGACACCTGGCAGGACGAGGACGGCCAGACCCATATGACCCTTGGCTTTACGGTGTACGGCATCAAAAAAACACCGCTCAATGTGTTAAAAGAAGCATGGAACAGCACCCTGTACTACGGACGCATCGTGTTTACCTCGCTGGCAGACCTTGTGCGCGGACGCGAGAGCATCAACAATCTGTCCGGCCCGGTGGGTATCGTGACAGCGATCGGTCAGGCGGCAAGCTACGGCTGGCAGGATCTGCTGGAGCTGCTGGCCCTCATCACCATCAATCTGGGCGTGTTCAATCTGCTGCCCTTCCCGGCACTGGATGGCGGCAAGGTGGTATTTTTGATCATTGAGGGCGTTACCGGCCATGCAGTGCCGGAAAAGCTGCAGGGCACACTGACCATTGCGGCCTTTGCACTGCTGTTTGGCCTGATGCTCTTTGCAACCTATAATGATATCATCCGGCTTGTGACCGGTGCAATGTGAGCAAAAACAGAAAGGGGAGCTTTATGCGGCAGTTAAAACGGGAAGTGAAAATCGGCAATGTGACCATCGGCGGCAAAAATCCCATTGCGGTGCAGACGATGCTCAACGTGCCGGTGGAGGATATTGAGGGCAATGTGGCGCAGGCAAAGCGGTGCGAAGCTGCTGGCTGTCAGATCCTGCGCGTGACCTGCCCCAGCCCGGCGGATGCAAAGTGCATCGAAGCCGTCAAGAATGCGGTGAACATCCCCATTGTGGCAGACATCCATTTTGACTACAAGGCGGCTCTGGCCTGCGCAGATGTAGGCGTGGATAAGATCCGCATCAACCCCGGCAACATCGGCGACGATGACCGGGTGAAGGCGGTAGTGGATGCCTGTCAGCGCAAGAACATTCCCATCCGCATCGGCGTGAATGGCGGCAGTCTGGAAAAGCACATCCTTGCAAAATACGGCGCACCCACGCCGGAGGCCATGGTGGAGAGTGCACTGTACCATGTGCGCCTGCTGGAAAAATTCGATTTCAACAACATCGTCATTTCCATCAAGAACTCCAATGTGCCCCGCATGATGGAGGCCTACCGCCAGCTCAGCGCTGTCACGGATTACCCGCTCCATGTGGGTGTTACCGAGGCGGGTACCTACCAGATGGGTCTGCTGAAAAGCGGCATGGGCATCGGCGGAATGCTGCTGGAAGGCATTGGCGATACCATCCGCGTCTCGCTGGCCGCAGAGCCGGAAAAGGAAGTGGAAGCGGGCTACAACATCCTGCGCGCCGTGGGCTTCCCGGTAGCAGGCCCGGAGGTCATCACCTGCCCCACCTGCGGCCGCACCCAGTATCCCTGCACCGAGATCGCCAATGAGGTGGAAAAGCGGCTGCAGGGCTGCAAAAAATCCATCAAGGTGGCCGTGATGGGCTGCGTGGTCAACGGCCCCGGTGAAGCCCGCGAAGCAGACATCGGCATTGCCGGCGGCAAGGGTGAGGCGGTGCTGTTCATCCACGGCAAGCCCATCAAAAAGCTGACCGGAGACAACATCCTGGATCAGTTCATGGATGAGATCTATAAACTGTAATTTGGCTTTTTTCACAGCTGCCACACCTGCAAAAAACGGGTGCGGCAGTTTGTGCTGTATAAAAAGGAGTACCATTTGTGACACCACTCGTATCCAACCTGTGGCCGCAGTTCATGGTGGACCCGGCATTTGCGGCCTGCTTCGGGCAGGTCATTGTGGAGCATGCGCAGATGCTGCGGCAGGAGCGGCAGGTCATCTTTACCCTGCGCAGCGGTGCGCCGCTGGACAAAAATCTCTGTGCCCGGCTGCTGGCATCCCTGCAGCCGGATTATGAGGGCTTTGAGCTGCGCATCCAGAACCTGTTTGGCTATGCCATGCTGGACGAAGCGGCCCTGCGCGATCTGATGGAAGAGATGAAGCGGGACGGCGTGCCCATCAACGGCTTTCTGGACCGGTGCAAGATCAACATCATCGGACAGAAGATCACCATCGGCGTATGCCATGGCACCAAGTTTTTGCAGGAGATGCACTTTGAAAAGCTGCTGGCAGAGCGCATTGCGGCCCACACCGGGGTAACGCCGCAGGTAACGCTGCAAAGCGCTGTAAGCGAAGCCGAGCAGCACCAGATGGAAGAAAAGCTGGAGCGCAAGATCGCGCCACCGGTGGTCAAGTTTGAGAAAAAGAACACAGCACCGTCCATCAAGGTGGATGGTCTGGACCTGACCGATAAGCCCGTCACCATTTTCCACGGCAAGATGTTCACCCCCAAGAACCTCACCCCGCTGAAAGACCTTGGCGGCGAGGGCGGCAAGTGCACGATCTGGGGCGATGTGTTCTTCTCGGAGGTCAAGGGAAACTTCCGCAAAATTTATACCGTATCCATCACCGATTATCAGGGCTCCATCAACCTGAAGATCCGCGCGCAGGAAGGTGAGGACTGCTCCAAGTGGGAGAGCCTTGGCAAAGGCACCACCCTCATCGTGCGCGGCGACTGCTCCTACGACAAGTACGAACACGATTATATCGTCTACCCCTACGATGTGCTCATCGTGGAGCGCAAAAAGCGGGAGGATACCGCACCGGTCAAGCGTGTGGAGCTGCATCTGCACACCAAGCTTTCCAGCATGGACGGCTTCTGTGATCCCGGCGGCATCGTCAAGCTGGCCCACCGCATGGGACATCCGGCCGTTGCCATCACTGACCACGGTGTGTGTCAGGGCTACCCGGAAGCCATGCTGGCAGCGGACGATATCCATAAATCAGACCCGGACTTCAAGCTGATCTACGGCTGCGAAGCCTACTTTGTGGACGACATGATCCCCTGTGTATACGGTGTGAAGGATCAGCCGCTGGACGGGGAGTTCTGCGTCTTTGATACCGAGACCACCGGCCTTGATCCCGGCGTGGAGTATATGACCGAGATCGGTGCCGTCATCGTGAAAAACGGCGAAGTGGTGGAGGAATTTGATACCTTTGTCAAGCCCGGCAAGCCCATCACCCCCAAGATCACCGAGCTGACCGGCATCACCAACGAAATGGTGGCGGATGCTCCCGGCGAAAAGGAAGCACTGGAAGCCTTCCTCAAATTTGCGGGAGACCGCATCCTTGTGGGCCACAACGTCCACGCCTTTGATATGCGTTTCCTGCGCGCCGCCGCCAAGCGCAGCGGCATCAAGCTGGAGCCGACCTATATCGACACCCTGACCATGGCGCAGGCCATGTACCCCGGCCTGCACAACTACAAGCAGGGCACCATCAACAAGCATCTGGAGCTGCCTGCCTACGAGGCCCACCGTGCTTGTGAGGATTCTGCCGCGCTGGGCCGCATCTTCGGGGTCATGCTGAACGACCTGAAAGAAAAGCAGGTAGCAAAGGTCAGTGAGATCAACACCGGCCTTGGCGGCAACCGCGAGGTGCTGAAAAAGAAGTATTACCACCTCATCATTCTGGTCAAGAACCAGATGGGCCTGAAAAATCTGTACAAGATCGTCAGCGAAGCCCATGTGAACTACTTTTTCAAAAAGCCCCGGGTGCCCCGGAGCCTTTTGAACAAATACCGGGACGGCCTGCTGCTCACTTCCGCCTGCGAAGCCGGCGAGCTGTACCGGGCCATCGTGGATGGCACCAGCTATGAAGAACTGAAAAAGATCGCGTCCTACTACGATATTCTTGAGATCCAGCCGCTGGGCAACAACGCCTACATGGTGCGGGACGGCAAGGTGGACAGCGAAGAGGACATCAAAAACTTCAACCGCACGGTCATCAAGCTGGGCGAGGACCTGCACAAGCCGGTCATTGCCACCGGCGATGTGCACTTTACCGAGCCGGAGGACGCGGCTTACCGCGCTGTGCTGCAGGCGGGCAACGGCTTTAAAGATGCCGATAACCAGCCGCCCCTGTTCTTCCGCACCACGCAGGATATGCTGGCGCAGTTCTACTATCTGCCCAAGGAAAAAGCCTATGAGGTGGTGGTGAAGAACCCCCGCAAGATCGCGGCGATGATCGACAACAATGTTCGTGCCATCCCGCGCGGCACCTACCCGCCCAGCATCGAGGGTGCAGAGCAGCAGCTGCGCGATGCTACGTGGGAACACGCCAAGCGCGATTACGGTGACCCGCTGCCCGAAATTGTGGAAAAGCGGCTGCAGAAGGAGCTGGACTCCATCTGCGGCCATGGCTACGCCGTGCTGTACGTCATTGCGGTCAAACTGGTGGCCTATTCCAACGCGGGCGGCTATCAGGTGGGCAGCCGTGGTTCGGTCGGCTCATCGGCCGTGGCCCACTTCTCCGGCATCTCGGAGGTGAACAGCCTGCCGCCCCACTATCGCTGCCCCAAGTGCAAGCACAGCGAGTTCATCACCGACGGCAGCGTGGACGACGGCTTTGACCTGCCGGATAAAAACTGCCCCAACTGCGGCACCCGGATGCTGGTGGACGGCCACGATATTCCCTTCGAGACCTTCCTCGGCTTCTACGGCGATAAAGAGCCGGATATCGACCTGAACTTTTCCGGCGAATATCAGTCCAATGTGCACCGCTATACCGAGGAGCTGTTCGGCAAAGCCAACGTGTTCAAGGCGGGCACCGTGTCCGGTATTCAGGACAAGACCGCCTACGGCTATGTCAAAAAATATCTGGATGAGCGCGGCCGCACGGTGAACCATGCGGAGGAGAACCGCCTGACTCTGGGCTGCACCGGCGTCAAACGCACCACGGGTCAGCACCCCGGCGGCATGGTCGTTGTACCGGACACCTACGAGATCTACGATTTCTGTCCCATCCAGCACCCGGCGGACGATGTGGCAGGCGGCCTGCTGACCACCCACTTCGAGTTCAAGTACCTGCACGATACCCTGCTCAAGCTGGACGAACTGGGCCACGATATGCCCACCTTCTACAAGTATTTTGAGGAGTACACCGGTATCCCCATCGACAGTATCCCCATGAACGACCCCAAGGTGTACAGCCTGCTGACCAGCCCCGAAGCGCTGGGCGTGACCCCGGAGCAGATCGACAGCCAGACCGGAACCTTCGGCATCCCGGAAATGGGCACCAACTTCGTGCGCGGTATGCTGGTGGAGGCACGGCCCAAGAACTTTTCCGAACTGATCCAAATCTCGGGCCTGTCCCACGGAACGGACGTGTGGACCGGCAACGCGGACGAGCTGATCCGCAGCGGCACCTGCACCATTGCGGAGGTCATTGGCTGCCGTGACAGCATCATGCTGTACCTGTTGCGCAAGGGTCTGGAACCCAAGATGGCCTTTGATATCATGGAGGCTGTGCGTAAGGGCAAGGTGGCCAAGGGCGGTTTCAAGGATGGCTGGGAGGAAGCCATGCGGGAGCACGAGGTGCCGGACTGGTACATCGAGAGCTGCCGCAAGATCAAGTATATGTTCCCCAAGGCCCATGCCGTGGCCTACCTGATGTCGGCCATTCGTCTGATGTGGTTCAAGATCTACCGTCCGCCGGAGTTCTATGCGGTATACTTTACCGTACGCGGCGACGACATCGACTATGAGGCCGCTGTGGGCGGTGCGGCAGTGGCCCGCGCCCACATGGAAGAAGTCAAGCGCCGCCTGAAGGAAGAGAAGAACGCCAAGGACGAAGATGTGCTGGTCAGCCTGCAGCTCGTCAACGAGATGCTGGTGCGCGGCTACGAGTTTTTGCCCATTGAGCTGGGCAAGAGCCGCGGCTCCAAGTATGTGGTGGAGGACGGCAAGGTACGTCTGCCTTTCTCTTCGCTGAAGGGTCTTGGCGGTGCTGCCGCCGATGCACTGGAAAAGGTGACCATCCACGGCGAAGAATATATCTCGGTGGAAGAGCTGCAGCAGGCTTCCGGTGTCGGCAGCAGCATTCTGGACCGTCTGCGTCAGGTGGGCGCTCTGGGTGACCTGCCGGAGAGCAGTCAGGTAAGCTTCTTCTGAGGATTCTGAAAGCAAAAATGCCTGCACGGCTTTAGCTGTGCAGGCATTTTTGCTTTAAAAAAGCACCCGCGGCAAAAATCGCAGGTGCTTAAAAAATCAGCAGAACGGGGGAGTGTTTACTCCACGCTGATCATATAATAGTAAACGGGCTGGCCGCCGCGGATGTGGCTGACCTCCACGTGATTGGGGCACTTTGCCTTTACGATCTCGGTGACCTTCTCGGCATCCTCATCGCTCACGTCGCAGCCGGAAATGATGGTGACGAAGCTGGAATCCTTCTTGCACATGCCGCGTGCCAGACGGTAGGTAGCTTTGGTGATATCGTTGGAGGTGGAAACGATCTTGCCGTTCTCCAGTGCCATGATCTCGCCTTTCCTGATGCGCTTGCCGTCGTACTCACTGTCGCGGGCAGCATAGGTGATCAGACCGGTGGACACCTTGTCGGCAGCAGCCATCATGTTGATGGTGTTGGTCTCGGCGTTCACAGAGGGATCAAAGTTCAGCATGGCGGTGATGCCCATGGGCACGGTGCGGGTGGGCAGAACGACCACCTGACGGTCGGCCAGCTTCTGGGCCTGCTCAGCAGCCATGATGATGTTCTTGTTGTTGGGCAGCACGAACACGGTCTTTGCGGGCACGCTCTGGATGGCGGCGAGGATATCCTCAGTGGCAGGGTTCATGGTCTGACCACCGGAGACCACTGCGTCTGCAGCCAGATCGGTGAACACGGCCTTCAGGCCTTCACCGGCGGCAACGGCAACAAAGCCATAGTCACGGCTGGGGTCCACAGCAGCGTAGACGAACTCGCTGGACTGAGAAGGGGCCTTCTCAGCAGAAGCCTGCTTTTCCAGGCTCTTGCCCTGCTTCTGACGGGCCAGGAACTGCTCGTGCATGTTCTCGATCTTGAAGTTGGTCAGGTAGCCATACTTGATGGCTTCGCTCAGGATCTTACCGGGGTCAGCGGTGTGCACATGCAGGTTGATCACATCGTCATCCTCGATGCACACCACGCTGTCGCCGTTGGATTCTGCAAAAGCACGCATCTTTGCGGCGCTTGCACCCTCATACTTGTTGATCAGAAACTGGGTGCAGTAGCCGTTCTTGATGTCCTCCACCTTCATCAGGTCGTCGGTGAACACGCCCTTGCCAGCGTTCTCGGTGGAGAGCTTTGCCTTGTTGGGAGCAGCCTCGCCGCCTGCCACGATGCCTTCGCCATGGAACACCTTGCCCATGCCCTCAAAGATAATCATGATGCCCTGACCGCCGGCATCCACAACGCCGGCCTTCTTCAGAACAGGCAGCAGGTTGGGGGTGTCCTCCAGAGCCTTCTGGCCGGCGGTCATCACCACATCCCACAGAGCGGGCACATCCTCGGCACCGCAGGCAGCAGCTTCCTCAGAGGCAATGCGTGCAACCGTGAGGATGGTGCCCTCGGTGGGCTTCATAACGGCCTTATAAGCGCCCTCGACACCCTTCTTCAGGGCCTCGACAATGTCGGCAGCGGTGGCTTCCTTCTTGCCTTCCAGCGCCTTGGAGAAGCCGCGGAACAGCAGGCTGGTGATAACACCGGAGTTGCCGCGTGCACCGCGCAGCATGGCGGAAGCAGCGGTCTTGGAAGCCTCACCCACGGTGCAGCTGTCGTCCAATGCTTCCAGCTCGCGCACAGAAGCACCCACGGTCATGCCCATGTTGGTGCCAGTGTCGCCATCAGGAACAGGGAAAACGTTCAGCTCGTCCACGCGGGAGCGCTGATTGTTGATGTTGTTGGCGCCAGAGATAATGGCGTCACGCAAGATCTTACCAGAAATCATTCTTTTTTACTCCTTGTACTTGCCGGAAAAGCCCGGCGCATTCGGATGAACCAACAAAAATCAGGCGATCACATCGTCTACCGAAACCACAACGCGGGCAACCTTCAGGCCGGTAGCCTGCTCCACCTCGTCCTTGACGCGGTGAGAGATGCTGCGTGCGGCGGTAGAAATGTTCAGGCCATAGCTCACTGCAATGTGCAGTTCGATCACCAGACGACCATCCTCCTGCGTGACACGGACACCCTTTTCCGGGTAATCAGAACCGTGCACCATGCTTCTGACGGCATCGGTCATATCACGGGGTGCCATTGCGGCAACACCGTAACACTGTTTGGCTGCTTCACCTACCAGAGTAGCAAAATACCCGGACGTAAAGCTGACATCCCCCAGAGGGAAACGGGAAGTGATCATAGTCGCTCTGCTCCTTTATGTTATTTTCATAAAACACATTCAAGGTCTGGGGCGCAGCGGCGGACAGATACACATACTGCGCCGAGAAACACCCACATTATTATACAACTTTGGGGCGCGCTTGTACAGCGCAAAATGCTGGTATATCAACTTTTTGCGCAGGTTTCTGCATTGGCGGCATGGTTCGGGCGGCTTCGCACCGGGAAGGTGATAGCATAACGGACGCTGGTTGCTTTTTATCAAAACCGAAAGTATGACGAAAGAAAGCAAACAATCTGTTAAAAAAATATAAAAGGTGGGTGATAACTCTTTATCCGACTATGAAAAAGTGCTAAAATAGAAACAAGGATAGGGACTGCGGCGCAGGGTCCCGCTTGTGCGGATGAACTGCGTTATTTTTGCGCACGGCGCGTGGAACAATGTTTAGGAGCTGTTGTCATGAATATTCTGTTTTTCCTTTCACCCAAGCAGGATCTGATGTATGTTTACGACGATTTTACCCTTCGGCAGACGCTGGAAAAGTGGGAGAATAACCGCTACGCGTCCATTCCGGTGCTCAACAGGCAGGGAAAATATGTGGGCACCCTGACCGAGGGCGACATTCTCTGGGGGCTGAAAAAGTTCCATGGTCTGGATCTGGAAGCGGCTGAGGATGTCCCCATTTCGGCCTTCCCGCACAAGCGCGACTACAAGGCTGTTACCGTGACCACCAGCATGGATCAGCTGATCGAAGCGGCCATGAACCAGAACTTTGTGCCGGTTGTGGATGACCGCGGCATCTTCATTGGCATCGTGCGCAGGCAGGCGATCATCCGTTACTGCTATGAGAAGGCCCGCACAGAGCAGCAGGCCCATGAGCAGCGCATCCCGGAATATGCCGCTGTGCATTGAACGATATAAATAGGTAGCCAGCCGCCCGGTTCCGCATCTGAAGCCGGGCGGCTTTTTGTCTGCAAAATACGTTGAAAATCCGATTTATAGTACCTGCTGTGTGCGATAATACAGCCATGGAACAAAAACGTTCTGAAAAGCTGCAAAAAACGAGATACAGGAGGGAACACGGATGAAAGATTTTGAACTGCGTTATGTCGGAAGCCATGTGGAAGTATACACCGGCAGCGGGGTGTTCCTGTTTTCGGCCGATACGGTGCGGGAAGCAATGGAAGAACTGGCAGAGTAAGCGCCCGCAAACAGACAGGGACTTCGGTGCAAATGTAAAATTGATGTAAAATAATTGAAAAGGAAAGAGCACGAATTCATTAAGAGACGGAAAAATGTGTAGAAAAAGTGATTTTCTTGTAAAATAAACCTTGTTGTGACAGGATAAAAAATGATATAATAGATTCAAGCGCGGTCATTGTGCGCCGTTCTGTGCAGCAGAGCGGCAGGCCGCAGCATCTGCCGGTTCAAGCAGGCCCGGTGTGCGGGCAGGGCAGATGTACAAGGATCAAAAGGAAGATCATTTTTAGGAGTATCGTTATGGATATCACACACATTACCTCTCTGTTGGGTGGAATTGCGCTGTTTCTGTACGGCATGTCCATTATGGGCGCTGGTCTGGAAAAACTGGCCGGCGGCAAAATGCAGGGCGTGCTGCAAAAGCTGACCTCCTCAACGCTCAAGGGCGTTATTTTTGGCACCCTCATCACGGGTGTCATCCAGTCCTCGGCCGGCACGGTCGTTATTTGTGTCGGTCTGGTAAACTCCGGCATCATGACCCTTACGCAGTCGGTAGGTGTCATTATGGGTGCAAACATTGGTACCACTGTTACCGGCCAGCTGATCCGCATGGCGGATATCTCCGGTGACAGTCTCTGGCTGACACTGATCCAGCCCAAGACCTTTGCGCCCGTGGTGGCGTTTATTGGCTGCATTTTTTATGTGTTCCTGCGCAGCGCTAAAAGGAAGAACATCGGCCAGATCATGCTGGGCTTCGGCATCCTGTTTACCGGCATGAGCCTGATGGACACCGGTGTGGCTCCTCTGCGCGAGAGCGCCGTGTTCCAGAATCTGTTCGTTACCATGACGAATCCCGTTCTGGGCATTCTGGTGGGCGTGGTGGTCACGGTGATCATCCAGTCCTCCTCGGCATCGGTGGGTATCCTGCAGGCACTGTCCAGCACGGGTCTGGTCACCTTCAGCTCTGCCATCCCCATTATTCTGGGCGCACACATCGGCACGGCCTTTACGCCGCTGCTCACCATTGGCGGCTCCTCCAAGGACGGCAAGCGCGCTGCACTGATCCATCTGTACTTCAACATCATTGGCAGCGTGATCCTGCTGGCGCTGGTGTATGCGGTGCAGTTTACCGTTGGAATCCCCATGTGGAACGATGTGATGAACAAGAGCACCATCGCAAACATCCACACCCTTTCCAGCGTGTGCGCCATGCTGCTGTTCCTGCCCTGCAGCGGCGTGCTTTCCAAGCTGGCCATGCTTACCGTGCCGGACAGTGCCGAGGAAGCACAGGAGCTGAGCATGCCGGTGCTGGATGAACGTCTGTTCAAAAGCCCGGCTGTGGCCCTGCAGCAGGCTAAGAGCGCTGTGGTCAAGATGTCCCGCCGTGCTGCCCGCAATGTGAATCTGGCTGCACCGCTGCTGCTGAAGATGGACGAGGATACCGTCAGCGCCATCCGGGTGCGTGAAAACCTGATCGACCGCATGGAGGTGGCAATCTCCAACTATCTGATCAAGATGACCGATCAGGAGCTGGGCGACGATGAGAGCCACACTGTGACCGAACTGCTGAATTTTGTTACCGAGTTCGAGCGCATCGGCGACTATGCGGTGAACATTATGGAAAAGGCAGAAGAACTGCAGGAAAAGGAAGCGTCCTTCAGTGAAAGCGCCACCAAGGAGCTGCAGCTGCTGGAGAATGCGCTGAACCGCATCCTGAACCTGACCAACGATGCCTTTGAAAACAGCGATATGCGTCTGGCGGCTCAGGTGGAACCGCTGGAGGAAGTGATCGATGTGATGGCGGAGCGCCTGCGCGACCAGCACATCCTGCGCCTGAAGGACGGCGTGTGCTCCATTGATACGGGTGTCGTGTTCCTGGATGTGCTGAACAATGCAGAGCGCATCTCGGATCACTGCTCCAACGTTGCTGTCCGCCTGATCGGCATGGATGCCGGCGAGGACTACGACTCCCACACCCTCAAGAGCATCATGCACCACAACCCCACCAAGGACTACATGCTGGAATACGAGGAGTGCCGCAAGGCCTACCTTGTTCCGCTGGAAGAAATGGAAGCCTGAACCTGAATGAGAAAAGGACCTCCGGAGAAGCATCCGGAGGTCCTTTTTGCATCACAGTGAAATGGAGTGCTCAGGCACTTTTGGGCAAAGAGACAATGACCCAGCGGTGCGGCCCGTGAAAGCCGTCCACCTTGGCGGCTTTGCTGCAGGTGCCGGGGCTGGGCGGGCCGAGGTGGATACCGCGGTCCAGCTGCTTGCCGCAAAGACGGCACTGGTAATGGAGGGTGATCTGTTCTGACATGAGGACGCACTTCCTTTTATGATCGCTGCAGGCGGTTAAAAAACTTTACTTCTATTATCATTATATAATTTTTACATCGGGATGTCAATAAAAATAATCCGTAAAAGTAGATAAAAATTGAGCATTCTGCACTCAACCGCCCAGATCTTCCAGCAGCAGGTCCAGTTCCCGTTCGCTGTACACGGTCACACCGCGCTTGATGCGCACGGCATCGTTCTCCGGCAGAAGATTGGTGTAGATGCCGGTGACGGTGACAAGCACATCCGGCTGGCCATTGGTGCCGCAGCGGTAAACGGCCACGCGCCCGCCTTTGTCGCACAGGCGGTAGCTCTGGGCAGCAAGCTCCGGCATGGCCTGTGCGGCAAGGTCTGCTGCGGAGGAAGGCGGTGCTTCGCTGCCGGGGTCGGGCACCGGAAGGCTGAGCTTGGGCAGGGCCATCCAGAACAGGCTGAACACGATGGTGAATACGCACAGCCCGTAGAACAGGCAGGTGCACAGTTTGCGCATGGAGAAACACGCTCCTTTCCGGCTGAAGTATGCCCCAAAACAGGGGAGAACAGTCAATTTTCACACGGGAATGCTGTACTTTGTCCGGCAGATTGTGTTATACTACAGATGATTAGACCTATCAGGGCCGAAGATTGGTTCTTGCCCGCGTTCTGTGCACGTGCTATAATATGGTATTGCGTGCAGTTCTGTGCGCTTTGATGGAAAAGTACCAGCGCATGGCGCTGAAAAAGCAGCCTGAATGTTAGGAGGCGATTTCTATCTCCGATATGAGAAAGATCAACCGTGCCGGTGAGGGGCATTCCCCGGCACCGGCGGGGCGGAAGGTAAATGTGAGCAACAGCCGCCGGGAGTCCCAGCCGGGACCCAAACGCGGCCGGGAACCCAAAGAACCAAAGGAACCCCGTGAAAAGGGCAGACATCCCATTCTGCGCTTCATTGGCCGAACTATTGCTACACTGATTTGTCTGGGCATCATGGCAGGCAGTCTGGTGGCAGTGGGTGCTGTGTATTACGTGGTGCAGGCTACCGCCAACGACGGCGACCTGCTGGATCTGGACAACATTGAGCTGAGCCAGTCCAGTGTGGTGATGGCCACCGACCCGGACACCGGTGCACAGGTGGAGTATGCCACGCTGCGCTCTTCCAACAGCCACCGCGTGTGGGCGGATCTGGAGCAGATCCCCACGAACCTGCAGTATGCGTTCATCTGCACCGAGGATAAGGACTTTTACAACGAGCCCGGCGTCAACTTCAAGCGCACCATCGGCGCAATGGTCAACGAATACCTGCTGCCCATCTACAGCTCCAAGCAGGGTGCATCCACGCTGGAGCAGCAGCTGATCAAGAACCTGACCGACGACAAGAGCGCCAGCGGCATTGAAGGCGCACTGCGCAAGCTGCGCGAGATCTACCGCGCCCTCTGTCTGAGCCGCAGCTATTCCAAGGAGACCATTCTGGAAGCGTACCTGAACACCATCAGCTTTACCGGCACCATTCAGGGCGTGCAGACTGCGGCCAACGAATACTTTAATAAGGATGTCAGCCAGCTGACCCTGTGGGAGTGTGCGACCATTGCGTCCATCACCAAAAACCCCACCAACTATAACCCCTACACCAACCCCGAAAACCTGATCAACCGCCGTAACTTCCTCATGTACAACATGTGGCAGCAGGGCGTGATCAGCGAAGAGGACTACCGCAACGCAGCGGCCCAGCCGCTGGTACTGGCCGAGGAAGAGGATGCCAAGAAGAATTCTTCCGTTACCTCTTACTTTACCGATGCACTGTTCACCGAACTGGTGCAGGACATCATGGACAAGGAAAACATTTCGGAATCCGAGGCACAGAAGCTGCTGTACACCGGCGGCTTTACCGTTGAGTCGACTGTGAACACCAAGGTGCAGTCCGCCATGGAAAACCTGATGCTCAACACGGATGATGCCTACTTCCCGGCCGGCTGGCATGAGGAAGAGGTGACCTCTATCTCGGACGACGATGTACAGGTGATGAACGAGGACGGTACGCCCAAGACCCGCACCGGCGACGACGGTACCGTTTACTATTACCGCAATGTGCGTACTCAGGCAGCCATGGTCACGCTGGACTATGACGGCAATGTGATCGCCATTGTGGGTGGTCTGGGCGAAAAGAACAAGAGCCTCTCGCTGAACCGTGCCTACAGCGTCACACGTCAGACGGGTTCTACCATCAAGCCTATCGGTGCATATGCACTGGGTGTAGAGTATGGTCTGGTGAACTGGTCCACCATGCTCAACAACTCGCCCTTGTATCAGAAGCAGGATATGGTGATCCGCGATGAGGATTACTGCCGCAAGAACGGCCTGATGGGCCTTTCCGACAAGCAGCTGCGCGCTTATCCCAACGCATGGCGCAGCTGGCCCCGCAACTATGGCGGCAACTACGGCGACAACAGTGATGTGCCGCTGTGGAACGGTCTGGCCCGCTCGCTGAACACCATTGCGGTGCGTGTGGGCGATCTGGTGGGCGCAAGCAACATCTTCAATTTTGTGTACAACACCCTGCAGCTGAACACGCTGGACCCGGTAAACGATGTGGGTCTGGCGCAGATGGTCATGGGCAGTCAGACCCATGGCGTTACGCCCACGGCGCTGGCAGCTGCGTTCCAGATCTTCTACGATGGCCAGTACACCACCCCGCACCTGTATACCCGCGTGCTGGACCGTGACGGCAATATCTATCTGGAAAACAACTCCACCAGCTATCAGGCCCTGACCCCGGATACCGCTTATGTGATGAACCGCCTGCTGAAGAACGTTCTGTACTCCAGCGTGGGCACCGCCGGCGGCCGCTACCCCAACTCCAACGGCATGGAAGCCTTTGGCAAGACCGGTACCGCCAGCGACGAAAAGGATCTGTGGTTCGTGGGCGGCACGCCGTACTACGTTACCGCCGTGTGGTGGGGCTACGATGCACCCTATGATATGACCAAGACGCTGGGTAAGCAGCAGGCCAAGACCCGTACCTGTGTTATGGCGTGGAAGGCGCTGATGGAACAGGTGCAGGCAGACCTGCCGTATAAGGCATTCCCGACCTCTGCCGGTGTGGTGGAGCGCCGCTACTGCACCCAGAGCGGCCTGCTGGCAGGCGGCTCCTGCCCCAGCACCGCCGTGGGCTACTACCGCGCCGATGATCTGCCTGGTACCTGCAACTACTCCCATGCAGCAGCTCCTGCAGCGGCTGCACCTGCGGAGACTGCGGCACCGGAGCAGGCTGTCATTCCTGCGGATACAGGTAATCAGGATACAGACTGATCTGTAGCCATATGAAGGACAAAAGGCGTACTATCGGCACCGGCGCGGGGTGAATCCGGCAAGGAAATACCGCGCTTGCCGCAGCAAAACTGGATAATCTGACAAAAACGCATCCGACCTCTTGCATTGCAGGGGGCCGGATGCTATTATATTCACTGCAAGAACACTTGTGTTTGTGAGGTGAACAAGTTGGAACGCCGCTTTTATCTG
>OOCN01000178.1_pt1 | contig 67108 bp, 50 predicted proteins | sample 1671361 | NCBI WGS metagenome assembly OOCN01 (sample SAMN06348149, study PRJEB24527) | human gut metagenome | biome: human gut; feature: ankylosing spondylitis patient; material: feces | host: Homo sapiens | place: China | collected 2015-10
GGCGGGCGCGACGACCCAGGCGGGCGGGGGCACCGCCGCCCCCGGGAACATCCGCGCGTTGGGCGGCGTGGGGGAGAACGGCAGCCTGACCCTGACCGCCGCAGGCGGCGAGACGCGGAAAGTGGAAATCCCGCTGACCGGACCGCTGTACACCGGGGACATGGTGGCGCTGGCGGCAGACGGCAGCGTGACCGAGACGCACCGCGCAGTAAAATTGACCGTGGACGGCAGCGAGAACTGGATCTCCTGGACGAACCCGCGGGACACGGCGGATATCACCGTGCCCGGCACCATCGGCAGCCTGGGGGATATCCTGTGCAGCCATTACAGCCCGCTGGCGGGCACGCTGTCCTCGGACGCGGGGCTGTACACGGTCAGCACCAACACAACCGCCGAGCCGGGCAAAACGCGAGTCATCCTGCGCCACGGCTTCAAGACGCTGGCGCTGTTCAAAGAATACCTGAAAGCCCAGGCCGACACGGGCACGCCGGTGACGTTTGTGTACAAGCTGACGCCCGCCACCGAGACGCCGACGGTGACAAAACGCACCGCCGAACCGCTGTGCGCCGTACCGGATGCCGACGGCCTGTGTACCGTGCAGGGCGGGGGCACCCTGACCGTGACCGGGTACGAGGATCCCCGCGCCACCCGCCGCGCCCTGGAAAAGCGCATTGCCGCTTTGGAGGCGAAGGCGTGAGGCAGACCGGTATTTTTGCGGGCCGCGCCCAGGTGGTGTACCCCTATGGCCGCTACGGCTGGACCCGGGGCGGCGGCAAAGTCTGGCACGGCGGGCTGGACCTGGTGGGGCTGGGCGACACCACCGTGCGGATGCCCTATTATAAGGGTAAGCGCATCACCGGCCGCGTGGTGCGGGCGCGCATTGTGACCGACCGCCGCGACAAAACCTGGGAGTGGGGCTGGTATGTCTGCGTGCAGCTGGACAGCGCCCAGACGCCCGACGCCGTGAACTTTTTGTACTTTGCCCACTGTGAAAAACTGCTGGTGCAGGCGGGCCAAACGGTCACCAGCGGCGACGCGCTGGCTGTGATGGGCAATACCGGCAACGCGGCAGGCGGCTACAAGCACTGCCATCTGGAGGTACGGGCCACAGCGGGCGGCACCGGGCTGGACCCCACGGCTTACGCCGGGTGTGAGAACACGGTAGGAATCTACGGCGCGGCGGCAAAGCTGCAAACCATCACGATCGGCCCCGTCAGCCAGGGTGACGCCGACGCGGTGAAAGCCCTGTGCGACGCCCGGGGTCTGACGGCGGCGGGGCTGTACACAAGCAAGTGGGCGTAACGCCCGGAAAGGAGCAAGGAGTGGAAGAACGCAATGTGTTTTTGTGGGGCAAGGCGGCGGTCTGCACCGCCTGCGGGGCGTTTACGGCGGCCTTCGGCTGGCTGGGGTGGCTCATCGCAGCGTGGGCGGCCTGTATGGCGCTGGATTGGCTCAGCGGCAGTGCCGCTGCGGCCAGCCGGGGGCAGTGGTCCAGCGCGGCGGCGCGGGCGGGCATCTGGCACAAGGCCGGAATGCTGGTGGTCGTGCTGGTCAGCGCGTTGACCGATGCGGTGCTGGGCATGGCCGCTGCCAACCTGCCGGGGCTGGAACTGCCCTTTGACGGCGTTGTGCTGCCGGTAGTGCTGGTGTGGTATATTTTTACCGAGCTAGGCTCCATTGCCGAGAACGCCGCCGCCATGGGCGCCCCGGTGCCGGGCTGGCTGGTAAAGATCTTGGCGGAAGGGAAGGGAAAAGTGGAGAAATAAAACAAAAAGGGTATCTGTCGAATCGGCAGATACCCTTTTTTCGGTTGCTATTACAAATAATTCCGCAGATCGCTCTTGTCTGTCGCGCAGCGCTCGGCGGTTTCGCGGGTGATGCGGCCCAGGCTGACCAGGCGGGCTAGGTCAGCGTTCAGGCTGTGCATACCCAGCGCCGCGCCGGATTGCAAAACGCTCGGAATCTGGTAGCACTTGCCCTCGCGGATCAGGTTTGCCACGGCGTCGGTGCCCACAAGAATTTCCGTGGCGGCACAACGGCCCTGGCCGCTTGCCAGCGGCAGCAGCTGCTGGGTGATAACGCCCCGCAGCACGGCGGCCAGCTGACCGCGAAGCTGGTTCTGTGCCCCGGCCGGGCAGACATCGATGATACGGTCGATGGTCTGCGCCGCGCCGATGGTGTGCAGTGTGCTCATGACCAGGTGGCCGGTCTCGGCGGCGGTGACGGCGGCGGAGATCGTCTCATAGTCGCGCATCTCGCCGACCAGAATGACGTCCGGGTCCTCACGCAGAGCGCTGCGCAGGGCGGCGGCAAAGCTGGACACATCCTGCCCGACTTCGCGCTGGTGGATGAGCGCCTGCTTGCCCTGATAGACATACTCGATGGGGTTCTCGATCGTGATGATGTGGTCGCTGCGTGTCTCGTTGATGTGGTCGATCATGGCGGCCAGCGTCGTGGATTTGCCGCTGCCGGTGGGGCCTGTGACGAGGATCAACCCGCGCGGCTCGTCGGCCAGTTTCGTCAGCACCGGAGGCATCGAAAGCTCGGCCAGTGTCGGGATGCTGTTGCTCAAAAGGCGCAGGGTCGCGGCGGCCTTGTTCTGCTGGTAGAACACGTTCACACGGCTGCGGGTGCCGTCGGGCGCGACGAGGGCAAAGTCCGCATCGATGCGCTCGGTGGTGACGGCCTCGAGGTGGGCCTCATCCATCAGGCCCAGAATCAGCGAGCGGGTCTCGTCGGCGCTCATCTGCACCGGCGCGTTGACCAGGCGGCCATCGATGCGAAACATCAGGGGAAGCCCCTCGGAAATATGGATATCGCTGGCCTTCATCTGCCGCGCCAGCGCGGTGAGCTCGTGGATTTGCATCACTTATTCCTCATAGAACGTAATTTTCAGCAATTCTTCCGGGGTGGTCTCGCCCTCACGCACCAGCTGCAGGGCGGCTTCGCGCAGGCTCGTCATGCCCTGGTTGCGGCGGGCGGCGGCGGTCAGTTCTTCTTGCGTGGCCCCGGCGGATATCATCTCCCGCAGCTCACGGTTGATGATGACCAGCTCGTGGATCGCTACACGGCCGCGGTAGCCCGTGCCGTTGCACTGGGTACAGCCGGTGCCGCGCCGCACAAACGGGATAGCAGATCCCAGGTAGGCGCGTTCTTCCTCGGTGACGGGCATCTGCCTGGCGCAGTGCGGGCAGACGCGGCGCATCAGACGCTGGGCGACGAGGCCCGCGACGGAGTTCGCTACCATGTAGCGCTCCACGCCCATATCCTCCAGACGGACAATGGACGATAGTGCGTCATTTGTGTGCAGGGTCGAGAACACCATGTGGCCCGTGATAGCCGCGCGGACCGAGATGGACGCCGTCTCGGCATCGCGGGTCTCGCCCACCATGATAACGTCGGGGTCCTGGCGCAGCAGGGCGCGCAGACCGCTCTCAAAGGTCAGGCCCGCAATGTTGTTGACCTGCGTCTGGTTGATACGGGCCAGGTTGCGTTCCACGGGGTCCTCAATCGTCGAGATATTGACCTGCCGTTCGGCGATGGCCTGCAAGACCATGTACAGCGTCGTCGTTTTGCCGGAACCTGTCGGCCCGGTCAGATAGATGATGCCGTTGGGGCGGTTGAGCAGCGGCTGGAACCGCTTGTAGGTCGCGTCGTTCATGCCGAAGTGGTCGGCGTTTTTAATGTAGGTATTCGACGACAAAATACGCAGCACAGCCTTTTCGCCAAAGACCGTCGGCAAAATCGAGACACGGACGTTGACGTCGGGGCCGGTCTCGAGACGTGCGCGGAAGTGGCCGTCCTGCGGGATGCGGTGCTCGGCAATGTCGAGATTCGACATGATCTTGATACGCGCGATGAGCGGCTGATGCAATGCGCGCTGTAACGTCACATAATCGATGATGACGCCGTCGATGCGCATACGAACCTTTGTTTCGCCCTCAAACGGCTCAATGTGGATATCCGATGCGGTCGTCGTGACGGCGCGCTGGACCAGGCTGTTCAGAAGGCGGATGATGGGTGCGTCCAAATCGCCGCCCTCCGCGGTCATGTCGATGGCTAAATCCTCGGTCTGGGCGGCGGCCATGTCGCTGTCATTGGCGGTGCGGGCGGCCTTGCGGGCGCGGACCTCGGCGTAATAGTAGCGGATGGCGCGGCGCAGGGGCTCCAGCTCGGCCAGTACAATTTCCGGCTCCATGCCGGTCAGCTGGCGGATATCCTCGATGGCGTAGTAGTTCAGCGGGTCGTTGGCGGCCACGGTCAGGGTGCGGGCGTTCTGCGCAATGGGGAGCATATCGTACTTTTGTGCCAGCTCCTGCGGGACCTTTTCCACGGCGGTCACATCGACGGTCGTATGCTCAATGTCGATGAGCTGAATCTGCAAACGCTTGGCAAGGGCTTCCAGCACCTGGCGCTCGTTGACATAGCCCAGCTCCTGCAGGGCCTGGCCGACGCGCAGGTCGCGGTGCTCCTTCTGGTAGGCCAGGGCGGCGGTCAGTTGATCGGGCGTGATGTAGCCCAGCTCGATCAGAAGATCGCCCAGTCGGATGTTCTTCACGGCTGCACCCCTCCTTTGTCGCAGAGAATCACATTCAGGGAAACGGTATACACAGAGCCTTCCTCCGACGTGCCGTCGGGGTTGGCGTAGCTGCGGGTGGAAATGGTAAAGGTCTGCAGCTGGACCGAAGGATACCCTGCGGCCAGATCGTCCAGCATGGCGATGAAATCCGTATCGCTGCCGGTGCAGCTGAAGGTCACGGCTGCCGTCTTAAAGTAGCCGGGCTGGTCATAGTCAGGGATGAGGTCCGCCGCCAGAAACTGCTGCAAAATGGCGTTGCCCTCGGCGGTGGTGCCCACATCGTCCGCCGTCACAGCGGCGGTGGTGCCGGCACTCGGCGCGGCGCCCTGGCCTGCGCTCTCGCTGGCAATGTACCAGCTCAAATTCTGGGTGGCGGGCTGGCCGATGTTCAAGGAGGTCGGCTGCAAGCTGTGGCTCAGTTCCAGGCCTGTCACCAGCGTGTCCAGCTCGTCGCTGGTCAGGATGCTGTAATACAGGGCATTGGCGGATTGCAGCGCGCCCCAGTTGGTGTTTTTGGTGTTGGCGTTGAACCCGGCCTTTAGAATGGTATCCTGCATGGCGATCTGGGCATCCTGCGCCTCGGTCAAATCAGCAGCGGCCTGCTGGTGGTTCTCGATGCCAGGGATCAGCAAAAACCGTACAAACAGCACGATAAAGGCGAACATCGACACGACATACAGTAAAATTTTGTCGCGCTTTGTCATCGGTGCAATTTCCATGGCGCGCCCCTCCTTACTGCGGCGCTGCCAGAATGCAGCGCAGGTCGATGGAATAGCCGTTGTCATCGGCGGTGTAGCCGGTGTAGCTCACGGTGGAAAAGACCCCGCAGTTTTGCAGGGAGCGGATGTAGGTCGGGATGTCAATGACCTGGCTGGAATTGGCGTTGAACAGCAGCTCGCCGGTGGAAGCATTGTAGCTGGTGAACTGGATGGTGATGGACGCGCCGCCCGCCGCCTCGATGTGGTGGAGCAGCGTGCTGGTCACGTCGGGGTAGCTGTTCAGCAGGTTGGTCATGCCAGTGGCGTAGTCCGTCAGGCTGCGGAACTCCGCGGCCTCCTCAGCGTCCAGGGTCGAGGAAAGGTAGGTGGCGGAGTTGTCGGCGCACCAGTTCAGAATATTCTGCCGCCGGCTTTTCAGCATCGAGGTGTGCAGCACCATCACGCCCCAGCCCGCCATGCAGACCGCCACCACGGCGATGCCGGGCACAACGGTGCGCAGATCCTTGCTGCGGCTTTCCGTCTTGGCGGCACCGGCAGCTTTTTGCCAGCGCAGATAAAAGTTGTTTTGTTTCATTGCCATAATCGATAAGTCCCCAAGGCTATTTATATAAGGTATCAGCGGGCGATGAGATTGCCGGCGGCGTACAGCACGTCGGCCAGGTGGGTGCCGCTTGGCAGCTTGACAGTGGGTGAATCCGGGAAAATCTCCACCGCCAGGCCCAGGGCCTCACACCCGGGGCGGCAGACGGCAAAATCCTCCGCTGTGGAACCGGCAAAGTAGACTGTGCCGATCTGGTGCTCGCTCTTGTTGGCGATGTGGAACTGCAGAATGCCCGAGAGCTTCTGGGCAATCTCGGTGCCGGACTCGACCGAGCCGCGCGGGTTGAACAGGCGGCTGCGGGTGGAGTAGCTGTATTGCCCCCGCACAAACAGGGTTGCAGAGATCGTATCATCGTCAAATTGCAGCAGAACAAAGGTCTTTTGCTGCAAATCGGGAATCGTGCGCACGGCTTTGATGGGTGCGGCCAGCCCCAGATCAATGCAGGTCAGCTTGAAGCCCGCCGCCTTGGCAAGGGCATCGTACCCGGCGATGACGCTCTGCTCCACGCGGGCGGCCAGCACGATATCGGTGCGGGTCTTGGCATCGCGGGAAAGCAGCATATAATCATCCAGCGGGGCTTTTGTCTCGGCACCGCCGGTGGAAAGCTCGTGGGAAAGCACGGCCATCCGCTTTTTTTCGCTCATGGCGGGCAGCGACAGGATGCGGTGCATAAACTGGCTGCCGCCCGCAATCAGCGCCACGCGGCTTGTAGGCAGTTTGTTCTGGGCGAAAAACGCCTTCAGCGCGTCGGCCAGGTCGGCCTCGTTGGTGATAACACCGTTGATCAGGCAGCCCTCGGGCAGCTGCATCTGCGCGGCGGCGGTAATGCGCGCACCGTCCGCCGTAGGACTGCCCACCGCCGCATACACCGTGCGGCTGCAAAGATACAAAGAGGTAAGTGTTGCCATGTGGACCTCCGAAAAAATTAGTTTAAATCGCCCCGGATGAGCCGCCGATGGTGCCGTAGGACTGGTAGATGGGCACGATAACGGCCGCCACAACGCCGCCGACCACAATGCCCATGATCACGATCATCACAGGCTCCAGCAGCGTGACCAGGCGCTTGGTTGCCATTTCGGCCTCATAGTCCAGCGTCTCACTGATGGTCGCCAGCAGGCTGTCCAGCCTGCCGGTCTCTTCGCCGACGGCGATGGACGACGAGAGCTTTGCCTCAAAGCCGTCAATGCCCGCGATTGCCTGGGACAAGCTGTGGCCCGCACGGATGCTGTCCAGCGCGTCGCCGAACTGGCTCTCGATCCAGCGGTTGCCGATGGCGTCCCGCGCCGCGCACAACGTTGTAATGATGGGGACGCCGCTGCCGTAAAGATTCGACAAAGTGCTGGCAAAACGGGCCGTGCAGATCTTGCGGTTCAGCACACCCACGACCGGCGCGTGCAGGATAAAGCGGTCCCACTGGCGGCGGACCTTCGGCTGGGCCAGCAAAATGCGGCCGCCCAAAATCAGCAGCAGCACGACCACGATAAGCACCGGCCAGTTCGCACCCACAAAGTCGCTGATGTCAAACAGCAGTTGGGTCAAAAACGGCAGCGTCTCCATCTGGTCAAACATCGGCTTGAACTGAGGCAGCACAAATGTCATCAAAATCGCAATGACTGCCACGATAAGCACGCCCAAAATGATGGGATACATCAGGCTGTTGCCTACCTGCTGGTTCATCTTGTGCTCGCGCTCGTAGTAGGTCGCCATACGCATACAGGCGTGGTCGATGCTGCCGGTGCCCTCGGCGCTGCGGATCATCGCCAGCAGCAGGTTCGGGAACGCCGGGGCGCAGGACTCCATCGCGTCAGACAGCGGGACGCCCTTGCGCAGCTCGCCCAAAATCGCCTCATACAGGGCTTTTTGGCGGGCGTCGATGTTGCGCTCATCCGCCATGATGCGGATAGCGCGTACCAGCGGCACACCGGCGGCCAGCAGCGTGCCCAGGTTGCGGCAGAAATCCGCCAGCATGGCAGTTTTCAGCGGGCGGAAGGCGGAGTGGCTTTTCTGGGCCTCCTGCGCGTCGGTCATGTACAGGCCGTCGTCGCGCAGTTTGGTGTACAGCGCCTCCTCGCTGGGGGCGTCGGTCACGCCGCGGACGGTCTTGCCCTGGGCATTGGTGGCAGTATAGCGGAAACGTGGCATAGGGGAGAAACCTCCGAAGGATAGAGTGGCAGGGGGCGGCGTCCTCGACGCCCCGCCCCTGCGCTGCATTACAAAAATTGACAATACCACCCCAGCACCGGCTCACCAAACAGCATGGCAAGCACGATGCCGGCGCAGAGAAACGGGCCGAAGGCAAAATGGTCTTTTTTATCGGCTTTTTTGGCGGCCAGCAGGTACATACCGTACACGCCGCCGCCCAGGATGCCGAAAAACATCGCCAGCAGGGTATTTTGCCAGCCCAAAAACAGCCCGGCGGCTGCCATCAGCTTGATATCGCCGCCGCCGAACGCACCGTCAATGGCAAGGCAGAGCAAAAACATCGGCACGCTGACGCAGACTGCACCGATGATATGCCCCCGCCACCCGGCGGGGGAGAGCGCCGTGCCTGCCACGCCGCAGACCGCCAGCGCGAAATTCAGCCGATCGGGGATGGTCTGCGTCTCGGCATCGATGAGCGCAATGCTTAAAAGAATGCCGCAGACCGCCAGCGCCAGCAACGCCGCCCAGCTCATGCCGAACAGTCCGTCGGGCAGATCAAGGGCCGCGCCGTACTGCCGGGTACACCCCAGCGCCAGCACGCCGCCCAAAACTTCCACCAGCAGATACCGCGCCGGAATATGTGCGCCGCAGTGGCGGCACCGCCCGCGCAGGAACAGCCAGCTGAACACCGGGACCAGATCCGGCGCGTCCAGCGTGCGGCCGCACCGGGGGCAGATGCTGCGGCCTTTCAGCGGATCCATGTTCCGGGGCAGCCGCCAGGCCACAACATTCATAAAGCTGAACAGCGCCGCGCCCAGCAGAAACCGGATCAGACCCAGCAGGCACTCAAGAAGCAGCATGGCCGACCTCCGCGCTGTATTGCAGACGATCCTCCGCGCGGAACACGCGGTAGCCCTCGGCGGCGTCGTAGATGGCGTACATACCGTTTTCGCAGTAGAGTAGTTTTTCCACCGTGTAGCCGTTGCCGCCGATCTGCAAAAGCGTCACGGTACCGGGCAGTGCGCCCAGTGTCTCAATGGCATCGGCCACACCGTCGGCAAAGCCGTCAGGGCTGGTCTGGTCGGCATAGGGGCGGCCTGTGGCGTAATACTGGGCCGATACGGCCCCCGCCGCCAGCCGAGCCGCCTTGACCTGGGCCAGCGCCTCCCGGGCGCGGGCCTGGTAGCGCAGCTCTGCCGCGCCGGTGACGACCGTATAGATAACCGCCGCCAATGCCAGCGCAACAGCCAGTTTTTCCGAGAAGGCGGCCTTGGCCCACCGTTCCCCGGTTTTGCGCAGCCATGCGCCCAGTCGTGCTGCCAGCATCGTTTCACCCCTGTACTTTATATATAATAACGCACTATTCAGTATACCGTGGAAGGACACTATTTGCAAGAAAATTCGCAAAAATTCCTCATTTTTTGTTGCAAAGTAACGTCAAATGGGCCGAATCCATGCGGATATTGCCGCAAACCACAACATTTAGTGTGATTTTTTTGAAATATCGCACTTCCTTGTTGCGAAAACGTCACAGGCTTAGTATAATAACATCATATATAGTCTGTTATTGTGTCTATCTGTCAGGATTTTTTAGATATACAGGGAGCATCTATGCTGCATCAACGCAAAAACAAAAAGCGCACCGGCGGTTTTACGATGGTAGAGCTTATGGTCGTGCTGGCCATTATGGGCATATTGGCTGCGCTGGTGGGCGGCGGCCTTATCGCCTACACTCGCCTGGCCCGGTTTGAGAAAAACGAGGCCAACGCCCGCACGCTGTTCCAGGCGGCGCAAATCTCGCTGACCCGCATGGATACTGCGGGCGAGCTGGATGCGTTCTGCGCCGATGTCGAGGATCAGGGCAAGGCGGGCACGCACTTTACCGATGATGTTGTCATCACCGATGCCGCCGGGAATGAGGTGCGCCGCCGCACGGCCAGTGAGCTGAACAACGGCATCTACGCGCTGTACTACGATAAGACCGACGGCACGGGCCAGAACGAGCTGGTCCAGCGGCTGCTGGACGATTATATCTACGATGCTTCGATGCTTAACGCCGCCATCTGCGTGGAGATCGACCGGGCCAGCGGGCAGGTGTACTCGGTGTTCTATGACACGAACTCCGACAAGCTGCGCTTTGCCGCGGACGGCGTGGCCGACGCAACCGACATCACCGACCGCAGCTACGACCACCGCCGCAATGACAGCCTGGTGGGTTACTACTCGGCCGAGGACCGCGTCAACGTGGTGGAATTGCAGCAGACGAAGCTGAAAGTCAAGAACCCGCGCCTGTCCAACGGCGAGACGCTGACCCTGAGCTGGGGCGGCAACTCCAACCTGGCCGACATGGACACGGTCTACACGGCAGTGGCCTACCGGGCCGAGAAAAACGGCCTGACCGGCTACAAAATTGCCGATGAATCGAAGCCGCTGTTCTCCATCGAGATCAAGCGCCCCAACACCGAACAGCAGGTGCTGGCGGAACTGGAAACCACCGTCTACACCTGCAGCGCCGACGGCACAAGGACCGAGACCAAGCGCACCCTGCGCTATCCGCTGAGCTACAACAAGGGCAACTTTGTCCTGACGCTGGACGCCATGGCCGATGCCTCGCTGCTGCGCGCCTGTGAGAAAGATACCAACACTGCTGACAACGACCTGTACAGCATCACTCGCTTGCTGGCCGAGCCGGAGAATATCATCATCCGTTTGCAGGCTGCCCCGCGGGACGAGTATGCCGACAGCTACACCGCCAGCAAGAGCGAGGACTCCAACGCCGAGAACACGCTGTTTGCTATCGACGGCACCAAAACCGACGCAAAGCTGAAATATTTCCGCCACCTCTACAATGTCCGCTGGGCCAAAAACTGGGGCGATGCGAAAGCCACCTACACCCTGAAAGCCCAGGGCATGGGCGCCAACGGCCTGAACTGGACCGGCGGCGGCGTCACCGTCTACACGGCGGCGGGTGTGGGCAAAAACCCCGAGGCCAAGGTCCCCAGTCAGACCGACCCGGTGGCCTGGCCCACCATCCCCGCGCTGGGGGAAAATATCACCCTGCAAAGCGAAACGACTGTGGCCGGCACGGCCCGCGTGCCGATTCTCAACTTGCAGCTGCGTGGCAATTCGGTTGCGGCAGTTGACAAGACGAATGAGAACCCGCTGGACCGCTATGTAGGCCTGGTGGGCGAGAACAACGGCACGATCTCCCACATTACGCTGCGCGACGCCGACGTGCAGGTCAACACCGAAATCAAGACGCTGACCACCGGGCAGAGTGTGCCCGAGGGCGGTATCCGCCTGACGAACACGACCTACTTGGCCGAACTGCCGGAAGGCGACACCGCCCGCCGCGACGGTGTGCGCGCCGTGGGTGCGCTGTGCGGCGTCAACACCGGCACACTGCAGGACTGCACGCTGCTCCACGGCACCAACAACGCCTACAAGGCGCAGGTGCTGGCCACGCTGCATTTTGACGACGATACGACCGAAAAGACCCGCATCCCTGACGCTGCGAACAAATACTACAAGCACGAGCCGCAGGGCATTGGCGGCCTCGTGGGCGTTGCCATACCCAAAAGCGATGCAGGCACCAAGCTGGAAAACCTGACCGTGGGCGAGAACGTTACGGTGGCGGGCCTGCTGGTGGACGACGATACCACCGACACCACTGACGAACCCGGCGAAGCAGGGGAAAAGGCCCGCTATACCGCTGTGGCCGCCGACGCGGGCGACACGAAAACGGCCACCCGCTGGCGCAGTGTCGGCGTGGGCGGCGTGTTCGGCACGCTGGACGCGGCTAACCTGAAAACCGACGATAAAACGGTCATTGCCAACGCGGCCAATGTCACCGGCAGCGGCTTTGTGGGCGGCATTGCGGGCAACCTGTACAGCACCGATACCGCCGCCGACGGCACGGTAAAGACAATCGTAAACAGGCTCGCCAGCACCGGCACAGTCAGCGCGGGCGTGAACTATCAGGGCGACAACACTCAGACCGAGCACAGCTTGGTGCTGGGCCAGTTCTTCGGCGGCATTGCGGGCTACACCCAGGATGTTGTGCTGACCAACTGCACCAGCACGGCCCGTGGTACGATGACCGAGACCGACCTGCGCAGCCAGGTGGATGCAGGCTACGCCAGCGACGGCACGCTGAACGACAACAGCCCCCTCAAGGGCGATTTCGTCGGCGGCCTTGTGGGCTTTGGCAAAAATATCCTGCTGCAGAACAGCCGCACCGAGAAAGGCTATGTCCTGGGCAGCCGCTTTGTCGGCGGCCTGGCGGGCGGCTTCACCGGCAGCACGCTCCACGCAGACAGCGCCGCCAACACCAGTGATGTGTTCGGCAACCGCTATGTGGGCGGCATCGTGTCGGTCAACGGCAGCGGCAGCATCATCCAGACCGGCACCAACAGCGGCCTCGTTGCGGGCCTGGGCAAAAATGCAGCCTACGTCGGCGGCATCGTAGGTGTCAACGACGTCACCTGGGGCGCGGACGGCGCCGCCCAGGCCGAAGAAGCGCAACTTATCAACTGCACCAACAGTATGTCCGGCGACAATGCCACCGACAGCCGCCGCATCCGCCTTTTGCAGGCATTGAGCACCCACGCGGGCATCACCGAGTATGCCAATTATGTGGGCGGCCTGGTGGGCTATAACGGCACCAGGGGCAGCGTGACCTGGGACCGGTACGGCACCCCGACGCTGGGCGCGATCTTGTACGGCGACACCTTCGTCGGCGGCCTGGCGGGCTACAACGATGTGAACGCTGCCATCATCAACACCAGCGGCAAGCCCCTGACTATCCGCGGCCAGATCGTGGCCGACGGTGACGCCGTGGGCGGCCTGATCGGCCTGAACACCGCACCCGTCCTGCCCACCGCCACCGTGGCGGCTACCCGCGTCGAGGGCGTCCACTTTGTCGGCGGCGTCATCGGCGCAAATATGCCGGTGGGCAGCTTCACCGTGCAGGACACCCTCGGCAAGGCGGGCGCACTGACCACCACGGTCACGGCGGGCCGTGTCCGTGCGGACGGCGTGGCGGGCGGCATCATCGGCTACAACCGCCTGCTGGCAGCCCTGCCGCAGGACGTGACCCATGCGGCCATGCTGCCCACCTTCAGCGACGACAATGTGCTGACCGACAGCATGGCCGTGACCAGCAGCGGCGCGGCGGTCTGCCTTGAAAACTTCACCAATACCTTCAACCTCGAGGCCAACGCCTACGTCGGCGGCATTCTTGGCTATAACGATGCAGCGACGAATCTGACCATCCGCAATGCCGTCAACGGCAGCAGCAGCAACGCGCTGGCCGTCGGCGGTCTGAGCATGGGCACCGACGACACAGCTCACCGGCTGTACCAGGGCGTCAAGCTGCTGAGCCTGAACCAGAACTACGAGTTCGGCGAGACGCGCGGCTACCTGGCGGGCGGCATCCTCGGCTTTGCCGCCAAAAATACCACGCTGGAAAACTGTACGAGCTACGGCAACATTGCCCACGCCTGCGCGGCGGGCGGCCTGACCGGCTGGAACGACGGCACGATCAGCGGCGGCACGACCTGCGCTTCGCTGGGCAGCCAGCAGGCGGGCTACCTGTACTTGGGCGGCATCGCGGGCGTCAACACCCACAGCATCGCCAATGCGGCCCCGGATCAGGGCGTTGTGCTGCGCGGCAATCAGGTCATCGGCGGCATTGCCGGCATCAACATGAGCGGCGCGGTGGTCACGTATGACCAGGCCGCTACCCCCGCCGCGTCGGTGGTCGCTACCTACTGCGCGGGCGGTGTGGCAGGTGTCAACTGCGGCACCATCACGCTGGGCAGCACTACCCAGCTGAACTTCACCGTCACGGCCACGACCTACGCGGGCGGCATCGCGGGCAGCAACAACGCCCGGGGCAGCACGCGGGGCCTTATCACCGGCGGCGCGCCGATAGCCCAGGTCACGGCTGCGACCTACGCGGGCGGCGCTGCGGGCATCAACTATGCCGATATCAGTAATGTCAACAACCAGGCCCCGGTGCGCGCCAACGATACGCTGGCGGGCGGCATTGCGGGCCAGAACGCGGCGGGCGGCGTCATTGACGGCTGCCGGGATACGAACCGCGAAGTCTACGCCACCAACGGTGTGGCGGGCGGCATCGCGGGCACCAACGCGGCGGGTGCAGCCATCCGCAATGCGGAAATCACGGCGAGGGCCACCGTCACCGCCGCCAACGGCGCGGCGGGCGGCTTTGCGTCGGAGAACAGCGGCCTGATCGAGAACGGCACGGTCCGCGGCGGTACCATCAACTTTACCGGCGGCACCATCGGCGCGGTGGTGACCTACAACCGCAAGGGCGGCATCATCCGCGGCACGGCGGTGGTGCAGGACGCCAAGGTGCACCTCAACGGCCCGGCCACCATCGTGGGCGGCATTGCGGGCCGCAATGAGCCGGGCGAGGGCACGACCGACGCGGCATGGATTGAAAACGCTGCCGTCAACGCGGGAGCACTGGACTTAAACGGCCTGACCGTCAACGCAAACCTCGTCACCCTGGGCGGCGCAGTGGGCAGCAACGCGGGCAAGGTCAAGGGCACCAGCGTCACCCTCAGCGTGACCGAGGGCGACAAACTGGAACGATATCAGAATTTGGGCGGCGTCGCAGGCCAAAACGACGGTACCTTGGATACGTGTACCTATCAGGGCACGCTGGGCCTGGCCAGCGCCAAGGCTGACGGCGATTTTGCCTGGGGCGCGGCCAGCAGGAACGGCAACACCATCGGCGGCATTGCGGGTGTCAACAACGGCACGGTGCAGAGCTGCGCGGTCCCGGCCATCGTATTGCAGGCGCGCGGCTCCAACAACGTAAGCTCTTTGCAGACCGACGCGCAGAAGCTGGACAATGCCACCCACGTGGGCGGCATTGCGGGCCGCAACAACGGAACCATCAGCGCCAGCTATGTGGCGACCGATGCAAACGGCAAGAGCATCATTGCGGCGCGGTACGGCTTTGTGGGCGGCGTGGCAGGCTCCAACAGCGGCAGCATCACAAACAGCGGCAGCCAGCAGGCGCAGGCACTTGTCAGCAAGGTCAACAACGAGTGGCTCCCCCTGAACACCGGCGACGCCAACACAGGCATCAACGCCATGGTGGCCGAACTGACAAAGACGAACGGTACTTACACCGGCTTTAAAGGTGTGGATACCGTGGGCGCTGATGATTACGGCTATGGCAGTGTGTACCTGACTGAGAACAAAACGACCACCTCCGGCGGCTGGTGGGGGACGACGACCACCACCAAGGCGGGCCTGGCTGCCAACGACCTGACCGTCGTGCTGCGCGGCAATAGTAATGTGGATAACAATGACAGCCAGCGCGGCAGCGGCTACCTGGGCGGCATCACCGGCTATAACTCGGTGGCGGGTGCAATCACCGACAGCGCTACCGGCCGCTGGTTTGTCTACGGCGATAACATCAGCAAGGCATCCACCATCGGCGGCATTGTCGGCACCAATATTTCCGGCAAAGACCTGACCACGCTGGTCAACTGCGCGGCGGTGCGCCGGTATACACGGCTCAGCTCCAACAAAAACGATGATAACACGACGAATGAACATACTGGCGCTAAGGCCACGCGCATCGAGGTCCATGTCGGCGGCATCATCGGCCACCAGGGTAACGACCGCGACGACCTGTGGGCGCTGAGCAAGTGCGTCAACTACGGCACGGTCTACAACAGCCGTTCCAACAACATCGGCGGCATCGTCTCCTACTGGACGAACTACGGCGGCACGATCGAGTACAGCTTCAACTTCGGCGACCTGCTGACAAATATGAATGATAATTTGGACAGCTGCGGCACCATGGGCGGTATCGCGGGCTACTTTGATGCGCCTGTCAAGAATACCTCCGCCAATATCCTGCACTGCCAGAACCATGGCTCAATGAAGGGAACGAATAGTAAAAGTGCGAACGATATCGGTGGTATCTTTGGTAAGGTGCAGATGGCAGATAAGACCGACCCCATGACCATCAATGTATACGACTGTGTCAATGGCAGTACGGTTGAAATCAAAGCACAGTCTATGGCGGTTGGTATTTTCGGTTATCTGGGGCCGTGGGATACGCGCGGCTCTACAATCGATAATGTTATCGTCAATATTGACCGCTGCCGCAACTATTGTACGAATATGAACGCCAGCTACAAAGTCGGCATCGTCGGCAGCCGTGGCGGCGGCGGCAGAAGTACGCAGCCTACGACGCTGAACAACTGCTTCTCGCTGGTAGGCGGTGATAACTGGCACCCGCTGGCTTATGACAATTCCGGCGTTGGTGACGTAGAGAACATCAAGGGTTCAAATAACTATTATATTGACGCATATAGTAAGGATGGCAAGAGCACTTGGAACGCGCAAGCCTGGAATGAACGCTGGTTGGGTCACACAAGTACCGATTTGGCAAACTTTACATGGTCTGGTGCAGACAGCCGCTTTAAGGAAAGCGTGGAAACCAAAAACTGCGGCGGTCGTCGTTTGAACCTGGGCAAAGACACCACAGACAACAGCTATTTTGCCATGCTGGCGGTGCCAAACAATACGAATGATAACACAACGTATGACCTGTCCCGGGTTGTCTACAACACGGCTTATATCCATGTAACGGATACATGGAAGCGTACAGTGGAAACAAAAGATGGCGCTGTGTTGGGCAATATCCTGCTCCGTTTTACCGAGACAAACGACAGTATCAAGGGCTCAAGCGGCCAGAACATCCCCAGCAATGGCGATATTACCGATGAAGTCATCCAAAATTATTATAAGTATGTGTTGGAGGCCAATGAACCGAACCAGATCCCCGAATCCATCACGATCCAGCGCAGTGAGGAGACTAAGGACGGTACCGGTGCAGTGTATGGCCGCTATCTCGTAAGCTGGACTGCCCCCAAGCAGGACGCCGCCCACGGCCCGGCTATGTACTATAAGCTGGAAGTGTACAAGACCGACGCAAGCGGCAATGTGACCGCTGCTACTCCCGTACACACGGCCATGGTCTACGAGACGAAATATACCTTTGATAACGACCCGGACCGCGACGCCTGGACCGGCAACTTTGTCGTGCGCATTACCCCCATGAACAGCAAGGGCGGCGGTACATCCCGCGATTCTGCGGTGCAGACCTTCGCCCAGACACTGCCCAAGCCGGAAATTGAAGTACGGCTCAAACGTACCGGCACGAGCAACATATACTATCAGACAGTTGTGTTGACAAACTATGACGAATATGTCAGAATCGCCAATGACCAGTGGAAAGTTGATTTTAATTATGGGGGCGGCAGCTCCGGCAGCTTTAGCAAAGGCAAGAGCGAGCAGACCATCACCAACGGCTTGGACAATATCAGAACCCTGACTGCTATTGCTAACCCGAGTACCAGCACAGCGCCGTTCATGCGGTCGGAACAGTTCAGCGAGCGTACCGCCATTGCCGGCCCCTTTACAAATCCGGATAGGAACGATGAGTGGAACACCGGCCTGGCGGCTAAGGGCAATGTGACCGTCACAAATCAGACTGTTACAGGAACGACGGTCAATGACCTGACGATCAGCCTGAATTTGTCCTATGCACCGTTTAAGCGGGATGATAACAAGATGCAGGAAGCCCAGCCCATCTACCGCGTCATGCTCGTCGGCAAATACGTCGGCGACAGTGAGACGACGGCCAGCGGCACAAGCCTGACAGGCCAGTATATCACGCTGGCCGCGCAGCAGACCCGCGTTGGGGCTGCGGCCACCACCGTGACCTTCCGCAATCTGCCGAAGGAAGCCTTCACCAGCGACTACGAGGATTTGAAAATCGTCGCGGCTCCTGTCGAAAGCGGCATCGGCCCCTCGTACAGCCGTTGGGCAGCTACCGAGGAGGAAGTCACGGCAGCGATTGACCAGCGCGGCACAGACCCGGTCGCCTACTATGACGGCCTGGAAATCGTGCGCAAGGCAGGCGGCGACGGCTACGAGTACGCCCATATGACCGCGCTGTACTTTGTAGGCAAGGCGTACAATACCAACGACAAAGACCAATCCTATAACAATGTCCTTGCCCCCAGTCAGGTCAAGACACTGCAGACCGGCGTAACCACCCTGCAAGCCCCGACGCTGGACGAGCAGCTGACGAAGGAAGAAGTGCGCGCCGCCAACAAGCTGTACTACACCTTTAGCTGGACCCAGACCACCGACGGCACGACACCGGATACAACAGTGCAAAAGTACACCATCGAACTGTACGGCGTGCAGGCCGACGGCAAGCAGGAGACCATCCGCCTGGCAAGCGGCGTGGATTTGGCTAAGAAAGTCACGTTTGACAGCACAACGGGCCGTTACACGCTGGAACTCTGCGTGGACGACGACCTGGCCGAGGGCAGCAAGAGCTGGAAGTACAATAACGTTATTCTCCATGTGGCCCGCGTGTCCGGCGCGAACGCGCAGATCGGCCTGGCGGACGAGCAGAACTACGCCGTCAAGACCCGGCTGGATGCCCCCGACGCCCCCGGCGGATTTACCCGCCTGTATGACGAAAACAGCGCCGATGCATTGACATACAGCATCAACTGGCCTGTGGTCGTGGGTGCGGATCATTACACCCTGTATGCCCAGCGCCAGAACGCCGATAACACCTGGGAAACCGTGGAGACCTGGGAGAATATCACAGGCACCCAGACCGAAATCGACATGGAGCAGTACCAGAACCAGGAACTGCGCTTCTACGTTATTGCCAACCGTGCGGCGGGTGACACCACCGGCTTTGACAGCCCGGACGGCGCACTCTGCGACCCGCAGGCTGTGAAGTCCCGCGTGGCGGCCCCGACGGTGAGCGGCGTGGTCTTTGCCCCGGCTGCGCCCAGCCAGGCGGAGTTCCTGAATGGCGAAACGCTGCAAATGACGGTCGGCGGCAACACGGCCAGCAGCTACTTCTTTACCGGCTACCTGTTTAAAGAGAAGGCTAACTATCAGAAGATTGCCGCATTGGCAAATGACTGGCAAACTACCGCTGACTTGGGCAAGGATAAGGCAGACAAGCTGGCTAAATTGCAGACTGCGCTGGATACCATGCTTAAAAACGGTGACGCCATCTGCATCATCCCCGAAAGTGACCGGCAGAGCGGCGGCGGCACGCCCGCCGGCGGCAGCGGCGACAGCGCGGCCTACAACCTGAGTAACGGCTTTACCATGAAGCCCGAGTATTCCCGCTACTACCTGCTGCCCGCCCTGCGCACTATGGCAGAGACCAGCAGCGGCATGGAATCCTCCAACTGGTACTACTATGTGGGCGACTATACGGGCAAGCCGGAGGATATGCAGCTGCTCGCCATTCAGCTGGACGCCCCGGCGGCAAAGCTGGATAATGTGACCGTGACCCATGCGGCCCAGCTGTACGATAGCGGCAGCTACGAGCGCCCCATGGGCGACCCCATCAGCCTGGATATCACCCATTTTGCTGTGCAGTGGAAAGCGGCCAACCGCTATCCGTCCATCGGCGAGCTTGCCGACGGCATGGTCAGAAACCTGACCGACCACTACAAGTTCACCGTGACGGCAAAAGACGGCGGCGAAACCTACACAATCGAAATGTGGACCTATGACGCTGACAGCGAGGAAAAGAAGGACGACGGCACGCCGGAGCACCTGCGCGGCGAAATCAAGGCGGTAAAGAAAACCGTCACGATTGACAGCAGCAACTACAAAAAATACCTTGACCCGCAAATCGAACAGGACGCCGACGGCAATGTGACCCGCATCTGGTACGATTTGAGCCTGACGCCTGCGACGCAGGACGACGGAAGCCGCGATACCAACAACTGGGTCAGCCAGCCGGTAAGCCTGCGCGGACGCATCACACAGAAAGATAGTGACGCACAGCCTTATTATGAGGTCGCGGACGCCATTGCCACACTGCAAGTCGTGGACGACGACGGCGAACCCGCCTACCGTGTGACGCTGCCGGATATGCAGGATATCCTCACGACTGGTGACAAACTGCATAGCTTTACGGACAGCATTCTGGTTGAGACACTTGTACATTCCAGTGGTGACGGCAAGACCGTGGGCACACCAGACGCCGAGGCTGTCACCATCGGCGACGAGACCCAGACCGTCGAGCTGATTGCAGAAGAGCCGACGCCCGACGAAAACACCGAAACCACACAACCGACCGAAACGCCCGCAGAGCCGCAAAACGCGCCCCAGCCCGTGGAGCTGATCGACAAGGCCGGGTAAACTACAACAAAGGAGGTACATCATGCGCCGAAAAGCACGCGATATCCTGCGGGACCAGCAGGGCCTTTCGATGATTCTGGTGCTCTGCATCGGTGCCTTGTTTGTGGCCCTGTCTGCGGCACTGGTGTACGCGGCGTCCGTGTTGACGGCCAACGCCAACCGCCAGCTTTTGGAGCAGGAGGCCTACCAGCTGGCCACCAGTTTTTCCGACGTGCTGGAAGGGGAACTGAACACCCCCACAAGCTCCTTCGCTGCGTTCGTGAATGACAGCTTCATGACCTCCACGGCCTACGGCGGCGATATCTACGGCAGCCCCTCGCAGCCCTACTCCTACACATGGAAAGCGGCCGATGCCGACACGAGCGGTGCGGAGGAAATCACCGTCACGCTGCGCCGCCGCCCGGGCGAGGACGCTGAAAAGCTGAACCTGAGCGGCGTGGGCCAGTCCGTCAGCACCAAAAGCGGCTGGCGCGACCAACTGACCAGCTGGCAGAGCAACGACTACCTGCTGACCGATCTGCAGCTGGACGTGACCGTGACCGCCACCAAGGCAGGGGAGAGCTTCGCCTATACCGTGACCTATGACCGGCAGATACACTACCCGGTGTCTGGTTACACATTTGACGATAGTACGACAGTTTACACATGGGGCAAGGGCACAAGCACCTTTACCAGCCCCGGTTTGCCGAGTATCGATATTAAACCGGAGGACGCAGAGCGAATCATCGTGCCCCACTTTGACACCACCAACCCGGATAAGTCCACCATCCACTACACCCGCGGTGCCCGCCAGAGCACCAGCACAGCACAGGAGTGAGCCGCCATGAAACACAAATTGCAAAATCAGCGCGGCGAGACGATTGTCGAGGTCATAGTCTCCTTTATGCTGCTGTTGATGTTCACAGCCATGTTTGTGGTGTCGCTGCGGTACGCCCGGGCCATGTCCCAAAAAGCCGAGACGCTGCGGGAGACGGCCTACGCTTTCTGCGCCGGGCTGTACCCGCAGGAAAAACAGGCCCCCGCCTGGCAGACCGAAAAAACCGGGCAGAGCTTTACCTTCAGCGCGGGCGCGGGGGCCGGGACGTTCACCGTGGACGGTGTGGAACTGGACCAGGTGGAGACCCAAGCCGAAGTGAGCGAGAACGGCGGCACGCCCACCACCGAGACGCACACCTTCCACCGTTACGCCAAGGAGGCAGGGGAGGCAACGTCATGAAGCAGCTGCAAAACAAGCGCGGCACCACGCTGGTGGAGCTGATCGTCTGCATGGTGCTGCTGTCCATCCTGACGCTGGCGGCGGTCACGCTGATACGCCCCAGCGCCCAGGCCTACCGGGATATCCAGCAGCAGACCCGCGCCCAGAATCTGGCCGATGCCCTCATCGAGACGATACGCGGCGAGGTGCTGGACGCCAACGGCTATATCCGCTTTACAAACGGCGCGACGGACACCGCAAATCTGGACAGCGTGTTCGACGCGCAGGCCAGTTACAGCGACGGCACGGCGCTGGAATTCAGCGTCTACCCGAACCATGTGGAGCTGATCGACAAGGACTTTGTACCCGCACTGAAAAACAGCAAGGGCAAGGACTTGTTGACCCAGGCCCAGGCCGACGAGCTGAAAGATTACCTGCATATGCGGTTTTACCAGCAGGAGCAGAGTGATTTCGCCCCCCTGCACGAGAAGGACGGCGAAAAGATCGCCTACGCCTACACCACCGCCTACCCGAAGGAATCCTACATGGGGCTGTACATCAGCGACCTGCACTTTTACGCCCGCAGCTGGGCACAGGAAAACGACACCGACACCCCGCGCATCACGGCGATGACGGTGGTCATCACAGTAGCCAAGCGGGACAGCAGCGGCAATGATGTCCCCCTGTGTACCCAAAAGGCCATTGTGCCGCTGCCCGGCGAACCGGTGATTTTGTACGCGCCCGGCACCTGGAACGGGAAGGCATCCTCAGAACGATAAGAATTTTTTGCCATATTATAACAAAATGTGACAAACCACTGGACAAACGCCGGACGACTTGTTATACTATGAAACATAGAGGCGTGCGGCAGGTCGCTGCCTATAAAATAAAGAGGGGTACAGGATGGCAACCATTGAAATCAGAATGTTGGGCGATTTTGAGATTCGCGTCAACGGAAAACCGGTATTGGCGGCGCTGGGGCAGTCGCGCAAGGCTACCGCGCTGGTGCAGTATCTGGTGTTGCAGCGGGGCGAGCGCGTACCCCATAAAGTCCTCACCGATACGCTGTGGGCGGGGGAGCGGTCCAGCAACCCGGATATGGCGCTGCGTGCCATCCTGCACCGTTTCCGCAATATGATCGAGGCCGAGGGCCTGGATGAGCTGCGAAACTGCATCCTGACCAGCCGCGGCTGCTACCAGTGGAACCCCCACCTGGACTGCACCGTGGATGTGTTCCGGGTCGATGACCTGTCCGAGCAGGCCCGCCGCGAGGAGGACCCCGAAAAACGCGCTAAGCTGTATGAGCAGATCGTTGATCTGTACCGCGGCCGCCTGCTGCCCCAGTCTGCGTCCGAGCAGTGGGTCGAGGGCGTCAGCGTGCGGCTGCATGGCCAGTATCGCACCGCCATGTTGAGCCTGCTGGAGCTCTGCAAAAAGTGGGGCGAAAGCACCCGCATCATCTCGCTGTGCAACCACGCCCTGGAACTGGACCCCTACGAGGAGCGCCTGTATCTGGAAGAAATCGTCGCGCTGGAAGCCCTGGGCCGCCATAACGAAGCCCAGAAACTGGCCCGCCGCGGAACTGCCATGGGCTGCCTGCACCATGCCATTGAGCCGGGCCGCGCCGGTTCAGCTTACCGCCAGATGCGCCAGGCTGACCGCAATATGGAAGGCGAGGTCGCCAAGCTGGTGGCTGTTCTGCCCGACACCGAGAACGCCGGGGCCTGCATCTGCGATTTCGAGACGTTCAAAGAAGCCTATCGCGTGCAGCGTGGCGTGCAGGCCCGCTACGGCCTGCCGGTGTTCCTGGCAATCATGACGGTGGCCCCCGGTCAGGATGCCGAACCCGACGAGACCTCTACGATGGTGGATCAGCTGGGCGAGCTCATCCACACGAGCCTGCGCCAGTGCGATGTGGCCGCCCGCTATACCGAGACGCAGTATGTCATCATGCTGTGCGGCAGTGCCGCCGAGACCGGATCCAGCCCGCTGGAACGCATCAAGGCGTCGTTCTACCGCGTGCCCGCCCATGGCCGTTACCTGCTCAGCTACAGCCTGTACGTGCCCGAAGTCAAGCCCGACGGCGGCCGTGCCCGCCGCAAGCGCAGCAAAAAACAGTAAAATATTTCCGCCCAGCCGCAAAAAAGTTTCGCGGCTGGGCGGCTTTTTTTGATTTTTTACACTTTCCACAATCTTTTGCCTAAAATTTTTTACAAAAAATCAGAAAAAACTGTTTAAATTTCCATGATAATGTGGTAAAGTAGTATCAAACAGGCGGGAGTGTTCAAAAATCGCTCCGCCGCAAAGAATATCTACGCCGCAGGGCAGTTGGAAATGCCCCGGCGCGAAAAGAGGTTTGACGATCCATGGGCTACGCAAGCAAAGACATCCGCAACATTCTGGTGGCCGGCCACGCCGGCTGCGGCAAAACGACGCTGACCGAGGCTCTGCTGTACATGAGCGGCGCGACCGAGCGTATGGGCCGCGTCGAGGACGGCACCACCGCCAGCGACTTTGACCCCGAGGAGATCCGCCGCAAGGCATCGCTGAATTCCAGCGTCGTGCCGGTTGAGTTTGAGGGCGTCAAGTACAACCTGATCGACGCACCGGGTCTGTTTGACTTTGAGACCGGCGCTGCCGAGGGCATCATGGCTGCCGAGAGCGTGCTGATTTGTGTTTCCGGCCGTTCCGGCGTCACCGTCGGTGCCGAGAAAGCCTACCAGATGGCGCTGAAAAACAACAAGGCGCGGATGATTTTTGTCACCAAGACCGACTTGGAGAACGCCGACTACTTCAAGATTCTGGAGCAGATGAAAATTAAGTTCGGCCCCAGTGTTTGCCCCTGCGTTGTGCCGGTCCGTCTGGACGACGGCACTGTCGCCTATATCAACCTGTTCAGCCAGAAGGCCTTCAAGTACGAGGGCGGCAAGCAGATTCAGATTGACGTGCCTGATATCGGCCACCGCTTTGAGGGCCTGATCCAGGCCATGAGCGAGGCCATCGCCGAAACCGACGAGGCCCTGATGGAAAAATTCTTCGAGGGCGAGGCCTTCACCACCGAGGAAATCGTCCAGGGCATGGCCGCAGGCGTGCGCAGCGGACAAATTACCCCTGTGTTCTGCGGCTCTGCCGTCAACGGCCAGGCACTGGATATGCTGATTTATAACATGAACGTGCTGCTGCCCGGCGCGGATACCGCCTCCGCTGTGGGTGAGGCGAACGGCGAACCGGTGGAGATCACCGCCGACCCCGCCGCCCCGCTGTGCGCCTACGTGTTCAAGACTGTGGCGGATCCCTTCGTCGGCAAGCTGAGCTTTATCAAGGTTCTGTCCGGCAAGCTGACCGCCACCAGCAACGCCATCAACGCCCGCACCGGTCAGCCGGAGCGCCTGGGCAAGACACTGACTGTCTGCGGCAAAAAGCAGACCGACACCCCCGAAATCGCTGCCGGTGACATCGGCGCGGTCGCCAAGCTGGCTACTGCCAAGACCGGCGATACCCTCTGCGACCCGGCCCGTGTCGTCGCGCTGCCCGCGCCGGTCTACCCCATCAGCTGCTACCGCATGGCCGTCAAGGTCGCCAAGAAGGGCGACGAGGGCAAGGTCGGCGGTGCGCTGACCCGCCTCATCGAGGAGGACCCGTCTATCAAATTTGAGGTCGATCCCGAAACGAAGCAGCAGGTCATCAGCGGCCTGGGCACCCAGCACTTGGAAGTGGCCCTTGCCAAGCTGAAGAATAAGTTCGGCGTGGAGATCACGCTGGAGACCCCGCGCGTGCCTTACCGCGAGTCTATCCGCAAGAGCTGCAAGGCCCAGGGCCGCCACAAGAAACAGACCGGCGGCCACGGCCAGTTCGGCGACGTCTGGATCCAGTTCGAGCCTGTGCAGGGCGAGGCCATTGAGTTTGCCGAGAACGTGTTCGGCGGCAGCGTGCCGAAGAACTTCTTCCCCGCTGTTGAAAAGGGCGTGCGCCAGGCGGCCGAGCACGGTGTGCTGGCCGGTTATCCGATGGTCGGCATGAAGGCTACCCTGCTGGACGGCAGCTATCACCCGGTCGATTCCAGCGAAATGGCGTTCATCATGGCCGCTAAGCTGGCCTACAAGGCTGCTATCCCCGAGGCCGGCCCTGTCCTGCTGGAGCCCATCGGCACACTGAAAGCTCATGTCCCGGCGGACAACACCGGCGATATCATGGGCGAAGTCACGAAGCGCCGCGGCCGCGTGCTGGGCATGAACCCCGATGACGACGGCCTGCAGGTCGTTGAGGCGGAAGTGCCCATGGCCGAGATGCAGGATTTCACCACCTTCCTGCGTCAGCTGACCCAGGGCCGCGGGTACTACACGTTCGAGTTCGTGCGGTACGAGACCCTGCCCCAGATGCTCGAGAGCAAAGTCATCGAGAAGGCCAAGGCGCTGGGCAACTTCGCGGATGAGGATTAAAGCGTAAAAAATAAGCACCTGCTGACCGGTATGCGTGTGACCGGTCAGCAGGTGTTTTGTTGTATAGCGTTGTAGGGGGCGGCGTCTTCGACGCCCTGCAGGTATAACCTGAATCTCCCTGTCAGGTAATCTTCAGCGCCCGCTGCACCCGATACACAATATATCGGAACAGCCCGACGATCAGACTGCCCTCCACCCAAAAATAGTTGGGCAGGTTGCGCCAGCGGAACTTCGGCTTCTGTATCTTCGGCAGGGCGACCCAGGCTTCGTGAAAACCCTTGGCGTAGTCATTGCCGAACCCGCGCAGTCGGAACATCAAAACCTTCAGCAGATACCCCAGCAGCATCGGGATAAAGTTGATGACCAGCATCAAAAGCGGCTGGTTTTTGTAGGGCAGCAAAATACTGTTGCGCCCACTCTGGATGCTCTTGAACGGATTGTACCGTACCGCACCGGTCGTTGCGCCGCAGATGTGGCGGCACTTGGCCGTGGGGCAGTAGACGTTCTTGTAGCCCAGGCTGTTCGCACGCCAGCTCAGGTCAACATCCTCATAGTAGGCGAAAAACAGTTCGTCAAATACGCCGATTTCGTCCAAAATCGATTTGCGGTAGAGCGCCGCACCGCCGCAGGCACTGAAAATGCGGCAGGGCTTGGTGTAGCGGCTGGCTTTCAGGCCGTCGCCGCGCTTGCAGGCAAAACCCAAAATTGTCACATAATCGCCCGCGTCGTCGGCCAGCTCCGGCTCATAAAAGCGCAGCATCAGGCTGCTGACGGCAAAAATCTTCGGGTCGGCGTCAGCGGTCCTGATAAGCTCCGCCAGCCAGTCCGGCTCGGCAAAGGCGTCGTTGTTGAACAGCACCGCGTACTCGCCCTTGGCAATCGCAATGCCCTGGTTGACTGCGTGGGAAAATCCGGTGTTCTCGGCGTTCTCAATCAGTGTGTAGCGGTCACGGCCGCGGTAGCTGCGGGCAATTTCCAGGCTCTCGTCTTTAGAGCCGTTGTCAATGACGATCAGCTCAAAGTCCTGCTCGGTCTGTGCCCAGACCGACTCGATGGAATCCCGCAGCCAGCCCGCGCCGTTCAGATTCGGGATGATAACAGATGCTTTCATGGCGTCTCCTCAGCGGTAGTAAGGGGTGGCGTAGTAGTAGGCCAGCTGGCTGTGCACCACGGCGCCGAACACCAGCGCGGCCACCAGTACCAGCAGCGCCGCGGCTGCCGCCACGACCAGCGTGCGGACGACCTGCGCCCGGGCCAGCCGCTTGCGGGCCTCGTTGTGGGTGCCGCCAAAGCTCCACACCAGCGCCAGAATGAACCCCACGACCGGGATGGCAAACAAAATCATTGTGCCGGTGGTCGCGCCCTGGCTCATGGCTTCTGCCGTCGGCTCGGCCTCGTGGTCGCCGGGCGTGCCATACAGCGGCGCGGCGGGACCGGGCTGGGCGGCGGGGCGTACCGCCAGCGGGGCCGGGGCACCGCACTGGGGGCAGCGGTCAGCGTCGTGCGGCAGCAGCAGACCGCAGTTTTTGCAGTAACGTAACATCTTTACCTCGTTATTCGGCCAGCGTCAGATTGCGGTCCAGCTGGGTGTTCAGGATGATCTGCGTGTTGGTGGAACCCATCTTCTGCATCTTGGTCAGCAGGTGTTCCAGTGCGTCAATGTCGGTGCAGCTGACCTTTATGATAAAGTTGTAGCTGCCGGTCACGCGGAAGCATTGCAGCACCTGGGATTCCTGCTCGATCATCGCCAGAAAGCTGGCGCGGGTCGCAGCGTCCACCAGCACCGAGATCAGCGCTTCGACCCGGGCGGGGGCGTCTGGGTGGCACAGCACCACGGTGTACCCGCCGATGATGCCCTCCTGTTCCAGCCGATGGATGCGGCTGGAAACAGCCGGGCTGGTCAGATTGACCTGCTGGGCAATGTCTTTGACTGGCATACGTGCATTTTCCGCCAGCAGCTGTATAATTTTGTGGTCGAGATCATCCATGAGTTGACTCCTTGTTTTTCTTTTGTATAATGCGCACAAAAAAATAAAGTGAAGTATACAGTCATTGTTATCTTTAACAAAATTGAAAAAGTATGCTTTTTTCTGCACGTGCTAAATAAAATTAAGCTATCGTGGTTTTATTATAATCTTTTGAAAACCAAAATGCAAGTGTGACATTTGACATTTTAAGAAAACTTGCTATAATAATATTTGTAATCAACCAAGACATTCACTGACCTTTATATACTTTCCCACCCCTCTATGCACAAAGGCCCGCAGGTATCCCCTGCGGGCCTTTGTGTTTGCACAGATAGGACAGATGTGGGCAATGTGTGCAAAATATGGAGCGAACTAAAGCCTTCCCCTCGGGGGAAGGTGACCCAAAGGGCTGGATGAGGGGCGCGTGTACCTCTATTGCCCGCAAATGGGGTGCTGCGGGAGGTTTGCCCCCATCAGTCCACTTCGCGGACAGCTTCCTCGGGGGAAGCCTTTGCAATTTACAATTTAAACTCCACCGCATTTGACCCAGCACCGTTCTCTATGCTATAATAAAAATTCCGACGCCACCCGTCATTTTTTACGGAGGAATCACCTATGCTTATCCCTGTATTGCTGTTTATAGTCGGTCTGCTGTTCCTTATTAAAGGCGGTGACTGGTTTGTCGACGGTGCCTCTGCGCTGGCCCGGCGGTTCCACCTGCCGGAACTGCTCATCGGTGCGACCGTCGTTTCCATCGGTACGACTTTGCCGGAGGTCATGGTCTCCACCATGTCCGCGCTGTCCGGCCATGGCGAGATCGCCTACGGCAACGCCATCGGCTCAGTCATTTGCAACGCGGCGCTCATTGCGGCTATCACCATCGCCGTGCGCCCCGGTAAGGTCGACCCCAAAACGCTGAAAACCCCGGTCGCATTCTTCTTTGCGGCGGCGGCCATCTACTGCATTGCGGCGTATGTTTTCGGCAAGTTCACCCGCGTCATGGGCTTTATCATGCTGGCTATGTTCGTGGCCTACATGGTAGTCAACGTGCTGCAGATGAAAAGCGCCCCCGCCGGTGAGGCTGAGGCGTCCGAAGAAGAGGAAATGTCCCTGGCCAGGACGCTGATCCTGCTGGTGCTGGGCGCGGTGCTGATCGCCGTGGGCGCAAACTTGCTGGTGGACAACGGTACCCTGATTGCCCAGACCCTCGGTGTGCCGGAGAGCGTCATTGCACTGACCTTTGTCGCGCTGGGTACCTCTCTGCCGGAGCTGGTCACAGCCATCACCTCGCTGGCCAAGGGCCACAGCGATCTGTCGCTGGGCAACGTCGTCGGCGCAAACGTGTTCAACCTTGTGCTGGTCAGCGGCGTGTCCGTCTCGCTGGCACCCTTCACCATCCCGCAGAACTCCACGCTGTTCGGTATCAATTCCAGCCTTGTGTTGGAACTGCCGGTCATGCTGGCCGTCATGCTGATTCTGACCGTGCCCGCCCTCGTCAAGGGCAAGCTAAACCGCGGCCAGGGTATCCTGTTGCTGGTCATCTACGCCGCCTTTTGCGTAGTGCAGTTTACGCTGTAATATAGTAGAAGGTAGTTCCCTATGAACCTGCAAGAACTTTCCGCCGCCATCAATATGCTGGGGGCGTTCTGCGGCCCGCAGGGTAAAAACTTCCTGGCCCATGTGGAGGTCCCTGCCGAGGTGCAGGCGGCCTTTGCCCAGCTGCAAACCGTCTACGTCACCGACACCCGCGCCGCCAACCCGGCCTACGCCACAAAATAAATTTTGCCCAGAATGAAACGCCCTGCCGCGGTACACACGGCAGGGCGTTTGGTTTTTCCGGCACACGGCGTGCCGGGGGCCATATTTGCTTGTGCTTGCGGCGCAGTACCATTGCGGCGGCAAGGCTTCTTCGCAATACTCCCTCTTACAGCAGGTGCAGTTTTGCGGCGAATTGTAAATCATACCAAAGTATGATAGGGAAGAAATCGAAGCGGCCCAAAACGGCACGGCGCAATACCTTGCGGCCCGTTGCCGAAGCATAAAGGCCCGCGGCCCGGCATACATTGGTGCGAGGTGGTGTGTATGCTGGGCATTTTGGGTTTGTTTTTGCGCGCGGCGGCGGGGCATATTTTGTACCTGGCGCTGCATCTGGAAAGTGGGTCCTTCCCGCGGCCCTTGCCCCCGGACCAGGAACGTGCGGCCTTTGCGCAGCTGCGCGGCGGCGGGGCCGGGGCTGCCCGCGCCCGGGATCTGCTGATCCGCCACAACCTGCGCTTGGTGGCGCATATCTGCAAAAAATACTACGCGGGCACAGCTGCCCAGGACGATTTGATCTCGATCGGCACCATCGGCCTAATTAAGGCGGTGGACACCTTTGACCCGGACAAAGGCAAGCGCTTTTCCAGCTATGCGAGCCGGTGCATTGAAAACGAACTCCGTATGGAGCTGCGGAGGGTGCGCAAGGCAGGGGTGCAGGTCAGCTTGCAGGAGCCACTGGAGGCTGGCGGGCAGCTGACGCTGGCCGACACCCTGCCCGATGACGCCGAGATGGAAGCCGACTGCGAACAGCGGGCCGACGCTGCCCGGCTGCGCGGGCTGGTGGACGCCCTGCCGCCCCGGGAGCGGGCGGTCATGCGGATGCGGTACGGCTTTGGGGGCGGGCCGCACACCCAGCAGCAGACGGCGCAAGCGCTGGGCATCAGCCGCAGCTATGTTTCCCGCATTGAAAAACATGCCTTAAAGCACTTGCAGGAGCAGTGGAAGGCAGGGTGCTGAACCACTTAACCAGTAGAGTTAAATTGGAGCGGTTTACAGCAAAAAAACGGAAATGCGGCAAAAGTGTGGCATAGTGTGGCACGGTTTGCCACGCATATGCCACAGTACGCGAAACGTCGAATCTAGGCCCAAAAACTGGAAATCTACAAAAATACAGAGGAAATGTGTGAGACTTGTTAAAACGTTACAATATAGCATAAACTTTTTTGAAGAAATTTCCCAAAAACCATTGACATTTATCTCACGAACCTATACTATTAAAGCATAGATATTTGTTGAGAGAGGTATAGAAACGTGCATCTGACAAAAAGCGAACAACAGATTATGGAAATTTTCTGGCAGGCTGACCACGCCATGGCCCAGACGGAAGTTGTCTCCACCTGTGTTGACCGCAAGTGGAAGGAGCGCTCCATTTTCTCCATGCTGAACAGCCTGATGGAAAAGGGGGTTCTGCGTGAAGTGGGCTTTGTGCGCAGTGGCAAAACGTATGCTCGTACCTTTGAACCGGCTATGACCCATGCAGAGTATTTGGCGTCTGTTGTGGCGGAGCAGCTGCCCGCAAAGCAGCTGCCTGAGCTGCTGGCCGCCCTGATGCAGAAGGTCGAAACGACCCCGGCCATCCAGAAGGAAATGCGCGCAGCCTTGCGGGATAATGCACAGTAATTTCTGATTTGTTCAAAACGAAAAAACACCGTCGACTCGGCTTGGGTCGACGGTGCTTTTGTTTATTTACAGGATTCCGCTTTCCTTGATAGCGTTCACAGCCTCGCCAATCTTTTCCACCGGCATGGTCAGGGCAAAACGCACGTAGCCTTCGCCGCTGGGACCAAAGCTGGAACCCGGCGTGCAGATAACGCCAGCCTTATCGATGAGGGCCAGGCAGAACTCCATGCTCGTCTTGTACCCTGCGGGCACCGGCGCCCAGACAAACATACTGCCGTGGCTGTTGGGCACATCCCAGCCGATGCTGCGCAGACCGCCGCACAGGGCGTCGCGGCGGCGCTGGTACTCGCCGCACTGGCGCTGCACGCCGTCCAGCGGGCCGGTCAAGGCTGCGACGGCAACTTTCTGGATGGGCAGGAACATACCAAAATCGATTTGGGTGCGCAGTTTTTTACAGGCGGCAATCACATCGGGGCGCCCGACCAGAAACGAAATGCGCGCGCCGGTCACGTTGAAGCTCTTGCTCAGGGAGAAGAACTCCACCGCGCATTCCTCGGCCCCCGGCGTGTTGAAGATGCTGCCGCCGTGGGCACCGTCAAAGATGATATCGCTGTATGCGTTGTCATGCACAAGCAAAATGTCGTACTTACGGCAGAAAACAACGATTTCGGCGTAGAGCTCCGGCGTGCCGACGCTGCCCACCGGGTTGGCAGGCAGGCTGACCAGCATGAACTTTGCCTTGCGGGCAACATCCTCGGGGATGGCGGAGACGTCGGGCAAAAAATGGTTTTCCTTCGTCAGTTTATAGTACCACGGCTCGGCACCGCCCAGGCGGGAGCCGGTCATAAAGACAGGGTAGCAGGGGTCGGGCAGCAAAACTAAATCGCCGTCATTGCACAGCGCCAGGCCCAGATGGCCGATGCCGTCCTGGCTGCCGGAAAAGCTCATGACCTTGTCCGGCGTGATGGTGTCCACGTTGAAACGGCGCTGGTAGTAACCGCAGACGGCGTTCAGCATCTCGGGAATATCCCGCAGGCTGTACTTCCAGTTTTCGTTGTCCTGCGCGGCGTCGATGAGCGCCTGCTTCAGGTGGTCGGCGGGGGCAAAATCCGGTGTGCCGACGCTTAAATTGTACAGGTGACGCCCTTCGGCTTCCAGCGCGACCTTTTTATCGTTGAGCGCAGCAAAAATCTCCGGGCCGAACAGTTCCAGACGATGGGAAAACTCCATTCCAAAAACCTCACTTCTCTATGTAGATTTATACACGATTCGCACGTTTCCGTGTATAAACATTCTCATTATACGCCCCGCCGACAAACCTTGCAAGGGGTTTATAAAAGAGGTATAATAAATCTGTTATTGCATCCGTGCAGGGACCGTACATATGCGGCCCCTGCAAAGCGGCGCAGATAAAAGCGTATAATAAACCGTCAGGAGTTCCACCATGGATAAACGCAACAAAACCGCATTAGCTTACCTGCTTATCGGGGTGGCGGCGGCGGGGCGGGCCTTGCTCGCCGTGCCGGAGGCCGCTGCCATTCAGGAAGTTTCCCTCACTGTGCTGGCGCTGGTCGGCTACCTGCTGCTGGCGGGCGAGGCCAAACTACCCATCGTGTTCGGTGCGGCGGGGCTGGTGCTGGAATTGATTTTAAGCGGCGCACAGAGCGGCGGCGCGTGGGTCTGGCTGAAACCGGCGCTGCGTGCGGTGGACCTGTGGCTGTTCTGGGGCGCGGCGCTGGTGCTGCTGCGGCTGTGCGGCAAGGCGGCCAGCAAAATGCCGCTTGTCGCCGCTGTGCCGCTGGCCGTCTACACCGTGGCGCATTTTCTGCCGTCCGCTGCCACCGTCGCTGCCGTGGCCTTTGTTGCATTCAGTGTCGTCATGCTTTGGTTCGCCGCCAGCATGATCCGCGCCTACAACGACGCCCGCGTAAAAAAATAAGGCGATTTTCCGCAAATCCGTTCCGCGATAAAGTGACAAATACCGCAAACTGTGTTATACTAAACACGATTATAAAAATTCAGCCGGAAAGAAGGCTTTACTCATGATCCCTTTTAACGTGCCCCCCTGCGTGGGCGATGAACTCGAATATGTCAAACAGGCGATCGACTCGCACAAGATCTGCGGCGACGGCGCTTTCACCAAACAGTGCAATGCCTGGCTGGAAGAGCGTTTCCACGCCCAGAAGGTGCTGCTGACTACCAGCGGCACCACTGCGTTGGACATGGCCATGCTGCTGTGCGACATCCAGCCCGGCGACGAGGTCATTCTGCCCAGCTTCACCTTCTCCAGCACCGCCACTTCCGCCGTGCTGGCCGGGGCCAAGCTCGTCTTTGTGGACGTGCGCCCCGACACGATGAACATTGACGAGAAGAAAATCGAGCAGGCCATCACCGACAAGACCAAGGTCATCGTGGCCGTCCACTACGCCGGTGTCGCCTGCGAGATGGACACCATCATGGACATTGCCCGCCGCCATAACCTCAAGGTCGTCGAGGATGCGGCCCAGGGCGTTATGAGCAGCTACAAGGGCAAGGCGCTGGGCACCATCGGTGACTTCGGCTGCTACTCCTTCCACGAGACGAAAAACTACTCGATGGGCGAGGGTGGTGCGCTGGTCATCAACAATCCTGACTACAACGAGCGCGCGGAGATCCTGCGCGAAAAAGGCACCAACCGCGCCAAGTTCTTCCGCGGCCAGGTGGACAAGTACACCTGGGTTGATTTTGGCGACAGCTACCTGCCCAGCGAGCTGAATGCGGCCTACCTGTGGGCGCAGCTGCTCCATGCAGATGAAATCAACGACAACCGTATGGCGACCTGGAACGCCTACTATGCGGCCTTCAAGCCGCTGGCCGACGCGGGCAAGGTCGAACTGCCCACCATCCCCGAGGGCTGCGTCCACAACGCGCATATGTTCTACCTCAAGTGCAAGAATCTTGAGGAGCGCACCGCGTTCATCCGCCATTTGAAGGCAAATGACATCCTGGCAGTGTTCCATTATATCCCGCTGCACTCCGCCCCGGCGGGCGAGAAGTTCGGCCGTTTCGACGGCGAGGACGTCTACACCACCGCCGAGAGTGAGCGCCTGGTCCGCCTGCCGATGTACTACGGCCTGACCGACGCCGACCGCGAGAAGGTCATTGCGAAAGTTTTGGAGTTCTATGCACAGTAAACGCCTGCCCGGCTGGGCGCAGGCGGCCTGCACGGCGGCTGCGGCGCTGGTATTTCTGCTGGTGTACGAGTGGGCCGTCTACAAAGTGCCGGTCACGCAGATTTTCCTGCCCACCAGCTCCTGGAGCGACGAGGTCATTTACAGCAAGCAGCTGGCCGCCGCTGTGCGGTACGGCGCACCGCAGGGATACTTCGGCTTCAACGAGTCCCACGCCGAAGCGGGCACCTACGCGGCCTGGGGCCCGGCGGTGTTCTTCGTCTACGCGCTGCCCGGGCTGCTGCTGCGCGGGCAAAATGCGTTCCTCTGGTGCAACCTGCTGTTCGTCGCGGCAGGTTGGACGTTTTTCGCCTTGGCCGCGCGGCTGAGTTGGAAGCGCCAGGTCGTGTTTGCGCTGGCGCTGGCGGCCATGAACGCACCGATCCGGTATGTGTTCTCTGCCATGCAGGAACCGCTGCACTATGCGCTGGTGCTGGCCGTGTTGGGGTGCGGCATCCTGGCCCGGCGAGACCGGAACCGCGCCGCCTGGGGCGTACTCTGCGCCCTGTGTGCCGTGGCAACCCTTGTGCGCCCCTATGAGGCCGTGCTCTGGCTCTACCCGCTGGCGCTGGCTTGGCGCGACCGCCGCCGCGCCGCCGTTTGCGTTGCGGGCGGGGCTGTGTCGCTGGGCGGCACGCTGGTGTTGATGTCCAAATTTTATGCGCCCTATTTCTTCACAAACGTCGATATGGGCGCTTTGCAGGAGGCCGCCCACGGCCATCTGTTAGAAGCGGCCAAGGATATGGCCCGCAAGCTCATCGGTGCAATGCAGACGGTTTTTGCCGCAATGGCGTCGGATTTTGCAAACCGCACCGGTGGGTATTACCTGTTGCTGTTCGCGCTGCTGGCCGTCGTAATTGTCTGCCTGGCTGTGGATGCCCGGCGCGGGCGGCCCATCTTCTGGAAGGGCTGCGCCGCTGTCACGGCGGTCATCGTTTTTCTGGCGCTGATGCTGATGTATCGCCCCGGCGAGGGCTCGCGCCACACGCTGGTGCTGGACGTGCTGCTGCTGGCAAGCCTGCTGGCGGAAGATGCCCGCCCGGCGGGTGGCACGGCGCTGGCTGCGGCCGCGCTGGCGCTGCTGGGTGTGGTGAACCTGGCCGACGGCTACACGATGCCCCATTACAGCGCCGAGTGGGACGCCGAGGTCCAGCAAGTGGAAACTGTGCTGACTCATTACCGCGCCGACAGCGACGTCCCCTGGGACAACACGGTGGCCTACGCCTTCGGCGACCCGGTACACTGCGGCCTGCTCTACGGCGTGCCCGACGGCATGGGCATCCAGTTTGACGAGGCCGCCTACCTGACCGACCCGAACCACGAAATTTATTCCCGCTATGTGATGACCGCCGCCGACACCCCCACCGCCGCCCGACTGGACGCCGAAGGGTGGCAGGTGATTTATCAGAGTGAGAAGTGCATGATTTATATGCGCACCATGCAGGGGCCGGGTATGCCTGGCCCTCGCGTATAGGGCAGACGGTCGTTCCACGGAAGGCGTAAGGGCGCACATATGCGGCCTCTGCGTGGCAACAGAATTTTATGTGTGATATAAATAGGTGAGACTTTATGAACACACCCCAACTTCCCATCCTGGACGGCGCGGCGGTGACGCTGCGGCCCATCACGGATGCCGATACCGATTTGATCGTCAAATGGCGCAACACGCCGTCTGTGGTGCAGAACTTCATCTTCCGCCAGACCTTCACGCCGGAAATGCACCGCAGTTGGCTGGCAACGAAGGTTGCCACCGGCCAGGTCGTGCAGTATATCATTGTGGATAAGGCCGACGGCAAGCCGGTCGGCTCGGTCTATTACCGCGATATCGACCCCCACAACCGCAGCGCCGAGTACGGCATCTTCATCGGCGAGGAGAGTGCCCGCGGCAAGGGTCTGGGCACCGAGACGGCCCGCCTGTTCACCGATTTCGGCTTTGCGGGGCTGCACCTGCACCGTGTCAGTCTGCGCGTGCTGGCCGAAAACACCGCCGCCCGCCGCAGCTATGAAAAGGCCGGTTTTGTGCAGGAAGGCATCTTCCGCGATATGGAGCTGCTGGACGGCCAATACCGGGACGTTGTGTTTATGGCCCGCCTGGCGGAGAAGGAATGATGAAAGCAAAACCGATGCAAAAAGTCAAAACGTTTCTCGAAAAGACCCCCAATGCGCTGCTCTGCGTGTTGGGGGCAGTCGTGTTCCTTGCGGGATTTTACTTCCTGACCAGCCGCACCCCGCTGAACAAAATCTGGCTGCCCACCACGATGAACAACGACGAAGTGCTTTATAATCGCCAGGTCGTCAGCGTCATCACCCACGGCGGCCCGCAGGGGTACTTTGGCTACCAGGAGGGCACGGCGGACATTGGCCGCTATGGCACCTGGGGGCCGCTGCTCATCTGGGCCTACGCGCTGCCGGGCTTTCTGTTCGGCAGCAGCGTCAACGTGGTGCTGTGGTGCAACCTGCTGTTTATCACGCTGGGCATTGCGGCGTTTGCCCGCAGCGCTAAGCTGAACTGGTGGCAGTGCATTGTGCTCTGTGCTGGTTTGTTTGCCATTGCCATGCCCATCCGCTCCTGCATCAGCGGCGCGTCGGAGGCCATGCACTATATGCTGGCGTTTCTTATCGTGGGCAGTGCTGCGGCGCTGCACCGCACCGATAAGATCGGCTGGCTCGCCGTCTGCGCAGCGGCCTGTGCGGTGGAAACGATCTTCCGCCCCTACGCGCTGCTGTTCTGGGTGTTCCCGCTGACGGCGGTGTGGCAGAACAAACGTCGCCGCAGCGCCTGCTTTGTCACGGCAGCGGCGGGGTTCGGCGTTTCGCTCTTTGCGATGACTAAGCTGGCCGCGCCCTATTTCAGTGACGGCGGCATGGATTTTGACGGCGTGCAGATGCTGCTGCAGGGCCACCCCATCGCGGCGATTCGCTATGAGTGGACCCGCGCAACGGCCCTGTTGGGCAACGCTTGGCTCTACGATATCTGGCCCACCATCAAGGGCGGCAAGACTTACATCGGCGGCGGCTGCGTCACCTTCCTGGTGGTCGTGCTGGCGGCGGTGGGCTGCCTGCTTTGGGATAAGCGCAAGGGCCGCCCGGTGGTGCTGAAAGCCTGCGCCCTGTTTTGCAGCGCCGCCATTGCGCTGGTGCTGCTGACGATGTATAACATCGACCCGCGCCACATGATGCTGCTTGCCATTCTGCTGCTGGGGGCTATTGTTGTGGAGGACGCCGCCCCTGCGGTGGTCTGGCTGCCGATTCTGGTCGTCCTGCTGCTGCCCATGAACTTTGAGCGTGGCAGCCAGCCGGAAATGAATGAGGTCATGGCCGCCCAGATGACTGTGGTCGAGGACGCCTTGGCCGCCGATGTGCAGGCCGCCGGTGCCGATCCCTGGGACAACACGCTGGCCTACACCTACGACGACGGCGTATTCCACGGCTACCTCTACGCCGTGCCGGACGGCATGGGCATTGAATTTGACAAAAACAGCTACCTGTGGGATGCCGAAAACCCGATCTATTCCCGCTATGTCATGTGCGGCCACGGCACCCGCGTGGAGGAACGCCTGCTGGCCGAAAACTGGCAGGAGCTTGTCTCCACCGAGGATCTGGTCGTTTATAAGCGCAGTTGAGAGGATGTACACAGCTATGCAGAAAATTTCTTATGTGATTCCCTGCTACCGCTCCCAGCATACGGTGGGCGGCGTGGTGGCGGAAATTACCGCCACAATGCAGACGATGCCCCAGTATGACTACGAGGTCATCCTCGTCAATGACTGCTCGCCTGATAATACCATTGGCACCATCCGCAGCCTGGTGGCGGCGGACCCCCATGTGCTGGGCGTGGATCTGGCGAAAAACTTCGGCCAGCATGCCGCGTTGATGGCGGGCTTCCACAAGTGCAGCGGTGATATCGTCGTCTGCCTGGACGACGACGGCCAGACCCCCGCCGACGAGGTGGGCAAGCTGCTGGAAAGAATTGACGCGGGCTACGACGTCGTCTACGCCAGTTATGACAGCAAACGCCAGGCGGGCTGGCGCAACTTTGGCAGCTGGGTCAACAGCAAAATGACCGAGATCATGCTGGGCAAGCCGCCGGAGCTGGTGGTCAACAGCTACTTTGCCGCCCGCCGTTTTGTGGTGGACGAGATGCTGCGCTATGAGCACTGCTACCCCTATGTCATCGGGCTGGTGCTGCGCTCCACCAAGCATATCTGCAACGTGCCGGTACACCACCGCGCCCGCGAGGAAGGCCGCAGCGGTTATACCTTAAGCAAACTGCTGAATCTCTGGATGAACGGCTTTACGTCGTTTTCCGTCAAGCCGCTGCGCATTGCCACCTACTTTGGCACACTGTTTGCGGCGGCGGGCTTTTTGTATCTGATCTATATTATCGTCAGCCACTTCACCAGCGCAGGCGCACCCATCGGCTGGGCGTCCACCACGGCGCTGCTGCTGCTGCTGGGCGGCATGATTTTGGTCGTGCTGGGCATCATGGGCGAGTATGTCGGCCGCATCTATATGTGTGCCAACGCCGCCCCCCAGTACGTCGAGCGCGAGGTCATCCGGCATGAGGGGGACAACGCATGAAGCAGGCAAAGTGGTTCTTGCTGCTGCATATTATTTTGGGTATCTATGCGGGCAGCAGCGTGTGCAGCAAGCTGGCGGCGCAGCAGCCGTTTTTGAGCGCGGCGTTCATCGTGCTGTACGGCCTGATGCTGCTGGCGCTGGTCGTCTACGCGGTGGGCTGGCAGCAGGTCATCAAGCATCTGCCGCTGACGACCGCCTACGCCAACAAGGCCGTCACCGTCGTGTGGGGTATCCTGCTGGGCCTGGCCGTCTTTGGCGAGGCCGTCACGCCGCGGCAGGTCATCGGCGCGGTCATTATTATCTGCGGCATCGTGCTGTTTGTGCGTGCCGATAACGAAGGGGAGGGCGGCCAATGAACCAGGCACAGCTGCCCTACGTGCTGCTGTATCTGTGCAGCACGTTTTTATCCTCGGTCTCACAGGTGCTTTTGAAAAAGGCCGCCCTGCGGGAGCACAAGTCCGTCCTGGCTGAGTACACCGACTGGCGCGTGATTCTGGGTTACGGCCTGTTTGTGGGCTGCACGCTGCTGACGATGCTGGCCTACAAGGGCGTGCCGCTGAACGTCGGCCCGGTGCTGGAAGCGACCGGGTATATCTACGTCACGATCTTCGGTGTGACAATCTTCCATGAGAAGATGAACCCAAAGAAAATTGCGGCGCTGGTCATGATCGTGGCGGGCATTCTGGTGTATGCGCTGTAACAGAAAAGCAAAACCCCTTACCTTACCATAAGCAATAAAGCACCCCCGGCCTGTACGGAAAATACAGGCAGGGGGTGCTTTGCTTTACAGCCGCTCGGGCAGGCGTTTGCGTCTTTCGGGCACGCTTTGCAGTGCTGTGGCAGCGTAATCCAGTGTCAGGGCCAGCAGCAGACCAAATACGACATCAATGACGCTGTGCTGTTTGAGCAGCATCGTGGAAAGCGTGATGGACATACACAGCACCATGGCAGCGGGGCGCATCCAGCGGCGGCGCGGGGCGTCAAAAACCGCACTGCGGTAGTAGGCCAGCATCAGCGTGACCGAGTTGAAGACATGGATGGACGGACAGACGTTCATCGGCGTGTCGCTGCGGTAGATCATCCGCACCAGCTGCGCGAAAATGTCGTTGCCCGGCACAAAATGCGGGCGCAGCGCCAGGCCGTTGGGTACGATGACGTAGAACAAAAGCGCCATCGTCATGCCGGTGAAGAGCGGCACGCACAGCCGCCAAAAATCCTCCCGCGGGGCCTTGTACAGCAGGTAGAACAGCGTGAACGGGATCCACGGAAACCACAAAAGATACGGTACAATGGCATATTTGCAGAAAGGAATCACATCGTCCAACCGGCAGTGGACCCACAGGTCCGGCGTCAGGACGGTGCGTTCCAGCAGCGAGAAAAACGTTAAGTAAAACAAAGCATAGAGCGCCATGAACCAGACCGGATGGCGCGAACACCAGTTACGCATAGATTTACACCCTTTCGATGATGTACCATTATACGCCGCCAGGGGCGCATAAAACAAGCGAAAATCCGCACAAGAAATACGTGGGTTTTTGACAGGATATTGGCGGTTTTTTCGTGTGAGCCTGCTCTATATAACAGTACGAATCGAAGGCAGGGGATATTGCGGGGAAAATGTGAAAGAGTTGTAAATTGATGGGCAACAAAAAGGCTTCCCCCAAGGGGGAAGCAGACTGATAAGGGGCGAATCTACCGCCAACACCCATTTATGGGTAATAGCGGCAAACTCGCCCCTCATCCGGCCTGCGGCCGCCTTCCCCCTCGGGGGAAGGCTCTATTATTACAATTTTATTCCCCCAGCGACATGGGATGGTCGGTTGGGGTGTGCTCACTCTGGTACTTCAGCGCGGCGGCGATGAAGCCCTTGAACAGCGGGTGGGCGCGGTTCGGGCGGCTCTTGAACTCGGGGTGGAACTGGGCACCCAGGTGGAAGTCACGGCCCGGAATCTCGACAGCCTCGACCAGGCGGCCATCCGGGCTGGTGCCTGCAATGACCAGGCCCTTTTCCTCAAACTCGGCGCGGAACTCGTTGTTGAACTCATAGCGGTGGCGATGGCGTTCGTCGATGTTCAGCGTGCCGTAGCACTCGGCCATCCTGGTGCCCGGGGTGATGGTGCAGGGGTACTTGCCCAGGCGCATCGTGCCGCCCTTCGTCTCGACACCCTGCTGATCCGGCATCAGGTCAATGACGTTATGATGGCCCTCAGGCGTAAACTCGCTGGAATTGGCGTCGGCGTAGCCCAGCACATTGCGGGCGTACTCCATGACCATGATCTGCATACCCAGGCAGATGCCAAAGTAGGGAACATGGTTCTCCCGCGCGTACTGCGCAGCCTGGATCATGCCCTCAATGCCGCGGTCGCCGAAGCCGCCCGGTACGATGATACCGTCGGCGTCGCCCAGTTCCTCGGCGCAGCAGTTCTGGTCCACCAGGTGCTCACTGTCCACCCACTTGATATTGACCTTGCTCTCGTTCTCAAACCCTGCATGGTACAGGCTCTCCATGACGCTCAGGTAGGCGTCGTGCAGCTTGACATACTTGCCCACCAGCGCGATGGTGCAGGTCTTGCTGCGGGTCGCAATGCGGCTGATAAGCTCTTTCCACTCGGTCAGGTCGGTGGGCGGGGTCTGCAGGTGCAGCTGGCGGGCCACTACGTTGGTCAGGCCGGCGGTTTCCAGCATCAGGGGGCACTCGTACAGGCTCGGCATCGTCAGGTTCTCAATGACGCAGTCGGGGCGCACGTTGCAGAACATACTGATCTTGCGCTTGATGTCGTTGCCCACAGGGCCGTCGGCGCGCAGGACGATGATGTTCGGTGCGATGCCCATGCCCTGCAGCTCCTTGCAGGAATGCTGGGCCGGTTTGGACTTGTATTCGTCGGAGCCGGAAATGTAGGGCACCAGCACGACATGGATGTAGCAGCAGTTCTCGGGGCCCTGCTCCAGGCCGACCTGGCGGATGGCCTCCAAGAAGGGCTGACTCTCGATATCGCCGGTGGTGCCGCCGATCTCTGTGATAACGACATCGGCCTCGGTGCTCTTGGCCAGGTTATAAATGTAGCTCTTGATCTCGTTGGTGATGTGGGGGATGATCTGCACGGTCTGGCCCAGGTAGGCACCCTGCCGCTCCTTGTTCAGGACGTTCCAGTAGACTTTGCCGGTGGTCAGGTTGGAGTATTTGTTCAGGTTTTCATCGGTAAAACGCTCATAATGGCCCAGATCCAGGTCGGTCTCGGTGCCGTCGTCCGTCACGAACACCTCGCCGTGCTGCAAGGGGCTCATCGTGCCGGGGTCCACGTTGATGTAGGGATCCAGCTTCTGGCTGGCCACCTTCAGCCCGCGGGTCTTGAGCAGACGGCCCAGGCTGGCCGCTGTGATGCCCTTGCCTAAGCCCGACACAACGCCGCCGGTCACAAAAATATACTTCGTTGCCATAATTCACCCTCCATGTTCGGGGGCGCACAAAAAGCACCCGCCATACCACAAAAACTATCCTTCCCATTATACATCCGAAAAAATAGTTTTTGCAATATGGCGGGCACATTTTCTTAATTTAATTTGAAAAAAGTGGGTTTTGCTTTAGATTTTTCAGCAAATCGAGCGGGTGCGGTTCGTGTACTTCAAAATTTCGGCCATCAGGATCTTCATGTCCAGCGGCTTACCTACGTGGCTGTTCATGCCCGCATCCAGGCAGGCCTTTACATCGTCGGCAAAGACGTTGGCCGTCATGGCAATGATAGGCGTGCCCTCGTCGGGGCCTTTGCCCTCAAACGCGCGGATGCAGCGGGTAGCTTCCAAACCGTTCATCTCAGGCATCATCACGTCCATCAGAATCGCGTCGTAGGTGCGGGGCGCGGCGTTCTGGATGGCCTCCAGCGCCTCCTTGCCGTTGGTCACAGCGTTGATCTTCGCGCCCTGTTCCTCCAACAGCGTCACAGCGATCTCAGCGTTCAGCTCATTGTCCTCGGCCAGCAGCAGGTGCAGGCCCTTCAAATCAGGCGCACGCTTTTCCTCCATCGGGTCAGGGGCGTTGGCGGGGCATTCGCCCACCGGCAGCGACAGCCGTAAAATAAAGGTCGAGCCCTTCCCGGGTTCACTCTCCACATCCAGCGAGCCATGCATCTGGTCAACGAGTTTTTTCGTGATAGCCATGCCCAGGCCGGTGCCCTTGTAGGTCGTGCGGCTCGTGCGCTGCTCCTGGGTGAACGGCTCAAAGATGTGCTGCATGAACTCCTCGCTCATGCCGATGCCGTTGTCCTTGATCTCCATGCGCAGGTGGACAAGGCCTTCCTCAAACAGCGTCTCCTTGGCGCGGAAGTTGATCTCGCCGCCGTCGGGCGTGTACTTGACGGCGTTGGACAGAATGTTGATGAGCACCTGGCGGATGTGCAGCTCACTGCCCACCAGGTAGGGATGCCAGAACGGGCCGATCTGCTTTGTGAATGTTATGTTTCGCTCGGTGATCTGCCCTTCCAAAATGCCGCAGCAGGAATCCAGCAGCACCCGCAAATCAAACGGGGTGTTGAGCATCTGCATACTGCCGGACTCGATTTTGGACATATCCAGTACGTCGTTCACTAGCGAGAGCAGGTGGGACGCCGCGCCGCGCATCTTGGCTATGCAGTCCTTGACACGTGCTTTATCGTCAAAATTTTCCTCGGCAATGTCCAGCATACCCATAATGCCGTTGATGGGTGTGCGGATATCGTGGGACATATTCGACAAAAATTCCGTCTTGGCAGCACTGGCTTCCTCGGCCTTGTGCAGGGCCTTCTCGGCCTCGGCGCGGAAACGGCGGCTGCGCAGCACCAGTCTGATGCAGACGATCGCGGCGACAACGCACAGGTAGGTCAGCACAATGACCGGCGGATACTGGTACGCCAAGCGCACCAGCGAGAATTTCTGCGTGCCCAGGTTGATATATTTGTTGGTGATGGAGACGACCTCGGCGCGGGTCAGGCTGTTTACGCTCTTGTTCAGCACACTGCGCAGCAGCACGTCGTAATCGCGGTTGACGCCGATGCAAAAACTGCGCCGCTCGTCGCTGAGCATCGACCGCAGCTCGTTCTTTTTGTCGTCAAAGACGGTCCGCTCGGCCTGGTAGGTATACGTGTAGTAGGCGTCAATTTCGCCGCTGTGCAGCGCCGCCAGGCAGTCATCGAAGGAGTCCATGTACTCGACGGTGGCGCAGTCGTCCAGGCCGGGCAGCTCCAGCACGTCGGTGTTGAAGTTGTAGGCCACGGCCACCCTGTGCAGGTCGCCGTCGTGGCTGCGCAGCAACACCCAGGAAAACTCCGCCGAGAGGTAGCTGTCCGTCAGTTTGTAGCCGCAATCCTCGGCGGTGGAAAAATCGCTGGTCAAATCAATGACAAAATCCGCCGCACGGTCATTGAGAATCTGCTTGTACTCGGTGCGGTCAGCCGGTGTCAAGAACTTGTAGTGCAGCCGGGCGCGGCCCGCCACGAGCTTAAAGAGGTCTACCATGATGCCGGTCAGCTTGCCGTCCTTGTCCAGATAGGAGTAGGGGTAGCGGTCCGGGTTGGCCAGCACGGTGAACTCCTTGCCCGCTGCATTGTGGGCCGTGATGTAGTTTTCCTCAGCAGCGGTCAGGTAGAGCTTGTTGCTGGTGTGGATGTTCTTGTTGTACTTGTCAAACAGGGTCGTGCGCCAGGTGGGGTCGTCGCGGTCCATACGGATCAGCGCGTCATTGACAAGCCGCAGGGTCGGAGCATCACCTTTGCGCACGGCAATGTAGACGTCCTCATTGTCAAAGGTGTCGATGACCCATTCGTTGGAGGTCTGGCGCAGCCGGTTGGAGACTGCCGCCGTGATGGTGCCGCTGCGCAGTGCGGCGGAAAGTTCCTCATCGGTGTCAAAATAGACCGGCGTGTAGGTAAAGCCGTTTTTCTCAGCGTAGGCCTTGAAACTCTCGTTGCGGCCGTTGCCGCTGCGGCTCATACCGACGACCATGCCGTCAAACGTATCATAGTTGCCCGCCACGATGCTGCGGTTGCCGGCCTTGACGGTCAGCATTGTGGCAACATTGGAGATCGGCTCGCTGGAAAAGTCGAAGCGCTCGGCGCGCTCGTCGGTCTTGCGCAGCGTGGGCAGCAGGTCAATCTCGCCGCGCTCCAGCATATCGGCGGCCTCGTTGGCATCACAGTCGTAAGCCAGATACTCAAACTGTACATTCTCATACTGGGCAATGCGCTGCAGTACCTCGTAGGAATAGCCGCTGCGGTGGCCATCCTCGTCCATGACGTGGTAGCCCGTGTAGGCGTAAAAGCCTACGCGCAGGGTGCGCCGGGGCGTGTCATCGCTGCCCGCCGCGCTGGTAGGCATGGCAAAGCCCAGCAGCGCGGCCAACAGCATACTGGTAAGCAGCAGGCAGCAGACCGTGCGCCGCAGAGCGGGGAGGTTCTCCTTTTTATTATACATGGCAGGGGCACTCCGGTTTCCTGTGCGGCGGCAGAGACGCCGCACATAGTATTCTGCAGGGCCGGCCTGCAAGGGGGGTTTTACAGTTCGCGGATTGCCGCCAGCACTTCCTCGTGGGCAGCAAGGACGGGCGGCCAAAGACTCTCATCTTCCAGCGGCTTGGGGCCGCGCACGGCGTCGCACAGGACCGCGGCAGCCTTGTACAGGCGGTCCATCCCTAAGTTCTGGGCCACGCCCTTCAGTGTGTGGCTGGCGCGGAAAGCCAGTTCCCAATCCTGGGCGGCCAGCGCGTCCTTCAGCTGGACAAAGCTGGGGTCGCCGGGGTATTTCAGGATAAACTTCTTCACAAGGGCCTCGCTGGGCAGACGGCTCAGGGTGGCATTGTAATCGCCGCCGACGCGGGCATAAAATTCCTGTAACGTCATATCGTTTCTGCCTTTCTCATTTTCACTTTTATTCTTCAGCGGTAGATTCCGCAGTGACACAGGCGTTGCGCTGCCCCTTGTTACACGGGGTTGGCCTGGCCCACCGCGCCGATGTAAAGGGGCGGTATCTCATCGCTCCACAGGGCGCAGAGCGACACATGATGCCAGCGCAGCTCGCCGTCAATGGGCAGCAGCATCGAAAGCTCGGCGTGGGGGCGGTTCACTGTCGTGGCCCGCAGCGCGGTACGGATACGATCAATATCCGCGATGGAAAAGCCGGATTGATCGGCTTCGTCCGGCAGATGCAGCTCTTCCGGCACCTGCATATGCTCCACAGCCCAGGGCGAGAACCGCACCAGGCCGGAGGCCTCGCTGTAATCAAACTGCACACAGCGGGCGTTTTCGGCAAAGAAATTCGCCTTGGTGCGCAGCACGGACAGCGTGCGCAGGATGTGATCCTGCCCGGGCAGCGATTTCTCGTGCAGCAGCACCTCCGAGATATGCTGTGCCTCGGCCAGGTAGTTGCGGCGGCTTCCGCCGGAGGAGGCCAGGCTCAGCTCGGCGTGCAGCCGCGCACCCGCATCCGTCAGGCATTCCAGCAGCAGCGGGTTGAACTGCCCGCACTCGCCGTTCAAAATCATCTCCATGGCCTTATCATGGCCAAAGGCGTTTTTGTAGCAGCGCTCGCTCGTCAGGGCGTCGTAGACGTCGGCCATTGCCACGACCTGCGCGGCAATGGGAATATCCTCACCCTTCAGGCCGTCAGGGTAGCCGCGGCCGTCCCAGCGCTCGTGATGCCAGCGGCAGATGGCGTAGGCTGTCTTGACCAGCGACGACTCCTGCTGGAAGGGGAGCTTGTCGAGAATTTCCGCACCGGTGGTGGTGTGGGCCTTCATCGTGTCAAACTCTTCCTTCGTCAGTTTGCCGGGCTTGTTCAGAATCGACTCCGGGATGTTGATCTTGCCGATGTCGTGCAGCGCCGACGCCGTGCTGATCAGCGAGATATCGGCGGCGTTCAGATTGTATTTGTCGGTTTTCCGGACCAGCGTGCGCAGCAGGATGCCGGTCGCCGTCTGGATGTGCAGCACGTGCAGGCCGCTCTCACCGTTGCGGAACTCGACGATATGGCTGAGAATGTTGATCATCGTCGAGCTGCTCTTTTCTTTTTCGTAGACCTGCTCGGCCACCAGCCGCACCAGGCGCTTCTGCTTGGCGTAGAGCATCAGGGTGTTGATGACGCGGCGGCGCACGATGGCCATATCAAACGGGCGGCTGATGTAGTCAGTCGCGCCCAGATCGTAGGCACGCTCCACATAGCTGGATGCGTTCTCGGCCGAGATCATAATGACCGGGATATCGTCGATCCAGTGATATTTATTCATCATGGCCAACACGTCAAAGCCGTCCATTTCGGGCATCATGATATCCAGCAGCAGCAGGTCAATGTCGACGTTGGTCTGCATGATGGACACTGCCTGGCGGCCGTTCTCGGCTTCAAGGATTTCGTAACCGTCGCCCAGCATCTCCGTCAGGATAGCGCGGTTCATTGCGGAATCGTCCGCTATCAGGATCTTTTCTTTTTCGCTCATGGTCCCTTTACCTATACATAAGACCGGAGAAAACGCCCGAAAAAAGCACATTCTCCCATACATTAACTATTATAATATAACATATACGCCAAAAGCAACAGATTTGTCCCAAATTGTAGAAAAAGACGGTGCAAAATGAAAGACTTTGCCAAAAAGATTATAGGGGCCGCATATGTGCGGCCCCTACATTCTCTACCCCACCAAAAAAGCAGATGCCCCACCCAAAGTGAAACATCTGCTCATTCCGTAATTATTTTTCTTTTTTGAGTACCGCAAAAATCATGCTCACGGCGGCGGCCGCCAAGGCCGGGTAGAGCACCAGGCAAAACGCCTGATACCACGTCGGCACAAAATACTGCCACACGGCGGGCAGCGTGTCGGCGGCGTTTAAGGTGATATCACGCACCGCCAGTGTCACGGTCTTGTTTTCCTCGGGGCTGCAGGGGTCCAGCCGCAGCGCGGCCAGGCTGGTGCGGGGCAGCGTATAGATGTATCGCCCCTCGCCTACGCTCTGGGGAAACACCCGGCGGTCGGCAGAGTAATCTTCGCCGACTTTTGTGGTGTAGTACAGGCACATTTCCCGCGCTTCGCCGTCAAATTGCGCGGTGTAGCTGATGGTGCGCACCACGCGGCCATCGACATTTTCCAAAATCATCTGCGGGTCGCCGTCCACGGTGGTCAGCGTGCCGTCCTCGTTTGGGGTCAGCCCCACCAGCTGCCAGTCGGTCACGGCCATCGTTTCCTCGGCCAGGCGGCCCTGGGCTTTCGCCAGCGCATCGCTGCCAAAGTGAGCCGCGCCCAGCACCAGCCAGGCGGCCAGCGCCAGCAGGTACGCGGTGATGGGCAGTGCCCCGCGCCGCGCAAACCAGTTTTTCATCGCTTTCACGGGGCGCTCACCTCCATCTGCATTGGGGCAAAGCCCGCATCGGTCACGCGGTAGAGCAGTGTCTCGCCGCTCTGGGCCGCCGCCAGCTTGTCGGTGAACAGGTCGGCGTAGCTTTGCACAAAAATATCATCCAGCGTCTGGATATACAGCACTGTGCAGCCGTTGCCGCGCACGATGCCGTCCAGCTCCTCTGCCGTAAAACCGTGGTAGTAGGTGTTTTTTACGCCCTCGCTGGGCTGCAATTCGGGCAGACCCAGCTCGCCGCCGCCGCCGATCATCTTGGTTTCGCCGGTGTCGGGGTCCGTGGTCACGGTGCCGGAATAGTCCACCAAAATCGGGTAGAAGTCGAACACGGCGCTGAACCAGCCCTCGCCGTTGTCGCCCTGCCCGACATAAAAGACGCGGTCATCGGGGGCCAGGTAGCTGCACACCAGCTCGGCCTCGGCGCGCTCGGCGCGGCGGTCGGTGAACTCGCTGTCCGCAAAGCCCAGCACACTCAGCTGCGGCAGAATCAGCTGGCTCTGGCGGAACAGCATCCCGCAGGCCAGCGCCAGCACAAACAGCTCAAACACAGCGTGCGGCTGGCGGCGGGTCGCAGTAAAAACTGCTGTCGGGCCGTCGGCCCCGCCCTTGACTGTGATCTGCGGCAGCAACGCTACCGACAGGCAGGCCAGCGCAAGGATGAACCAGCCGATGTAATAGCTGTAAATGTAGCGGTTGTAGTCAACCAGCTGCTCGGCCTGGAACGGCACAAAAATAAAGCCGTAGCTCAGCGCCAGCATCAGGTTGTAGCCCAAAAAGCAGACGCCGGACAGCACGCCGATGACGGCGATACGTGCCTTGAGCCGCCGCGATGCTGCCGCCAGAATCGCCACAACAAACACGATGGCAATCAGCGCGACCACATTGCGGCCCTGCCCGATCATGCTCAGCTTGCCGTCGCTGGTCCAGAACTGGTGGCCCATGTCGGCCATCGCAGTGCGGAACTGGGCCTCGCGCTCGGCGTAAAAGCCTTCGACGGACTGCCCCAGCAGGATCTTGATGCCGTTGACCACGACGGCGGACAGCGGGGCGCTCGTCTCGCCAACACCGGAATCACTGGCGCTGCGGCTGACCAGCCAGCCCACATAGCGCACATTCCACAGATAGTAAATTGCCATCGGTGCGGCAAAACAGGCCAGGCTGAACCCGGTGCGGGGGAGCAGACCGGCCTTGAAATCGCCGTCGTCGGCAAACAGCCACTCGTCCACAGCCACCAGTCCCGCTGCCACCAGCGCCAATACAAAGGTATTGGCCTTGATGTTGGCAGACAGCGCCAGAATCGGCAGCACGGCCCACTTGGGGGCGTTTTCTTGGCGCAGCGCCAGCCACGCGGCCACGGCCCCGCCGAACACAAGGCCCGCGGGTACATCGCCGTAGCTGGTCATGTAGGTGGTGGTCAGGTAGATAGTGTGGTTGTAGTTCGTGAAGAAGAACGGCACGCACCACAACGCGGCGGCCATCGGCACGGCCACACGCCATTTGCTGCGCGGGATAGCCCCGACAACGGCGGCAAATACAGAAAAATACAAAATGTCATAACCGACGTAAATTTTCCAATCTGCATAATCGCCCAAAAACTGGAAGAAATACGAGAGCAAGGGCAGGCCGGGGTTCTGGGTCGCGGCCCAGGGGGTGCCCAATTCTGCCGTGGCGTACAGGTCGTTGTTGACCTTCGTGATTTTGACCGCGGTGGCCCAAAGGCTCAGCTCGTCAAAATCGGTGGCCATCGGCTGGCGCACAAAAAAGTAGACGGTGAACGCCAGCGCCATGCCCCAGAACAGCACACTGCCCGGGGTAAACAGCTTTTGCGCCGCTCCAGTGTGGTTTTTGCGGGTGGCCAGCACCCACACGCCGCCCGCCAGGCAGAGCGCATACACCGCCCAGGTGATGGGGTAGAGCACCCCCGCCATGGCGGCCAGCGTCAGCACCGCTACGATGAGGGACAGTGCCGTCAGCGGTGCCACCGACGCCGGGACGCGGCATTTCAGCGTAAGTACCGTGCAGCCGCAAAACAGCGCCGCCACGGCAGCCAGTACGCAGAGCAGTTCCATAGGACAGACTCCTTCATATGGGATGATGGTAGGGGCGTCGAGGACACCGCCCCCTACAAGTGTGCAGGGATGTAGGGGCCGCACATGTGCGGCCCGCAGCTTTCCCGCAAAAGCGATTTTTCCTTTTGGCTGAGGGCCGGGCATACCCGGCCCTACGATGTGCTTTATTTTTTCCTTATAAAAAGGGAAACGAAAGCGGCGGCGATACATGGCCCAAACGTCAGCACCAGCCACCAGCCGGCAGTGGGGATAAACCGGGTGTACCACGCCCGGGCAGGGTTCAGTTCAATGCCGGTAAACAGCGTCGGCACGCCGCCCACACTGTCCGGGTCGATGCGCAGCCCCGTTACCCACCTGCCGCCCAGATCAAACGTATACACGCCGGGGGCGGTCGCGGTGGCGTAGACTTTCTGCGCCTCGGTGTAGTCGGTCTGGCCGGGTTTCAGGTAATACAGCGCCACGCCGCCCGGGGGCAGCCGGTGCGCTGCGTCCAGCACCACTGTCTCGATGTATCCCTGCCCCTGCCAGTAAATGTGCGGGTCACTGTCGGTGGAAAGATACCACGCCGGGTCATCATCCGGCGGCGTCCACCACTCGTTGGAGGAGTAGGGCGCGAAGCTCTCGGTCACAAGGTCAGCGGCGTCCACATGGGTCTGGGGCATTTTGCCCTGCATTTTGTAGTTCAGCATCACGCCGCAGCCGACGAGACACCGCACCACCCAGAACACCGCCGCCAGCAGATAAGCCAGCACCAGCAGCTGCCGTGCCTTAAAAAGCGGTTTTTTCATTTACGCCACCCCGCTTTCTGCCACAGCCGCCAGCGTGAACGGCACGTCGGCGTCCGCGCCCTCAAAATGGTAGAGCGTCGCGGGCATATCGTTGGTCAGGCCGCCCTCAAACAGGGGGCTGAACTCCCGCTGCAAATAGTCGTCGGCGCGGTCGATTAAGATATAATCGCAGTCCTTCTCGGCCATGTAGGCCACCAGCGTGTCCGGCACGCAGACGGCCTTGTAGTCGTACAGCGTCCAGTTTTCGCTCTCCACCAGATTCATAAAATCGCTGTCCCAGCGGTCCTGCGTCTCGCCCAGGCGGCCGTAGAAGCCGCCAAAGCCGTTCACGACCTGGGCGGTCAGCTCATAGCGGTAGTAGTACCACCGCGTGGCGTCGTCGCCCTGGCTGATGACCAGCACGCGGTCGGGCCAGTTGAGCACAGTATTCATCGTGTCAGCGCGGTTTTGCACGTCGGCGCGCAGGGTATACAGGCTGTTGGCCCCGGTCCAGAACCCGGCCGCAGGGATGCCGCGCCAGCAGAACACGGCCATGATGACCGCCGCCGCACCGCCCAGCGCCAGCTGGCCCAGCCGCTCCTTTGCGCTGCGGGCCAACAGGCAGAGCATCGCCAGCATCCACGCCTGGTAGTAGGGGGCCAGGTAGCGGTCGTAGTCCTTCAGCGCCAGGCCCTCAATATCGGAAAAGTTGTAGTTGTAGAGAATCAAGTGGAACAGATACAGCGCCGCAAAGCAGAACGCAAACCCCAGGTGCGCCGCAAGCACGCGGCGGCGGGCGGGGCCCTTCTCGGCGGCCAGCCAGGCGGCTGCGGCCACCATCGTGATAGCCGCCACGGCAATGACGCCGCCGCCCAAAAGGCAGATGCGCCGGGTGAAGAACGCGCTGCCCATGGCGGCCATGATCTGGGAAAACTTTTCGGTGCGGCCGATGCCCAGCAGCTGCTTGACGCCGCCCACGAGGACCGCGCCGTAGCTCAGCCCCTCGCTGCCGACGCTGGCGGCGGTGTCCGCCGTCGGGGTGACAGCCGCTGTGTAGCGCCCCCAGCTGAGGAACGCCGCCAGCACGGCGACGGCCAGCCCGCCCGCTTTGAGCAGGGCTTTCGGGAAGGCTTTTTTAACAGGCCCGTCCGCTGCAAACAGCAGGTCAAGGCCAATCAAAAACGCCGCGATCAGGCCGTAGGCAAAGCAGATATCTTTCGTCAGCGTCAGCACGGCCAGCGGCAGCGCCGTGAGCCAGAAGGTGCGCTTTTCGCGCCCCACCGCGTAATACAGGCAGAACACGCCGCCAAACAGCATTGCCAGCGGCAGGTCGGCCATGGCGTTGACATACTGCGCGGCGTAGCTGCCGGTGGGCGTGGCCGAGAAGAAGAGCGGCAGCAGGAACCCGGCAGCAAACACCAGCACGCCGCTGGCCCAGTGCTCCCGCGGCAGGGCGGCAGCGGCGGCCAGGCAGGTCAGCGCCAGCGTGTCAATGGCGGCCAGGCAGGCCCACTCGGCCCAGTGGCCGAAAGGCTGGAACAAGAACGTAATCAGGCTCGTGGCCGGGTAGGTGAAACTGGCTTTCAGGTTGACCGGGTCAGCCACGTAGAACGCGCCGCGCTCCACGACCATTTTGGGGGCCAGGCCCCAGGCTGTGAACTCGTCCCACTGGGTAAACATGGGCTTCTGTACGCAGAACAGCACCCAGATAAACGCAGCACCGCTTAAAAAAAGCGCAAAGCCCGGTGCGCACAGGGCGCTCTGCCACGCTTTGAACACCCCGGCGGGGCGCAGCTGCACAAGGCCCAGCACCCACACGGCGGCCAGTGCTAACAATACCAGCACCGCCCCGGCCCGCAGGACGCCCGCGATACCGCAGAGGTACAGCACGACCACCGCGCCGCTCAACACCGGCAGCGGCAGCAGGGCGGGGGAGAGATTGGATTTTTCGCCCAGTATCGCACAAGCGCCGGACAGTAAAAGCAAAAGCGCAAGGGCGTAGAGAAGATGCAGCATGGGAGCCTCCTTTCGTGGAATGCCTTCCCCCTTGGGGGAAGGTGGCCGAAGGCCGGATGAGGGGCGAAGTCCCCGTGATAACCCTTACATGGGCTATAGAGGCACCGCCGCCCCTCATCAGTCACCTTCGGTGACAGCTTCTCCCCCGAGGGGAGAAGCCTTTTCTTTACTTATAAATCGTATACACCGGCCCCACAAAGTAGTGCTGGAACAAGAGCACTGCCCCTGCAAACGCATACCACCCGCACAGGCGGACGCTGATGGCGGCGGCCTTTTCTGCGGTCAAGCGCGGGGCAAGCGCACGGCGGGCCAGCGCGGCAGCAGCCAGCACCGCCAGCAGCCACACCGGCAGGAAATACCGCGTCTGCAGGCCGACGATGCGCACCATGCCCACGGGGGTGTAGGTAATATACATCGCCGTCATCGCGCCCACGGCGTAGACGAAACCGAACACCGACAGCCAGCCGGTGCGGCGGCGGCCCAGGGCATCGGCAGACGGTGTGCAGAGCAGCGCCGCCGCCAGCAGCACCAGCGGCGCGGTCAGGCTGATAAATGCCACCGGCATATCCTTCCAGCCGAACAAGCCCAACTGCCCGATAAAACCGTCGTTCTCATACAGTGTACCCAGCAAAACCGCGATATAACGCAAGGGATTCTTCAGCACAAACAAAAGCTGCGCACCGCCGTTCACGGTGGTGCCGCCCTGCCGGGCAATCGCGCCGTAATTGTGGCGCAAAAGTGTGCCGTACTGCTCAACGCCAAAGGTCAGTGCCAGCGCACCCGCCGCTGTCAGCACGGCGTACACGGCGCGGCTGAACCGCACCTTCCACTCGGATCTGCGCACCACAAAGGGCAGCACGACCCACAGCAGGTTGATGTAGGGCTTGGTGCCGTTGGCAAACACACAAGCCAGCGCATACCACAGCGCCGTGCGGTCGTCCCACTCGGCGCGGGTCAGCAGCGCCAGCATGACGTAGTAGCAGCCCAGCAGCGTGGCGTCATAGCTTAACGATGCGCCCATGTAAAGCGACATCGGCAGCAGCATTATACACAAAAGAGCGGGCTTACACTTGTGCGCAGTGCGCAGTGCCACATAGCACAGCGCCGCGTAGGCCAGCAGGTTGACCAGCCGCCCGCCGTACAGGCAGCCCAGCGCACCAAACCCCAGCAGCCGCGCCAGCGCCATGCCCAGTGCCCCGGGCAAAAACGGCAAAATCAAAAAGCTGATGGGCTCAGTTACGGAATCTGCCGCAGAATCGCGGCTTTCCCAGTTGAGATACTGCGTAAAGCTGTCCCAGATGCTCTCGACCCGGCCGTCCTTGCCGTATTGCTTCAGCGCATAGCCCGCCGTGTTGTAGGCCTGCTCGGCGTGGGTATCGGGGTCCGTGCCGACACCGGCCGAGGTATGGGCGTTGACCCATGCGCCGGGAAATGCCGCGACCAGCTCGTTCACGTCCTCGGGGTAGCCGCGCTCGGCGTCAAAGTCAAAGTGCCCCATGGAAATCGCATAGGTGCGCAGATAATGGTCTGTCTCATCGGGGGTCTGCATCGGCGGATTTGCAAAAACGAATAACACACCGCACAAAAGGATGCACGCCGTGCCCCGTTTGGCAAAGTCCTTGACCCGGCGCAGAAGCAGCGCCGCTGTGCCCGCCAGGATGCTGAGCCCCACACAAAAGCCGGTGACGGCCAGCGGCGCAAGGCCCCGGGCGTCCAGCCCGTAGAATACGCGCCAGTAGTAGCTGGCCACGATGCCCAGCGCGGCGCACAGCACCAACACGAAAGCCCACCGGGCGGCGGGGTGCTGCACGGTGGGTGAAAGTAACTTTTTCTTGGAAACTTTTGACATAAACTTAGATTCTGGTAGGGGCGAGGCATACCTCGCCCGGCTGTTTGCCGCGCCGCAAAGTGCCCGGTGCGGCAAGGTCGAAGGCCGGGTATACCCGGCCCCTGCATTACAGGATGTACTGGCCGACCTTGTACTGATCCAGGTTGCCGCGCAGGAACTCGATGGTGGCGGCCAGGCCCTGCTCAAAGGTGTACTGCGGTGCCCAGCCGGTCAGCTCGCGCAGCTTGGTGGAATCGCCCAGCAGGCGGTTGACTTCGCTCTTTTCGGGGCGCAGGCGCTCAGCCTCGCAGACGATCTTTGCATTCGGGTTGATCTGGGCAATCAGCTCGTTGGCCAGATCGCCGATGGAATGCTCAATGCCGGTGGCAATGTTCAGCTCCTGGCCGATGGCGGCGTCGCAGTCGGCAATCGTCATAAAGCCGTTGGCCGTGTCCTTGACATAGTTGAAGTCGCGGGTGGGGGTCAGGCTGCCGAGTTTGATTTCAGTCTGGCCTGCCAGCAGCTGCGTAATAATCGTCGGGATGATGGCGCGGCCGCTCTGGCGCGGGCCATAGGTGTTGAAGGGGCGCACGATGGTGACAGGCAGGTCAAAGCTGCGGTAGAAGCTCTCAGCCAGGCGGTCCGCACCAATTTTGGTGGCGGAGTAGGGACTTTGGCCCTGGAAGGGGTGCTTCTCGTCGATGGGCACATACTGCGCCGTGCCGTAGACCTCGCTGGTGGAGGTGACAAGCACGCGCTGGGTGCCCAGCTCACGGGCGGCGTTCAGCACGTTCAGCGTGCCCTTGATGTTGGTGTCCACATAGCTGTCCGGGCTGTGGTAGGAGAAGGGAATAGCGATAAGCGCTGCCAGGTGGAACACCCGCTCCTGCCCGCGCATGGCGGTACGCACGCCGTTGGGGTCGCGCACGTCGCCCATAAAGACATCAATTTCATTGCGGATCTCCGGCGGCAGCGTGTCGATCCAGCCCAGCGAGCCGAAGGAATTGTACAGGCAGAATGCGCGGACCTTTTCGCCGCGCTTGACGAGTTCTTCAGTCAGATGGCTGCCAATAAAGCCGTCTGCACCGGTGACCATAACGGTATGTGCCATTTTGTGCTCCTTTATCAAAGGGGACAATGCCCCATATTTCAACTTTATTACAAAATAGTATAACCGATTTTAGGGAAGATTTCAACTATTATTCTAAAGGCGCGCGATTAGGCGCGCGATTGCCCAAACAAAACACCCGGATGCGCGAACATCCGGGTGCTACCGCGTGGCAAATTAGACGATCTCGACCTTTTCCATCACGACCGGGGTGCGGGGCTTGTCGTTCCAGTCGGTGGCGACGGCGGCAATCTCATCGACGACCTCAATGCCCTTCACCACATGGCCGAAAGCGGCGTAGCTGCCGTCCAGGTGCGGGGCGTCCTGGTGCATGATGAAGAACTGGCTGCCGGCAGAGTTCGGATCCATGGAGCGGGCCATGCTGATGACGCCGCGGGTGTGCTTGAGGGGGTTGGCAACGCCGTTCTGCAAAAACTCACCCTTGATGTGCCAGCCCGGGCCGCCCATGCCGGTGCCCTGGGGGTCGCCGCCCTGGATCATAAAGCCGGAAATAACGCGGTGGAACGTCAGGCCGTTGTAAAAACCGTTCTTGACGAGCTTTTCAAAGTTCTCGCAGGTGATGGGGGCGGCGCTGTGGTCCAGCTCAATGTCAATGGTCTTGCCGTTCTGCATGGTAATACGGATCATACGGAAATCTCCTTTTCAGTCGTGGTATTTTGTGCGTCAGGGTCGCTCTCCGGGGTGGGGATGCCCTGCAAATAGCTCATGCTGCCGATCTTTTCGGCAAATTCGGCGGGGGTCAGCTTCTTCATCCAGTAGAGCAAAGCCGCGCCCATAAACTGTTCGCTGCGCAAAACCGCGCGGGGCAGCAGCGCAAACAGCCCGTCGTCGTGGTGCTCGCCGGTGAAGGGGTCAGTCCACTCGTCGGGCAGGTGTTTGTCCAGCTGCCGGGGCGATACATGGCCGGTGATGAATCCACGCCCGCCGAACAGCGGCTCCACGAGCCAAAAGAACGCCCGGCGCACGCCGTGCTTGCTGGGAAAGATGCCTCGCAGCTTGTAGGTGTGCCAGAACGCATCGGCCAGGTACTCCACCGGGATATCTTCACCGTAGGTTTCCAGCAGGCAGGTGTGCAGCAGCGCCGTGATGTCGGCCAGCTCCTCGCCGGTGGGCAGGGGACTGACGTCCTCGACGGGCACAAGGCTCGAGCCGGTATCCTCAGCGTGCAGGGTGGAGTCCAGTGCAATCTCCAGGTAGCCGTGGCCGCCCTTTTTGCCGTATGGCTGTCCTTTTTCGCACATGGCGCAGACGAAGGGATGCACGACGGTGTCGGTGGCGTAGTGGCTCAAAAAGCCCAGCGCATACTCCACCTGGGGGCGGGTCTTGACGTTGGCGCACAGGCTGCGCAGGAACGCGCCGGTCTTTTCCTCGTGCATACGGTTGCCGAGGCCCGGCAGGTCGTAGTGGCGTTTTGTGCGTTTTTTCCAGACCTCATAGCAAAAAAAGCTGTCCGGGCCGTTGGCACCGGCCGCGAACGCCGCCGGGCACTGGATTTTGTAATGGATTGCCACCGCCGCTTTTGCGGCGGTGCGCACATGGGTATAGCCTTCCGGCATCGGGATTCCCCTTTCGTTGGTGAGCGTAGAAAATATTGTAACGCGGGGCGGGGAAAATGTCAAATTTTTGCGGAGCATCAGCGACGCATTCCACCAATTTTATTATCTTTTATCTCTTATTTTTTATCTTTTTTAGATTTTCCTCTCATCATTCGTCATCGTCTTGGGCAGCACGCCGAAATACAGCACAGCACCGACAATAATAATCAGGATGATGGACAAAATACCATACGGGCCGGCAGCCTTGTTGATGGCGTCGATCTGCTCGGCGGTGGCTGTGGCGGCGGTCAGGCCCTGGTCAGCCAGCATTTTGTTGGCGGCAAAGGCGCTGACAAACCCCACCAGCGCAGGCCCCATGATGGACGAGAACTTACCGAAAATATCAAAGAAGCCGAAAAACTCACCGCTGCGGTCCTTGTCGGGGATCAGCTTGCCAAACATCGAGCGGGACAGCGCCTGGATGCCGCCCTGGCTGGTGGCGCACAGCACGGCCAGCATCCAGAACTGCCACAGGCTGTTCATAAAGAACGCAAACACGCAGATAAACATATACACGCAGATGCCCACGCCCACCATCGTGCGCGCGCCGAATTTCTCCGCCAGCTTCATGTACAAAAGGCAGAACGGCAGGCCCAGCACCTGCACCAGCAGCAGCGCCAGCAGCATACCGGCGGAATCCAGCCCCAGGTTGGTGCCGTAGCTTGTGGACATACTGATGATGGTGTGAACGCCGTCGATGTAGAAAAAGTACGCTACAATGTAGACAAGCATCGGCTTATCCGCGCCGATCTCCTTCAGGGTCGTAAACACGCTCTTGATGCCTGCGCCGACCGCGCCCTTCTCGTAGGGCTTGCCGGTGGTCTGCTCACAGTTTTTCAAAAGCGGGAGGCTGAACACGAGCCACCACACGGCGGTCAGGCCGAAGATGAAGCCAAGGCAGGTCAGCATCGGCACGCCGACGGCGTTCATGATGAGGAAAATCAGCAGCGGAATCGTCGAGCCGCCGATGTAGCCGAGGCCGTAACCCAGGGTGGAAACGGAGTCCATACGTTCCTCGGTCGTGACGTCGGTCAAAAACGCATCGTAGTAGATGCAGGACGCATCAAAGCCGATGGTACTTGTGATGTAGAGCACCAGGACCATCGCCGCGACCCGGCCCGCAGCTTCGGGCGAGGCGGTGAAGTCCATAAACGGGGTGAAGGCCAATCCCCCCACCGAAGCGATGCCAAGCAGCAGGAACACAAGGAACAGCTTTTTGCGCATTCCGCGGATATCGCCGAACACGCCCAAAAACGGTGCGCTGAGGGCGACGATGGCCATGGCAAGGCTCGTGGCAAAGCCCCAGGTGGACATACTGGAAACACTGTCCGCCGTGTAGCCCGCGACTGTGTCAAAGAAGATGGGCAGGATGGTCACGACGATGACCGAGTGGGCGCTGTTGGCCCAGTCGTACATCATCCAGCTGATCTCCTGCTTGGTAAATTTTTTCAGGAAGCCCATGGGAGAAACCCCTCCGTTTCGTTATTGCACGCATTGCGCACGCGTGTATAAATATTGTAACATTTTGGAAACATAAAAACAACACGCCCCATTGACGTTTCGGTCAACAGGGCGTAAAACTTTCGTCATATTTTTGTGGCAGTTTGACGATGAGAAGGCCCCACCCTTGGGGGAAGCCTTAGGGAATTATCTTTTCCTAAGCTCCCAAAACGCCACGGCTCCGGCGGCCGCCACATTCAGCGAGTCTACTCCGTGCTGCATCGGGATCATGACGGTGTAGTCGCAGTGGGCAATCGTGTTGTGGGCCAGGCCGTCGCCCTCGGTGCCCAATACAATGGCGAGCTTGTCCTCGGCATGCAGCGCCGGGTCGTCGATGCCGACAGCGCGGTTGTCCAGCGCCATAGCGGCGGTCTTAAAGCCCATGGCGTGCAGCCGGGCCATGCCGCCCTCGGGCCAGTCCGCAGGGCTGTCGCCTAAAACGGCCCACGGCACCTGGAACACCGTGCCCATGCTCACACGCACGGCGCGGCGGCACAGCGGGTCGCAGCAGGACGGCGACAACAGCACAGCGTCCATGCCCAGAGCCGCCGCGCCCCGGAAAATCGCGCCGATGTTGGTAGAGTCCACAATACCTTCCAAAACGGCGACGCGGTGGGCGTTCCCGCACAGCTCCTCGGCCGTGTGGGGCGCAGGGCGGCGCATGGCGCACAGCACGCCCCGGGTCAGCACATAGCCGGTCAGCACCTGTAACACGCTGCGGTCGGCGGTGTAGACGGTCGCATCCGGGCAGCGGGCCAGCACCCCGGCAGCCGGGCCGTCAATCTGGCGGCGCTCCATCAAAAACGAGAGCGGCTCGCACCCGGCATCCAACGCCGTACCGATGACCTTGGGGCTTTCGGCGATGAAAATACCCTTTTCGGGTTCCAGCCTGTTGCGCAGCTGGGATTCGGTCAGCTTGGTGTAAGGGGCAAGCTCGGGAATGGACAAATCTGTAATTTCAATAATCTGCATGATGACTTTTTCCTTCGTTGAGGTGTAGGGACCGAGTATACCCGGCCCTGCCGTGTAAGGCAGGTGCGCAGTAAAGGCAAGGTCACGGGCCGCACATGTGCGGCCCTTACAACTCTGCCTCGCGGTTTTTATAACAAGCATACAATATTTCAAGGCAAATTGCAAACAAAACCGCCGCCCGCAGGGCTTGCATCCCATGGGCGGCGGTCGTATTCAAATCCCTATATATCCTCTAAAAATGCTTTGCCGGATTACTCCACGGCGGCAAAGGCCTGATCAAGATCAGCGATGATATCGTCGACGTGCTCGGTGCCGATGGACAGACGGATCGTGTTTTCCTGGATGCCGACGTCAGCCAGCTCCTCGGGGGAAAGCTGGGCGTGGGTGGTGGTGGCCGGGTGGATGACCAGGCTCTTCACGTCGGCAACGTTGGCCAGCAGAGAGAAGATCTGCAGATGGTCGATGAATTCAAAGGCTTCCTTCTGGCCGCCCTTGATGTTGAAGGTGAAGATGGACGCACCGCCGTTGGGGAAGTACTTCTCATACAGGGCGTGGTCGGGGTGGTCAGGCAGGCTGGGGTGGTTGACCTTCTCCACCTTGGGGTGATGGGTCAGGTACTCCACGACCTTCTTGGTGTTCTCGACGTGGCGGTCCAGGCGCAGGGAGAGCGTCTCGGTGCCCTGCAGCAGCAGGAACGCGTTGAACGGGCTGATGCAGGCGCCGGTGTCACGCAGGATGATAGCGCGGATATAGGTCACGAACGCGGCGGGACCGGCAGCATCCACGAAGCTGACGCCGTGGTAGCTGGGGTTGGGGTCAGCAAACGCGGGGAACTTGCCGCTGGCCTTCCAGTCGAACTTGCCGGAATCGACGATGACACCGCCCAGCGTGGTGCCGTGGCCGCCGATGAATTTGGTGGCAGAGTGGACAACGATGTCCGCGCCGTGCTCAATCGGACGGATCAGGTACGGAGTGCCGAAGGTGTTGTCGATGACCAGCGGAATGCTGTGCTTGTGGGCGATAGCGGCAATGGCGTCAATGTCGGGGATGTCGGCGTTGGGGTTGCCAAGCGTTTCAATATAGACAGCGCGGGTGTTGTCCTGAATGGCAGCCTCGACCTCGGCCAGGTCATGGGCGTTGACGAAGGTCGTCTCAACGCCGAAGGCAGGCAGAGTGTGCTCCAACAGATTGGAGGTGCCGCCGTAGATGGTCTTTTGGGCGACGATATGGCCGCCGTTCTGGGCCAGCGCCTGGATGGTGTAGTTGATGGCAGCTGCACCGGAGGCAACGGCCAGGGCAGCAACGCCGCCCTCGAGAGCGGCAATGCGTTTCTCAAAGACATCCTCGGTGGTGTTGGTCAGGCGGCCGTAGATGTTGCCGGCATCGCGCAGGCCGAAACGGTCAGCGGCGTGCTGGGCATTGTGGAAAACGTAGGAAGTGGTCTGGTAGATAGGCACGGCGCGGGAATCGGTGACAGGGTCAGCCTGCTCCTGGCCGACGTGCAGCTGAAGGGTCTCAAAATGCAGTTTACGCTCGCTCATGATAAAATCCTCATTTCTGTTTTTATTCTTTAAGTTGTTGACGCAAAAGAAAAGCCGGGGGTCGTACAGTTACAACTCCCGGGCAGAAAATACAGTGCGGCGCGAAATTTTACAGGCAATGCAAAGCAAGCCCACGCGCCCGGACGTTTTCCACCCGGGAGTTAGGCATTCGGCCACAGCGGAAATTCTGACGCAGCAGACTGCCGAATACATGGGCCATATGCTTTGCACCTCCTTTGAATTTACCAAATAACCTATAATTTCCGTAGGTTTGTCTGTATTATAATACGGATAAACCGATATGTCAATAGGGAAAAGGGAAATTTATAAATTCCTAAGCCTTCCCCCTTTGGGGGAAGGTGGCCCCGCAGGGCCGGATGAGGGGCGCGTGTGCGGCGTCAACCCATAAACGGGTCATGGCGGCGAGGAGGCCCCTCATCAGTCAGCGGTCGGGGCCGCTGACAGCTTCCCCCTTGGGGGAAGCCTCGCTCTTTACAAAATCGTCCCCCCGCCGACGACCACATCCCCATCATACAGTACCACTGACTGGCCGCGGGTGATGGCGCGCTGGGGTTCGTCAAAGACGACCTTGACTAGGCCGTTGTCCAGCGGGTAGACCGTGGCGGGCTGCTCCACCTGGCGGTAGCGGGCCTTGGCCTTTACCCGCATCGGCGCGGTCAGCTCGGGAATCGAGATCCAGTTGAAATCGTCGGCGATCAGCGTTGTGGTGAACAGTGCGCTCTCGGGGCCGACGGTGACAGTGTTCTTCTCCATGTCCTTGCCGCAGACGTAGACCGGTGCACCCAGCGCCAGCCCCAGACCCTTGCGCTGGCCGTTGGTGTAGCGCACCGCGCCGTGGTGGCGGCCCACGACCTTGCCGTTCATGTCAATAAAATCGCCGTCCGGGTAATATTTGCCGGTGTAGCGCTCCATAAAGCCGACGTAATCGCCATCGGGTACAAAGCAGATATCCTGGCTGTCATGCTTGCGGGCGTTGCAAAAGCCCTGCTCCTCGGCAATTTTGCGGATGGAGGGCTTGTCCATGCCGCCCAGCGGGAACTTGGTGTGGGCCAGCTGATCCTGCGTCAGCACGTACAGAACGTAGCTCTGGTCCTTGTCGGCGTACAGGGCCTTTTTCAGCAGCCAGCGGCCGGTGTCGGGGTCTTGCTCTATGCGGGCATAGTGGCCGGTCACGACGTAATCCAGGCTGTTCTCCCGCGCAAAGTCCAGCATCTTGTCAAACTTCATCGTGCGGTTGCAGTCGATGCAGGGGTTCGGCGTGCCGCCCGCCTCGTAGGTGGCAATGAACTTGCCGATGACCTTCTCGCGAAATTCCTCAGTATAGTTCACGACCTGGAAGGGAATGTCCAGCTGGAATGCCACATCGGCGGCATCCTCCACATCCTGGGCTGAGCAGCAGGTGTGGAAGCCGCTCTGGCCCAAATCTTCATTCTGGTACAGCCGCATGGTCGCGCCCATGCAGCGGTAACCCGCCTTTTTCATCAGGTAAGCGGCAACCGTGCTGTCCACGCCGCCGCTCATCGCAATCAGCGCACCGGGGGTAGTAGTCATGGAAAACCTCCTTGTATAAAAAATGTGCAGCACAAAACCGTGCTGCACATTGAAAATTGTTGAGTTGTAGGGGCGGGGCATACTCCGCCCGCGGCCTTGCCCTGACAGAGCATTGCCGGGAAAGCTGAGGGCCGAACCTGTCCGGCCCCTACGGCCTCCACTTTGTATGCAACAGTACCCTTATTATAGCAAAGGTTTCCTGTTATTGCAATCAGTCCGCGAACAGCGGGGTGGACAGATAGCGGTCGCCGGTGTCGGGCAGCAGGGCCACAATGGTCTTGCCCTTGTTCTCGGGGCGCTTGGCCAGCTGGATGGCAGCCCACAGCGCAGCGCCGGAGGAAATACCTACCAGCACGCCCTCCTTGTGGCCGACCAGCTTGCCGGCGGCAAAGGCGTCCTCGTTGGCAACGGGGATGACCTCGTCATAGACCTTGGTGTTCAGTACATCGGGTACAAAGCCTGCGCCGATGCCCTGAATCTTGTGCGCACCGGCGGTGCCCTTGCTCAGCACAGGGGAGGTGGCAGGCTCGACGGCAACGACCTTGACGGCGGGGTTCTGGCTCTTCAGGTACTCGCCAACGCCGGTCACGGTGCCGCCGGTGCCGACACCTGCAACAAAGATATCGACCTTGCCGTCGGTGTCCTCCCAAATCTCGGGGCCGGTGGTGCGCTTGTGGGCGTCGGGGTTGGCCGGGTTCACAAACTGGCCGGGCACAAAGCTGTTGGGAATCTCCTTCGCCAGCTCGTCAGCCTTGGCGATAGCGCCCTTCATGCCCTTGGAGCCGTCTGTCAGCACCAGCTCGGCACCGTAGGCCTTCATCAGCTGGCGGCGCTCTACGCTCATCGTTTCAGGCATGACGATGATGATGCGGTAGCCGCGGGCAGCGGCGACGGATGCCAGGCCGATGCCGGTGTTGCCGGAGGTCGGCTCAATGATGACGGAACCGGGCTTCAGTTTGCCGGTGGCCTCGGCGTCATCGATCATCGCCTTGGCAATGCGGTCCTTGACGGAACCGGCGGGGTTGAAATATTCCAGCTTGGCCAGGATCTTGGCGTCCAGTCCTTCGGCGGCTTCAATGTGGGTGAGTTCCAGCAGGGGGGTGCGGCCGATCAGCTGGTCAGCGGAAGTATAAATCTTGCTCATGGTAGTTTCCTCCATCGTCATTTCTGTTTATTTACAATGTTACGGTTTTTACAGCGTGTGACGGCGACATCGCGCGTATGGTGCAAATCCCTTTCGCACATCAATTCATACCTTTCTTGTAGGTTGATAGGATTGTACAACATATTTTCCCATTTGTCAATAGGGAAATAGGGAATTTTGGCAACTTTTTTGCGGCAAAGGGGTTGCTATCCTATTTACCAACTTGTATAATAGGAAATAAGAAAACGAAGGAGCAAAAACCAAATGATGATTTCAACGAAAGGCCGTTATGCGCTGCGGGTCATGATCGACATTGCCGAGAACCAGCACGACGGCTACATCCCCCTAAAAGAAATTGCCGCCCGGCAGGAAATTTCGGAAAAATATCTGGAGGCCATCGTCAAAAGTCTGGTCAAAGCGCGTTATCTGACCGGCCTGCGGGGCAAGTCCGGCGGCTACCGCCTGACCAAAGCGCCCGGTGAATACACGGTGGGGAATATTTTACGCCTGACCGAAGGGAGCCTGGCCCCGGTGGCATGTTTAGGGCAGGACCCGGTGGAGTGCCCCCGCATGGTGGAATGCCGCACCCTACCCATGTGGCGCAAGCTGAACACGATGATCAACGACTACTTCGACGGCATCACCTTAGCCGACCTGGTCAGCACCGCCCAGCCGGGGAATGATTATGTGATTTAAAAAGAGGAGTTATACCCGGCGCATGGGTATAACTCCTCTTTTCTTTATTATTGCATCGTGGGGGCAAGGGGGAACTACTGTCCATTTACAGCTTCCCCAGCGCGTCCTTCACGCGCTTGAGGGTCTCCTCGCGGCCCATCATGGCGGCAAGGTCGGTGCCGCCGCCGGGGGTGCGGGCCTTGCCGGACAGCGCGATGCCCAGCGGGAACAGCAGCCAGCCGTTCTTCTTCTCCAGCTGCTCGGCCAGCGTCTTGCAGGCCTCAAAGATCGCATCGCGGGTCCAGTCAGTCTGGGCCTCCAGCACCGGCAGCAGCGCGGTCAGGGCCTCCTTTGCGGATTCCGGTGTGGTCTTTTGCTTCTTGTTGCGGTACATTTCCGCATCAATGGGCAGCACGGCATCAAAGAAATCGAGCTGCGGGGGAATATCCTCCAGCACCTCGCAGCGGGGCTGCAAATTGGCGCAAAGCAGGTCGCGGTCGATGTCGCAATGTACGGCACTGTCGATGAACGGGTCGGCCAGTCGGCGGAACTCCTCAGCAGGCAGGGCGCGGATGTAGGCGGCGTTGATAGCGCGCAGCTTGAGCGGGTCAAAAATCGCAGGGGACTTGGAAATACGCGCGGGATCCCAGATTTGAATCATCTCATCCAGCGAGAAAATCTCCTGCTCGCCCTCGGGGGCCCAGCCCAGCAGCAGCAGATAGTTCAGCACAGCGGCGGGCAGGTAGCCCTTGGCAACCAGATCCTGATAGCTGGCATCGCCGTTGCGCTTGCTCAGCTTGTTCTGCGCGTCCTTCATAACGGGCGGGCAGTGGACGTAGATGGGCTTTTCCCAGCCGAACGCCTCGTACAGCAGGTTGTACTTGGGCGTGCTGGAAAGATACTCGCTGCCGCGAATGACGTGGGTGATGCCCATCAGGTGGTCGTCCACAACGTTGGCAAAGTTGTAGGTGGGCATACCGTCGGTCTTGATCAGAATCTGGTCGTCCAGCTCCTTGACATCGACCTCGATGTGGCCGTAGACAACATCGTCAAAGCCGGCCACGCCGCTCTCGGGGATCTTCTGGCGGATAACATACGGCTCCCCGGCGGCCAGCTTGGCGGCGACTTCCTCGGCGCTCAGGCTGCGGCAATGCCCGTCATAGTGGGTCATTTCGCCGGCGGCGCGCTGCGCCTCGTGCATTTCGTTCAGGCGCTCCTCGGTGCAAAAGCAGTAATACGCCTTGCCCGCCGCAACCAGCTGCTCGGCATACTGCTTGAACATGCCCATGCGCTCGCTCTGGACATAGGGGCCGACAGGGCCGCCGATGTCGGGCCCCTCGTCCCAGGTCAGGCCGGTGGCCTTCAGCGTATTGTAGATAATGTCGGTAGCGCCCTCGACCAAGCGGCCCTGGTCGGTGTCCTCAATGCGCAGGATAAAGGTGCCGCCGTTGTGGCGCGCCTGCAGATAGGTATACAAAGCCGTGCGCAGATTGCCGACGTGCATATAGCCCGTGGGGGACGGCGCAAAGCGGGTACGAACATTTGCCATAGTGATTTCCCCTTTTTCTAAGTTGCGTAAGTAGTTTTATTATAAGCGCATCGGCACAAGGTGTCAATGCGGCAGGCGAAGCTGGAGAGTTTAGATTTGGTGTACCCGCCGCGCGGGCACATTTTTACTATAAGGCGTAGGGCGGGGTGCCCCCACCTCGTCGGGGAAGCTGACGGCTGCGGCAGCTTCCGTGGCGGCCCTGCAAACTGGAATTTTCAAATTAGTCTTTGCAAATAACCTTTGAACCTTCACCATCAATTACAATTC
>OOCN01000188.1_pt1 | contig 64416 bp, 59 predicted proteins | sample 1671361 | NCBI WGS metagenome assembly OOCN01 (sample SAMN06348149, study PRJEB24527) | human gut metagenome | biome: human gut; feature: ankylosing spondylitis patient; material: feces | host: Homo sapiens | place: China | collected 2015-10
CGAAATCGCTGAAACCCGCATAAACACTGGCTTTTTTAAGCAACTCGATTTATTCGAATTCAATCGTTCCCGGTGGCTTACTAGTCAGGTCATAGAATACCCTATTAACCCCACGCACCTCGTTTATAATTCTGCTCATAACTGTCTGGAGTACCTCAAATGGTATCTCGGCACTTTCGGCTGTCATAAAGTCAATTGTATTGACTGCACGAAGTGCAACTGCGTAGTCATAAGTTCTTTCATCACCCATAACACCAACTGAACGCATATTAGTGAGGGCTGCAAAGTACTGGTTTGGCATCCAGGCTGGTGCCTTGCCATTTTCTTTCTTGTAGGCTTCTACTGCCTTGTCTACTTCTTCACGGTAGATGTAATCGGCATCCTGTACGATACGAACCTTGTCGCCTGTTACTTCGCCGATAATTCTTATTCCAAGTCCTGGACCTGGGAATGGCTGACGGAACACAAGATGTTCTGGTATGCCAAGTTCAAGACCAGCCTTACGTACTTCATCCTTGAATAAGTCACGGAGTGGCTCAATAATCTCCTTGAAATCAACGAAATCCGGAAGACCACCTACATTGTGATGTGACTTGATTACCGCTGATTCACCGCCAAGTCCACTCTCTACAACGTCTGGATATATAGTTCCCTGTGCGAGGAAATCAACTGCACCAATCTTCTTGGCTTCTTCCTCAAACACACGGATGAACTCTTCACCGATTATCTTTCTCTTAGCTTCTGGTTCAGTAACACCTGCAAGCTTAGAGTAATATCTTTCCTGTGCATTTACCCTTATAAAGTTAAGGTCAAACTGTCCTTCTGGACCGAATACATTTTCAACCTCATCGCCCTCGTTCTTACGAAGAAGACCATGGTCTACGAATACGCATGTAAGCTGCTTTCCAATAGCTCTTGAAAGAAGACCTGCAGCCACTGATGAATCAACTCCACCAGAAAGTGCAAGTAATACCTTACCATCGCCAACCTTTTCGCGTATTTCCTTAATAGTATTCTCTACAAATGCATCCATTTTCCAGGTTCCAGCACATCCGCATACTCCACGCACAAAGTTGTGAAGCATCTTAGTACCTTCCTGTGTATGAAGAACTTCTGGATGGAACTGGATTGCATAGAGATTCTTTTCTGCACACTCTGCTGCTGCCACTGGACAGTCTGCTGTATGTGCAATTATCTTAAATCCTGGAGCGACCTGTGAAATGTAGTCAAAATGGCTCATCCACACGATAGTCTTTTCTGAAACATCTCCAAATAAAGCACTGCTCTTATCAACAAATGTCTCTGTCTTTCCATACTCTCTTACTGGAGCTTTCTCAACCTTGCCGCCAAGAACGTGCTGCATAAGCTGAGCACCATAACATAATCCAAGCACTGGAACACCAAGTTCAAAAAGCTCTTTAGTACAAGTAGGTGCACCTTCTTCATAGCAGCTATTTGGACCACCTGTAAGGATAATTCCCTTAGGATTCATCGCCTTAATCTGCTCAAGAGGTGTTTTGTAAGAATATATCTCACAATATACGTTACATTCACGGACACGACGTGCAACTAACTGGTTGTACTGTCCGCCAAAGTCAATAACTATAACCTTTTCCTGATTCATATTGTCCCTTTCCTAATCATAAGTTTCGCCGCAGACACATTTATACTTTTCCATACTTTAGCCAGCTAATCATAATAAATGTCATTATATATCACTACATTCATCCATAACTTCAATACTTTTTATATGAATTCACTACTTTTACTATCTTTTACTCATTTCAAAGTATATAAGCATCTATAAATACATAACACATCTACGACTCATATATATTTATTATAGTAAACAAGCGATATAAAGACAAGCATATTCTTCAATCTTTATTTTAATATTTTAAATACTTGATGCCAGAAGCTGAAAATCAAAAATGCTTGTGCCTGCACAATAATATTTTTAAACTCATTTTTCACCTAACACCGAAATGTAATAAAAATTCCCATGATTTCTGTCATATCAAGAAAACCATCTTCACTAAATCTCACACATTCTTAAGAAACTCATCCAAATATTCTCTCATCCTGCCAAATTCCACATCGACCTCTGGAACATCTGACTTAAAGTCAAGCAGTTTATACACGTACCCCTGTTCTTTTGCCTGTCTGTAGCTTTCCGGATATACAAGCTCAAAAAGCAGCGAAATATGTCCTACTATATGGTCAACAGCACTCTTTCTTAAACTTTTAAGCACTGTTTCTTTCCTGTAAAAACTCTCAAGTACCTCTTTGGTTATGATTCCATTCTTTAGTTCCTCTGTAGTTACATCGTATATAATCTCCATAGGAACTTCCGCATTTACCTTAAATATGTCAACCTTATCTGCATCACGCAGTATATTGCAGAACATAAGCTCTTTATCTGTCAAGCCTTCCTTTACACGATACTTATTATGCTGTCTTATAGCAAGTTCAAGAAGTCCTGCCAACTTGCCTTCATTACATTTTACCTGCTCACTATTTAACTTGCCTTCATCGCAATCTTCCTTGTAATCTTTCTGACAATCTTTCTGCCTGCTGTATGCCTGTCCAGCTTCTTCATTTCCAGCACCCACAAGTTCACATTTCTCATAATACCCTTCTGCAAACTTCCTTATAAGCCCTTCCTTAAATAACAGGTCTGCACCAAATTCTGCATGGTCTACAGAGTCTGCATCGCTGAATGTGCCAAATCGTCTTATCTGTTCAAATCTTCCAATGTCGTGTAACATTCCCAGAAGCCATGCAATATCTACATCGGCTTCACTTAAGTTAAGCGACTTTGCAATACTCTGACACAGTCCCGCTACTCTGTAGGTATGATCTATTTTAAGCTTTATCTTTTCGTCTGATGGATCGTAATTTCTTACATACTCTGCAAATGCATTGATAACATTTTTCCTGTTAATAACTGGTTTGTTAATACTTTCCACAACATCAATAAGTCCATTAAGGTCAGCACATACCATATATGTAAGCTTCCTGATATCATCATCTATTGCTATTGTATCAGGAATATGGACAACTCTCATACCTGCCGCATATCCAGCCTTAATGCCATTAATGCTGTCCTCAACTACTACTGCCTCTGACGGACTTATACCTATTGCCTTAGCCGCCCGAAGGAATATATCTGGTTCTGGCTTTCCATGTTCGACTTCATCTCCATATACAACCGCATCAAGATAATCCCACACTCCTATTTTATGAAGTGTTTTCTCCGCACTTTCGCGCCTTGTCGATGTAGCAACCGCACACTTTAGTCCATTATTTCTTATATATTCAAATATGTCCTTTACGCCCTTTTTAACAGGAATACCTTCTGTTTCCCTTATCTTGTATACATGCTGCGTTCTAAGCTCCTTAGCTTCCCAATAGTCGATTGCTCCTTTGTAATAATCATCAAAGAACTTACAGCAGAGCTCTGCCGGAGCACCCTTGAAGCTGTCTATAAGCCACATTGGCATATCAACTCCAAGCTGCTCTGCTGCCCAGAGCCAGCCTTCATTAGACTGCCTTTCTGAATCTACAAGAACACCATCCATATCAAATATAATGCCTGATACCATTTTTTTCTCCTAGTAATTAAATGTCTTATTTTTCACTTTATATTGTTTAAAATAACTATAATAGGTATATATTTATAATTTATGACACTGACAAACACTTTTAATTTCAGGTTTGTACATTTAAAATTATTATCATCTACAGATACACAAATAAATTAAAATGCTTGAAATTCTGTTACTTTTCAACTCTTATATACTAACATAAGTCGTAGTAACATATATCCTTGTAACCTTGACGAAGCTATACAATGTCTAAAGCCTTGTATAATCACTATTAATTATACATTTATAATTCCATAAAATATTCTTATCAGCAAAGTGCATAAACCTAATATACTCATATAAATTCAATATACTGCGATACACCAATATACTTGTATAAAATCAATATACTGCGATACACCAATATACTCGCATAAAATTAATATACTGCGATACGCTAATATACTTGTATAAACTTAATATATGTTTATATATTCTTATAAATACTTCTTAACATACTGTCCCGTATAAGACTTCTTAACCTTTGCAACCTCTTCTGGTGTGCCCTTTGCGATAACTGTACCGCCTCTGTCGCCGCCTTCTGGTCCCATATCTATAATATAATCGGCTGTTTTGATAACATCAAGATTATGCTCAATAACAACAACAGTGTTACCGCCCTCTGCAAGCTTATGAAGTATATCAACAAGCTTGTGGACATCTGCAAAATGAAGTCCTGTTGTAGGCTCATCAAGAATGTATATAGTCTTTCCTGTACTTCTTTTTGAAAGCTCTGTAGCAAGCTTTATTCTCTGTGCCTCTCCACCTGAAAGCTCTGTAGATGGCTGTCCTAACTTAATGTATGAAAGTCCAACGTCATTAAGAGTTTCTATTTTTCTTCTGACTGATGGCACATTTTCAAAGAAATCAACTGCATCCTCAACTGTCATATCAAGCACATCATATATGCTCTTTCCCTTATACTTAACTTCAAGCGTTTCCCTGTTATAACGCTTTCCGTCACACACTTCACAAGGAACATATACATCAGGCAGGAAATGCATCTCTATCTTGATAATACCATCTCCGGAACAAGCCTCGCAACGTCCTCCCTTCACATTAAAGCTGAAACGTCCTTTGTTATAACCTCTTTCCTTAGCATCTGTTGTTGAAGCAAAAAGATCCCTTATCATATCAAATACGCCCGTATATGTCGCAGGATTAGAACGTGGAGTTCTTCCTATTGGCGACTGGTCAATATCTATAACCTTATCAAGCTGCTCGATTCCTGTAATATCATCATGGTCACCAGCGATACATCTTGCACGGTTTAAAGACTTAGCAAGGTGCTTGTACAGAATTTCATTCACTAGGGAACTCTTTCCTGAACCCGATACACCTGTTACACATGTAAATACTCCAAGTGGTATATCAACATCAATATTTTTAAGATTATTCTCCCTTGCACCCTTAACAGTTATCCAGCCTGTTGGCTTTCTTCTCTTCGCCGGCACCGGAATCTTGATTCTTCCGCTAAGATATGCACCTGTAAGTGAATCCTTGCATGCCATAATATCAGCCGCTGTTCCTGTCGCAACGACTTCTCCACCATTACGTCCTGCACCCGGTCCTATATCCACAATATAATCTGCGGCACGCATAGTATCTTCGTCATGCTCAACTACTATGACTGAGTTGCCAAGGTCACGCAAATGTATAAGTGTTCCTAGCAGCTTATCATTATCCCTCTGATGAAGTCCGATACTTGGCTCATCAAGTATATAAGCCACACCAACAAGTCCTGAACCTATCTGTGTCGCAAGTCTTATTCTCTGTGCCTCCCCACCTGAAAGCGTACCTGTAGCTCTTGATAATGAAAGATAATCAAGTCCTACATCCATAAGGAACTGTATTCTTGCCTTAATCTCCTTAAGTATCTCTGCACCGATAAACTTCTGTCTGTCTGTAAGCTCAAGCTCATCTAAAAACTTCTTTAACTTAACAATAGACATATCTGTAATCTGATATATATTCTTATCTGCTATCGTAACAGCAAGAGATGATGGCTTTAATCTGTGTCCGTGGCAGGATTTACAAGGTCTTATGCGCATGAATTCCTCATACTGCTGCTTTGCACTGTCTGAGTAAGTTTCCCTGTATCTTTTCTCCATATTATGGATAAGACCTTCAAATGCTATATCATATTCTCCAACGCCTCTCTGGCCTTTGTAATGCACTTTAACACGCCTGCCCTTTGTACCATTTATAATTATGTCCTTAATATCATCTGGATAATCCTTAAATGGTGTTGATAAACTGAAGTTATATTCCTTTGCAAGTGCGCTCATAATAGCCCTTGAAAAGCTGCCCTCATCCTTTACAGACTGCCATCCCATACCAACTATCGCTCCATCATCGATGCTTAATGAATCATCTGGTATAAGAAGCTCTGCATCAAAATTCATTGTATAGCCAAGTCCGTAGCAGTCAGGACACGCACCAAATGGATTGTTGAACGAAAAGCTTCTTGGCTCTATCTCATCTATGCTTATGCCACAATCCGGACACGAAAAGCTCTGTGAAAAGTTAATCGGCTCACCGTCTATAACATCAACTGTCATAAGTCCCTCTGCAAGCTTAAGTGCTGTTTCTATTGAGTCTGTAAGTCTTTTGTTAATTCCATCTTTGACTACAAGACGGTCAACAACAATTTCTATATTATGCTTCTTGTTCTTATCAAGATTTATCTCATCTGTAAGTTCATACATATTTCCATCAGCAATAACTCTTACATAACCACTCTTTTTAGCCTGTTCAAAAAGCTTCTTATGTTCACCTTTTCTTCCTCTTACAACTGGAGCTAATATCTGTATCTTTGTTCTTTCTGGAAGCTCCATAATAGTATCAACCATCTGGTCTACAGTCTGCTTGTTGATTACTTTGCCACACTTAGGACAATGTGGTGTACCTATTCTTGCATATAATAATCTGAAGTAATCGTATATCTCTGTGACAGTTCCAACTGTTGAACGTGGATTTCTGTTAGTTGACTTCTGGTCTATGGAAATAGCTGGTGAAAGTCCTTCTATGCTCTCTACCGCCGGCTTTTCCATCTGTCCTAAAAACTGCCTTGCATATGAAGATAACGACTCCATATATCTTCTCTGACCTTCTGCATATATAGTATCAAATGCAAGACTTGACTTACCTGAACCTGACAGACCTGTAAGTACAACAAGGCTGTCTCTTGGTATATCTACATCAATGTTTTTAAGATTGTGCTCACTTGCACCTCTTATTCTTATATAATTCCTGTAATCGCCTTTTTCCATTTTTTTCTCCGTTATTTCTTCTTTCTTAATCCTTAACCGCCTCAATTAAAAAGACTTTTTCTGTAAGCAGCAAATGCTTTTATACATTTGACACCTACATCATATAATACCATAATGATAATATCTGCCTGCCATTACTGACTGCATAACATTGCTTTTGAACTCGTAGCTTAATCTGGCTTAATTGATATCAAGCTATAAATGAGCAAATTTAAAATATTGTACAATTATGTTCCTGTTATGAAGATATATTTTACCTAATCTATTGAAATGTATGTCAACCACAAACAAAAACGATTATTTAAAAAACTGTAAAATATATCCTCTTATCACTTGCCAGACTTCTTATCCTCATAAATATACTTATTAATCTCAATCATCTTATCTCGAAGCATAGCCGCCTGCTCAAAGTCAAGTTCTGCCGCAGCCTTACGCATATTCTTCTCAATCTGCTTCTTGACTTTTTCAAGGTCTTTAATGCTCATAGACTCATAATCCACATCAAGCTTTCCATTAGAGCTGTCTGCATCTGCTGCCTTTGATATGCTTATAAGGTCCCTTACCGCTTTCTTTATAGTCTGAGGTGTTATTCCGTGTGCTTCATTGTACTCCTGCTGTATCTTTCTACGTCTTTCAGTTTCAGATATAGCCTTTTCCATTGACTCTGTTATTGTATCTGCATACATAATAACGTGTCCTTCTGCATTTCTGGCTGCTCGTCCTATCGTCTGGATAAGTGAAGTTTCCGTTCTTAAGAAGCCCTCTTTATCAGCATCTAGAATAGCAACAAGACTTATCTCTGGAATATCCAGTCCCTCTCTGAGCAGATTAATACCAACAAGCACATCAAAACCATCAAGTCGCATATCTCTTATAATCTTCTGTCTTTCAAGTGTATCAATATCCGCATGCAGATACTTTACCCTTATGCCGACCTCCTTAAGATAATCTGTAAGGTCTTCCGCCATACGCTTTGTAAGTGTTGTAACAAGTATTTTATTCTTCTTCTCAACTTCCTTGTTAATCTCACTTATAAGGTCATCTATCTGACCTTCGATTGGTCTTACCGATATTTCCGGGTCAAGAAGTCCTGTAGGTCTTATAATCTGTTCTGCCCTCATAAGCTCATGCTCTTCCTCATACTTACTAGGAGTAGCAGACACAAAAAGCATCTGTGATATCTTGCTCTCAAACTCCTGAAAGTTAAGAGGTCTGTTATCCTTTGCAGAAGGAAGCCTGAAACCATAATCGACAAGTGTCGTCTTTCTTGCCTGATCGCCTGCATACATTCCCCTTATCTGTGGAATAGTAATATGTGACTCATCGACAATAATCATAAAATCATCTGGAAAATAGTCCATAAGCGTATATGGTGGACACCCTGCCGGAAGCCCTGCTAAATGTCTTGAATAATTCTCAATACCTGAACAGAAGCCTGTTTCCTGCATCATTTCTATATCAAAGTTAGTTCTCTCCTCTATTCTCTGCGCCTCAAGAAGCTTATCCTCGCTCTTAAAATACTTTATTCTCTCCGCAAGTTCTTCCTTTATATTCTCAATCGCTTTGTTCATCTTCTCTTTCTCTACAACATAATGCGAATTAGGAAATATAGCAACATGGTCAAGGCTACACTTAACTTCTCCAGTAAGTGAGTCTATTTCACTTATCCTGTCTATCTCATCACCAAAGAACTCCACTCTGACTGCATCACCACTCGATGCCGATGGATATATCTCAACAACATCTCCCCTTACTCTGAAAGTTCCTCGCTTAAAGTCCTGGTCATTACGCATATACTGTATGTCGATAAGCTTTCTTATCATCTCATCCCTGTCCTTCTCCATACCCGGACGAAGCGAGATAACCATATTCTTATAATCAATAGGCGCACCCAGACCATATATACACGAAACCGATGCCACTATAATAACATCATTTCTCTCTGACAATGCCGCTGTTGCCGAATGTCTTAACTTATCTATCTCATCATTAATAGAAGAGTCCTTTGCTATATAAGTATCGCTCTGTGGAACATACGCCTCAGGCTGATAGTAATCGTAATAACTGACGAAATACTCCACTGCATTTTCTGGAAAGAACTCCTTCATCTCACTATATAATTGTGCTGCCAACGTCTTATTATGACTGATAATAAGTGTCGGCTTCTGCACATGCTGTATGATGTTCGCCATAGTAAATGTCTTACCAGAACCTGTAACACCGACAAGTGTTTCAAACTGATTGCCCTCTTCAAAACCCTGCACAAGTTCTTCAATAGCCCTTGGCTGGTCCCCTGTAGGCTCATAAGGAGCGTGTAACCTGAATTCCATAACAATTCTCCCTTCTTAAATCTGTCGTATAATGAATATATCTTAATTATATGCTGTCCAATTAAATGCCTTTTACGCCTGATATTATCTATATAAATTATCATAAACCACATTTACTTAGATTATATAAATTCAAAAACAGCTCTTAACTAACATTGCAAATCCAGCTTATTTATAACTATTATAAAACACCGCTCTTCTGAAATAATAGCATAGCAAATATCCTCTAAATCAAGTATTCCCAATCTTCCTGAAAAAAACATCGCCTATAATGAGCTTGTATCTGATTAGCATATGCAACAATATAATATATAAAAATTATTATTTCTACATTAATTCTACTACAAAGAATTGTGTTTGTCTATACAAATCAGAACATTTGTTCTTATTTTATTCATTCTGCTTCAATTATATTTAACAATTCTAAACTTCACTTTTTGATAGGTGGCATTGGTAAGGTTTAGAACCTATTTAACGCAAAAAAAGTCAATAAATATTATGTTCACTTTCCATCATCTGTAGCGACATAAAAACTTATAAGTATTCCTGCCTAAATTATTTAAAATTGAATAAGCGGATAGTGTATAAAGTCACCACCGACTATATACATCTATCCGCTTACTTAATTCAAGACTGGCGCTTACACCTCACTTGTATTGCTATAACAATAACTCTCTAATATCTCGCAGCTTTCATACTTGTATTTGCGCCACTTCTGTATTGTTATAACACTATCCCTGACCGTTGCTTTCCCTGCTTTCCTTTAGCATAGCTTCAAGTTCAGCTATTCTTTCAAGGTCTTTTGTATGCTGCTCCTCGTATTGTTCTTTCTGACTGTTGATTTGTTTGTCCTTGTCGTCAAGTTTCTCTTTCAGGTTACTTTCTCTCTCCTGCATTTCCTGTATTTCCTGAAAGTGTCAAGACTAATCATATGGTATTTTTGTAGCAATAGAAAATTAATGTGAGTGTTGAAGGTTGTCGTTCCAACGTGGAAATATAATTCAGGATTATCAGAATTTATTAGATTAGAATTACTGTTTTCAAACAGAACAATAGTATGCACATTCTTCATATCCTTATACGAAAATGTCTTATGCCCCAGTGTACTGATACTGTCACTATCCTGCAAAATGTCATCACCATACCTTGCGGTCGAGGTTGAAGATGAAAGCCTGTGGTACTGCCTCATAATTGCATCGGCTGAATAGCAGCTAAGCCTCTCTCCTGGAAACAGTGAGGCAATCTTTTGCACCTCAATATTGGCAACACTTCCGTCAGACAGACATACTATCATATCCATTATTATAAATGAGTCTTCAAAGCTGGAACTTTCGGACGGCAGTATGTCAATAACAGTAACCTCCTGCCCAATAATGCTGCTTACAAGTCTTGATAACCTCTCCCTGTGCTCATTACCATTGAAGAGCTTCTTAAAAAATGGGTCATATAACAGAGGAAGTGTTTTCTTGCGGCTGATATAATCATTAAACCTGTCAGCCCAGCCTTTATTAGAAATGCTGCTTCTTCTGAAATTATCATATTGTAATGCAAGATTGGGATTATTGCGGACTGCCGATAAAAAATCGTAAGAACTAAGATTGTCATTAACAGCTTTATGGCTGTCAGAGTTCATATCTTTATGTAATGAATTGTTCACTAATTGTACTATCGCATATATGCTGTTCTCCTTCTTAAGTTATTATCACTATGCATATTGATAATATATTTATAACATATACGCGATATGAGGTCAAGTAATAAAATATATAATATACTTCTTTATCTATTAACATACCATTCAAGCTTATATCTATAAATGAGCAAATACAGAAAAATGCACAAAAATAATTTGCGTTTGTCTGTGTCTCAGATACATTTCAATAGATTATGAAAAATTTGTTTTTCTGACACGGACATAATTATGCAATATTTTTAATTTGCTCATTTATAGTTTATATAATAACAAGCTTTATAATCTTTACTGGTTAATCTGCGCTCTCACACTCTCCAGTGCCGCATTAAGCTGTGTATCCTCATCGGCATCCTTGTCGTACTCAACAACCACATCAGGAGTAACACCTTTTCCGTGTATATCCTGTCCCTTTGGCGTAAAATACTTGGCTATTGTGAACTTGATTGCACTTCCATCTGTGAGCGGCTTTACCGTCTGGACTATGCCCTTGCCGAAAGTCTGAGTTCCAACAATAACACCTTTGCCGTAATCCTGTATTGCTCCTGCAAATATTTCAGAAGCACTTGCACTGTTTCCATTGACAAGAACAGCCAGAGGCATATCAAGCTCCTCATTATCATTGTCGCTGTACTCTTTTCTGTTGCCGTCCTTATCTTCTGTGTATACAATAAGCCCATTTGGAAGTATGTCTTTAAGCATACTGATAACGGTTGTTAAAAGTCCACCCGGATTATTTCTTATATCGATGATTATTCCTTTAGCACCTTCACTCTTAAGGTCTTCTATAGCTGCCTTAAACTGCTTTGCTGTAACATTTTCAAACTGGGAAACTGATATATAACCTATATTATCCTCTGTCATTGCATAATTGACTGTCTGCACTTCAACTTCATCCCTGACAACTGTATAATCATAGGTCGCACCATCTCTTACAATCTTAAGCGCAGCCTGTGTGCCTTTCTCGCCCTTTACAAGCGCAACTGCTGACGAAAGGTCCATATCTGTAACATCGGTTCCATCTACCTGTATAATTCTGTCACCGCTTCTAAGCCCTGCCTTATAACCTGCACCACTTTCATATACATCCACAAGAAGAATTCCACCTTCTTCACTAAGCTGGCACACAGCGCCTATTCCACAGAAAGTACCATTTGTAGTTTCCGTAAGCTTCTTATATTCATCTGCTGTATAATATACAGTATATTTATCACCATATGAGCTAAGATATGCTTTATATATGCTGTCTTTAGCCTTCTCATCGTCAACCTCTTCAAAGTAAAATGAGTCAAGCACCGAATCTATCGCATTAAGCTTAGCCTCCACTTCACTTCCTATACCGCTTTCATCTGTTACGGCATCCGACTGTATATACACATCGCCATTGATGCCTATATGAAGATATCCCTTTTTAAGACACACGTCAGCAACCGATAAAACAATCAGCACCATAGCTGAAAATGTTGCTATTATTCCTGTAAGAAGTCCTTTTCTGTAAAACCTTGAACCATATTTTCTCTCTTTATTATGCTCATCCACAATGTCCGCAATCTGCTGGTCATACTGTCCTCTTCCAGTCTGATTACTGCCATCCTGATTATTCACATTTTCTTCGTAGTGATGCCAGTCAGCTCTTATATTCTGGTTATTATTCTGAACTCCACTAATTCCATCACTTGTGGATAATCCACTTTCTTCCCTGTTATCGTTATCCATAATTCTCTCCATTTCTACGATTATTTTTTCATATATCAAAGCTTAAATCATGTAGGTCTGTCGCATTAAGAATTATTTAAAATATTCCATAATTTCATTATTATAAACCGCCCTCATTATATTAATTCCAATATGTGAAAAAAATATGACATATATTATAAAAGCCGCAGGCACTACACTTCTCCCGCGGCTTTTATATATTTTCTAATATCCTTTACATTCTATATCAGCTGCAAAGCACCTACTTACTCAGATAATTCCAAGGATTAACAACCGAACCATTCAGTCTTACATCAAAGTGAAGATGTACACCGTCAGAATTACCAGTTGTTCCCATAAGCGCTATTGTCTGTCCCTTGGTTACATATGTTCCAACACTTACAAGAAGTGAGGATGCATGAAGATATCTTGTATACAATCCATTACCATGATATATCATAATATAGTTACCTGCCGATGAGCTGAACTGTGATATAACAACCTTTCCATCAGCCGCCGCATATATAGGGTCACCTGACACACCTCTTACAACAGCACCGATATCAATACCCTGGTGTGGAGATGTCCTTCCTTCTGTATCTCCATATGGTGATGTTATTCTTGTTGACACTGTAGGCCACTTAAAAGCTCCGCCGTCATAACTTGTGCTGCCGCTATTACTATTACTATTATTACCACTGTTATTATTGCTATTACTGCTGCTGTTGTTCTTTGAAGCATTTGCAGCAGCCTCTTCTGCCCTTATCTGTGCCTCTATACTTGCAATCAGATTATCCTGGGCTTTCATATCAGCCTCAATTTTCTCCTGATAATCCTTCTGCTGCTGCGTATTCTTCTTAAGCGCCGCCATCTCGTTCTGCTTGGTTTCCTCAAGAAGTTCAAGCGAAGACTTCTTATCCTGGAGTTCATCCTGCTTTGCAACCAGAGTTTCCCTGTCCTGTTCAAGCTTTATCTTTGCATCTGTTATAAAGTTCACTGTATCATTGAACTTTTCAAGCATTTTCCTGTCATAATCAGAAATCTTTGTAATATACTCTGCTTTATTAAGCATATCACCCATACTCTCAGAGTTGAGCAGCAGTGCAAAATATGTCTCATCATTATGTTCATACATATACTGTATTCGAAGCTTCATTGCATCATACTGTTCATCAACATCATCTTCTGCTTCGGCAAGCTTTTCTTCTGTTTCAGTTATCTCTGTTTCTATCTGCTCTATCTGACCACTTACTTCATTCAGCGACCTATTAACTGTTGACATCTGTGAATCCAACTGTGCAAGATATGTTTCCACATTATCACTCTGTGACTTAAGCTCATCAAGCTTCTTCTGTGTCTTATCATATTCACTCTGAAGGTCACTTTTCTTATTGTTAGCATCGCTAAGATTTTGTTTGCTGTCACCATATACATCATTATATGTGACAAAACAATATGGTACGACCATTGTCAGAAGCAGTAACAGGGTAACAACTCTTTTCACTAATGCTCTCCTCATACAATTCCTCCATAAAGCCATATGTTTATAAGATAACTCTTATAAAACAGGACCGCTGCCAAAGCTTTCCCTTCGCAACGGTCCTATACCCTGCAAATATGCTAAAAACCACAACTCTTTAGTTGCCCTTAACATTATTTATTATACATTAGCATGCTTTCTTACAGCGAAGAAACTTCCTAATATACCAATACCAATACCGAGAAGAATTCCTACAGGAACCAGTATCTTGAATACATCATTTACTGGCATAAATGCAAGAATATTCTGAAGTATTGAAAACTTATTCATAACATAGTTAATAACATTTTCGTAGATAAATCTAAGGATAACCAGAGGTATAATAGAGCCTATAATACCAATAGTAATACCTTCTACGAAGAATGGTGCATCAACGAACGCATCCGTAGCACCGATATACTTCATAATTGATATCTCTTCCTTACGCACAGTAATACCTATTACGATAGTATTAGTGATAAGGAATATAGATACTGCAAGAAGTATAACGATAATAGCTATCGCTACATAGCTGACAAGTCGTGCTGCACTTGCAAGTCCGCTTGCTGTTGCCTCTGACCTGTTTACCTGTCTTATACCGTCAAGATTTTCAAGGTATGTAACAAGAGTAGCCTGACTTGAAGCATCATTGAGATATATCTCATAAGATGATGAATTAGCAAGAGGATTATCATCCTTGAAGCCTTCTGCAAGCTGTGGATAATCCTTGAAATATTCAGCCTTATAATTCTCCCACGCCTCATCTGCTGAAGTATAGTGTATACGTGAAACCTCATTTCTCTGGCTTATCGTATCTCCAAGCTTCTTAATATCGGCATCTGTAAGGTCCTGGTCAAAGAATACTGTGACACAGACTTCATTCTCAGCCTTATGTATCATATACTGAAAGTTTGTTACAAGCGAATAGAATAATCCAAAAAGGAATATACATGCCGCTATAGTTGCTATTGACGCAAGAGAGAACAGTCTATTACGATAGATGTTCTTTAATCCGTCTTTAATATGATAAAATAACGATCTAATCTTCATAGAAATAACCACCCTTTTCCAAATCACTTATAATCTTGCCCTGACTCATTGTAATCGTTCTCTTTTTCATCTGCTGAACGATTTCCATATTGTGGGTAACTACAAGTACTGTAGTTCCCTGCTTATTAACAGCATCAAGAATTTTCATAATCTCATTAGAGTTAGTTGGATCAAGGTTACCTGTAGGCTCATCACATAAAAGTATAGATGGTCTGTTTATGAGAGCTCTTGCGATAGCCACTCTCTGCTGCTCACCACCTGATAACTCATTAGGATAAGACTTATACTTGTCAAGAAGGTTGACCATTGAAAGCATTTTAAGAACATTACTCTTAATCTTCTTAGTTGGCGCTTCTACGACCTTCTGTGCAAATGCTATATTCTCATAAATGTTTCTATCTGGTAAAAGACGGAAATCCTGAAATACAACACCTATATCTCTTCTTAAGTAAGGAAGCTTCTTTCTTGTAAGCTTATTAAGGTACTTCTTGTTTACATATATTTTACCTGATGTAGGGTCAAGTTCCTTAAGAAGAAGCTTGATAAGTGTCGACTTACCGGAACCACTCTTACCTACTATGAATACGAACTCGCCTTCCTGAATGTGAAGATTAATCCCATTCAGTGCAGGAACATCTGAACCAGATGCATACGTTTTCGTAACATCTTCCATAATTATCATTGTATATATTCCTCCAAACTGTACATATAACTAAATTCTGATATTATAACGACTACGATTAATGCTGGCTAAAACCGCCTGCTGCACATATTAATATGTATCCTTGCTTTCCATATACTTCATATACTTAACAACCATAAGCGCAATCTTAAATGTGATTGCATCATCAAATACCCTTAAGTCAAGACCTGTAGTCTTCTGAAGCTTATCAAGTCTGTATACAAGGGTGTTTCTATGAATATATAACTGTCTAGATGTCTCCGAAACATTCAGACTGTTATCAAAAAACTTGTTAATTGTTGATAATGTTTCCTCATCAAGGTCGTCAGGCGACTTGCCGTCAAATATTTCCCTGATAAACATCTGACATAAAGGAAGTGGAAGCTGGTATATAAGTCTGCCTATGCCAAGTCTGTTGTAAGCAACAACATTCTTATCACTGTAGAATATCTTGCCTACATCAAGCGCCATATTAGCCTCCTTATATGACCTTGATACTTCTCTTATATCATTGACAATAGTACCATAAGCTATGTGTGCTGAACTCATAGCCTCTGTATTAAGCATATCTATAACAACCTCTGCTGTCTTGTCAAGGTCTTCATAAGTCTCACCCGGCTTAACCTCCCTGACAAGTATTATACTCTTCTCGTCAACTGCTGTTATGAAATCTCTTGGTCTTGAGACAAATAATGTCCTTATTATTTCAAGTGCATTTGTGTCCTTTTCGTGCTTAGTTTCTATTATGTATACAACTCTCTTGACATCTGTTTCAATATGGAGCTTTTCTGCTCTTGTATACATATCAACCCTTAAAAGATTATCAAGAAGAAGATTTTTAATAAAGTTATCCTTATCAAATCTTTCCTTGTAGGCAACAAGAAGGTTCTGTATCTGGAATGCTGCAAGCTTTCCTAACATAAATACATCGTCACTTGTTCCCTTTGCTAATATTATATATTCAAGATTGCCATCTTCAACTACTTTGAAGAACTGGTATCCGTTGACTACCTGACTATCTGCTGGTGAATCTATAAATACAAGTGCATCGGCTGTACATTCGGCAACACTATCAAATGTCTTTGCCACAACCTTACCCTCTGCATCAATAACACATAAATCAACGCGTGATATTTCTTTTAATCCATCGACAGTTGTCTGTAAAATCTGATTTGAAATCATATCGTACTCCTATTCATATACCTGCGATTTTTCAAAGTTATATCCAATACTAAAGCCTATAACTATTCTTATCTTAATTTTAATTATATTCTCTACCTACATGCTAAAAATAATTTCTTAAGTCAGCAATTATATTTTTCTTAAGATTAACATTATATTCCTTTTTATGATTGGATTAATCATAACTTGACACTTACTATAATATTGTAAAGCAAAACGACAAAAAAAAAAAGAGGAAATGTATAGAAATTATACACTTCCTCTAAATTTTATAAATTCATTATAATTTAGAAACTGTAATTAGTGAGTAATTACGTTCTCTGTTTCCTTATCGAATACGTGAAGTCTTGCGATATCCATTGCAAATGTAACCTCATCACCAGGACGAGCTGTTGTTCTAGGACCAACCTTTGCTGTACATGTAACATCACCTATTTCATAGTGAAGGTTAACTTCTGAACCAAGTAACTCGTATACTCTGATTGTAGATGTGAACTTTGTATCTGGATGAGCTGCGATGAATTCTGGGTCATCCTTGATATCCTCTGGACGGATACCAACTACAACTGTCTTTCCAACATATCCACCATCAATAATCTTCTTGCTCTTATCTGCTGGAAGCTTGATAGTAACATCATCGCTCATCTTAAGAACTGCCTGTGAACCTTCCTGGCTGACTGCAGCATCAACAAGGTTCATCTGTGGAGAACCAATGAAACCAGCAACGAAAATGTTGTTAGGTGTATTGTAAAGGTTCTGTGGTGTATCTACCTGCTGGATGATACCATCCTTAAGAACTACGATTCTTGTACCAAGTGTCATAGCCTCTGTCTGGTCATGTGTAACGTAGATGATAGTTGTCTGTAATCTCTTATGTAACTTAGAAATCTCAACACGCATCTGAACTCTTAACTTAGCATCAAGGTTTGAAAGAGGCTCATCCATAAGGAATACCTTAGGGCTACGAACGATAGCACGTCCCATAGCAACTCTCTGTCTCTGACCACCTGAAAGAGCCTTTGGCTTACGGTCAAGTAAGTGCTCAATATCAAGAATCTTAGCAGCTTCATGAACTGACTTATCTATTTCAGCCTTTGGTACTTTTCTTAACTTAAGACCGAATGCCATGTTGTCATATACTGACATATGTGGGTATAACGCATAACTCTGGAATACCATAGCGATATCTCTATCCTTAGGCTCTACATCGTTAACGAGCTTGTCCCCAATCCATAATTCTCCTGAGCTGATTTCCTCAAGACCTGCAATCATACGAAGTGTTGTAGACTTACCACAACCTGAAGGTCCTACGAAAATGATGAATTCCTGATCTGCGATTTCAAGGTTGAAATCCTTAACAGCTACGAATCCGTTTGGATATACTTTACAAACATTTTTAAGTGATAAACTTGCCATTGAAAACTTTCCTCCTAAAATATAAAAGAACGCATACGCGCTTTTGATATTCATTATTTTACACTAACAGGCTTTTCTTGGCTATATGGTAATTAGCCAAATATATTCTGTGCTTTTTTATCACTTTTACCATAATTCCGGCTTTCATAGATATTTTGCACAAAATTACAACTGCAATCTTCACTAACATCACCAAAAATATGCATATTTATGCCATTTTCAAGACCTTTTTATAATAAATCTTGCAGCAAATGTTGTTATAATTACGGCAAAAACAGCCCATATAGTTACCTTTATTCCGAATAAAAACACACCAGCTATTATTATCATTCCATCAATAACATTCATAATAGTTACTATTGACCATTTTCCATATCTGTAATAAAGAATACATGCAAGCATATCTGTGCCGCCTGTCGTGCTTTCCGCCTTTAACACCATTCCAATGCCAGTTCCAGCACATAGTCCGCCTATGAGTGCCGCCCACGCATACACGCTTCCCGATATATCTGTCTTTGGAAGCACTGCCATAAACACCGTAAGAAGTGCATCTGCCAACAGTGTATCCTTTAAAAATGTCTTTCCACGCTCCTTATAGGCACATATAAATAGTGGGATATTAAGCGATATGTTTGTAAACCATATTGGTACTCCGCCGGACGGAATTATGTTATTTATAAGATAGTATACAATATGCACACCTCCCTGCTGCATGCCATCAGGCACACTGCTTTCCTGTATTTTTACATATGAATAATCTTTTAAATATTCTGTCAGCCGTCTTACTATTATGCTTATGCCCGAAAAGCCTCCTGTAACCATTCCCACTGAGTCATATATAGTTTTATAAGCAACTGCCATAAGCAGCGTTCCGGTTATTATAAACATCCATTTCTTCATAAGAATATAATTCCCACAGCATGATGATTATATTCTTTTGGAGCGAAAATTTTATCCTATAATCTATAATCATATTCTTATTAAACTCTGCCTGAGAATTCTACTCCTGTGCTTCACAATTCATAGTTATAAGACTTATAATATCTAGGTCATTCACCCACCTATGAGCAAGCTCATGTGGGTTTAGACCTTTTGACCCTGGTATCTTTATAATATTATTGATTTTTTTACAATTAAAGGCTACAATCTTATTAAGAAACAGATTATATTAAACATTTTCATATAGATTACAAGGAGGTTTTATATGGATATAATGGATGTTGCTAATTTATCAATGAATCTTAGCTCATCACGCGTTATCAATGATGTACAGGTTGCTGTTCTTAAGAAATCGCTTGACACATTAGAAACAACTGGTGATGGTCTTACTAAGATGATGGAGGCTTCTGTCACTCCTAATCTTGGACAGAATATTGATATAAGCATTTAATGATACCGTGGACAAAAGGTCATTCACCCACATGAGCTTGCTTATAGGCGGGGACTTTTGACCCCACATCTATTTAATAAAAAGGATGTTTCCATATATTCCTGTCTATTCTGCCAGATACTTATCTGACTCTGGGAATTGTGTAGAAACATCCTTTTTTATTAATCATTGTGCTTATTATAAAGCAGTCTGACACTTAAAATATAATATGATTAAAGGGTCAAAAGGTATCATCGATGCATGCTTGCATGCAATTCGATGTATACCTTAGTGACCTGCACTACACCGAGAAAGTAGCAATTTACTATGCGAAGCTAGTAAATTAGCGGATTTCGAGGTGGAGTCAGATTACGGGAATGCGGAGCATGGAGTAATCTGATTAATCATAAATGAGGGGCAAAATACCTTTTGACCCTCATATCATAATATAATATAAAGCCGTAATTACGCCATTTCCATAATAATCATATACACAAGGCAGGCTGCAACAGATGCAACAGCCGGTGCTGTCAGAACATGATTACTACGAGCCGCCGTATCTGATAACACTTCACCATCACCTGACATATTATCTGCCGATAGCAATTCGCCATTACCAGAAGCACCTTCTGAACTGGAATTATTATAAGAACCTTTCTTATGTCCAATCCTAAAGCTCTCTCTTATAACTTCAAGCCTTCCATTTCTCTTAGCCATATTTCTTATGCAAAGCACTGCAAGCAGCATAAATACAGCACCGATAACAAACATCATAAAAATGCCTGCAAGCCTTGATGACATCGTAATGCTGGTTAACTCATCCTGCGTACCTGTCGCAGTATCATTAACCGCACTATATAGCCCTGAAAGCTTTAATATCTGATTTATTGTTATAGAATAACTGTTTACCACAAAATGTGCGATAACTGATGACCATATAGAACCTGTAGCTTCAGCCATATATGCAAAAATAACGCCTGACACAAGTGCGTACGCAAACTGGTTAATGTTTAGATGAAACATTCCAAACACAAGTCCACTCATAAGTGCTGCCTTAAGGACACCACATTTGCGGTAAGTTCCAAAAAACAGTCCCCTGAATATGAACTCCTCAACCAGAGGCGGTATGACCGCAATCAGAATAAGCTGTGCAATATATGGATATTCCAGAAGTCCCTGTGACGACTCCTGTATATAATTATCAGAAAAAAGCATAGTAAATGCATTAAGAAACAGCACCATAGGCAGAATAAGCACGCCCGTAAGCAATGACATAAAAATATCCTTTCCGCCTATGACCTTATACTGCATATCTCTTCTGATATTAATCTTCATAACCAGCATATATATAAGTACTATTATAAATGCCATAACCTCACTGATTACATATACAATCCAGTCCGGAAGTGCAATTCCAAGCTCTGGTGCTATTCCTATAAATATACCTGCGGCTATGTTTAATATGACATAAACTGCAAGAAATACCGGCAGAAACCAGTTAAGCTTTCTTACTTCCATGCGATAGCTTCCACTTCAAGTAATACGTCCTTTGGAAGTCTTGCAACTTCTACACATGAACGTGCTGGGAATGGTTCTTTGAAGTAGTTCTTATATATTTCGTTAATCTTTCCAAAGTCATTCATTTCCTTGATGAATACTGTTGTCTTTACGATATTCTCAACCTTAGAGCCAGAAGCTTCAACAAGATTGCTAAGATTCTGGAATGCCTGATTAGCCTGCGCCTCAACGCCGCCTTCTACTATTTCTCCTGTTGCAGGGATTACAGGGATAACTCCTGATGTATACACCATTCCATTAACCTCGATTGCCTGTGAATATGGTCCAATTGCACTAGGTGCCTTGTCTGTACTGATAACTTTCTGCATATAATCCTCCATTCTTAGCAATATATGTTCCGATATCTACTGATACCAATACAGCATATACTGCACATTTATTATTATTCAGATGTATAAAAAAACAACCAGTAATAATTGTATAACAATTACGCTGGTTGTTCAAGATATATATTTTTACTTCGCTATGATAGAATTCTCTGTTATCTCAACCTTGCCCTGCTTAAGAAGTCTTCCAACTGCCCTCTTAAATGCATTTTTACTCATATCAAAATGCTTCTTTATAATCTCAGGGTCTGCTTTATCGTTAAAGCCAAGGCTGCCGCCGCACTTAACTATTGCATCATATACCTTTACTGAGTCTTCATCCATCTGGATATATGCCTTCTGGTGCGTGCTTATTGTGAGCTTGCCATCTTCTCTTACCTTTGTGACACGTCCGTAAACGACATCACCAATCTTCATATCGTCTGAAATATCGTTACGTGTTATAAAACCATAGTAAGCATCATCTATGGCAACATATACTCCATGGTCTGGCTTGATACCGATAATAGTTCCGCTTACTGCACTTTCCTTTACATACTTGTCAGTTGTTGTGAGATACCTGCTGACCTTCATAGTAGCCGCAAGTCTGTTACTTCTGTCTATATAAAGAGCTACAAGATACTCATCACCCTCATTAACATGTGTTGTCTGTTCCTTATAAGGAAGTAATATGTTCTTCTCAAGTCCCCAGTCAAGAAATGCTCCTATGCTGCTCACTTCACATACCTTAAGTCTTGCAAGACCACCAAGCTGGATTTTAGGCTTATTTGTAGTGGCTATAAGTCTGTCACTTGAGTCCTTGTATACAAACACAGTAAGCGCATCACCTACTTCTACATCCTCTGGCACCTGCTTCTTAGGAAGTAACACCTTATCATCTTCTGTTCCAAGATATACACCAAAATCTGTTTTCTTAACAATGTTAAGACACTGAGTCTTTCCTAACTGTATCATCGAGTAGCTCCTTTCTATATTTCAACATAATCTGATATCTATGCAAAAAAAATCCCTCGCTTAATAGCGAGGGTCAGCTGGGCTTGAGGGATTCGAACCCCCGAAATGCTGGAATCAGAATCCAGTGCCTTACCACTTGGCGAAAGCCCAATGTTGTGTCACACCGTGACAACAAAATAAATTATATACTAAGGTTTGAAATAATGCAAGTGTTTTTTTGAATTTTTTTCAATTTTTTTCATTTTTCTTCAAAAACTTTAATACCGATATCTGTAAAGTGCCTGAAAATAGAGCTTTCAGGCAACTCACACTCTATATAACCAACGGATATTTTTAGTTATCCTATTACTTTATCTTCTCACTATTCTTACTGTACCGTCATTATCTGTTCCTAAGTTAGGTGAATCAACAAAGAACTTATACTTATCAAGAACTGCATCCTTCTTCATATCAGAAAGCGCCTTTCCTACATTAATATCTTCATAATCCCTGGTTGCACCCTCAAGATTAAACTTCTTTTCTTTCTTAAAGTCAAATGTAAAATCAGCCGGGTCTGAATGTTTAGGTGCCTGATTAGCAGACAAGACATCGCTATCTGAGTCATTATTCGCCACATCAGTCCCTGCTGACTGTGCATTAAGGCTGTCTGCTGACTCTATTGATGAAGCATTATCGGGATTATTATAAGTACTGACACTCTTTGTATCATAAGCTCCATAACCCGCATATCTTGAAACTAACATATCTGACACTCCTTTCTGTGCTATATAAACATTTTAATAATTCATTTTCTTTGCACTCATTAAATTAAATATCGATTTTTATGACTTAAGACTTAACTATTTTTCGACATTTTCTCTTATATATTTCAACGCATCTTATATTTCTTAACATTCTGTTTTATTCTTATAACGTGATGTTGGGTTCAAAAGAGCATTCTCCCACTTATGAGCAATCTCATGTGATTTTAGACCTTTTGACCCTGGTATCATTATTTTTCCATAATAACCGGAAAGCCTTCTTTATAATCCTTTATTATAAATGGATGTTCGCTGGCATATTCATATATCTTATCGCCAATCCCTTCCTTTACAAGCTTGACCATATCCTCTGACGGAGTAGTGCCAAGTGCTGCACAGGTAGGTGTAAATGCTATGACTAGCTTCTCATCCTTTCTCATAATTCTTAAAGGCCATATCTTACAGTCAAAAGGCTTGTCCTCATCTGATAATATGCAGCCTTTGTGTACATCAAGATAGTCACACACTGCCTCCTCATTGGCATCCTCTGTCCTGTACTTATGCTCTAACTTCATCTGACCGCAGTCATCAAGCATCCTGAACTGCGATATTACATTATATTCATTATCGTGTGAAAGCTTCTCACATTCTTCTTTCGGGAAAAGCGGTGTTTCCCATAAGCTGCACCTTCTGAACGAACAGCAGAACCTGCAGTCTGCACATGATTTCTTTGATAGTACCTTTGAAAGCATTATAAACTCCTCTCCACTGCACTGTATTTTCTAAGCATTATTTTAGGGTGGTATGACTCCTTTGCCTTCCTTAATCCGGCAATATTAATGTCCTCTTCCCTGTTAATATATGGACATCCCTTAAGCGACTGTGCAAACATCTGGTTGATAGCTGCATATCCACCGTTAAATGCATACTCGCCAATACATTTTTCAAAATGGATATCAACTACATCTTTACTTATATAAGAAGCTATCGTCATAGCAACCGGAACATCATTAACATATATTATACCGCCTGATAACGACAACTCATCAAAGTTAAGCAGCGCCTCCCTGATAGCCGAATACTCGATAAGTACCGAATTGTCCTCATCATTTTTATGCTCATTATACCACATATCCTCAACCATTAAGGCATCCTCAGTATTGCCAGCGCCTATTTCACTGTAACGCAGTTCTTCATATGTCCTCTTAAACTTTGACACGTGGTTCTTCTTTTTATGATAAGCCCTTCCTGCAAGCGTTGAAAGCTCCGGCTGTCCGTATATATAGTCACTGTCGCCATCGTCCCTGCTGTATACAAGCTCACCCTCAAGCATCTCTTCAAGCACAGCCTTCTGCTCCTCTGTTATAAAGCAGAATTCAAGTTTTCTGTTGTTATCTATGGCATCCTGTTTTATAGCCTCAAGAGCCTTATCTATATTTCCTGCGCCAAGCGGAAATGTGTATCCATGCCTGCTGTTATGCCCTTCGTAGTATCTTATAAGACAGTCCTTATAAAATGCCACTCTAATATTATATTTAGATTGTAACAGATATATGCTAGCAAATGCTGCATCACTTCCCATATATCCGGCTTCCTCTACACATTTGCTTATCCATTCCCTGTCACCAAGCTGTGGTTTATTCCACACCAACATATATACCTCCTTCTTATTTTGCAATGCAAAAATCGAAAAAATGTATCTGAAATAATAACACAGACGATTTTTAATCTCAACATCTGACCCATAAACACATAATTAAATTTGTCTAAAATCACCCAATCACAGTTGATATATATTTATTATTATTCTAAAATAACAAATATATTTATATTTTAATCTTATGGAAAGGAGCGGTCCAAAAGACCACTATTATTATGAACAAAAAAAATATTATTCTGATTCTGATTGGAATCTTTTTTGTTTCACTCAGATTCAACATATCATTTGGACACATAACGATTGATATAGCTAACGACTGTATCGGCTTTCTTCTTATCATTCTTGGTGCAGTTCATATGATGAACCGCAATTCACTTTTTAAGAAAGCGGGGGTCGTATCCGTAATCGGTCTTATTGCATCGGTTATCGCACAGGCTATTAATTTCGTTGACTGGCAGGATGCTGCACAGACAATGAGTGCTATATCTATGGGTATAACTGTTATATTTGCAATATACTTCACTTATTATTTTACAGAAGCGCTTATTATGGACTCCAATGTACAGAACCAGTCGGCAGCCACAAGAAACTATCAGCTTATGTGGCTTGCTCTGTCAGCACCTGTATTCATCCATTTTATTGTGTTTGGTGCAGCCACTACAACAGCTTCAATCTTAGTTGAGGCAGTAGTACTTATATGTGTCATACACTATGATTTTTCTGTATACACTACAAGCAGACAGCTTTATAAGTTTTAATATAATATTCACTTAAACGGAAGGAGTGTCAGTTACTATGAAAAAGCTCGAAATAATTATCAGACCAGAAAGACTTGATGACTTAAAGAACATTCTTAACAACAATGGGGCAAACGGACTTATGATTACTAATATTATGGGTTACGGCAGCCAGAAGGGTCACAAGCAGGTGTACAATGGTGTAGACTTTGGCGGCAACCTTCTGCCTAAGGTCAAGGTAGAATCTATTGTATCGGATGAAACTTATGAAAATATCATCGACCAGATTATAGAAGAAATCAATACAGGCGTATATGGTGATGGTAAGATATTTGTCTATGAAGTTGCTGATGCCATACGAATTCGTACAGGTGAACGTGGGGATGAGGCTCTTTAAAATGTTTTATTAAGAATACTGCTTTAAAATGTGTTCTAAAATATTACTGTATAAAATTTAAAATACTTTCGTATTTTGAACATATTTTCAATGCATTAGACTATAGAAAAAGCTTCACAACCGGTTGATAATGGCTGTGAAGCTTTTTCTATAGTCTATAATCAATATTTTCATTACAAAGATATATCTTTTTCATGTTTAAATATATATGCTTCATATATTTATATATATCCATCACTTACAATACTAATACAATAAAAAACTTGAATTAATTACTTTGTCTCAATCTCATTTTCAGATGCAGTAGCAACTTCCTGTCCAGACATTTTCTCAACTTCCGCTCCTGTAACAGTTTCCTGCGCAGCTACTTTCTCAACTTCTGTCACTGTGACAGCTGCCGGCTCAGTGTCAGCTTCAATTCCAGCCACTTCCTCTGACTTATTTTCTTCATCGAGCTTCTCAGCCGCAGCCTCCTGCTCCTCCCGTGCCCTCTGCTCATTAGTATTCTCAAGCGACTTGAATATTCTTGTGAATATATATGAGTCGATATAGATAAAAAGCGGAATTGTTACGATATAGGCTGTAAAATACTTAAAAGAAAAAAACATAAGTCCGTATGTTGCAACCATCATAATAATAGTCTGTGGAAGATGGTGGGTACAAAGAATAAGCGAATTCTTCAATACTGTAAATGCCTTGTCATCATATCTTGCAAGCACTGCGAATGAATATAACACAACGCCACCCCACACAACGAAACATCCAACTATTGCATACATAAATATATTACCTATCATAGAACCGCTTCCTGAAAATGCCCAGTAAGCACATGCCCTTAAATCAATGAATAACACTACACCTATTACTGCAAGCACAACCTCCATGATAAATCCCTGAACGAAATTAGTCTTAAATGACTTAAAGAAATCCTTGTATACATAATTCTCTTCATCCTTGACAAGCCTCATTCCTGAATAAAATGCAGCTGTAAGTGAAGCTCCTATAGTTATTACCGGAATACAGCATATAACTGTGATAAGTGCAAGTATAAGGAAATCTCCTGCTTTAGATAGTCCCCTGAACAACTTGCCGTCTAATCCAAAACCTTTCATAATATGTTACCTTTCCATATATAATCTTAGTGATATGATGTAAGGGGCAAAAATCCGTCTATACTTGCATAATAAGACTTTTGACCCTGGCATCAATGATATAAATGTTCCTGATAAAAAACCTTTTCCACATTCAAAGGAGCTTTTATACATCTGATACTTATATCTTTTTAATGTTAACTACAACAGATTATACTTACATATTGTATAAAAATCAAAGAAAATTTCATGTATATTCATTAAATGTTTATAAAAGCAGTTTTTTTTAGCCGTTTTCTATGATAAACTAACGTAAGTTTATTTAATTCGGAGGACTTATGGCACAGGGTAATTCTATCAATGATGAAATAAAAGAACAGAAAAAGAAATTCAAAGAGCTTTCATTTACTGAAAAACTCCAGTATATATGGGAATATTACAGGCTTATAATCGCTGCGGTTATCGCTGTTATTCTTATAGCCGCATCATTTATAAATGCATACATACGAAACAACTATGACACAGTATGCGCTATCGCAGTATGTGACGGCAAGCTAACAGGCTATGATTCAGATGACGACATTCTGACAAAAGGATTTACAGAATATCTTGGCATAGATGGAAAAAAGGAAAAAATTAACATCGACTACAGCTATACTCTTGAAGAAAAGCCTTTCGACCAGAACCCACAGATAAGCAAAGAAAAGATATATGTGCTTTCGCAGACACACAACCTTGACGGATACATGTCTGAATATGATGATATAGACCACTTCTGCTTTGATACAAGCTGCTTTTTCTATGACTTAAGGGAGCTTTTCTCTACAGAGGAACTTGAACAGCTTTCCGACTATATCATATATCACACCCACAATGATGGCGAAACTATTCCTGTTGCCGTTGATATATCCAAAGCTCCCGAGGTTACTAAGACTAACCTTACGATGGACCAGCCTTGTTACGGTATAGTTCAGTCAGCAAGTCATCCCGAAAATGCGGCTGACTTCATAAGATATGTGTTTGGAATGAATAAGTAATATATATTCATTCCATCTATATCTTTAGCATACTCACTAAAACCAAGCTTTTTTATAAGCCCTATCGATGGCTTATTGTCCTTATGTATACAGGCATAGAGCTCGTCTATGCCTAAGTATTCCTTAGCATAGCTTATTATTGCACTGCACACTTCATATGCTGTCCCTTTATTCTGATAATTTTTTCCTACAAGATAGCCGAGTTCCTGACAGTTACTGCCATCTATACTCCTGTTTTCTATTCCCATCCTTCCGACAAGTTCACCCGTACTTCTATCATATACAAGCCACAGACCATAATCAAAAAATCCATACATATTAGCTATATAGTTCCTGACGAATTCCCTCTCCTCATTTTCTTCATATAGCTGCTCAATGTACTCACAATCTGACAGTGTCGCATATAATCCATACAATTCCTTAAGGTCGTCCTCACACTCTTCACGGACAATATAGCGCTCTGTTTCCAGTATCAATACTGGCACACCCATTTTTCTTGCAAATATATGCTCACAATATTCTTTGGTTATATCCTCAGAATTGTATACAATATACCTGGCATTTCCACTGTAATCCTCTCCAAGCCCGATATCTGCTGCCACATCAGAGATATAAGAATTATATCCATCACTTATAATTATATCTTTATCCGGCTCATACCCTGCCATATCATTAAATACAACATTATGGCTTTCTTTTATATTGTCTGTTATTGTACTTTTAATATAAGAATAATTCTTCTTTTTTTCGGATATGCATACATATACATTTCTTAATGCTGACTTATACTGCATATATTCTATGTGCCTTTCTTACTTCTTAATATAATAGCGGCAAATCTTATAATTGCCCACGCTTATGGAATAAAGTTTTTGCCCCATAGCCAAATATAATTACATCTTCATAATCATAACTATCAAATCCTTTGCAATAAACTTTGACCCCTTAACCACTGCAGCATTACTTAATATTCTAATGGTTTTATGGGGTGTACATAAATCATTGACTTTTACCAATGCCACCTTTAATATATACAATGATATGATGTATGTGTCAAAGACCTTTTCAGGCATCATATTTATAATTAAGATAATCTATTATATGGAGGTTTATTATGGCAAATCAGAATCCTGTTGTAACATTTACAATGGAAAATGGTGATGTGATGAAGGCTGAACTTTATCCAGATGTTGCACCTAATACAGTAAACAACTTTGTAAGTCTTGTAAAGAAGGGCTTCTATGACGGGCTTATATTCCACAGAATAATCGCCGGCTTTATGATTCAGGGTGGCGACCCTGATGGCACTGGTATGGGTGGTCCTGGCTACTCTATCAAGGGTGAATTCAACTACAATGGCTTTGACAACAGCCTTAAGCACTCAAGAGGCGTGCTTTCTATGGCCCGTGCGCAGCACCCAGACTCAGCTGGCTCACAGTTCTTCATTATGCATGCTAACGCTCCACATCTTGATGGACAGTATGCTGCTTTCGGTAAGCTTATTGAGGGCGAAGATGTATTAGACAAGATTGCTTCTGTTGATACAGATTATAGCGACAGACCAAGAAAGCCACAGGTTATGAAGACAGTAACTGTTGAAACTTTCGGTGTTGATTATGACGAACCTGAAACATTATAATAATGTCGGCAGAAATCGGTCATAAAGTTATTCGTGCATACACGGCTATACTTTTAAGCTTATGACCTGTCATTACACTAAAAATGTAATTAAAAATTGTCACATTTAAAAAATTCTGGATATGTACAAGCAATAATTATCAGCCTGCACATACCCAGAATTTTTATAATTACGGAAGTATTAAAATTGTAGTCCAATCAGAAATGTCCACCCGAACTGCCTGAGTTGCCACCTGAGCTTCCTCCACCAGAGCTGCTGCCTGAACTTGTTTGTATATGTCTTGTTGTTACAGTTGTATTAATAAATATATCACGTCTATCCGCAACATCATAATTGTGGTTCTTTGTATACTCTGCGCTTGAAACAGTCATCTTTGCCTTGGCACTGCTCATCATGGCAAGAACTGCAACAATAGCTATAACTGCTGATATACCAAGCTTTACAGGCATATAATATGTCATCTTTGATACTATGCTTGTATTAAGCTGTCTTTCTATTCCCTGAATATACTTCTTGCATCCTTTATAGTAATCACCATCTGATAACCTATTTTCTGCCGACTCTCTTATACTGTCTAACTTGCTTTGTGATATATCGCTCCTGGCTCTTCCTGATGTAACTATACGGTCAGCCCTTGAAGTCATATCTATTCCGTATACTACAGCATCACAGTTGCTGCCTGTGCCGTTGTAACCATACTGGCTTTCAAGTATTGACCTTAAATATGTGTCCATAGGACTGTAGTCAAGATTCTGGTTCATAGTTATAACTATGATATCCACCTGACACTTATCTGAGGCTTTCTTACACAGCTCACTAAGACTTTGTTCCTCTGATGTGCTTAATATACCTGCATCATCTATAACATAAGTCTTTCCTGTGCTTTCCTCAGCCATAACCTCCGAGGTCTTAAAAGACATTACACCTGCTGCAGTCATCATAAACATAATCAATGCAACACCAACTAAAGCTGCTTTTCTTGCGCCTGCCAAAACCTTTGCCCTGTTGACAGACACTATACTTTCCAATGCATCCCTAACTATATTAATCATATAAACAACAGACCTCCAATCATAGTGATAATAAGAGTTATAACAAATATTGCCACACCATATATAGCAGCCTTTGCACCGCTTATAGGTCTGTCTGCCACTATCTTGCCTGTCTGACCGTTAAGATAGAAGTGAAACTCCTTATTCTTAAAACGGAAGTTAAGCATCCATACTGGAAAAAGCGCATATTCACTGCCCCCTGACCTCATACTTACATTATTACCTGTTATAGACACACTTGAATAACCTTTGATAGTATCTCTTGTAATATCAGTTATGTACCTGTCAGCTCTTTTCTTAGCTCTTTCTTCCATCTCACCTGCTGTATAGTTAAATCTTTCTGAAAGATAACCTGAAAGATATGGCATAGCAAAGTTCTCTATATCTTCATAGTTATAAGGTTCAAGCATATCCATCTCTTTATCCGGCATCTTCTCTGAGGCATCCGCTGGTATTCTGTTAAACTGCGCACGCACATCCCTGTATACATCAAAATGGTCTGTGTATGTGTACTCTGTATCACCCTTCCTTGTTGTCCTTACCTTATTGGCATGGGCATTCATCTGTGACCTTGCACTATAGCTGTACAACCAGAATGGCACATATACGCCACTTATCTTTTCTATCGTACTTGATGTCGATAATTCCTTAGGTGTTAATGGACCTTTTTTTAACCACTTCTTATATATATCCACCGCCTGATTTTTATTAATCTTAAAAGGTATTATTACCTGTGGCTTGAATTCGCCCTGCAGCCTGTCTTCAACCAGTGTAGGATTACCACAATAAGAACAAAATGTTGCTGATGTATATTCATCGGCTACAAGCTGTGCACCACAGCTCTGGCAGTTGTATATCTTCATATCAGGAACACTGCCTCTTTCGGCCTTAGGCGCCTCTTCTTTACTATCAACACCTGCAACTTCCTCCATCAGGGAAGCATATTCTTTCTCATAGGTCTTAACATCGATACTGGTCTGACACCTGCTGCACTTAAGCTTCTGTGTATCGCTGTCGAATTCCATAGCCGCGCCACAACCCGGGCACTTATATATAACTGGCATAATCCCCCTCCTATTATAATTATATTTTTTGGTAATTTTGACGTTCGTTCATAAAATGTTCATATTGCATTCAATAAGAATTAACATTATGAACATTCTTTCTTCACTTTTAGTCAATATACTTCAAATATAGACAAGAGCGAATGAAATAAATCATTATGATATAGCTTTAACAATCTTTTTATTCTTGTCTTGTTAATAATCAGCTTATTTACATTTATTTGTTCTTCATAAATATGAGTTGTTTTAAATATATTTGTATATTGCAACTCTCCTCCCTCTTTCAAAGCCACTCCATAACGGAGTGGCTTTTGTATTAGGCGCTGCTTAATCAGATAACAAAAAATGATGCAATTAAAACTACCAGTCCAGCAACCATCATAATAATACCATTCTTCTTATTCTTTTCATTAGTTGCCTTGTCAATATTCACACTATCTCTCTGGTCATAGAAAAGATTAAAATTCTTCTTTGCTGTAATATACTTGCTAAATCCCATAAATAACACAACAGCACCAATAACAAACATCATAAATCCAATAAAGGGAATGTATGAGTCACCTCTGTTTTCCTCCAGATTATAAAAATCCGCTTCCGCTGCTATAAACTGTAATGTATTAAGAATATATCCCATATTATTACCTCTCCTTTCCATCCTTTGCACATACCTTGCAATTAATATAGTAATATGTCAGAGTCAAAAGGCATTACCCAACCTGACTAATGTTTATGGATTGCGCCATCTGGATTTTTCATTTTCTAAATTATACTTCTTTTTAGTATTAATCACAACCAAAATATAGCCTTTTTGTATTATAAATCAACATTACGCACTTATTATATTGATTTTTCTAACTATTTCCTTTTCTTTTCAGTATATTTAATGTATAATAGATAAAAGAGTGGGCGGTAAAAACTGTACACATAATTAATTATCAGGAGGTTTGTATTTATGTTAGTTTCAGCAAAAGAAATGTTAGAGAAAGCCAGAGATGGCAAGTATGCTGTTGGACAGTTTAATATCAATAATCTTGAATGGACAAAGTCTATTCTTCTTACAGCACAGGAGATGAATTCACCTGTTATTCTTGGTGTTTCTTGTGGCGCTGGTAAATATATGACTGGTTTCAAGACAGTTGCAAGTATGGTAAGCGCTATGATTGATGACCTTAAGATTACAGTTCCTGTAGCTCTTCACCTTGACCACGGAACTTATGAAGCCTGCTTTGACTGTATCGATGCCGGTTTCTCTTCTATTATGTTTGATGGTTCACACTATTCTATCGATGAGAATGTAGAAAAGACTAAGGAATTAGTTGCTATCTGCAAGGAAAAAGGATTATCTCTTGAAGCAGAAGTTGGCTCAATCGGTGGTGAAGAAGACGGCGTTATCGGTATGGGTGAGTGTGCTGACCCTGATGAGTGCAAGGCTATCGCAGACCTTGGCGTAACTATGCTTGCTGCTGGTATCGGCAATATCCATGGAAAGTATCCAGCTAACTGGCCAGGCTTAAGCTTTGAAACACTTGCTGCCGTAAAGGAAAAAGTCGGCGATATGCCTTTAGTATTACATGGTGGTACAGGTATTCCAGAAGATATGATTAAGAAGGCTATATCTTTAGGTGTTGCCAAGATTAATGTTAATACAGAATGCCAGCTTGCTTTTGCTGCTGCAACAAGAAAATATATAGAAGACGGCAAAGACCTTGAAGGTAAGGGATTTGACCCAAGAAAGCTCCTCGCTCCTGGATGCGAAGCTATTAAAGAAACTGTTCGCGAAAAGATTAACCTTTTCGGTTCTGCTGGAAAAGCCTGATTAGCACAGTAATAGGAGTACTATGAGCAACAACTACAATGATGATGATTTAAACGATTTTAATGATAATGATGATATATTAAAAGATGATGGCTTTATCGACAGTGACGATAATTTCCCAGATGAGGATTACATTGACGAGGATGATGCCGATGCTGTATTTGACCGCAATGAAAAAGCAAAGAAAAGGTCTGATATAATCCGCAGGATTATACTTGTTATATCCGTTGGTGTATTCATATTTGCAGCATACAATCTTATTAATATATTCCTTGCATACCATAAAGCAGATGTAATCTACGATAACATACAGCAGGATGTTCTTGATGAGGACTCCCACACAAAGGTTGTTATCGGTGAAGATGAGCAGGAGGTTGAAATTCCATTTACATACAACCATCAGGCTCTGCTTAACATCAATTCACAGGGTATAGGCTATATATATATTCCTTCGATTGACTGTAGACTTCCTATGGTTCAGGGTGATGATAATGACTATTATCTTACACACACATTTAACAAGGAATATAGTGCTAACGGATGCCTTTTTGAAGATTACAGAATTAACGGCGGATTATCTGCCAGCCAGATAATCATATATGGTCACAATATGAGAAACGGCGCTATGTTTGGCAAGCTGAAAAACTATCAGGATTATTCTTTCTGGAATAATTCCGGCAATGATGTATTATATATATATACAGGCAATGTTATCAAGGAATATAAGATATTCAGTTGTTATATAAGCGAAGCTATAAGTGATACATACACATTTAACTTCCCTACTCTTGAATCTATGAGAGATTATGCAGTTAATATGAAAGCCAAGTCTATGTATGACACCGGCGTTGATGTTTCCACGGCAACACAGGTAATCACACTGTCAACCTGTACAAATGATGGTGAACAGCGTTTTATCGTACATGGCATGTATGTTGGAGAAGCCTCATTAGAATAGGATTAATATAATAATCATTATATCTGATAATCAATCATTTAATTTTTTTAATATTTTTGTAAAAAGAACTTGCATTATTATCAGTAATGAGTTATTTTATTTACAGACAACGATTAGATAGTTGTCACTAATCAAATAAGGTAGAACAAAGGCGTTCATGTTATACATATTAATATGTGTGTATATGTGAATGCCTTTTTTAGTTTTACTAATAGAATAATAATCTATGAAAAGGAAGGATGAAAAAGTTATGAGCGAAAAATTCAATGTAGCTGACATCTTCGGCGAAAATGTGTTCAATGACGCAGTTATGAAAGAACGTTTACCAAAAAACGTTTACAAAAATCTTAAATTAGCAATTGCAGGTGTTCAGGAATTAAATATTACTGATGCAGATGTTGTCGCTAATGCAATGAAGAATTGGGCTATCGAAAAAGGCGCAACTCATTACACACATTGGTTCCAGCCTTTGACAGGAACTACTGCTGAAAAGCATGATTCATTTATTTCAGCACCTAATGAAAACGGAAAGGTTCTTATGGAATTCTCTGGTAAAGAATTAATAAAGGGCGAGCCAGATGCTTCATCATTCCCTTCAGGTGGTCTTCGTGCTACATTCGAGGCAAGAGGCTATACAGCATGGGATTGCACATCACCAGCCTTTGTTCGTGAAGGTGCACAGGGTGCAACACTTTGTATCCCTACTGCTTTCTGTTCTTATACAGGAGAGGCTCTTGATCAGAAGACACCTCTTCTTCGTTCAATGGATGCTGTTAACGAGCAGGCTTTAAGAATTGTAAGATTATTCGGTAATACAACATCTAAGAAGGTTACTCCTTCTGTAGGTGCTGAACAGGAATACTTTATAGTAGATAGAGAAAAATATCTTCAGAGAAAGGATCTTATCTTCTCTGGACGTACATTATTCGGTGCTATGCCACCAAAGGGACAGGAACTTGATGATCACTACTTCGGTTCTATCCGTGAAAGAATTGCTGCATTTATGAAGGATATCAACGAAGAATTATGGAAGCTCGGCGTATCTGCCAAGACACAGCATAATGAAGTTGCTCCAGCACAGCATGAATTAGCTCCTGTATATGCACAGTGCAATATTGCTACTGATAACAACCAGCTTATGATGGAGGTTATGAAGAAGGTTGCTTACAGACATGGTCTTGTATGCCTTCTCCACGAGAAGCCATTTGCCGGAGTTAATGGTTCTGGTAAGCACAACAACTGGTCAATCACAACTGATGATGGCATCAATCTTCTTGAGCCTGGTAAGACACCTCACGAAAACATCCAGTTCTTACTTGTACTCGGTGCTATTATGAAGGCTGTTGATACACACGCTGATCTTTTAAGAGAATCTGCTTCTGACGTTGGTAATGACCACAGACTTGGCGCTAACGAGGCACCTCCAGCTATTATCTCTATGTTCCTTGGTGAGCAGCTTGAGGATGTTGTTATGCAGCTTATTGATAAGGGTGATGCTACAAGCTCTATCCAGAAGGGTAAGTTAAAGACAGGTGCTTCTACACTTCCTGACCTTAACAAGGATGCTACTGATAGAAACAGAACTTCACCATTTGCATTTACTGGTAATAAGTTTGAATTCCGTATGGTAGGTTCATCAGATTCAATTGCTCCTGCTAACGTAGTTCTTAACACAATCGTTGCAGAAAGCTTTAAGGAAATCGCTGACCAGCTTGATGGAGTAGAAAACTTCGATATGGCTGTTCATGATCTTATCAAGAAGCTCTTTACTGACCATCACAGAATCGTATTTAATGGTAATGGTTACTCAGATGCATGGGTAGAAGAAGCTGAAAGAAGAGGTCTTCCAAATATCAGATCTATGGTTGATGCTATTCCTGCTCTTATTACTCCTAAGGCCGTTAAGCTTTTTGAAAGCTTTGGTGTATTTACAGAGGCTGAATTAAAGTCAAGAGCTGAGATTAAGTATGAAGCTTATGCAAAGGCTATCAATATTGAAGCCAAGACAATGATTGATATGGCTGGAAAGCAGATTATACCTTCAGTTATTTCTTACACAACAGAGCTTGCTAATTCAGTTCTTACTGTTAAAGATGCTGGTGCTGATGCTTCAGTTCAGGCTGACCTTCTTGCAGAGGTATCTGGTTACTTAAAGGATATGAAAGCTGCTTATACAAAGCTTATCGATGTTACAGCTAAGGCTGCAGCTATCGATGATATTGTTGCACAGGCTACATATTTCAGAGATGAAGTTAAGACTACTATGGATGAGTTAAGAGCTCCTGCTGATAAGCTTGAAATGATTGTTGACAAGGAATTCTGGCCATTCCCAAGCTATGGAGATTTATTATTCGAGGTATAATTGTTATATAGTTACTATGCAATATAATGCCTGCATAGAGATTACATAATATAACAGGTAATATTCCTATACACTGCATTAAAAATTCCCCGATAGATTATGGTAATAACCGATATCTATCGGGGATTTTTATAACTTTATGACGAATGGACGATAGAACCTTCATAGTTCCCCTGTTTATTTTCATAGCTGATATAAACAGGGGAACATTTTATCTTCATTATAAAGATATATATGATATGTTAGACTCTATTGAAGCTGAATTAATCGAACAATTCAAACAGATATTTGGCAAATATGACACTGACGATACCAAGGACTTTCCATATCCACTCTTTTTTGATATATTCAGGCTTATTGATGAGAATTCAGAGCTGTGTAAGGCACTTGTCGGTCCTAACGGCGACATTTCACTTATTATGAAAATACGTGAAATATTCAGGCACCAGTGCATCGAGGCATGGATATGGCTGCACTGGTCTTACTGAAAACTGGCTTATGTGCGGCAAAAAAGAAACCCCTGAAGAAATGGCAGCCCTCGTTACAAAGCTTGTTTCTACAGGAGTTAAGTCACTTTTATAATTAAATTACTGTGGGTAGTTAAGTCTTTCTGGCACTGGGTTATCAAGCACCTCTTCCTTGAACTTCTTCATATATATCTTGGCAAGTGTAAGGTTGTTGTCAAGATAGTTACCGCAATCGCGTGGTGAATATCCCGGTATTTCGCCCTCATATGAAAGTACATACTCAGCGCCTTCCCTTAACACATCAAGTATATCCTCTGACTTTAAGTCGCCTGCAAATATAACATAGAAACCTGTACGGCAGCCCATAGGTCCGAAGTATATAGTCTTGTCTGCCCACTCTTTATTATTTCTTAAAAATGTAGCCATAAGATGCTCTATTGAATGTATGCCCGCTGTATCCATAGGTGCCTCTACATTAGGTCTTGTAAATCTTAAGTCAAATGTTGTGAGTACAACATCTCCCTGATAATCCTTTCTTGATACATAAACACCTGTTAAAAGGTCAAGGTGATTAACTGTAAAACTTGCTATTTTATTCATAATAATCCTCATTTCTGCGCACATTTTTTATAATTAAATTGTGCCAGATGCGCCAGACACAATCTATATATATATTTATAATACTACTTTCATTATATAAGATGTTATTTTATATTTATAACACTACCACTACATATAAGATATTATTATTTTTATAAGACTACCATAATTATATAAAATGCTATTATTTTTATAGAACTAGCTTCTTTGATATAAAATGTTATTATTTTTTATAACATTACGATTATCATCTAAAAAATTATTGTTATAAATATATCTTATTGGGTATCTTTAATATAAACCATTCTTCTATTTTCACTTGTAACCTTTATAATAAGGCACTTGATACCCATTATAAACTTAGACAGTGTAGAATAGCCGTATTCTTTTACCTTAAAATCCGGATAATTAGTGTGTATCTTCTGACCAAGTGCTCCAAGCTCTACTCCGTTTTCACTTGACTTTACATAGCTGACAGCATACTCTGTCACCTTTTCTTTCATATTCTTGTCCTCTCTTAAGCGCACAAGAACAGTATTGTTAAACTTCTTAAGTTCGAGGCTGTTCATTTCCTCTAGAAATGTAGACAATGAGCTGTAACCATAGTTTCTTACGTCAAAGTCAGAATACTTTTTCTGTAGTCTGCTGCCTATTTCACCAAGTCCGGTCTGTCTTCCCTTGTTATCATTCTCCTGTATTATCTCTATTATAGCATTTTCTATCTTAGACTGCTTAATAATATTGCTGCTTGCCTTTTTCTTAGCTGGCTTGCTATCCGGCTCATCTTCATGCGCCTGCTCTCTTAACAGCTCAAGGTCTGTAAACACCGAACATGCTGCCCTGAAGGAACGTGGTGTCTTATTCTCTCCCATTCCAATAACATCCATACCAGACTCTCTTAACCTGCTTGCAAGCCTTGTGAAATCACCATCGGAAGACACTATACAGAAACCGTCAACATTATTGGTATACAGAATATCCATCGCATCTATTATAAGCGTTGAATCTGTTGCATTTTTTCCTACTGTGTTGCGAAACTGCTGGATAGGTGTTATAGAATTCTCCATAAGCTCCTTCTTCCACTTGTTCGCCTGCGTACTTGTCCAGTCTCCATATATTCTCTTATACGTTATAACACCGTACTTAGTCATCTCATCTAATATATCTGAAATATACTTTGAAGATATATTGTCTGAGTCTATAAGCACTGCGTATCTCTTATCATCCACTTTTTCTCTCCTTTCTACATTTATTGAAAAAACCAGACATTCATTACATCTGATGTCTTACTATCTTATATTCATCATTACTCTGATAATATGGACATTCCCTATACTCTGATGTCAGTAATCTTGCGTAATCATCCTCGTCCATATCTACATCACATACATATTCTTCTGTTTCTTCGTCATATATCATATTGTTACAATAATCACAGTTATAATGCGCTACTGCCATATTTTTAATCCTCTCTTTTACAACCTTATCTTTTACATCATTATATTACACTTTATATTCTTTTCTAATCAAATGTACTATAATTTTATTCATTTTCCTTATTGATTTATTTATAGATTACCTTTCAAATATATGCAGATTACCATCATCTATTAAATAACTTTTCTTTATTATTATCATCTATATATCGGATAATACAACCTGCATTTTATCCAGAATTATTATTTAAGCACCTCGTTCATACTGCCGGTTCTATAACCGTCAAGGTCAAGCGATACGTACTTAAAGCCTATATTATGCAGCTTCTCTGAAACAGCATTTCTTATATCCTTATCCATAAAACGGTCTATATCATCCGGTGATAATTCTATTCTTGCAATGCCCGACTGTAATCTTACCCTGAACTGTCCAAAGCCAAGACTTCTTATATACTTTTCTGCCTCATATACCATATTCAGCTTTTCGCCTGTTATCTTCTCTCCATATGCAAGTCTTGAGGCAAGACAGGCTGCCGATGGCATATTCCATGTAGGAAGACTTAACATATTTGATAACTGTCTTATCTCATTCTTTGTAAGTCCTGCTTCTTTCAAAGGACTTCTTACTCCCAGCTCTTTTATGGCACGCATACCCGGTCTGTAATCGCTGTCATCATCCACATTAGTTCCTTCTGCGACAACATTTATCCCCATATCAGCCACAATTTTTCCTACATTTGTAAATATAGCTTTCTTGCATATATAACATCTGTCCGGTGGATTAACATCTATTCCCGGTATTGAGAGCACATCGGCTTTATAAATAACGTGCTTTACTCCTTCACCCTCGCAGAATTTCTTTGCACCTAAAAGCTCATCATCTGTTACAAAAAGTGAGCTTATAGTCACTGCAACTGCATTTTCACCTAATACATCATGCGCCACCTTCATAAGAAATGTTGAGTCCACGCCTCCTGAAAATGCAATAGCTAACTCCCCACATTCTTTAATAATCTTTTTTAAGTTCTCATACTTATTCTTTGTAGCATTGGTTATATTCTGTTCTGCCACTTATTTATTCTCCTGTTCATGTCTGATTTATTCAACATTTCATTATTCAGTAAATTATCTCTGTCTGATTTATTCAATATCATTATAATCATCAAGGAAGCTGTGTCTTTCTCCATGCTGCTTATATGCGATAACTGTATCAAGATTGACATTTTCAACACTTCTGAATATGTTCTTCTCGATGTACGGACTAACCTGTGTCAGGTCTTTTATAAGCTGCTTTATCTCTGCTCTCTTAGAACCTTTTCCTGTTCCTCCACACGAAGCACATCCTTCTGTGAAACGGCATGCACACTGTATGAACTGAAGATTATTATAATCCTTCCAGTGGATAATGTCAGCCTCTCTTATAAGATACATAGGTCTTATAAGTTCCATGCCCTCAAAGTTCGTGCTGTGAAGCTTTGGCATCATAGTCTGTATCTGCGCACCATACAGCATACCCATAAGAATAGTTTCTATGACATCATCATAATGATGGCCAAGTGCTATCTTGTTACAGCCCAGTTCCTTTGCCTTACTGTACAGATAACCCCTTCTCATTCTTGCGCACAGATAACATGGCGACTCTGTTATATCGACAACTGTATCAAATATTTCTGTTTTAAATACAGTTATAGGTATATCCAGAAGCTTTGCGTTGTTAAGAATAACATTATAATTAAGGTCATTATATCCCGGATTCATAACAAGAAATACAAGGTCAAAGTTGTTCTTCCCGTGCTTCTTCAACTCCTGAAACAGCTTTGCCATAAGCATTGAGTCTTTACCGCCTGATATACAGACAGCTATCTTATCACCATCCTGTATAAGGTCATATTCATTAAGCGCCTGTGTGAACTTTCTCCATATAGGCTTTCTGAACTTCTTAACTATGCTTCTTTCTATTTCCTTAACCCTGTCTGCTGCATCTTCGCTGCTTTCGTCTTTATCTTCCTCTATATACTTAGTAAACTTCCACTTAAGATACGCCACGAAACCACCATCAATGCTGTATGCTTCATATCCCATATCCTCAAGTGTGTCCTCAAGTTCTTCACTCTTCTGACCTGAATAACATAAAAGATATATTGGAACATCCTTTGAATATGTATTAATAAACTTTTCTCTTCCACCTGTATTATCTGCCTTAAGGTCTTTCATCATATCTTCCCAGAAATACCAGACAGCAGACTCCATAGTTTCCTTATCATATTCCTCTTTATCTCTCATATCTATAATAACTTTATCTCTTTTATCATCATAAAGCTGTTGTACTGTTCTCATTATAATCCTCATTTCTTATATGTCTGATTTTTTCAATTTTATCTTTTCAATCTATGATTTTTCAAGCTACAACTTATATATCTTTGAGCTTATATATTTTATGATATGAGGGTCAAAAGGTATTTTGCCCCTCATTTATGATTAATCAGATTACTCCATGCTCCGCATTCCCGTAATCTGACTCCACCTCGAAATCCGCTAATTTACTAGCTTCGCATAGTAAATTGCTACTTTCTCGGTGTAGTGCAGGTCACTAAGGTATACATCATCTTAACATATTTTTTTCGCTGATTCTATATTTTTGAAGGGGATTGCATATATTTCCTTTTAAATGTACAGCTATATATAAAAAAGCTCCCATCCAACCTGACTTATCTACATGTCTGGTTGGATAGGAGTTAGGAATTCTACTCTATTCTTTCATTAATGTTCTCAATCCACTATCTATACTGCGCCCAAATGAATTAATAAACTTTATATATATTTTCAAAACTGAACAGATATTAAGTTATATTTCATACGGATAATAGATGAATGTACTCTAAATCTACACAATGCGTAGATTAATTACTTACAATATCTCCTTCATCATATTCCCCATCCTCATAACCTTATTCTTCTGCTCGTCATTGAATTCCATCCATATTCTCTGCATAACATAATATCTTCTGTCATACAGATTAAGATACATTGATGGGCGGTAGTTATATACGTTATACATATTAACGAGGGTATCTGCATCTGGATATATAATCTCTTTCTCATATTTACGATACTTTTTTCTGGTTACATAAAGCTTTGATGACATCGTATCCTGTGAATAATGCATGACTGTGCGTACATATTCAAGCATTGTGAATTCATCCCACTGTTTTAACATATAATCAAGAAGCCTGTCTTCATCTGTAACCTGTCTTCCGCTCATTATTTCCAAATGACGGTAATGCATTATACTCTCTGCAATTATTTTCATAGCAAAAGGTCTGGTGCTGTCGTCATACTCACTCATAACAATGTCAAGTTCCTCTGTACTCACATTACTGCTTTTTCCACACACCAGCTCATCTATATCTATTCCATTTTCATGCAGGGACTTCATATTATTAAAAGATACAATAATATGCCCATTTTCACGTTTAGAATAATCATCCTGCGATATTCCTAACTTCTTTCCCATCTCAGTCTGATTATAGCCTAACCTTTTCCTATAATTCTTCATTCTGCTACAAAAATCTTCATAGTGAGTGCTGTTCATCTGCATTATCCTCATAATAAATTACAGCCCACATAAATGCAGACTGTAATTCCGATATTTCCAACAATTCTTATGAAAATTTTATAACATTAGCTAGTATCCCAAATAGGTCAATAATTGCATAACTTGTCAAATAAAGTCTTTATCTCGCTAATATTTTTTCTAAGTCTTTCTCAGGTGTACTTATAGGTGATATGTTATAATTCTTTACAAGTATGTCCAGTACATTTGCAGATATAAATGCTGGCAATGTAGGACCTAAGTATATATTCTTAATTCCAAGATGAAGAAGTGTAAGAAGAATACATACAGCTTTCTGCTCATACCACGAAAGCACCATTGATAATGGAAGTTCATTTACACCACATCCAAATGCTTCTGACAACGCTATGGCAACCTTTATGGCACTATATGCATCGTTGCACTGTCCCATATCCATAATCCTTGGAAGCCCGTCTATCTCGCCTAAGTCAAGGTCGTTAAATCTGTACTTTCCGCAGGCAAGTGTCAGTATGATTGAATTTTTTGGTGTCTGCTTCACGAATTCTGTGTAATAGTTTCTTCCCGGTCTTGCACCATCACAGCCGCCCACAAGGAAGAAGTGGCTTATGTCACCATTTTTAACACCTTCTATAACCTTGTCAGCTACCGAAAGAACAGTTCCATGTCCGAAACCTGTCATAACATAACTTCCGCCATTTATTCCTGTTCTTTCTTGTCTTTCCTTATAACCGCCAAGCTCAAGTGCCTTATTGATAACTGGTGTAAAGTCTTTTTCGCCAGCCGCATTTTCATCTATATGAACCATCTGCGGATACGATACCACTTCTGTTGTAAATACCCTGTCTTCGTAACTCTTTCTGACTGGCATAAGACAGTTAGTTGTAAATAATACTGCACCCGGTATGTTATCGAACTCTTTCTGCTGATTCTGCCATGCTGTTCCAAAGTTACCCTTAAGGTGTGGATACTTATTAAGCTTGGGATATGCATGTGCTGGTAACATTTCACCGTGAGTATATATATTTATGCCCTTATCCTTAGTCTGTTCGAGCAGCATATGAAGGTCTTTTAAGTCATGACCTGTCACAACGATAAATGGTCCCGGCTCTACACTGAGTGATACCTTTACCGGCGCTGGTGTACCGTAGCTTGTTGTGTTTGCCTTATCAAGAAGCTCCATACACTTAAGATTAACTTCTCCAACCTCCAACACAACTGGTAAAAGCTGCTCACTATCCATATCATAGCTTATGATTGAAAGCGCCTTATAAAAGAAATTATTGACTGTTTCATCTGTGCAGCCTAACACCATTGCGTGATATGCATACGCAGCCATACCTCTTATACCAAATAATATAAGTGACTTAAGTGAACGTATATCCTCATCTGCATCCCATATATTATTCATATCATAATCATCTGTATTGCCGCATCTTGACTGGCAGACACTGCAATCTGGCGATATTATATTCTTTTCCTTATGAACTCTGTCTATCATATTTTTAAGAGTTTCATTATTGAAATTAACATTTGTTATAGTTGTAAATAAACCTTCTATTATTATTCTGTCTGTATTATCTGTCTTTGGATTACTTCCACACGACTTTGCAAGCCCTATAAGTGCGCCTGTAAGCTCATCCTGAAGCGCCGCTGTTGTTGAGTCCTTTCCACATACACCTGCATTTCCCATGCAGCCTGTACATCCTGCTGTCTGTTCACACTGAAAACAAAACATTTTCTTATCCATGTATATAATCTCCTTTATTCTTATATTTTACACTTATAAATGTATTTATACATTTTTATTATGATGTAAGTAACTTTTGACACTCACATCTTATTATACTTTACTGATTTTTTCCGTTGTATATACAACATTTTTATTCTTTTTGTTTATTGTATTATTTCACTATTTTTCGACACATTTTTCTTTGTTTTTTATATAAAATACACTATGCAATATACCGATATTATTATATACTTAAAGAAAATTACAGAGATCATAAGTATATTATGATGTAAGTGTCAAAAGTATAAATCACACAATACAACGGGAGGTGTTGTTTATGAAAATACAAGATTTTTGTGATATGAATAAGTTTGAACAGATTATGTCAAACTGGGCTAAAAGTACAGGACTTGCTACAGTCGCTGTTGGTGATGACGGCAAGTATATAAGTGACTGCTACAATTTCACTGATTTCTGTATTAAGCTGACAAGAGGATGTGCTGAAGGTAAAAGACGATGTGAAAAATGTGACCGTGAAGGCCATGGTGTTTATCCCTGTCATGCAGGGCTTGTCGACTTTGGTATTCCTATAACTCTTGATGACGGTACAGTTCTTGGAAGTATTATCGGCGGTCAGGTTCTTCCTGATCATCCTGACGAAGACAAGTTCAGGACAACAGCAAGAGAGCTTGGTATCGATGAAGACAAGTACATAACCGCACTTAAGAAAGTAAATGTAAGAACAACTGAGGAAATTAATGCATCTGCTGAACTTCTCGGCGATGTTATCAATATGTTTGTGCGTGCAAGCTATACTTCTTACCAGAACTCACATATTCTTTCAGAATTAAAGACCGGAATAAGCAATGCTGCCATTCAGCTACAGACCGCTAACGACAAGGTTAAACAGATTGATGGCTTCAGCAAACGTCAGAATATCCTTGCGCTTAACGCTTCTATTGAAGCTGCCCGCGTAGGTGATGCTGGAAGGGGTTTCGCCGTTGTTGCCGTGGAAGTCCAGAAGTTAGCCAAAGGTATGGGTGAGGCAAGCTCAGATATTAATAAAGCTATCAAAGAAGTAACACAGACAATTACTTCACTGGATAAAGAATAAAAATATGCCGCACAAAGTTTTATATATGCTTTGTACGTGGTTTTAAAGTAACGTGAATTGCACAGCAATGCAGCAATCCAGATACATAAATACGTCAGGGGCAAAAACTCAAAAGTCTTATCCTGCAAACATAAATGACTTTTTGAACTTTTGCCCTTGACATCATATTATTGACATTCCTCTATCTGTCAGTACTCTCGATTTCTCCTGTAAATCCAGCTTCTTTTATCATATTGAGAGTATCATCTATTCCCTGTCCGCCTGCTGTAAGGTATCCTGATGCAAATATTGAGTCTACTACCTTAAACAATGTTGGCTCTATTCCCTTGAAGTATACCTCTCTTCCTGCTGCACATCTTATGTCTGACTTAGGCACCATAAGTCTTGCAAGACATAGCACCTTAAGGCAGTACTGCTGTGTAAGTCCTGATATATCCCTGTCGGCAAGTCTTGTTCCCTTTATAGGAAGAAGGAAGTTGATAGGAACTGACTCAGGATTAATCTCTCTTATATCCATAAGCATATCAACTACATCACTCTTGCTCTCTCCCATTCCTATTATTCCACCACAGCACATTTCAAAGCCTATGCTCTTTAACATACGGATATTATTTATTCTCTGGTCGTATGTATGTGTTGTACATATATTTGGATAATATGAACGGCTGCTGTTTAAGTTATGATTTATTCTGTTAAGTCCTGCATCCTTAAGCATCCTTGCCTGCTTTTCTGTAAGAAAGCCTATAGAACAGCATATCTGTGTATCATTTTTCTTCATTTTACGAATTCTGTCTGCAAGGTCTTCTATCTCAGCATCTGTGAATCTGATACCGCTGAGTCCTATACAATGTCTTGCAAGATGCTTTTCATCCACAAGGTCATTATCCCCATAAAGCTTCTCATCCGACACTCTTTTATACTTTTCTATAGCCGCGTGCGACTCACATGACTGCGCACAATATGCACAATTCTGTGAACAGTTGCCGCTTCTTACATTAGTGAGAAGCTGTATGCTTACTTTCTTTCCTTTATACTTAAGGCGCAGCGCATATGCAGTTTCTATGAGCTTATCCAGCTTGTCATCCGGCAGATTAAGTACCGCTAATGCCTCCTCCTTTGTTAATACGTGTTCTTCATCCCATTTTTCCAATAATTCATCAATAGCTGTTTCTGACATAATAAATGTACTCTCCCTTGTTGTCGTCTGGCGTATACCTGACCGATACGCTGATATACGAATAAGTATAAAAGGGGAGATTGCAAATGTCAACGTATTATTTTATTGAGTTGACATTGAGATATAGATTCAGATTCCAATAAATCTTTGCAACTAATAATACGCTTTTTTATACACTGCAGCAAAAATAATTCTAGTTATTTATAAATAAAAAAAGATACCCGGCACAACCATGCCGGATATCTCTCCACATTTTAATACATTTATACCTGATAAAGCTTCTTAATACGAATACGCCAGAACACGCACCGGCTCTTTCTTCTTCGTTGCAAGATATGTAATAATGTCCTTACGTGTTATAATTCCTATAAATATGCCACGGTCATCGGTGACTGGAACAAAGTTCTGGTTCGTTATTCTCTCAAAAAGTTCTTCCATAGATGTATCCACGGTCACACTTGGATAATTCCTTCTGAAATATAACTCATCAACACTCTCCTTCTCAAGCTCTTTGATGTCTATATCCATACCATTGTTCTGGTTAATTCTGCACATATGCCACAGGAAATCTCCCTCAGTTACAGTTCCAACATAGTGCTCATCCTCATCAAGAACCGGAATTGCTGAATATCCATAATGGTTCATCTTCTGTAGTCCCTGTCTTAACGTGTCACTATTATAAATGTATGCTACTTTACTCTTAGGCTGTAAAAAAAATGAAATGTTCATAATTATCCTCCACATAATCGTATCCCATATTTAATATCTGTACATCTAAGTATAAATATTGTAACACGTTATAATTAAAACTCATATGGATTATATGCAATTTTCATATATTTTTCATTTTTATAATACAGCGGGGTAATTATATATTTTTCAATTATAAATGGGCAATTTTAAAATATTATATAATTTTGTGATTTATACTTTCTCAATATAGTTACGTCATTCACCTAATCTATGATATAAGACATTTCAGCTTACAATTCTCTATTGCCTCATCCCAGAAATGCTCATATGACTTGCCTCTTACCTGACATATTATACTTGAATTCATAGCCCCGTGACCTACTATAAGTATATCTTTACCCTTAGCAAGTTCAGGCTTTATTATAGTATCAAGGAATTCACCCGTTCTTGCAAAAAGCTCATCCAGACTCTCTGCGCCCTTATCTGGTATATATCCAGCCGGATTATGAAAAAGAGTATTTACATTATAGCCTGCATCATCTGTATAGCCTTGTATTCCCTCATATTCGCCAAAGCCCATCTCTATAAGTCTGTCATCTATAATAACAGGAACTTTTTCATCCCTGTCACTTAATATAATATCTGCCGTCTGTCTTGCTCTTGTAAGCGGCGAGCAGTAACATACATCAAAATGCACATTTTTATATTTCTTTGCTGCATTTTCAGCCATAGCTATTCCATTCGCATTAAGTGGTATATCGGTATGCCCTTGTAGCTTGTGTAACTCATTCCAGTCGGTCTTTCCGTGACGCATTATGTATAACATTGTTATGTCCTTTCCTTTTCTTATGTGTGATTTTTATTTGTATTATAACTTAGTTTCATGACCTGTACTTACAAATTTCATATTCTTATATAATTTGGTCTTTTTAAAATCATACATATTTTACGCCTTAATATCAAATGGAAAATATTCTTTTTCCATTTCTACGCACGTTTTTTTGAGCATATCAAGTTTACGGGTATATAAAAATTTTTTCTTGTTGCAACACCCAGTATCATTTTATAAACTATAATCTACAACCTAATATTTATTGGCACATATCCTGCCTGTGCTGCTGTTCTTTCCTTTGTTCAATCTGATGTTGTTTTAACTGCTGATTAAGACTGGTAATCTCCTGCTGTATTTCCTGGCGTTTTTTCATCTTATCCTCTAATTACATTTCTTCATTTGATGATAAGTCCTGTAACTTCTGCTGCGCATTTGCAATCTGATTTTGAATGTTTTTACTTACTGAGTCATTTGTCTGTGCCATTCCTGCTGTTCCAGTTGGCGTGTTTGTTGTGTTAAATGTGTTTATTTTTATCATTATTGTCCTCCTTGTTATATTAATAGAATGTATTTTATGTTTGTAAGCGCTAAATAGGTTCTTTCCAAACTTAGTTGATAATAAAGTGATTTTGCTTTATAATTATTGGAGGATGGTGATATTATGAAGCAAGCATTTATACAAAATTTAGACAAGAGCTTAAAATGTGTTGGATATAAAATTAAAAAAGAGAAGTTTATATTAATTGCAGAATCTATTGAAAAAGATGTTAAGTGTCCTTTTTGTGGAGAGACTTCATCAAAAATTCATTCCATATATCAGCGTGAAATTCAGGATATTCCAATCCAGGATAAGCAAGCAATTCTTTTATTGAATACAAGAAAAATGTTTTGCCTTAATGAAAATTGTACACATAGAACATTTTCTGAACGATTTGATTTTGTAGCTCCAAACGGAAAGAAAACAAACCGTTTACTAGATAAAATAATGAATACATCAACGAAACTGAGTTCAGTAACAGCCTCTGCATTATTGAAAAATTCATCTATAAAAGTATGTAAAAGCAGCATTTGTGATCTGCTTAAAAAAAATGCCAACTATTGTGGATAAATCCAGCGTAACCAAAATATGTGTGGATGATTTTGCTTTTCGCAAAAGGTATACATATGGAACAGTTATGGTAGATTTAGATACCCACAAAATCATTGATATAATTGATTCCCGCGAAACTAAAATTGTTGAAGATTGGCTTAGAAGTTACCCTAATTTAAAAGTGGTTTCAAGAGATGGTGCACATACATATTCATCGGCAGTAAGTAATGCACACCCTGATGCAATTCAGATTAGTGATCGTTTTCATTTGATAAAAAATTTATCCGATGCGGTAGAAAGATATTTACATCGTTTATTTCCATCACGGCTTGTAATTCCAACAGATACTATTGACCCAGAAATGGAAGCACTTTATGATACAAGAAATCGTGCAGAACGAATTATCTTTGCACAAAAGAAACGTGATGAGGGTTATACTGCAAATGATATAGCACTGCTGTTGCATTCTTCTGTAACAACTATTAGAAAATATCTTTCTATACCCAAAAATAAAATACCAGAGGTAAAAGAAAATGCACGAGAACATCAACATCTTCAACAGTTAAAAAATAAGAAATTAGCCATAGAGGAAGTTAGGAAATTATATACTGAAGGACATTCCATTGATGAAATTATGAGGTTGACTGGTCATACTACGGTTACTATAAGAAATTATTTAAAAGATGAATATATTATGGATAATGGGCACTATGACAATAGAATTCCAGGAAAGCTGGCTCCTTACGAACAGAAAGTTATAACTATGCGTTCAAAAGGAATTACATACAAAAAAATTCATGAACAAATAGTAAAAGAAGGATATACAGGGACTATTGCATCATTACGAATGTTTATGCAAAAAGAAAGAACGCATCAAAGAAGCATTTCTAAAAATATCACTGAGCGAGTTGAATATATCCCAAGAAAATTATTTTGCCAACTTATATATCGCGAATTAGAAAATATAAAGGGTTTGACGAAAGAACAATATAATGCATCCATAAAAAAATACCCTGTTTTAGGTCAGTTATATTCTCTAATTCGTGAATATCACAGAATAATTTTTTCTAAAAAAAGTGAAGAACTTGATACATGGATAACACAGGCCTTATCATTACAGATTGATGAAGTGGAAACATATGTAAATGGACTATTGTCAGATATTAATGCAGTAAAAAATGCAATAAAATATAAGTATAATAATGGTTTAGCAGAAGGTAGCGTAAACAAAATAAAGTTAACCAAACGAATAATGTATGGTCGTAATAGTTTTGAATTATTAAAAGCTAAATTGCTACTGAATGAAATTTAAATCAACTAAGTCTGGAAAGAACCTATTTAGCGCTTACGATTGTTCGCCCCTTTGCTCCATCTTCATTACAGAGACTTTTTCACTACTATGGGCTCGGCTGATTTCTCAAAGTTCGTTATTACTAGGCTATTGGAACCTCTATGAGACCTCCACTCTTAAGTTACGTGCTCTTTACTCTCATCTATCCGCCACATTTACTTGTACTTCGAACAACTCTAGGACTTCGTCTTCATTTGCAGACTTATCCATATTCCCGAGCCCTATATGTGATTTCTATCCATCAAACCAAGAGTTTGCCTACAGCTTCATTCAGATTCCACCTCACGATTGACGCCCTTGCTGTTCAGATATACACTTCCTCGTTGCCTAGGCATGTTTGGGACTTTCACCCGTTAGAGTTAATAAGCACCGCCATACTTCTGGATCATACGAGCCATAAACTCCGCACATCGTTCCATATTCAATTCCGCCTCTTGGCTCATCTTTATTTTCTTTGCGACCTCATTACTGATTTCATGTATATCATTAACCTCAATAATCGTTCTTCTAAAGGTCTTGATTACCAAATATGAAGTTTTCCGATTTATACAAAAAATTATATATGTTTTATAAAGAAATATATATGATCATCTGTGCTTCATTGATAGATATGGAATATGAAAAGGATTTTAGTATATTTAACTTCATTTCGCTCTTTACAATATCTGTAATCTCATTCAATGTTGTCTTTGAATTCGTAGTAAACGGAATCTTAAAGGCTATATAATGCACATTAGATTTAAGACTATTTTTGATATGTTTTTTTATTTCTACCTTTTTAGTAAAATAAAGGCCATTCTTAGTGAACCAATTATTATCCCCATTAGCTGAAACTCCAATACTATCAAAGGTATGATCTCGTTTTATCTGCTCATCAGATAACCCATAGTAATCATAACGAATTGTCTTTTGAGATGCAGACAAATTTGTATCAAAGGTAAAATCAAAATGGTCTGGATGATCGTTTATCCATATTATATTCCATGTATGTCCAGTATCAGACATAAATTTTGTGCTCGGAGTTAAAGCATCACCTGAAATCACCATTGATTTTATATTCACACTGTCAAGTATGACTTTTGTAGCTTTAGATATTCCGTCGCAAACAGCTCTTCCATATACAAAAAATGATTGAGCTTGATGAATCGGAATGCTCGAATCATTATCATATATAACATTTTGAACAACATAATCATGTATATTTTTAACAGTCGCCTCCTCATCAACATCTTTTAGTTTTAATCGAACTTTTTTCAAGCATTCAAAAATAATCTTATAAGTATTCTCTATCGCATCAAAATTATAGGAATAACTAAATAGCATCTTTACCCCAAATACTCCTATTGAAAAGGTGACATTTTCAACATAAAATAAAAGTGGATTATCTGATATGCATTCTCTATAAAGCCGTTCATAATAAGTCAAATCTGACAACTTAAATTCAGCATACGGCTCATATCTGAGAATCGCATAAAACACTTTCTTGTAATCTTCCTTATATTGTGCATCGCCACGATTAAAATAAAAACGATATGTTTTCTTTAACTCTTGCTTTAGTTTTTTAAAGCATATTGTTTCACTCCATTTACTTAAAATACACTCCACCTACCTTTGTTTAAGCACAAGTCTTCTTTTCACAATCATTCCCTGTTTACGCATTGACATCACTTCAATCAATACGTAACCGAATTATCTTCACTCTCACCATTGTCAATTCCAGCATCCGTCGTTGTTGATGTATCAGCATCTATAGAAGCTTCGTTATCCATATCATTCAAATAATTCAATTCTGCATTTAAATCTGACAGACTCTCTCCTAAAGAATGACTCTCCGTGACTGTTGAATCGACATAATTTGAGTTATTAATTCCAGCACTTAAATTATCATATTGCTCTTGTGAAATATCTCCTCTAACATATGATGCATAAGCCTGATCATTCTGCATAGATGTCCTTATTCCCTGATAATTATCCAATGCATAATTAACGACCTTAAAATGACCATCTCTCTCTGCAATATAATCTTTGTACTCTTGATCTGTTTTATATCTATCCGATTCAGAAATCAAAAATTCTGCAGCTCTATTATTGCTATCAAGCTCATTACATTGCATATCATACTGTGGTGATGTTCTTGCATAATTGTACAAAGCACCATTTTCGTCTCTCATTGATTCAACTTCTATCATATTTCTAGTATACTCATCATAGCCCACACCATTTTCTACACAGTGTGCTTGATATGCGTGATTACTCTCATGAACAAACGTATCCATGGTTTCATATGAAGAAAAATTATTCACATTCACATTCATCTGATTATTCATACTGTTATATGAACCGTATGACGTCACTCGTGATGAAGATACAACTTCTGCCGGTTCACGCCCCTGTTGTGCTGCATTCCTATTCTCCATCTCCTGAATAACGTCTATTCTATCAGACTCTTCTAATTTACTCCAATTTTCGATCTTGAATTGATCTAATAACTGATCATCACTAAAACTCGAATAATCAATTTGTTCTTTTTTCTCTGAAGAATTCTGAGAATGTGCCCATGTAAAAATCATACAGACACCTCCTCAACTTTATGAATATCTGAATCTTTTTTTGATATCAGTTTTTTCTCAAATTCTGCAATTCTTGCAAGTTCAGTATTATCGGCAATGTATGATTCCAAAGATAACACAGTTTCTTTGGCATCTTCAAACCTCTCACTCTGTCGCAACAAGTCAACAAGAATCATTGCCACTTCACAATCCACCGTTTTTAAAAGATACCTTTCAAAATTCTTAATTGCTTTTTCCCTTGCCCTCTCACATCCTGCTATCTTGTTATCTCTCATATACCAGTACGCCAACAAATAGTTATACCCAGCTTCCTTGGCGTTTCTTATTTTTACAGATAAATATCCAGCTAAAAGTAATTTCCTACAAATATCATCATAACGTCTATTATTCAGTACTTCCTTGTAGTTTGCGTCATTTACTAATGCTTTTATATCGTCTGGTAATGCTGAGTATGGCGCAGAAGTTGCATATCCACAAAACGGGCAAAATAACACCCGATCAAACAACGCTGGATTATGTGGATTAGTATCCAAATCTAAAACATTATTATTCTCAACAGAGTAACCCTTCAGCAAATTAGCCTCATATTTTTTGCCACAACACATACAAGTTATTGTTTTTTTTACATAACTAGCCATAGGTCACCTCCCACTTGATTATATTATGACCATCTAACTTTTCGATTATAAATATACTCATTCATTTTTATAATTGTTATACAACTTCTTGAATCCAGATTATCTATCTCCTGTTCTTCAACTCTGTAAGTGTCAACTTCTTTAGAACTATTACCGGAATATACCATTCTTCTACCAAACAAAATATTTGTCCAGGAATAAGGAGCGAGGCGGTATACAGAAGACATAGGCGCTTGATTGTGTGATACCTCTATCTTTTTTGTTATCCCACTTAATGCTGACCAATACTTCAAATCTGTATTAACATTTTGTTTAAATACAAAGAACGCATTACAATAACTGGCTGGATGTTCTGCTACATTTGACGTATTTTCAGACCACCACGTAATATTTTTCTCTGTAAAATAAACTTCTCCTACTCCACCTTTCGAGAAACTACTACTTAATAATGAAAGAAATAAATCTGCACTTTTTTTAACATTCACATCTTCAATCATACATACAGCACTTTTCGTATTGGAAGTTTCCTCTATTACCAATCTTTTTAATAAGAATCTAAAAAAGGCATCGGACTCTTTTTTTGAAGCACCATCATTCAAATTAATTAGCAAGACCATATCCCTTTCGTATATATCTTTAATTGACACCCGCCCTGAAAATAATCCTACTAATCCATTGCTTTCGATTTTTTTTCCAAATGTTATAAACTTCAGCATCTGAGACTGATATACACCGCTTATTCGCCGCAACTCATTCATCAATATCGTATATCTATTTTGATCAATCTCTCCCATTTGATAGAGCGAATCATATTTTCCTTCGGCCCAATCAAAAGTATAGCTTTTTAAATTTTCGAGTTTAAACTTTTCTTTCGGTTTCGTCGTTTTGAGAAGTTCAAATATCTTGTCAAACCATATGGTCGTAAAATCCTTCATAGGATCATCTAATACAATATATTCAGCCATCATCTCAACTAAGCAATCCGCCAAAACATCTAATGTCATTCCTTTAAAAAGATTAATGCCACCATTTTTTTTAGTAATGTCTACTACAACTTGATGACTTCCAAATGCTCCTTGTTCTATTTCTACTCCAAATCTTCCAGAAAGCTGATTATTAACACGATTACGAACATATATCACAGGTTTTTTAGAATTAACAGCATCATAAAGAAGACAATCTATTAGGTTTGCCCTGCCTTCGCAAGATACCCCCGAAATAATTCCATTATTTAATCCAATAGCATTTCTTTTTTGTGACAATCCAAAAACACCTGTATTAGAAACATCAATATATTCACTATTTGAAATCTCAATACTACACGAGTTTCCAATTGTACTTAATGAATTGAAAAGCCTCATCCATCAGCACCCCCGTTTATTTCTTTGTTTTTACATAATCTTCCCATTTCAAAAATTGAAATTTTATCGGATTCTTAGTCAAAATTGGCACACATACGATAGCTTGCCCCGTTGAAAGCTTTAGTATGTCGCTATCAGTAATGACATCATCTTGTTCTCGCGTTTGGCCTCCAGCCAAACTAATGTTGTCGTATACATATACCCTCTTTCCAAAAATTCCTTTTATATATTCTCTAGTCTCGTAATCAGTAGTTCTGAAGTTCACAGTTGTAAGAAAACCAGACAATATACTGCGAGAAAGCGAATTACCATACACCTCGTCAATTTGCAAGATATTCTGTATTCCAACAATAAATTTTGTTCCAAGGGAACGTCCGAAATTTACCCCTGCATCCATGTATTCAAGTTTAGGCAACAATCTAAATTCATCAATCACAAAAAATACATTTCTTTTACCCTTGTGTCGTCCTAAAGCCTCTTTTATTCCAACATCAATTAAGACCTTATATATAGGTGCTATTACTTGCCCTTGCCTGATGTCATACTCAATAAATAATAGTTTACACCCTTTTTTTATAATAAAATCTCTAATGGAAAACTTTCCATCTTTCACAAAATTCCCCTTAAATAATTCCAACAAATTATTTCTCAACGTTGCTAGAACCGAAGCTCCCTGATCATTGAATTTAAAATCGCCCTTTGAATCCACTCTTCCAAGATAATCAACTAATTGGTTTAATTCTGAATAGCATTGTGGAGATATGAAGTCTTTAACAATATCATTGACCGGTTTTTGCGAATATTCAAAAATCATTCTATTTGTCACAGCATCCGGATTTCTTGTTGGAATATAATATTTTTCGCACAATACTCTTAGTATTCCATAGAAAATATTTTTCGAAGCCAATGTAAAAAACGGATTATTTTTATCTCTATCTATCATAGGCTGAAACAAGATTGAACTTAGTTCCATAAGTACGTCATTAATCTCACGCATTGAAGCATTACTTGGCAGATCAACAACAGCTTCCTTAAACATATTCCATACAACAGTATTACTAGCATCATTTGAAAGGTACTGAACTTCCATTTTAGGATTTCTATTATTCCCAAATTGATTGTAAAAATCACCTTTAGAATCAAAGATTATCATTACATCATTATTTCCTAGTTTATCAAGCAGTTGATCAACCAACTCACATATCCCATTAGTCTTTCCCGAACCAATCCCACCTGTAAATAGTATGTTTTGACTTAATGTCGGAGGAATTAACGGAAGAGAGACCTTTTTGCCCACAAATTTAATATATTCTTTACCTGACAATGCTTTCTTTCTAATTTCAAGATCTTCGATTTTGGATGGGCAAAAATCTTCAACCAATTCCAAACCATGAATAGTTTTCTCCATAAGATTCCTCCTGGCAAATCAAAAATTCAAATGTTTTTTTACAGTAATTTTATGACCTTTACCATCATCTCCAGTTCCTTCTAATATCCCATCAGCAGTCAATGTTAAATATAATGTTACATTAGTTCCTTTAGGTAAGTTTGATGGTAAATCAAGCACAAGATCCATAATATAAGGTGCACTATTTTTTATATAATCGTATTCATCAACAGCATTTGTATTTTCAATAATACTTAAGTTCATTTTTCTTGCACCATCGCTAGTAGTTGAGAAACTCTGATGACTTGTCTTAGGGAGTCTATCCCCCTTTTTGATTAGATTTACAACAATAAAATCATCTTGATTCTTGTCATAATTTCTATAGCAATCTGTTCCATATGAAAAAGCTGCTATGTCAGACAAAAAGGAATCTTTACCATCACAATATTGCGCATATATAGCAGCACCAGTTGCGATTGCTTTTTCTGGTTCAAATACCTGAATGGTTTTGCCCGGGAATGCACGTTTGAGGCCTTCCTGCACCTGCGGCATATTCGAGCCACCACCAACACATACTATTTTAGTAATTGAACCACCATTATTTTTATCAAGCACTGCTTTTGTAAGTTTGACTGTTTTATTAAACAAATCTAATGTTAATTCATCAAACATTTCTTTTGTAATTGGAACCTGATAAGTTCTACCATCAATCTCTACGCGGGCTCTAACCCTGTCCCTATATTTTCCTGCTACTTTCTCACTAAACGCATGCTTTGCTGTAATAGCTTCTCTTTTGATTTTTTCCATATAGCCAGGATTATTTCTCAATGATTTCCCACTCTGTTTTTCTACTTCATGAATAATATATGATTCGATCTTTTCATCCCAGTTCTTACCTCCAAGTCGTAACATATCAGAATCGATTACCGTATATTTTTCTTTCAAGGAGCTGTTTGCCTCAACTATAGCAATATCACAAGTTCCCCCTCCAAGGTCATATACAAGCACCTTGGTCTTATCACTCAATGATGTCTTAAAATAAGACAATGCAGCCGCAACAGGTTCCTTAATAAAACCTAAAACATTAAGTTGCGGACCGCCCTGAGAGGTTGGTATTTCCGCTGCTTCCTTAATAAAAGCCTTTTCATTATGTTCAAATGCGGCAGGAACAGAGATAACAACACCCTCTAAGCCTTCATTTATAAGTTTTTCTTTTGCCGTAGCAATTGCATTTTCTTTTATGAAATTAAGTATGTATCCAACTATTTGTTTTGCCGAAAATGTCTTTCCATCTGCAGTGAATGCGGAATTCAATTCAAGCTTTATTTCGCGTTTCAGATTTCTCGCCTCAGATCCCTGTCCTGCACGTTCTGCTTCTTCACCTACAAGAACTCCATCCCAGTCACTATAATAAAAAACTGACGGAATTCCATACTTTCCTCCCGGCAAGAGAATAATATTCTGATCTAAATATGTAGTGGCCGGCAATGAAAAACTCGTTCCAAAATCAATTCCTATTTTCATCTAATGTCTCCCTAAACTCTTATTCGTTCTTTTTGTATAATAATATCTTTATATTTAAATCCCGTTCTTACGCTTTCTTTAACACTTGATAATCTTGGTGAAAAATCAGTACTATCCATCACTTCGTGCAAATTACCATCAAATCTACTTCCCGCCCTACTTGTAATTTCCTCAATTCCAAAAGCTGATAAATTATCAATTATCGTATCCATAAAATCTTGATAATTTAATACCGCATTATAATAATCTTGATTATTACTTTCAGTTACAGCATTTAAATGATATTGAAAATTATCAGCAATAAGGTTAAACAATTCTATTTGCATCTTAGCAAATTGCAAAATATAACTCTCTGTAATTTCATCTGAGAACCGCATTATCTTCTGTAAAATTTCACTAATTGATGGTTGTATTTCATTAAGTTTTCTTACAATAACTTGATTCTCATCGTGCCATCTCTGAACATTTTCTTTGCAATTGTTACTTCTTTCCAAGATTTTCTCAGATGAGATAGTGCTATAGGATTTTCTTGATAATTCCCCTTGTGCACTTTTGCTTTGTATTCCACCACTCATCTTTCTTGTACACTCATCCATACCTGGTTGCACCATAGATCGTCCGTTAGATATGCCGTATGATTCAGGTATCCTTCTTTTATCAAACGCAGCTTTTTCTTTTTTTTCATCAATAAACTTCTGAATTTCTTTTAAAATCATGTTAACCTCTGTCATTTTCTCTTGCTGATCTCCCCGAAACTGCATTCTCTTAAACAGATTACTTGCATATTCCTGGTAATCCATAGATGTTGCAACCGAAAAACTAGAAATATGTATTTTTTCTCCAAGAGCTTTAATAATCACATATGCATCATACGGGTATAGACAAATTCGAATACCATTCATTCCATTACTCATTTTAATATATCTTACTAATCTGACCGCCTCTTTAATAAATGGAGACTTATTTAGATCATAAGGTTCAACCATTATCTCTTCAATGATGCATTGTACTATTTCATCAACTTTCTTCAATTTACCCCGGTCATATTTAAGACCAGCACTTTGATATACACTTGTATATAATTGCAGGCTATCCATAATTACCTCCCAATAATCAATTTTATTACTGCAAGTCAATAATATTTAACTGGGCAGTTTTCGGAATAATCCTTACCATCATTCCTTTTTCCAGTACCTGAACTTGTCCTGGTTCACATTTTTCTTTTGTCTGATCAGCATGTACTATTACCCAAGAAATACTTGTCAAGTTCTTTATACCTAACTTTTTCTCTTTTTTGTTATACAAAACCTTAAACACATTACCCGAGGCAAGATTCTTTGAAAGCTTATCAGCTGTAACAATATCCGCAACATAAACTTCCACCTCGCGTTTTGCCTCGCCCGCACTTAGTATTTTCATCATAACTTTATGTTTATGACTTGCACCTGTGCTAGTTGTTCCTTTCCCCACTACATTAGTAATATTCCCACTAGTTACAGGATGAGTGCTGGTTGATGTTTGTTTTCTTGGGGTATTGTTTGTGTGTTTTTTACTTTTCAAAAGACCAGAACATTCAAAACACTGACCAGATTCACTAAATGTAATTTTTCCACAATGAGGACACTTCACTAAATTGCCCTCAATCTCTGCGAACTTTTCTTTCCAAGCAACATCAGAGGTTCTTTCAGCCCTTCTATCTTTTGACAAATTAGTTGCAAAAGTACTAATAAACATATCCTTCACGGAGTCTGGTAGTTTTTTCCAATATTCAACTTGCCCTTTGATTTGTGGATCTGTTGAATTCTCTATCGAATTCTGTTTATTAGTTGGATGCCAGACAAATAATGCATTTTTTCCAAAAATGACTTTTCTTGCATCATCTGGTAATACATTATTTTTTACGCAATATTGTTCCGTATAAGGTCCTTCGAATGGAAAGCCGCCAACAAGTAAACGATACACAAAAACAGCAAAAGAAAACATATCTGATCTCGTATCAGGTTTATCTCCGAGTACAACTTCCGGTGCCATATAACCGTTTGTGCCTTTAATTGTAAACTTATCAGCATATCCTATGTTATCATTATCAATTATTCTAATATCACCATTTTGCGGATTAAAAAAAATGTTTCCTTCATTTACATCTTTGTAGCACATACCATACGTTGTATGAAGTGTTTCAAAAACTCGTGCAAAATTCTGAACTATTTTGCAAATAGCTTTACATGATGGATACTTTCCACACCATGCTTTTTTTACAACAGTAAAATCTTGCAAGTCCACTAATTCCATGATATATCCAAATGAATCTCCGTTGCATTCCACAACAGTTATGGGCAAAACAACATCATCTACAGGATTGCCGTCTTTATCATGGAACTTTCCAATTTTTATAAGATCCTCAATATTGGCTTTTACATTATTAGTGTTATGTTTATATTCTTTGTAAGCAAAAAAATCTTTTGTCTTAATATTCTGTGCTTTCCACACCTCAGCCTGTCCACCTTTTCCAAGCCTTTTAACCAATTGATACTTTACACCATTCGTTCCAATCTTAATATCGCCCTTTTTCATACGCTATCTCCTCAGTATTTTTACTTGATATTTTGCATACCCATCAACGAACTCTGCATCAGGATTTGTTATTGCCTCTTCTGGCGCAACGTAAAAGCATTGATCTTTATTCAATCGCATAACTCCTTGTTCTGGAATACTCTTTCTCTTTCCCGACTCTGTATTCCAAGGGTTACTTGTTGCATTCCACAAGCCCAAAATTTTTTTTTCAGGATTATATATCACTTTGCATAATATTTTTCTTTCATTTGCAATATGCAACATAACTATACTTTGCCCTTGAGTAGCTGTTTCAAATAAAGGAATACTGATCTTTCCACATGATAATTTCCCAATGATACTAAACCTTGACAATAACCTTCCTACCGGATCACAACAAGAATTCTCTTCACATGTCATCAACGAATCGGAAAGAATAACAATTTCTTGATTCTCTGTAATAAACAAAGATTCATCAAAGCAGTCCCTCACTGAGATTTTGAGTTTAGTTAATTCATTCTCCAACAATAACATCTGTTCATAAAAACCAAGCCAGTATTCATTAGAATAACCCCCTACAGATACAGGATCATCATCTAATGATAATTCACTATCATTAAACCAATATCTTTTCTCTAGATGTTCACCCCCATCGATTAATCTCCCCACTCTATGCCAAGTATCCGATATTGAATAAATATATGCATAGAAATTGCAACCTAATTTTAATATGTTATCTGCTTTTTTCATTTTCACCGATTTAAGGTCAAAATCACATTCCGTTCCGCTTGCGCGTAAAATATGAATTTCATATTTTAGTTTTTCTTTTTCACCTTCTAGAATCACAATTCCTTTTTTATAACGAAGAAACCTTATATTGTCATAACCAATCTTATAAACCTCTGCAGGAACTATTGGAGTTGATTTGTTATCAAATCTAGTCAACGAAATAGTACAATCATCTTTTGTAATTTCTGACACGTCAATATCACTCACCATAAATGGCTTCCTCAATTCACCATACTCATTGATTTGATTAGTCAAATCTTTTTCGTATAGTGAAAATGAATTATCAGTATCCAATTTATCGTAAATACCATCAGTTGATAATAAAACGCTTGAAAAATACTTTTTTTCATAAATATCTATCACAAATGCAAACTCTGCCCTATTCGAAGCCAGTGAACTAGTTGCAGATGTAGTCTTTACGGAATGGCGCTTAAAGAGTTGTTGCTGTTCAAAATCATTAGATAACATTATAGCTCCATCCCCCAACTGTCCAAGTACCAAATAATCTTTGCAAGCTACCATAAATAAAAATGTAGTACCATACTTTTTTATTATTGACTGGATAGTTTCTTTGCTATTTACATTTTCGCATTTATAATCATCCACAACTTTCTGTTTCCACGATTGAATAAAAACTTTCTTAAATTCTACCGTTCGCAATACATCCACTAATACATTGGTGCTCTTTCTTTTCTTTTCACAATTATTTTTTATATTTTTTACCAATTCAAAGAACACAGTGCAAGCAATATATGATCCTTTATCGCTTTTTGTATATGCTTCTCCACCATGACCATCCGCAACACAAACAACCTGTATATCATCACCTATATTTTCTACCAAACAATAATCTTGACAAACTGTCCCACTAGTAACATGTGATCTACCTTTTTTTCTGGCAAAATAGGTTTTACAATAGTTGTCTAGAGTTTTCATTCCTAATGATTCATATAATGTAATATCATTCATAATCCATACACTCCAACAATAGAAAATAAAAAAGGACATCTTAATGATGTCCCCTAAATTCATCTTCATGCTCCAACAAAAAGACAATTACAAGATGTCATCATCATCATCTCCCCAATCAGGATCGCCTAAATCGATGATATCATCATCACCATCTGTAATACTTGAAACTATAGTTGTTCCTGTCACCCAGTTTATTACTTTACCAAGATCAGTAGCCTTATCTATTTCGAAAACCAAAGGCTGTTGCTGATCAGAAAGGATTCCTTCGGATGCAAACTCTATCAACTCATCTCTGTTATAATCTTCTACACCAATAGCAATTCTCGTAACCTTCTCTTTTCCGGTATCGCCTGCCAATCTTTTCTTCATCTCAGCAATAGCAGCAACATAATCGTTATGCTCATCTGGATTACAATATCCATCCGTCACCAAAATAACGACCGGCCGCAAAGCATGCGCACCAAGGTACTGCTTTCTTAATGCCTTATTTGCTTCGCGAATAGCCTTTGGTGTACTGGTTCCACCAACAACATCCAAATCTTTCCAAACGACAGTAGAAATATCTTGTCCCTGCTCTACTGATCCGACCTTCCAAACAGCCTCATCACTAAATGCAATAATTCTAACCTTTAGGTTAACACAGTAATCATCAGCAATCTTCATCAAACTACTCTTCAATGTAGGAATTGCACTATTTAACTGTGCTATCCTACCATTATACATAGAATACGAATTGTCTAAAAGCAAAATTAAATTCAACTCTTCTTTTGTAATGATTCTATCTCTGTTTCCCACTGTAATTTTCTCCTACATTTTTCTCAAATTGTCTCAATCTATCCTTCTGTATATACAATTTTCCTTTTTATTTATATTATCACAACGACAGTTACATGTCAATATAAACATCTTTTATCTTCATTTTAATCATAATTATAGACATCTTGCACAAAAATCCATTTTAAAAACAACAATATAAAAAATAGTCTTCACCTATTCAACTCGGAAGTTTGACACCCAAAAAGCCTCTCAGACCAGTAATGGTCTCAGACTGTAGACAAAGTCCGAGGCGAAAGTCTCGGATTCTTCTTATTTCAGGATTAATTAAAATGTGACAAATGCAGATAAATACTGACTTTGTAGCTCTTTTTTGATATAATTATTATACCAAAAATCAGGTGGTGAGTGTTTTATGATGACAGTCAATTCAGATAAAAAAAGAAAACAGATTCAGATGTTCTGTATGGATGATTTAGTGCCAAAAGATCATCTTTTAAG
>OOCN01000196.1_pt1 | contig 63690 bp, 50 predicted proteins | sample 1671361 | NCBI WGS metagenome assembly OOCN01 (sample SAMN06348149, study PRJEB24527) | human gut metagenome | biome: human gut; feature: ankylosing spondylitis patient; material: feces | host: Homo sapiens | place: China | collected 2015-10
ACACCCCACTTATTAGATAGTATACCATACTGTCTAACAAATGGGGTGCAGTTCAAAGCCTTGTTTATGAGGTTCATTTCTCCTATTCGTCCCGGAAGAACGGACTCTCGTAAGCTCACGCAGAAACCTGCAGTCAGCTTCACTTACAGAGTAGCATAATAGTCTTTTAAGCGGATTTCTCCATCCGCTTTTTTGCCGTACCATTTTTTCTGAAACCACAAACAAACCAGCCCGCAGAATCTTTGCTGTGTAATTCTGCGGGCTGGGTTCTATTTCTTTGGGAGGCTAACTAAGTGACATTGCTGTGCAGGGGTGTGCTTTTTATTCTGCCGGGGCTGGCTGTTCCTCCGCCGCCTGGTCGGTGGAGGGCTGCTCAGTTGCCGGGGCTTCGGTCACGACCGGCTCTGCGGTGGGCACAGCCGTCGGTTCCGGGGTGGGCGTGGGGACCTCGGTAGGTACGGCCGTCGGCTCCGGCGTGGCGGTGACTTCCGGCGTGGGGGCGACTTCCGGTGTGGGAGTCGGCGTTTCCTCAATTACCGGCTCCGGTGTGGGGGTGGCCTCGACGTAATTGACGTTTTCCTCGGAAGAACTGCTGTCCTCGATATACTCAGATTCAGAGGAGACCGGTTCCTCGGTGCTGGTGGTGGAACTGACGACCGGCACCGTGTAGGTGACGGCGTCCTTGTCGCCTGTGTGCTTGGGGATGGTGGTCAGCGCCGGGCGGTCATCCTCCGTGATATAGCTGTGGGTGCGGATATAGTTGAACAGTGCATCCATCGCGCTGCGGGTCAGGTGGATGCCGTCGCTCGTCTCCACATAGCCGCTCTTGGCGTAGCCGGTGGCGGCGTCCTTCAGAACCTCGGCGCTGTTTAGGAACTTCCAGCCCTTCTCCTGGCACATTTCCACCAGGGCCTTGTTGTACTCGTCCACCTGGGTCTGGGTCAGGCTCTGGTTGGAGTGCTGCTGCCCGATGGGCGGGATGGAGTTGACGAGGATATCCACGCTGGGGTAGGCCGCAACAACGGTCTCGATGCCCGCCTGATAATTCTTGACGAAATCCGCTGCTTTGTAGCTGGGATTCAGGTCGTTGGTGCCAAAAGTCAAAATGACCCGGCGGGGCTGCAATTTTGCCACCGCCTGGGACATTGTCACATAGCTTGATGAGGTGCTCAGCTGCACGCAGGCAAAGGTGGCCAGGTTGCGGGCGCTCATGCCCACAGAACCGATGGCGTTATCGTAGGAGCAATAGTCGAACATACGGTACATACGCGCCGTGTTGCTGTCGCCCAAAAACAGTGTCTCGTCTATGTAGCTTTCGCCTGCGTCGGCGCTTTCCTCCAAAATCGTGGAGGTGTACGCCTGGGTGTCGATGGTGTTTTCCTCTTTATTATAGCCGCTCTCGGTCACCATGGATGCACTGTCCACCGTGGAGGTGCTTTCCCCATCCGCTTTGCCGAGGTCCAGCCCGCCGATGAGCGCCAGCGCCACGCCGATGCTAACCAGCAGCATCACGCTGCACAGGGCCAGCACCAGATACATTTTGCTGCGCATATCCAGCGGCCGCTTTTTGGATTTTGACTTGGTTTTGCCTGCCATGAAAGATTCCTTTCGCGTTGGGACGTGTAGCATTTACAGAATATATAACCCAATTTTACTACAAATCCACTGTAAAAGGAAGTCTTTTCGCAATTTTTACATAATTTTCCGGCAAAAACAAAAACCCCGCCGAAGCGGGGGTAAACAGAAATGGAGGATGGCGTTGTTTATTAAGGGCAATACCACACCGGGGTGCTACGGCAAAACCGCCCCTCATCCGGCCCTGCGGGGCCGGCTTTCCCCAAGGGGAAAGGCTTAAAATTTACTCCTTCGGCAGCAGATGCGCCTTTTCCAGCGCGGGGCGCAGGGCGATGTACAGGATGACTGCGCAGACGGTGGAGAGCAGCGAGTTGACCAGCGTGACGCCGCTGGTGATCTTGGTCACGACGGAGACAAACTCTGCAGGCTGGCCAAAGATGTACAGGTTGCGGAAATAGCCGACGAACGGATCGGTAAACACGTTGACCAGCAGGCCGCTGAACGCAGATGCCGTGACGGCGGCCACATACTTGACCTTGTTGTCTGTGGGGAAGGTTTTGAGGTGGATGACCTTGTGGGCCACCGCACCGCAGACCAGGCCGATAATAAATTTCAGGATAAAGCTGGTGATGGCATAGCCAGGGTCACCGGCCACGATATCCGCCAGCGCCAGGCCGATGGCACCGGCCAGACCGCCGGAAACGCCGTCCAGCAGCATGGCGGTCAGCGCCGTGAAGGTGTTGCCCAGGTGGAAGCTGGACCCAGTGCCGAACACATTCGGGATGCGGAAAAACTCATAGGCGACAAAGCTCAGGGCAGCCATGATGCCGATGATGCTGATTTTCTGGACGGTGAACTTGGTTTTGGTCAGCGCTGCGATCAGCAGTGTCAGGGCTACTACGACAAAAAACAGCAGCCAAATCGTTGCGGTAGACATGATTTTTAACTCCCTCTAATTTTCTTATTGACATTTTCCTTCCGGGAAGGTATGTTTTTATTATACAAATTTCTGGTTCCAAATAAATGCCCAGTTTTTGAATTTTTTATAGGGCCAGATGAAGGAGCAAACGATGATCGAACTGGACCCCAGCCAAAAAGCACCGCTGTATGAGCAGCTTTACGCCGCCCTGGCGGATGAAATACGTACCGGGCAGCGTGCCGCCGGTACGCCGCTGCCGGGCCGCCGCACCATGGCCGCGCAGCAGGGCGTCAGCGTCAACACGGTGGACACAGCCTACCAGATGCTGGCCGCCGAGGGGCTGGCCGAGGCGCGCCCCCGCAGCGGCTTTTACGTGCAGAGCACCTACGGTATGCTGCACAGCCGCGCCCGCCGCACCCCCGCCGCCCCGGTGCCGCCGCCCGCTGCACCGGCGGGTCCTGTGCCGCTGTATGACCTGTCCACCGGCAGTGTGGACACGGCGCTGTTCCCGGCGCACAGCTGGGGGCGCATCCAGAAAGAACTGCTCTACCAGCGGCCCGAGCTTTTACAGCGCGGCGAGATGCAGGGCGACGCGCCGCTGCGGGCGCAGATCGCTGAATATTTGTCGGTGTACCGCGGCGTGGACTGCACGCCGGAACAAATCGTCGTCGGCGCAGGTATTGAGTACCTGTTGGGCTGCCTGGCGCACCTGTTCCATGATGGGATGGCGGCCATCGAAAACCCCGGATACTCCCGCACGCGGACGGTCTTGCAGAACAGCGGCATCCCCTGCACGCTGGTGGACATCGACCGTGAGGGCTTACCCGCCGCCGCGCTGGAAAAGAGCGGCGCGAACCTCTGCTACCTGACGCCGAGCCATCATTTCCCGACCGGTGTCACGATGCCCGCGCCCCGCCGCGCCCAGCTGCTGGCCTGGGCGGCGGCACAGCCCGGGCGGTACATTTTGGAGGACGACTACGACTCGGAGTTTCGCTTTGACACGCGGCCGTTGCCCAGCTTACAGGGCATGGCAGGCCCGGACGGCCCGGTCGTCTACCTGACGACCTTTTCCAAAAGCCTTGCGCCGGGCATCCGCATTGCCTGTATGGTGCTGCCCCAAAGCCTGTTGGCCCGCTACCGCCGCGATTTTGCGACCTATGCGAACACGGTCAGCCGGTTTGAGCAGCAGACCCTTTGCGAGTTCATGGCGGGCGGGTATTTTACCCGGCACCTGGCCCGGATGCGCCTTGCTTACAAGCGCCGTATGGAGGCATTCGCGGCGGCGCTGCGCGCGGCCCTGCCCGGCGTCGAGCTGGACGGCGTACACAGCGGCCTGCACTTTCTGCTGACGCTGCCCGGCGCTGGCGGCGAGCGGGCCATGGTGGCCGCCGCCGCGCAGCAGGGCGTGCGGCTGCGGGGATTGAGTGAGTATTACCTGGCCCGCCCCGAGCTGTGCCGGCCCGACACCGTGGTTGCGGGCTATTCCGCACTGCGGGAGGAGGATGTGGAAAGGGTTGCCCAGGCGCTGGCAAGGGCGTGGCTTTGCGCACCAAGCGATGGGTAAAGCCCCAACCACCCACAAAAAAATCCCGCCGGGGTGTACACCTCGGCGGGACGGTTTATTTATTGCTCAAAATCACTCATACAGCGGGAACTTCGCAGTCAAATCGGCAACGCGCTTGGCAATATCGTCCTTCTTGCCTGCAAAGTCAAAGATGCAGTCTGCGATGCAGTCCGCAATCACCTTCATCTCGTCAACGCCCATGCCGCGGGTCGTCACGGCGGGGGTGCCGATGCGCACGCCGCTGGTCACAAAGGGGCTGCGCTTCTCGCCGGGCACTGTGTTCTTGTTGGCGGTGATGTGTACCTCGTCCAGGTTGTGCTCCAGCTCCTTGCCAGTGCACTCCTCGTCGGTCAGGTCGATCAGCAGCAGATGGTTGTCGGTGCCGCCGGAGACCAGCTTCACGCCGCGGGCAGTCAGCTCGGCCTCCAGCGCCTTCGCGTTTTCAACGATCTTGCGGGCGTACTCCTTGAACTCGGGCTTCAGCGCCTCGCCAAAGCAGACGGCTTTCGCAGCGATGACGTGTTCCAGCGGGCCGCCTTGGGTACCGGGGAAGATGGCCGAGTTGATGCGCTTGATGAGATACTCGTTGTTGGTCAGGATCAGGCCGCCGCGGGGGCCGCGCAGCGTCTTGTGGGTCGTGGTGGTCACAACGTCGGCGTAGGGGACCGGGTTCTGGTGCTGGCCGCCTGCTACCAGACCGGCAATGTGGGCCATATCCACCATCAGCATCGCGCCGTAGCCGTGGGCAATCTCGGCCAGCTTCTCAAAGTCGATGGCGCGGGGGTAGGCGGATGCACCGGCTACGATCAGCTTGGGACGGACCTTCGCCACCTGCTTGGCCAGCGCGGCGTAGTCGATGCGGCCATCCTCGGTCGAGACACCGTAGGAGACGAAGTTGTAGTTCTTGCCGCTCATGTTCACGGGGGAGCCGTGGGTCAGGTGGCCGCCCTGGGACAGATCCATGCCCATGACAGTGTCACCGACGTTCAGCAGCGCAAAGTAAACCGCCAGGTTCGCCTGTGCGCCGGAGTGGGGCTGCACGTTGGCGTACTTGGCACCGAACAGCTTGCAGGCGCGGTCAATAGCGATCTGTTCCACCTGGTCCACGTACTGGCAGCCGCCGTAGTAGCGGTGGCCGGGGTAGCCTTCGGCGTATTTGTTGGTCAGCACGCTGCCCATGGCCGCCATCACGGCAGGGGAGACGATGTTCTCACTGGCGATCAGCTCAATGTTCTGGCGCTGGCGGCCCAGCTCACGGTTCATGGCCGCGCCCAGCTCGGGGTCATAGCTTTCCACATAGCCGATGGTGTCAATGATGTCCTTGTACATACTGCTTTCCCTCCTATTATATCTGCCAACGGCGGAAAACGGGCACGGGCGGATATGGAATCCGCCCCTACCGTAGGGGCGCATTCTATATGCGCCCGTCGTTTCCACCGCCGAACATTTCCCTTACAGCGTCCCCTTTGTCGATAACACGCCGTCGATCCGCGCATCCTTGCGGGTGGCAGCGTCCAGGGCTTTGGCAAAGGCTTTGAACATGGCCTCCAACTTGTGGTGGTCGTTCTCGCCGTACAGCACTTTCAAATGCAGATTCATCATGGCGCTGTACGATACCGCGTAGAAAAACTCCCGCGCCATCTGGGTGTCCATGCCGCCGCAGCTCTGCCCGGCAAAGGCAGCGTCGTACACAAAGTAGGGCCGCCCGCCCAGATCCACGGCGCAGAGCGCCAGCGTCTCATCCATGGGCAAAAGGCAGCTGCCGTACCGCACAAGACCTGCCTTGTCGCCGAGGGCCTCCTTGATGGCGGTGCCCAGCGCAATGCCGATATCCTCGATCGTGTGGTGGCAGTCGACGTCCAGATCGCCGTGGCAGGTCACGCTCAAATCAAACAGGCCATGGCGGGCAAAGCCGTCCAGCATATGGTCAAAAAAGCCGATGCCGGTGTGCAGGTCTGCCTTGCCGGTGCCGTCCAGGTCGATAGTCAGCGTGATCTGCGTCTCCCGCGTGTTGCGGGTCACAGTCGCGGTGCGTGCCATGAAAAATTCCCCCTCTTTAGTGCGTTAAACTAAGGCAACACCGCACAATTCCCGCCTTACGGCTTAAGCACCGCTCCGGCGGCTGCGGCACGGCATCTGCGTTGCCAAAATGCTCGATAATACACAAAGTATTATCTGCGCTTTTGGCTTAGCAGCTGCCGCACCTCGCTCGCCGTATCGGCACTTAGAATTATGTGGTATTGCCCTAAATATAGCACGCCAGACAAAAAGCGTCAACGGAAAATTGCAGATAACTTACTTTTATAAAAATCACTGCAATATTTACGAAATCGCAACACATTTTCCTGCGGCAAACGTTACAATAGAAACAAGAGTTAAAATTGTCTTTTTTGAAAGGGCAAACACCACCATGGCAAAAATGATCGGAATTGATCTGGGCACCACCAACAGCTGTGTGGCGGTGGTCGAAGGCGGCAAGCCGGTCGTCATCCCCAATGCCGAGGGCCAGCGCACAACGCCCTCGGTCGTGGCCTTCACCAAAGCGGGGGAGCGGCTGGTCGGCGAGCCTGCCAAGCGGCAGGCTGTGACCAACGCCCCCCGCACCGTGACCAGCGTCAAGCGGCTGATGGGCAGCGAGACCCGCGTGCCCATCGATGGCAAGTGCTACACGCCGCAGGAGCTGAGTGCGCTTATCCTGCAAAAACTGAAAACCGACGCCGAGGCCTACCTGGGCGAGAGCGTCACCGAGGCGGTCATCACTGTGCCCGCCTACTTTAACGATGCCCAGCGCCAGGCCACCAAGGACGCTGGGCGCATTGCGGGGCTGAATGTGCGCCGCATCGTCAACGAGCCGACGGCCGCTGCGCTGGCCTACGGCCTGGACAATGGCCGCGCCCAGACCGTCATGGTCTACGACCTGGGCGGCGGCACGTTTGACGTGTCGCTCATCCGCATTGGCGACGGCATCGTGCAGGTGCTGGCCACCTGCGGTGACAATTTCCTCGGCGGCGACGACTTTGACGAGCGCATCATGAACTGGCTGGCCGAGCAGTGCAAAACCGAGCACGGCGTTGACCTGACGAATGACCGCGTGGCGATGCAGCGCCTGCGGGAAGAAGCTGAAAAAGCAAAAAAAGAACTTTCCAGCGCGAAACAAACGGATATCAACCTGCCGTTTATCACCACGACCGCCGAAGGTGCGCTGCATTTGCAGACGACACTGACCCGCGCCAAGTTCGAGGAACTGTGCGCCGATCTGATCGAGCGGACGGCCCTGCCGGTGCGCAACGCTTTGAGCGACGCGCACATTTCGGCCAGCGACCTGGACCAGGTCTTGCTGGTGGGCGGCTCGACCCGCATCCCCGCCGTGCAGGCAAAAGTCATGCGGATGACCGGGCTGGAACCGTCCAAATCCCTGAACCCCGACGAATGTGTTGCCCTGGGCGCGGCCTTGCAGGCCGGGCGGCTGGGCGGCGAAATGCTGGCCGGCCCTGGCGAGGGCCTGCTGCTGATGGATGTGACTCCGCTGACCCTCTCGATCGAGACCGTCGGCGGCGTGGCGACACATCTGATCGAGCGCAACTCAACGATCCCGACGCGGTTCAGCAAGGTATTCACCACCGCCGCGCCGTTTCAGAACACCGTGCAAATCAAGGTTCTGCAGGGCGAACGCGAGTTCGCCAAGGACAATAAGCTGCTGGGCACCTTTACCCTGCGGGGCATCAAGCGTGCCTGGGCGGGTGTGCCGAAAATTGAGGTGACGTTCGACATCGACGCCAACGGCATTGTCAAGGTCAAGGCCCGCGACATGGACACCGGCAAGCAGCAGAGCATCACGATCTCCGGAACCTCGAATTTGAGCGAGGAGGAGATCACCCGCGCCATGCGCAGCGCCGCTGCCTTTGCCGGGCAGGACAAGGAGCGCAAGGCCGCCCTGGAGGCCCTGAACGCGGGCGAGGCCGCGCTCTACCGCGTGAACACAGCGCTGGGCAGCAAGGTCGGCAAGGCGCTGGACCGCGAGACGCGCGGAAAAATCAAGGACGCAGAACGCGCGTTGGAGCGCGTATTACGCCATAAAAAAGCCGATAAGCTCACCCCGGCGGATGTGACCGCCATCAACGCCGCCCGGGAGGCGCTCTCCACCGTCGCCGCGCCATTGGTGGCGCAGTGGGAAAGTGAAAAATGATTTTGCCTTCCCCTTTTGGGGGAAGGTGGCTCGAAGAGCCGGATGAGGGGCGGAGTTTTCGCGATTGCCCATGAACGGGTTATAGAGGCAGGTTTGCCCCTCATCAGTCACCTTCGGTGACAGCTTCAGTCTCCGTGCCAAGTGCCGCCTACGGCGGTTGCACTCCGACACGCGCCTGCGGGCGCAGCCCCTTAGGGGAAACCTTTATAAAAAAGCCGAGGCTTTCATGCCCCGGCTTTTTTCTTGCGGTTATCGTTGAGTTGGTGCGCCCGGGCGATGAGCCGGGTGCGGTTGAAGAACAGAATGCCCACAAAACTGAACAGCACCACGCCCACCAGCACGGTCAGTATCCAGTTTCCCTCCAGGATAAAGCTGCCGGCCGCGCAGGTCAGCAGGGTGGGAAAGGGCAGGCTGATGAAGATGGCCGCCAAAAACTGCTTGGGGTGCATCCCGGCGTTGGCGGCGGCGTAGGGGATGATGCCGTTGGGCAGCCCCGGCGTGATGAACGCCAGAATCGTGTAAAACCAGGGGTCCTTGCTGCTGCGCACGCTGTCCAGCAGCTTCGCAGCCTTGGGGTTGTCGGCCACTAGCCGCCGGATGACCGGGGCCAGCCGCCGGGCCAGTAAGTAGACGCTCATGTTGGCGACGGCGGAGGCGGAAAAGCTCGTCAAAAAGCCGATCCACGGCCCATAGGCAAGCCCCGCCGCCAGCTGCACCGGCATGGCGGGAATGACCAGCGAAAGCACCTGCACGACGGCCAGGAACCACAGCGTCAGAAAACTGCGCAGCCGCCCCTGGCTGGTCAGGTAATCACTGAGGGCCTGCTCATCCCCGGCGGAAAATACCGTCCACAGCCCCGGCAGCAGCAGGCGGAAGGTCTCGACGATGAGCAGCACCGTCACGACGACCACCGCCGCTACCACGAGCATAGCCAGCTGTTTTTCTCTTTTGTTGGCGCGTTCAGGCATAAAAATCTCCTTGTTGCAATAAAAACAGGAAATACTATACCAAAAATAGCGGGGAAATGCAAGGGGATTTCTGAGGGGGAAAGTGCTGCTTGCAGCTGCACCGGGAATATACCTTATCTCTCTTCCAGCGCCACATACTCCTGCTGGTGGCCGACGTACTGGTAGGCGGGGCGGATGATGCGGTTCGCAAACTCCACTTCCTCCACGCGGTGGGCGCACCAGCCGGGCACACGGGCAATGGCAAACAACGGGGTGAACAGATCTTCACTGATGCCCAGCATTCTGTAAATCAACCCGCTGAACAGGTCAACGTTGGCGCAGACCTTCTTCGGGCCGTGCTTTTCCTCGGCAAAGACCTGGGGGGCCAGCCGCTCGATGCTGCATAGCATCTCGTATTCCTCGTCATAGCCGTTCTTGTAGGCCAGACTCTTGGCGTGGGTCTTGAGGATCTGGGCACGCGGGTCGCTTAACGTGTAGACCGCGTGGCCCATGCCGTAAATTAAGCCGCTGCCGTCACCGCGCTCCTTGCGGATGATCTTGCGCAGGAACTCGCGGACCTCGTCGTCGTTGGTCGGATCTTCGACGTTCTCCAAAATGTAGTCCAACTGGTGCATGACCTTCAGGTTCGCGCCGCCGTGCTTGGGGCCTTTCAGCGCGCCGATGGCCGACGAGATGGCCGCATAGGTGTCGGTGCCGGAGCTGGACAGCACGCGGCAGGTGAAGGTCGAGCAGTTACCGCCGCCGTGATCCGCATGGACCAGCAGGCAGAGATCCAGCAGCCGCGCCTCCTCATGGGTGAACTTCTGGTCGGCGCGGTAGGTGCTCAAAATATGTTCGGCTGTGCTCTGGCCCTCGGTGGGCAGGTGGAAGTACATGCTGCTGCGGTCGTAGACGCGGCGCTTGATCTGGTAGGCGTTGACCATCATCGTGGGCAGCTCGGCGATCAGGTTGATGCTCTGGCGCAGGATGTTGGGCAGGCTGTTATCCTCAGCGTGCTCGTCATAGCTGTACATGGCTAACACGCTTCGCGCCATCTTGTTCATCAGGTTGGGGGAAGGGGAGTTTAAGATCATGTCGTCGGCAAAGCCCTGGGGCAGCTCGCGGTGATGCTCCAGCAGCTTGCGGAACTTGGCGTACTGCTCCTGCGTGGGCAGAGAGCCGAACAGCAGCAGCCAGATGACCTCCTCAAACATGAAGCGGTCGTGGGCGTCGGCTTCGGCGGCCAGCGTGTCAATGTCGATGCCGCGGTAGACCAGCCGGCCCGGGATGGGCGCGATGGTGCCGTCCGGCTTCTTGTCATAGCCAATGACGTTGGACACGTTCGTGATGCCGGCCAGTACGCCGGTGCCGTCCAGATTGCGCAGGCCGCGCTTGACGCCCATCTGATCCGCCAGATGCGGATCCAGCGTGGCGTTATGCTCCAAATACTCATTGCAGAGCAGGTTCAATTCATCCGGCTCCAAAGCCGGGACGTCCGGGTAATACATCGCACATACCCCTCTCTTTATACACTTTGCATTTTTATACAGGCGCATACCCCTGCGGGCCTTCCCTTACACCAAGTGCCTGATAGATTGATTTTATAGTATATTGGCGCTTTCGTCAAGAAAAACTTAAAAATTTTGCAAAATTGCCAAGTTGGCACTTTAAATAATTAAGCTAGTGGGCAGATTGTCGCGAAATGTGTAAAAATGCGCATTGACAACCAGCCCCAAACCGGCTACTATTATGTATATTGTAAGAAACACAGGGAAAGGGGAAAGTATTTTTATGAAAGCAGTTCTGATCCCGGGTGACGGCATCGGCCGTGAAATTGCCGAGAGCGTCCGCGCCGTATCCACCGCACTGAACACCGGCATCGAGTGGCAGGAGTTTGCCGCCGGTGCCGAGTACGCCGCCGAGAGCGGCGAGCTGATCGCCCCCGGCACGCTGGATGCCATTGAGGAATGCGGCTGGGCGCTGAAGGGCCCCACCGCGACCCCCATTGGCAAGGGCTTCCGCAGCATCAACGTCCAGCTGCGCCAGCGCTTTTCCACCTACGCAAACCTGCGCCCTGTGCACACGCTGCCGGGCGTACCTACCCGCTTTGACAACGTCGACCTCGTCATTGTGCGCGAGAACACCGAGGATCTGTACAAGGGCATCGAGTATATGGTCAATGACGAGATGGCCAACGGCGTGAAGCTCATCACCCGCCCTGCGTGTGAAAAAATCTGCCGCTTTGCCTTTGACTACGCCCAGAAAAACGGCCGCAAAAAGGTCACGGCCGTGCATAAGGCCAACATCATGAAGCTGACCGACGGCCTGTTCCTGCGCACCTTCCGCGAGGTGGCCGCCGAATACCCCGACATTGCCGCCGACGACTGCATCATCGACGCCCTCTGCATGAAGCTGGTGCAGCGGCCTGAGCAGTTTGACGTGCTCGTCGCGCCGAACCTCTACGGCGATATCATCAGTGACCTCTGCGCAGGACTGGTGGGCGGTCTGGGCTTTGCGCCCAGCGCCAACATCGGCGATAACACGCGCATTTACGAGGCTGTCCACGGCTCTGCCCCCGACATTGCCGGGCAGGACAAGGCCAACCCCAGCGCTATCCTGATGGCCTTTGCGATGATGCTCAACGACCTTGGCGAGACGGAAAAGGCCGCCCGCCTGAACGCCGCGATTCTGGCCCAGGTCGCCGAGGGCAAGGTCGTGACCGCCGATATCGGAGGAACAGCGGGAACGAAGGAGTTTACGCAGGCGGTTATTGCACGACTGTAACCTAAAAGGCTTCCCCTGAGGGGCTGCGCCCGCAGGCGCGTGTCGGAGTGCAACCGCCGTAGGCGGCACTTGGCACGGAGACTGAAGCTGTCGGCGAAGCCGACTGATGAGGGCAGACCTTCCGGCAAGAATCCGTAAACGGGAAATATGGCAGGCTTGCCCCTCATCCGGCGCTGCGCGCCACCTTCCCCCTAAGGGGAAGGCTTTTGTGATACATATAAAACGGAGGGTTTCCCATGAAACTGCACGATACCGGCGTTTATCTTGTCCATGGCGTGCCGCAGACCGCTGCCCCGGCAGGGGTCACGGCTGACGAAGCCCGCAAGGGCACCATCGCCTACGGCATCCTGAAAGCCCATAACACAAGCGATTCCATGCAGGATCTGCGCATGAAATTCGACTCGATGACCAGCCACGACATTACCTATGTCGGCATCATCCAGACGGCCCGCGCCTCCGGCATGAAGGAATTTCCGCTGCCCTACGTCATGACGAACTGCCACAACAGCCTCTGCGCTGTGGGCGGCACCATCAACGAGGACGACCACCAGTTTGCCCTCTCCGCCGCGCACAAGTACGGCGGCATCTATGTCCCGCCGAATATGGCCGTCATCCACAGCTACAACCGGGAAATGATGTCCGGCTGCGGCCGCATGATCCTCGGCTCTGACTCCCACACCCGCTACGGTGCGCTGGGCACCATGGCCGTCGGCGAGGGCGGCGGCGAGCTGGCCAAACAGCTGGTGGGCCGTACCTACGACATGGCCTACCCCGGCGTAGTCGCCATCTATCTGACCGGCAAGCCCAACCCCGGCGTCGGCCCCCATGACGTCGCGCTGGCGCTGGTGGCTGCCACCTACGCCAACGGCTATGTGAAGAACAGGGTCATGGAGTTTGTCGGCCCCGGCGTTGCCAATCTGAGCGCCGATTACCGCAACGGCATCGACGTCATGACCACCGAGACAACCTGCTGGTCCTCCATCTGGCAGACAGACGATGTTACGAAACAATACTTCGAGCAGCACAACCGCCCCGAGGCCTACAAAGAATTGAAACCTGCCGATGTAGCCTACTACGACGGCTGCATCGAGCTGGATCTGTCCACCGTTGAGTGCATGATCGCCCTGCCGATGCACCCGAGCTACGCCTACCCCATCCGCGAGCTGAAAGCCAACGCCGGGGAGATTTTGCAGGCGGCTCAGGACCAGGCCAACAAGCAGCTGGGCGGCAAGGTCGAGATGGACCTTGTCGGCAAGATTTGCGAGGATGGCCGCATCTATGTGGATCAGGGCGTGGTCGCGGGCTGCTCCGGCGGCACGTATGAGAATATCTGTGCCGTGGCGGATATCATCAAAGGCAAGAGCTGCGGCAACGGCGAGTTCAAGTTCAGCGTCTACCCCGACAGTATGCCGACCTACCTGGAACTGGTCAAAAACGGCGCGGTGGCCGATATTGTCTCGGCCGGCGGCATCTTCCGCGAGTGTTTCTGCGGCCCCTGCTTCGGCGCGGGCGATACCCCTGCCAACGGCGAGTTTTCCATTCGCCATACGACTCGCAACTTCCCGAACCGCGAGGGCTCGAAGCCCGGCGAGGGTCAGATCAGCGCTGTGGCGCTGATGGACGCCCGCTCCATCGCGGCCACCGCAGCCAACGGCGGCTACCTGACCGCCGCCAGCGAGCTGACCGATGTCGAGTACACCGTGCCCGAGTACCACTTTGAGCAGGGTGTCTACGACAAGCGCGTATACAACGGCTGGGGCCACCCGGAGCCGGACTACGAGCTGAAATTTGGCCCGAACATCAAGGACTGGCCCCAGCAGCCCGCCCTGACGGATGATTTGCTCGTGAAGATCGTCAGCTACATCACCGACCCGGTCACCACCACCGATGAGCTGATTCCCTCGGGCGAGACGTCGTCCTTCCGCTCTAACCCGCTGCGCCTGGCGGAGTTCACCCTCTCCCGTAAGGATCCGGCCTATGTGCCGAACGCCAAGGCTGTCAAGGCGCTGGATGAGGAGCGCCGCGCAGGCGCTCTGCCCGCTGAGATCGCGCGTGTCTACGATGATTTGAAGAAGCTGGGCTACACGCCCGATGCGGCAAATACCAACATCGGCTCGGCCATCTTCGCCAATAAGCCCGGCGACGGCTCTGCCCGCGAGCAGGCCGCCAGCTGCCAGCGCGTGCTGGGCGGTGCGGCAAACTTTGCCTGCGAGTACGCCACCAAGCGCTACCGCTCCAACTGCATCAACTGGGGCATGCTGCCCTTCCTGATGAAGGATCCCGCTGTGCTGGACAATGGGGATTATGTCTACCTACCTGGTGTGCGCAAGGCCCTGCTGGAGGCCGATGACGAGTTGACCGCCATCGCCGTAAAGCCGGACGGCGGCGTAGTTCGCTTTACGGTCAGCCTCGGCGCTATGACCGATGCCGAGCGGCAGATTCTGGCCGATGGCTGCCTGATCAATTATTACAAAAATAACTAAAAAGAGCTGCGCTGCAGGCTCGATAAATTAAAAGACTGCCCGCGGGGGAAGGTTCTCCCGCGGGCATTTTTGTTTGCATATCGTCGACAACTCTGGTATAATACAAAAGCCGCCTGTACGAACAGGCGGCAAGGCGCTGCACACAACGGCAGGCGGTTGGCCCCACCCCCGAAAGGAGGTGAGACCATGCGATTTACATTTACGTTCTATATCGGTCGCAAGACCTTTACATTGAGCTTAGTTGTAAAAAGCAATAACCGCCACCCCGGCAGGTGACGGTTATTAGGCTAACCTTTTAACGTACTCACCGAAAGGGTCAACCGCTTGTCGCAGTGCCTTTTCTGTAATTATTATACCGCACACCGCAGGTTAGGTCAAGCACCCATTGCACCCGCGCAAATTTCGTGCTACAATACAAGTACCCTATTAAAAGCAAAGGAACGAAAAAATTATGAGTGCTATTTTAGCTGTTTGCAGTGACGCATTCTGCGCCATGGTCAGCGATGGCCGCTTTGTCGAGGAACCCATCACCGGCGACAAGCCCCACGTCATCAAAAACGACCTGCCCAAGGTGCGCAAGATCAACCGCAACGTCATGGTTGGTTTTGCGGGCGATACATTGGCCGCCGTGCAGATCATCAACGCCGTGGACGAGTACCAGCCCCAGTACCTGACGCTGGAAAAGGTCGTCAAGATCCTGCGCGAGAAGGCCGCCGAGGTTCAGGTGCAGCCGGTGGGCGTGCGCCTTATTGTGGGCGGGCGCAACCGCAAGGGCCAGTTCGTCATGACGATGATGGGCAGCGCCGACGGCTACGAGCCGCAGACCCAGGAGGGCCGCCCCGGCGCGTACCTCATCGAGGGGGCGTGTTCCCACACCGACGTCGGCCCCTGGCTGGAAGAAGAAGTCAAGCCCCAGGCCGCCAGCTGGCGCAGCCTGGACGATGTGGCCCGCACGCTGGACGGTTGCATTGCCAAGATGGCCAAGAACGATAAGAGCATCAACACAACGTATTTCCGTCAGTTGATCCGATAAAACGCACGTAAAGGAGAAAAAATATGAAAATCGCACTGATCAACGAAAACAGTCAGGCCGCCAAGAACGCCCTGATTGAAGCAACCCTGCGCAAGGTCGTGGAGCCGATGGGCCACGAGGTCGTCAACTACGGCATGTATGCCGCCGATGATGCTGCCCAGCTGACCTACGTGCAGAACGGCATCCTGGCCGCTGTGCTGCTGAACTCCGGCGCGGCCGACTATGTCATCACCGGCTGTGGCACCGGCGAAGGCGCTATGCTGGCACTGAACAGCTTCCCCGGTGTCATCTGCGGCCATGTCGAGGATCCGGTCGATGCCTACACCTTCGCCCACGTCAACGACGGCAACGCTGTGGCCCTGCCCTTCGCCAAGGGCTTTGGCTGGGGCGGCGAGCTGAACCTCGAGTACATCTTCGAGAAACTGTTCGGCTTCGGCCACGGCCAGGGCTACCCCAAGGAGCGCGTTGTGCCCGAGCAGCGCAACAAGAAGATTCTGGACGGCGTGCGCGCCGTTGCGTTCCGCGACCTGTCCGACATCCTGAAGGACCTGGACCGCGACCTGGTCAAGGGCGCTTTCGCCGGTGAGCACTTCGCCGAGTATTTCTTCCCCGCCTGCAAGGACGAAAAGCTGGCCGAGACTGTCAAGGAACTGATGGCGTAAGCCCTGGCCCGATTTACCTAAAATAAAAATTGCCGACGCCCGGTACAACCTGCCGGGCGTCGGCTTTTTATTTGTACAGCCGCGTATTTGTAGGGGGGCGGCGTCCTCGACGCCCCGCCGGGTGCGGCCAAAAAGTGATGCAATGCTTTAAGCAAAAGTAATCTTCTGCGCAACAATGTCTACACAGGCCTGGACGCCAAAGGGCAAAATGCACCGTGGCGCGGCGTGCCCGATGTTGAGGTTGCAGACGATGGACAGCTTGGGGTCGTCGATGACCTCGACCAAAAGCTGCTTGTACACGTCCTCGCATTTGTGGTCCATCGGCTTGCCAATCAGCACGCCATTGACGGCACGGAACACCCCGGCGTTTTTGAGATGCGTCAATGCTGCATGGTATTTTTCGGGTGGCATCTGCTCCTCGCTGGTTTCCAGCAGCAAAATTTTGCCCTTCCAGTCCTCAGCCGTGGGGAAAAGGTCGTATTTTCGGCAGAGCTGCGGCATATCTGCATATCGCGTACCATCAAAGAAATCGTAGAATGTGTCAATGCAGCCGCCGAGAATTTCCCCGGAAAATGTAGGACTACCCTGCAAAAGCTGAAAGCCATCATCGGGGTGTGTGGCGGGAGCAATGCCAATCTGCGAGGGGCTGAAGTCGGTGCGGCTTTCGTACCAGACATCGCTGGGCGTGACCTCGCGGATCGTGCCGGTGCGCAGTAATTCCGTAAAATAGTGCTCGGTGTAGGGCATCATCGCGGGGCTCAATTCGCAGACGTCCGGCAGAAATGCCTGCCCATAAAATGTCGGCAGCCCGACCTTGTGCAGCATCATGTGGTTGACCGTTGTGTCGGAAAAGCCGAGAAACACTTTGCCGGTGACGGCCCTGCGCAGTTCGTCGTGGTCGAACAGATAGGGAAGCAGCCGATAGGTGTCGTCCCCGCCGATGGCGCAGAGGATCATGTCAATCCCCGGGTCGCGGAACGCCTGCAGAAGGTCAGCGGCGCGCGCCTCCGGGTGCGCGGTCAGGTAGTCGATGCCGCGCCGGGCGTTGGGCATAAAGCGGACATTTACGCCGTACCCGGCCAGGCGTTGCAGCCCAATCTCGACTTCGTGCTGCGCAAACGCCTCTCCCAGCACGCCGCGGGACAGGCTGACGACAGCGATGTTTCTAATCATGGCGATACCTCCCTGTAAGCGGTCGTAGGAATGCCCCCCCAGTATATCACAGATGACAGCCGTGCGCACGGAAAAAAATTCGTCAAATGCCGAAATTTACCGTTGACTAATTCGGCTTTGGATGGTAAAGTAAATATAGGTGCGAATAGCGCCTTATGGTAAAAATTCAAATATATGTGAGGTGGTTGTCACAATGGATACCCCCAGTCCCAGTCCTGTGTACCGATGTATCTTAAATAACGGCAGCCACCATATTTTTAGGGGCGCATCAAAGCAAACTGTGTGTTAGCCATAACCCACGGTGTTGCTCTGTTTTGCGTTGCCCAAAACCCAAATATGCCTGGCTGCCGCCTGAAAAGGAGGCAGCTTTTTTATGTCCGACACCACGATCGCAACCCTGCGCGCCATGCTCGCCAACCTGGATGATGCCAAAAAGTACCAGAGCCTGCGCGATGTCATGGCCACCCTGCCCGCGCCCGATCTGGCCGCTGTGTTTGAGGATCTCCCGCCGGAGAAGCTCCCGGTGCTGTTCCGCCTGTGTCCCAAGGACCTGGCGGCCGAGATTTTCGCCGAGCTTACCCCCGAGACCCAGCAGAACCTCATCGACGGCCTGACCGATAAGGAATTGAAGGCTGTTGTGGACGACCTGTTCGTCGATGATGCGACGGATCTTGTCGAGGAAATGCCCGCCAATGTAGTCAAGCGTATCCTTGGCCAGGCGGACCCCGCGACCCGCCGCATGATCAACGAACTGCTCAAATACCCCGAGGACTCCGCCGGCGGCGTCATGACCACCGAGCTGATGGAACTGCGCCCCGACTGGACCGTGGCCCAGGCTATGGACGCCATCCGCAAGAACGGCTTTGACAAGGAGACCATCAACAACTGCTACGTCACCGACCGTGACCGCACCCTCATCGGCGTCGTCTCCCTGCGCGCACTGGTCCTCTCGAAGGACCCGCAGAACGAGATCATCCGCGACATGATGGATGACAACGTCGTCAGCGTTGCCACCACCACCGACCAGGAGGACGTCTCCCAGATGTTCGAGAAGTACGGCTACCTGGCTATTCCCGTTGTGGACAACGAGAAGCGTCTGGTCGGTATCGTCACCATCGACGACGCTATCTCGATCATGCAGGACGAGGCCAGCGAAGATATCGCCAAGATGAACGCTATCGGCCCGTCGGACAAGCCCTACTTTAAACAGTCTATGTGGGATCTGTACAAAAGCCGTGCGCCGTGGCTGCTGTTCCTGATGATTTCCTCCACCTTCTCCAGCATGGTCATCCGCGGGTATGAGGATGCCCTCGCCGCCATGACGGTGCTGACCGCCTACATCCCGATGCTGACCGACGCAGGCGGCAACGCGGGCAGCCAGAGTACCTCCACCATTATCCGCGGCCTGGCCGTCGGCGACATTGAGCCCCACGACCTGCCGAAGATTTTGTGGCGTGAGTTCCGCATTGCCATCCTCTGCGGCGGCACGCTGGCGCTGTGCAACTTTGCCAAGCTGATTTTCCTGGACGGCATCAAAGCTCCTGTGGCAGCGGTCGTCTGCCTGACGCTGGTCTGCACGATCATCCTGTCCCAGCTGATCGGCGGCCTGCTGCCTGTTGTGGCCGAAAAGTTCAAGATGGACCCGGCCGTCATGGCGTCGCCGCTTATCACCACCATCGTCGATACCACGACGCTGCTGGTCTACTTCAACATTGCACGGGTTTTGCTGAAAATTTAAATTTTGGACACCGTGTTCAAAATTGTAGGTTGTACCACACCTTTGGGTGTGGTACAATTTTTTTAGAGAAAAGGCCTTCCCCTGAGGGGGGAAGGTGGCCCGAAGGGGCGGATGAGGGGCAGACTTCCCGCAGCAGCCCCTTTACCGGGCAATAATGACCAGCGCCGCCCCTCATCAGTCAGCGGTCGGGGCCGCTGACAGCTTCCCCCAGGGGGGAAGCCATCCTTACAATAGGAGACTTTCATCATGAATATGCAGGATTTTTACACTGGGCACGCCTTTGATGCGTATGAATTTTTCGGGGCGCATACCTATTTCGGCGGCACACATTTTGCAGTGTGGGCACCGTCCGCGCAGCATATCGCTGTCGAGACCGAAATCGGCACCTTTGACCTGCACCGCACCCAGTCCGCCGTGTGGGAATGCGACGCCCCCGGCGTGAACGCGGGTATGGTCTACCAGTATTGGGTGCGCGGCGCAAACGGCCAGAGCGTGGCCCACTGCGACCCCTACGGCACGGCTATGACACTGCGCCCCGACGGCCGCAGCATCGTGTCCGACCGCCCGCAGGGCTTTGACGACGACCAATGGATGCAGGCACGCACAAAATGCTTCGATAAACCGCTGAATATCTACGAGGTCCATGCCGGAAGCTGGCGGCAGAAGGAGGACGGCAGCTGGTACACCTACGCCGAGCTGGCCGAGCTGCTGCCCGCCTACTGCAAGGAGAACGGCTTCACCCACATTGAACTCATGCCCCTGGCCGAGCACCCCTTCGACGGCAGCTGGGGCTACCAGATCACCGGCTTTTTTGCCCCCACCAGCCGCTACGGCACGCCGGACGAGCTGGCCGAATTTGTCAACGCCTGCCACAAGCAGGGCATCGGCGTTATTCTGGATTTTGTACCGGTTCACTTTGCCGTAGACGCCTACGGCCTGAAAGAATTTGACGGTACACCGCTGTATGAGTACCCGGCAGCCGCTGTGGGCCAGAGCGAGTGGGGCAGCTGTAACTTCATGCACTCCCGCGGCGAGATCCAGTGCTTCATCCAGTCCTGCGCCGATTACTGGCTGCGGGTGTTCCACGTCGACGGCCTGCGCATGGACGCGGTGTCCCGGCTCATCTACTGGCAGGGCGACCCGAACCGCGGCGTCAATGGCTCGACGCTGGACTTTTTGAAGGGCATGAACTGCGGTTTGCAGCGGCGCCACCCCACGGCCATCCTGATTGCCGAGGATTCCACCAGCTTCCCGAAAGTGACCGCGCCGGTCGAGTACGGCGGCCTGGGCTTTGACTACAAGTGGGATCTGGGCTGGATGAACGATACCCTAGACTACTTTAAAAAGACCCCGGACGAGCGACGGGAAAACCTGGGCAAGCTGACCTTCTCGATGATGTACGCCTGGAACGAGCACTACATCCTGCCCTTCAGCCACGACGAGAACGTCCACGGCAAGGCGACCATCGTGCAAAAAATGTACGGCGACTACGAGGGCAAGTTCCCCCAGGCGCGGGCGCTGTACCTGTACATGGCTATCCATCCGGGCAAGATGCTGGACTTTATGGGCAACGAATTCGCGCAGCTGCGCGAGTTTGACGAGAGCCGCGAGCAGGACTGGATGGTGCTGAAGTACCCGAGCCACGACGACTTCCACCGCTACCGCAAGGCGCTGAACGAGGCGTACTGCGCCAACGAGGCGTTCTGGAGTCGTGAGTACGACCCGGCGGCGTTCCAGTGGCTGGACTGCCGGCACCCCGAGCTGGACGCCTGTGCCATCTGGCGTGAGGGCCATGACGGCGCGGTGCTGGCGGCGTTCAACTTCGGCGATACGGAGCTGAAAGAGTACGAACTGACACTGCCCCGCGCGGGCAGGCTGACGCCGATTCTGGACACGGATTGGCAGTGCTTCGGCGGCCAGACCGAGAAGCCGAAGCGGCTTGTGGGCAAGGCGTGCGAAGGCAAGCTGAAGCTGACGCTGGCACCGTTCAGCGGGCGGCTGTATAAGTTGGTCTGATTTTACAAGGATAGGCAACACCCCTGCGCCGTTTTGGGATGACGCAGGGGTGTTTTTTGCTGTGCGGTAGGGGCCGGGCATGCCCGGCCCGTAACTTTGCCGTTGCACCCCCCTTTTGCGGTAGATTTGCAGGGAGGGGTCTTGACCCCTCCGCGGCGGCCAGAGGGCTGGCCGCCCTACAAGCGCCCGTGAGTGGGGGGCCTTTAGTGCAAGGCTGCCCTTTTGCTTTCCCAATACTCCTCCACAATCTCCCTTTCCACAAACGGCTCCTTGACCCCATTGCGTTCTATCGTCGTCTCGTGGCCTTTGCCTAAAATCGCCACGATATCCCCGGGCTGGGCGTGGGCCAGCGCGTAGTAAATGGCCTGCCGCCGGTCCGGTATCTCGGCAAAGGGGGTGGCCGGGTTGCCAAGTTTCAGCCCCGCCCGGATATCCGCCAAAATATGCTCCACCGGCTCACTGCGGCTGTTGTCCTCAGTAATGACGCAGAAATCCGCCAGCCGGGCGCAGACGGACCCCATACCGAACCGCCGCAGCCGGCTCCGCTCGCCACCGCAGCCGAACACCGCCACCAGCCGCGCCGGGGTGTAGGCCCGCAGCGTGCGCAACAGGCTCTCGGCGGCGGCCTCGTTGTGGGCGTAGTCGATCAGCACCGTGAACGGTGCGTCCACGGCCACAGGCTCCACCCGGCCCTGCACCACGGCGGCAGCCAGCCCCCGGCGTATCGCGTCCTCGCCCGTACCCAGCACCCGCGCTGCAGCCAGGGCAGCCAGGGCGTTCTGCACGCTGAACGCCCCGGGCATCCCCACGGTGTACCGCACACCGTCCACCGTGAAGGCCGCGCCCAGCCGACCGCCCTCCCGTGTCAGAGTAAAATTGCTATCGGCCCGCACATCGGCCCCGGGGACCGTGCCGTAGGTTACGACGCGGCAGGGGACGCCGTCCACGATTTTCCCCACCCAGGGGTCGTCGATGTTGAAAACTCCCGCGCGGCACTGCTGAAACAGCGCAGCTTTCCAGTGCAGATACTCGGCAAAATCCGCGTGCTCGCCGGGGCCGATGTGGTCGGGCGACAGGTTCGTGAACACGCCCACGTCAAACTCTATCCCCGCCGCGCGGTCAAACTTCATCCCCAGGCTTGAAACTTCCATCACACAGGCGTCGCAGCCGTCGTCGGCCATGCGGCGCAGAAGCGCCTGCAAGTCACAGCTTTCCGGCGTTGTGTGGTTCAAATCGTGGCGATGGCCGGGCCAGCAGACGCCGTTGGTGCCCACCAGCCCGACCCGCCGCCCATCGGCCTGTAAAATGGCCGCCAGCAGGTGGGCCGTCGTCGTCTTGCCCTTCGTGCCGGTCACGCCGATCATTGTCATGGCGCGGGCCGGTTCACCGCAGAGCCGCGCCGCCAAAACCGCCATCATGCGGCGGGGGTTTTCCGTCTCTACCACGGCCGCGCCCACGTCCGGGGGCGGCCCGGCGCACAGCACCGCCACGGCTCCGGCGGCCACGGCCTGGGCCGCAAACTGCCGCCCGTCGGTGTGGCGGCCCGGCAGGCAGACAAACAGCGCCCCCGGCCCGGCACAGCGGGAATCACAGCAGAGCGCCGTCACCTCGGTCAGGGCGTCGCCCCGCACAAGCTGGCAGTCGGTGTTCTGGATAAGCCGCCGCAGATCCATTTGGCATCACGCTCCAAAAAACTGTTCGTACCAAATCAAAAAACTGTACACGCACCAGATCTGCCGCCAGCAGTCGCCGCCGTGCAGGTGGTGGTTCAACATAGTATGCAGCAGCCGCACATTAAAGAACTCTCCGGCTGCCGGGCGGCTGAATACGGCCCGCACCCGGCTGGTGTACGGCTCCTGCCGCAGCCAGTCCCGCACCGGCACCGGGAAACCCAGCTTTTTCCGGGCGGCAGCCGCCGGGGGCAGTGTGCGGGCCGCAGCCTGGCGCAGGGCAATTTTTGTCATGCGGGCGTTGGCCTTGGCGGCGGCGGGCAGCGCGGCGGCCAGGGCAAAGACTTCTTTATCAAGGTAGGGCACCCGCAGCTCCAGGCTGTGGGCCATGCTCATTTTGTCGGCTTTCAGCAAAATATCCCCGGCCAGCCAGAGTTGCAGATCTACCTGCTGCATCCGGGTCACAGGGTCCTGGCCCTCGGTCATGTCCCAGTTGGATTCGGTCAGGCAGACCGGGTCGCCGTCGCCCTCGTACCCGGGCAGCAGGCGGCGCTTTTCCCGCTCGGTCAAAAGCGCCGTGGGGCCAAAGTAGCGTTCTTCTAAACTTAAACCCCGCCGCACAAGAAAATTTACCCCCGGCCCGGGCGGCAGCAGGCTGGCGGCGGCCCCCAGCCCGCCCCGCAGCCAGGGCGGCAGGCGGTTATACCACCGCGCAGTGAAGGGGTCGCGGTAGATGTTATACCCGCCGAACAGCTCGTCCGCGCCCTCGCCCGAGAGGACGACCTTCACATCCCTGGCGGCCTCACGGTTCAAAAAGTAGAGCGCCACGGCGGCCGCGTCGGCCATCGGCTCGTCCATGTGGTACTGCACAGCGGGCACGGCGTCCCAGAACTCGCCGGGGCTGATGCACCGCACCCGGTTCCGCAGCCCCAAATTCCGCGCCAGCGCCCGGGCGGGGAAGGACTCGTCGTACTTCGGCTCTGCATAGGAAATCGTGTAGGTCCGCGCGGGCCGGGCCAATGCCGTGAGGTAGGCCGAGTCCACCCCGCCGGAGAGGAACCCCGCGACCTCGACGTCGGCAATTTTGTGGGCCTCGGCACTTTGGCGCAGCACGGCTTCCAGCTCATCGGGGGCGGGAGGCGTATCGCCTGGCAGAAAGGCGGGCTGTACCCACCGCGTGGTGCGCACGATCCCCTCGGAAAATTCCAGAAAATGCCCGGGCAGCAGCTTTTGCACCCCGGCAAAAAACGTGTCCCGCCCCGGGGAATACTGGCAGGATAAGTAGAGCGGCAGCTGCGCGGTGTTGAGTTGCTTTTCAAACGAGGGATGATCCAGAAACGCCTTGATCTCGCTGGCAAACAGCAGCGTGCCGTCGGCGCAGCGGCAGTAGTAGAGCGGCTTTATGCCGAACATATCCCGGGCGCAGAAAAGCACCTGCGCCCGGCGGTCCCACAGCGCAAAGGCGAACATTCCCCGCAGCCGGGGGAGCAGTTCGCGGCCCCACTGCTCCCACCCGTGCAGCAGCACCTCGGTGTCGGTGCGGGTGGTAAAGGTGTGGCCCAGGGCTGTCAGCTCGGCGGTCAGTTCGCGATAGTTGTAGATTTCGCCGTTGAACACGACGACGGAATTTTTATCCTCGCTGTACAGCGGCTGTGCGCCGCCCTGCAAATCAATGATGGCCAGGCGGCAGTGGCCCAGCGCGGCGGGTCCCTCCACAAACGTTCCCTGGCCGTCCGGCCCGCGGTGGGCGATGCGCGCCAGCATCGGGGCCAGCGCTGCGGCGTCCGCCCGGGCGGGGGAGATAAAACCGGCAATTCCGCACATATTCCAGCATCCTTTCCCGGCAGTGCAACCTGCCGTTACCGTTTTGTACACTTGACTTGCTGGCATTTTACCACGCGCTGTGGTAAAATTATGTCAAATCAAAGCGGAAAGCAGGTGAGTCTGTGACACTGGGGCAGAATATCCAAACAGCGCGCAGGGCCAAGGGCCTGAGCCAGGAGGCATTGGCCGAGCGCATCGGCGTCAGCCGCCAGGCCCTGGGCAAGTGGGAGAAGGACACCGCCCTGCCGGGGCTGGACAATTTGCAGGTGCTGGCGGCCGAACTGGGCACCGGCGTGGATGCCCTGCTGGGTGCAGAGCAGGCCGACCCCGCCGCGCCTGCCGTGACGCTGGATGCACTGCGGGACCTGCTGGCCGCCCGCGACGCCGAGGAAAAGCGCCGCCGCAGACTGTGGGGCTGCGCCGGGGGCGCGACGGTCGTTATCCTGGCCGGGCTGCTGGCAGCGGTGGCCTGGCAGTATGAGCGGCAGATCGCCGCGCTGAACCAGAACTATGCGGCCATCCAGTCCAGCTACGCGGCCCAGCAGGCAGAACTTTCGGCGCAGATCTCCGAATTGCAGGACGCCGTGCGGATGGGCGAGGCCACCGTGCTGGACTGGCGCTGGCTGCCCGCCGACAAGCTGCACAGGGACGCGGATAAGAGCTGGATGCCCGTGCAGGTGCAGGTCACGCCGCGCACGGTGCAGGACGGCATGACCGCCCGGCTGGCTGTGCGCAGCGGCGACGACACGCAGCTCTATGATATGACCGCCGCGCCCGACGGCAGCTTTGCGGCGCAGGGGATTGTTTTTACGGTGGGCAGCACCTACGATTTGAGTGTGCAGTGGACCGCCGATGGTACGACCACCAGTGAGGGCTTAGGCACGGTGGACTTCAACGACGAAATGACCGAGCCGACGATTGTCTGGGGTGCGGTGGGCAGCAGCCTGGACTTTGGGTATTCCGTGCGGCGGGTCGGCAATAAGCAGTACCGCCTGACCCTGACCTGCTACCCGGTGGAACTTCAGGTTGACGCCCCGCCGTGGATGCAGATCGCGAAGGTGGAAATAGACCTGCGTCTGAACGGCGATGTCGGCGAACCTACCGCCACCGCCGTACTGGATTGCGAGGGTGAGTACAGCTACGGCAGCTCCGCCCGCACCGAGAGCGTCTGGAATGGCACGTTTTACGATGATGCCGTCATCAACGGCTGGGAGTACGACGGCGATGCCGCGCCCAAATACGTTGTGCGGGTGACGGACAGTAATGGCGGAGTATGGACGGAGGAGATGCCGCTGGTAGAGAAATAATGTGCCTTCCCCCTTGGGGGAAGGTGCCCGAGGCCCCGACCGAGGGGCGGATGAGGGGCAGCCTTGCCAACAGAACCCATTTGCCGGGCGGCTGTGGTATACCTGCCCCTCATCCGGCCCTGCGGGGCCACCTTCTCCCTATGGGAGAAGGCAAACGAATAAACGCCCCCTTGCCGCATACACTAGCGGTAAGGGGGAATTTCTATGCCGCAGATATTGCCGGTGCTGCTGGGCGGGGATGCCAATGTCTACGGTATGGCCCGCAGCTTTTATGAGACATACGGCGTGCGCAGCCTGGCCGTCTGCCGCCGTGCGCTGCCCGCGCTGGCCCACAGCCGTATTGTGCAGGTGGCCGCCCAGGACCCAGCGTTTGAGTGGGACAGCGTTTTCACCGCCATGCTGCTGGGCCTGGCCGAGCAATACCCCGGCCGAACGCGGCTGCTCATCTCCTGCGCCGACGGCTACACCCAGCTTTTGGCCCGCTGTGCCGCTGAACTGCGGGGAACGTACCGCTTTGCCTGCCCGCCACCCACCGCGCTGGCCCTGGCCGATAAACAGCAGTTTGCCGCCGCCTGCCGCGCCGTGGGCCTGCGCACGCCGCAGAGCGTAACAGTATGCCCGGGGGACATTGTGCTCGAGCTGCCCTTCGGCTGGCCGGTCGTCGTCAAGCCTGCTGACTCGCCCGCCTGGTGGAACTGCCATTTCCCGGGCAAGCGCAAGGCCTATCTGGCCCGGGATGCCGCCGAATTACAGGAGATTTTGTCCGCAGCCGCCCGCAGCAGCTACCGCGGGGCCATGCTTTTGCAGGAGTACATCCCAGGCCCGGATACGCGGTTGGGGGTCGTGAACGCCTACTGCGCCGCCGACGGCAGTGTGCCGTGGCTTGTGCAGGGGCAGCCCCTTTTGCAGGAGCGTACACCCGAGGGCATTGGCAACTACGCCGCTGTGCTGGTGGAACCCGCCCGGCAGGACACCGCCTTGCTGGAGGCTCTGCGCGGCCTTTTGCAGACGGCGGGCTGGCGCGGATTTGCCAATTTTGATTTGAAATACGACCGCCGCAGCGAGCCGGTGCTGTTTGAACTGAACCCCCGGCAGGGCCGCGCGGCTTATTACTGCGATGCTGCCAGTGCCCCGCTGGCCCGGCCTTTGGTGGAGGATCTGCTGTTCGGCGGTCCGGTCACGCCGCCCGCCCTGCGCCCGGCGGTGTGGTACACGGCCCCCTGGGGCGTGGTGCGCCGCCATTGCCCCAACAAGCTGCTCCTGCGCCGTGCCGCCCTCCTGCGACGCCGCGGGCGCGGGTATCCCCATTTATTGGCCCCGGGGGAGGGGATGGCAAGGCAGATTTGGTTTGCGGCAAGGCAGGCGGGATACGGCAGAAAATTACGAAAGAATGGGGGCTGAATCCATGTGCGGCATCGTCGGCTTTACCACCGCCGTCGGGCATGACCCGGCGGCGGCCAAACGCACGGCGCAGGCTATGGCGGACCTCATCCGCCACCGCGGGCCGGACGGTGAGGGCTACTACGCCGACGCCTACGCCGCGCTGGGCCATCGGCGGCTGTCCATCATCGACCTTGCGGGCGGCGGCCAGCCGATGTTCAACGAGGACGGCACCCTTGTCGTCGTGTTCAACGGCGAAATTTATAACTACAAGGCCCTGCACGCTGAGCTGACGGCCCGGGGCCATACCTTTGCTACCGACTCCGACACCGAGGTGCTGCTCCACGGCTACGAGGCCTGGGGCGGCGACCTGCCCAAGCACCTGCGCGGGATGTTCGCCTTTGCCCTGTGGGACCGTACGGCCGAGACATTGTTCTGCGCCCGCGACCTCTTTGGCATCAAGCCGTTGTACTACTACAAAAAGGGCGATGTACTGTTGTTTGCCAGCGAGATAAAGGCCTTTCTGGCCCACCCGGCCTTTGAAAAGCGGCTAAACGAAGCCCGCCTGCCCGATTGGCTCAGCATGGAGTACCTGCCCGACGATGAGACGATGTTTTTGGGTGTGTACGAGCTGCCGCCCGCCCACACCCTGACCTGGCATGATGGCCGTCTGACCACCCGCCGCTATGCCGCGCCGCGCTTTCGGGAGCGGCGCGGCCGCAGCCTGGGGGCCTGGGCGGAGAAAATCGGCCAGACCTTGGCCGAGAGCGCCGATGCCCACCGCATTGCCGATGTGGCCGTGGGCTGCTTTTTGTCCGGTGGCGTCGATTCCTCCCTCGTCACCCGCGAGACAGCCCGCAGCCAGCCCAACGTGCAGTGCTTTTCGGTCGGCTATGCCGAGGGAACCTACTCCGAGCTGCCCGCTGCCCGCGCCGCCGCCAGGGCACTGGGCGTGCCCCTGACCGAGACGACCGTGACTGCGGCGAAGTTCTTCGCGGCAAACCGGGCCATCCAGTGGTATCTGGATGAACCGATGCCCAACCCGGCGGAGGTGCCGCTGTATTTCCTGTGCAAAACCGCGCGGCAGCGTGTAAAAGTGGTGCTTTCGGGCGAGGGCGCGGATGAACTGTTCGGCGGGTACCCGCTGTACCGGCAGGCCGTCTGGGCCGAGCGCTGGCAGGCGCTGCCCCATAGCTTGCGGCACGGGTTGGCGGCGGCCCTGCCGGGGTGCGGCTTTCTGCGCCGGGGTGCCCAGCCCCGGTGGCAGCGCTGCGCCCGGGCTAACTATGTGTTTGAAACTGCGCAGGAACGCGACAAATATTTGAAGCGCCCGTCCAATACACCCAGCTCGGCCCGGCGGTGCAAGCCTTATTTTGACGCGGTGCGCGGCCTGGATGAGCCGACAGCCCTGCAATGGGTGGATCTGCAGACCTGGCTGCCCCGGGATATCCTGCGCAAGGCCGACCGAATGAGCATGGCCCACAGCCTGGAACTGCGGGTGCCGTTTCTGGACCGGCGGGTGCTGGCCGTGGCGCTGGGCCTGCCCCGGCGGTACCGCTGCACCGGGCGGCGCGGCAAGATCGCCTTGCGGGCTGCGGCGGCCCGCCGCCTGCCCGGGGCACTGGCCGCAAACCCTAAGCGCGGGTTCCCGGTGCCGCTGGCCGACTGGCTGTGCCAGGACGAATATTACAAGCGTGTGCGGACCAAATTTACCGGTCCGGTGGCCGAACGCTTTTTTGACACGGCGGCCCTGTGCGCCCTGCTGGACGCCCACCGCGCCGGAAAAACCAACGCTATGACGAAACTGTGGGCGTTTTACAGCTTTATAGAATGGTACGAGGTCTACTTTATGGAAGAATTTCCGCCGATTTTGTAAAAAACTTTTCCAAAATCGCTTGACAAAACCCGGCACCATTGCTATAATATCCTACGCAGTATGTCCCTTGTGGGCATGAACCCGCAGTGAGCGCCCGTAGCTCAGCTGGATAGAGCAACTGCCTTCTAAGCAGTGGGCCGGGGGTTCGAGTCCCTTCGGGCGCATTATATGGTGCCTATGGCGCAGTTGGTTAGCGCGCCAGATTGTGGCTCTGGAGGCCGAGAGTTCGAATCTCTCTAGGCACCCCACCAAAGACCGTTCAGGCCCGTTCCTGCACGGTCTTTTCTTTTACAACAGCGCTGCCCCCGCAGCGTATATATACTGGGTCGTCGCCAAGTGGTAAGGCACGGGACTTTGACTCCCGCATTCGTGAGTTCGAACCTCGCCGACCCAACCAACGCCGCATCCCTTTGGGGGTGCGGCGATTTTTTGGCGGAAAAATGAGAGGGAGCTGGCAGGATCGTACTTGCTGTGCGTGGAAAACCATGCTACACTCCTTATATAATAAGGAAAACGGAGGCTGCTGCGATGAAACGCGCTGTGATTTTTGACTTGGACGGCCTGCTGATCGACAGCGAGGTCGTCTCCCATCAATTGATGGACGAGCTGCTGCGCCAATACGGCTACAGCCTGACGAAAGCCGAATACGCCCGCATCTACAGCGGAAAGACCGGCATCGGCAACATGACGCATATGATCGAGACTTACCACCTGCCGCTGACCGTCGCCGAGGGCATGGCGTGGGAAGCCAAGCGCGAGGCCGAGCTGCTGCCCACTGTCCGGCTGAAGCCCGGCGGGGCGGCGCTGCTGGCGTGGCTGAAGGCACGCGGCGTGACGGTCGTGCTGGCAACATCCAGCAAGCGTGACCGCGCGGTGGACATCCTGACGCGGCTGGGCGTGGTGCAGTATTTCGACGATATGGTCTTCGGCACCGAGATCGAGCGCGGCAAGCCCTACCCGGACATTTTCTTGAAAGCCGCCGAGAAAGCGCACGCCGCCCCGGCGGACTGCCTTGTGCTGGAGGACAGCGAGGCAGGAATTCAGGCCGCCCACGCGGCGGGCATTGATGTGATCTGTGTGCCCGACATGAAGACCCCAGCGGCAGAATTTCAACAAATGACGGCTGCCGTGTTGAAAAGTCTCGACGATGTGCAGGCATGGCTGACGCAGCCCGCCCGATAAAACGCATAAACACCTCCGCACCGGCGCATACTGAGGGACATGGAGGTGTTTTTATGAGCTATCTTGACTGTGCCCAGTATGACTGCTGCCACAACAAGGCGGGCTGCTGCTGCCTGGACGGCATCAACGTCCGCCATACCGGCCCCGGGGACGCTGTCTGCGGCAGCTACCGCAACAGCGAGGGGTACGGCAACGTCGCCACCGACAACCAGCCGGCCTCGCCCGAGACGGATATCCACTGCGACGACAAAGGCTGCCGCCACCTGGAAGGCCGCTGTTGCTGTGCCGACCACGTCAGCATTGACGAGCGCGGCTGCGGACCGGCCTGCGCCACCCGCGCCCCGCGCACAGCTGAATAACCGCCCGCGCAAAAACGGATGCCGCTTTTTCAAAGTGGTATCCGCTTTTTTGTTGCGAAATACGGCCCATTGTTGTATAATAAGACGATATAGTAGGTGTTGTCCGCCCTTTTGCGGGGCGGGACGCCGCATGGGCGGGCTGTCGGAGGCCGATTCCTGCAAAGGCCGCCTATTTTGAGCGGTGCGCAGCACCGCGATCCACCCTATTTATTATCTATTATCTTTTAGCGAGGTGCTCCTTATGTCCGAAACTCCCATCACGGTGCCGTTTGTCTCCTTCCGCCCGATGGAGCGGGAACTGGATGCCGACCTGCGCGGCGCGTTTGCCCGCGTGCTGGACAACAGCTGGTACATCGGCGGCCGCGAGGATGCCGCTTTTGAAAAAGCCTTTGCCGAATACTGCGGCGTCAAGCACTGCATTGGCTGCGGCAACGGCCTGGATGCCCTTGTGCTGATTCTGAAAGCCTACGGCATCGGGACGGGGGACGAGGTCATTGTGCCGTCCAACACCTTCATTGCCACGGTGCTGGCCGTCAGCTACGCGGGCGCAACGCCCGTTTTGGTCGAGCCGACGCTGGAAAGCTACAACATCGACCCCGCCTGTATCGAGGCCGCCGTGACCCCGCGCACGAAGGCCATCATGGCCGTGCACCTCTACGGCCAGTGCGCCCCGATGGACGAGATCAATGCCATCGCCAAGGCCCACGGCCTCAAGGTCATCGAGGATGCCGCCCAGGCCCACGGGGCCGAGTACAAGGGCCGCCGTGCGGGCAGTCTGGGCGACGCCGCAGGGTTCAGCTTTTACCCGGGCAAAAACCTCGGGGCCCTGGGCGACGCGGGCTGCGTGACGACGAACGACGACGAACTCGCCGAGCGTGTCCGCGCCCTGGGCAACTACGGCAGCGACTACAAATACCACCATATTTATAAGGGCCAAAACTCCCGCCTGGACGAGCTGCAGGCCGCGTTCCTGGCCGCTAAGCTGCCCCATCTCGACGCTATGAATGCCGAGCGCCGCCGTATTGCCGCGCGGTACCTGGCAGAAATGCACAACCCCGCCGTAACACTGCCCACGGAGCTGCCCGGCTGCAAGCACGTCTGGCATATCTTTGCTGTGCGCTGCGCCGGGCGCGACGCGCTGGAAAAGCACTTGAACGACCGGGGCATCGGCACGAACAAGCACTACCCGACGCCCATTCATTTGCAGGGGGCCTACGCCGAGCTGGGCATCCCCAAGGGCGCACTGCCGCTGGCCGAGGAGATCTCCGCCACCGAGCTGAGCCTGCCGATGTTCTACGGTATGACCGACGCGCAGGTGCAGGCCGTCATTGACGCTGTGAACGATTTTAAGGGGTGAACCATGCCGAAAGTCGGTATCGTAATTTCCAACTATAACGGCTGGCAGGACACGCTCGTCTGCCTGGAAAGCCTGCAAAAAATGACGTTCCGGGATTTTGAAATCATCTTAATTGACGATGCTTCGCCCAATGACTCGGTGGCGCAGCTGCAAGGTAAACTGCCGCCGAACACCGTGTTCCTGCCGCAGGAGAAAAACGTCGGCTTTGCGGCGGCCAACAATATCGGGATGCGCCGTGCCCTGGCCGATGGCTGCGACTATGCGCTGCTGCTGAACAACGACACATCCGTCCACCCGGATTTTTTGGAAAAGCTGCTGGCCGAGACGCCGGAAGGCGCGGTCAGCTGCCCGAAGATGCTTTTCATGGACCCGGCAGATGAGATTTGGTTTGCGGGCGGGGAGCTGGACCCCGCCACCGGCAAGGTCAAGCACCTGGGCGGCCACAAAAAGGACGGCCCCGAATTTGCCGAGAAACGGCAGGTCAGCTTCATCACTTTCTGCTGTGTGCTGCTGCCCCGGGCGGTCATTGAAAAGGTCGGCTATCTTGATGAGACGCTGTTTATGTACTGCGAGGATGTTGATTACTGCATCCGTCTGGCCCGGGCGGGCGTGCCGATGTGGTTCCTGCCCGACGCTGTCATCCACCACAAGGCGGGCGGCAGCGCGGGAGGGATGCTGTCGGTCTACTACATCACGCGCAACACGCTCTACCTGACCTGCAAGGGCAAAAGTGCGGCGTACAAAAAGCTGAAAACCGTTATTCCCATCCTGACCGGCGCGGCGCGGTACGCCCTGACCAAAGCGCTGGGCCGCAAAAAAGGCCGCAGCTACGGCGCGTTCCGAGGTGCCGTGGATTTCTGGAACGGGAAAATGGGGCGGATGAAGGGGTGACCCCCTTGGCCACCTCCCCTGCTAGGGGAGACAAGAAATCTGACGTAAAGGAGACATCCCCATGGATCTATCCATCCTCTTGGTCCAGTATCGCCCCGACGAGGGCGAGCTGCGGCGGACGCTGGCGTCGCTGCTGCGGCAGAGCTGCCGTGATTTTGAACTGGTCGTGGCGGATGACGGCTCCGATGAGGACTTCTTCCCGCTGACGCGCAAAATTCTTGCAGAAAACGGCTTTACCGGCGCAAAATTTGTCAAGCTCACCCCCAACGGCGGCACGGTCAAAAACGTTTTGAACGGCGCAAAGCAGGCAGCCGGAAAATGGGTGTTCACCGTCTCGCCGGGGGACTATCTCTACGACGCCGACACGGTGGCGTGGCTGCTGGAAGTCTTGCGCCGCGATGCCCCGCGGGTCGCCTTTGGCCGCCTGGCCTGCTACGCAGACCGGAACGGCGCACCGATCCGGCGCCCCGGCGACGCGCCGTTTGACCGCACGCCCTACCGCCCCGGCGCGTATGACGCCAAGACCGCCAAGCGCAATATGCTGCTCTATGATGACGGCATCAGCGGCGCGGGGCTCGTGTATGAGCGGGAATTGCTCGTACAAGCGCTGGAAAGGATGGCGGGCCGCGTCCTGCTGGCCGAGGATTTCGCCGCGCGGCTCTTTGCCGTGGAAAACATCCCGATGGTCGGCTATGACCGCTGCATTGCGTGGTATGAGGTCGGCACCGGCGTTTCCACCAACGAGGGCGCCCGCGCCCGGATGCTGCGCGACTGGCGTGCCATGGTAGAGCTGCTGCGGGAGCTGTACCCCAAGGACTGCACCGTGCGGTTAGCGTATGAATATTACTTCAATGACCGGCACAAATCGCGGCTTGTCCGCGGGCTGGTCGGGCGGCTCATCGTGCCGCAGAACGCCCCCTTCAAAAAAGCCCAGCACGCCTGGGTCCCTCCCATGAACGGAGATATTCAGGAATTAAAGCAGATTTATGAGTCAGCCCTTGGCCCCCTCTGCGAGGGGGCTCCCGCCGCAGCGGGTGGGGGAGAGAACCTAACGTAGCCCGAAATATTTCGGGCTGTGGCAAGGTTCAACCCTTCCGGCCCTGCGGGGCCACCTCCCCTGCTAGGGGAGGCAAGGAGTAATACACAGAAAGGCAACCACTATGATCATCCAGACCATCAGCATCAAAAGCGTGACGGCGCAGGGGATGGGAACCCTCTCGGTCTTTGAGGGCAGCCATGATGTGCCCTTTGACATCAAGCGCATTTACTATATCCACGGCGCGCCCAAGGGCACCCACCGCGGCGGCCACGCCCACAAGGCACTGCGGCAGGTGCTGTGGTGCCCCTACGGCAGCATCTGCATCCGGCTGGACAATGGCCGCGAGAAGGCCGACGTCCTGCTGGACAGCCCCGACAAGGGCCTGATCGTCGAGCACTATATGTGGCGCGAGATGATCTGGGAGAAAAAGGACTCCGTGCTCTGTGTCGCGGCGGATTCCTACTACGATGAATCGGATTATATCCGTGACTACGATGAATTTCTGGAAGCTGTCAAGGGAAAGGATCTGGACTGATGCAGTGGACGGTACGCCCCTACACCCCGGCGGACGAGGCCGAGTGGGACCGCTTTGTCATGCACGAAAGCGGCAACGGCACGTTTTTGCAGACCCGCAACTTTTTGAACTACCACCCCGCGGGCCGGTTTACGGATGCCTCGCTCATGGTCTATAACGAGCACGGCGGCCTCGGCGCAGTGGTGCCCGCGGCACTGCGGATGGACGGTGCAACGAGAATTTTCCGCTCCCACCCGGGCAGCACGTTTGGTGGGCCGGTGCTGCGCAGCACCTACAACTCCGCGGCTAAGTCCATCGGAATTTTGCAGGCGGTGGAGGATTATATTGCCACGCGCTACGACGCGGCGGATTTCCGCCCGACGCCCGATCTGTTCAACGGCATCGAAAACGTCGCGCTGCAATACGCCTTCACCTATCTGGGCTACACCCAGCAGACCGAGCTGAGCACCTGGGTGCCGGTGGCGGGCCGCACGCCGGAAACGCTGCTGGCGTCCTTCCGCCAGAACAAAAAGCAGGATGTGAAAAAGGCGCTCAAGCAGGATTTAACGTTCCGCAAGCTGGAAACACGGGCGGAGATCGACGCCTTCCACGCGCTGCTTCGGCAGAACCTACAAAAATTCGGCGTTGAGCCTGTGCATACCGCCGATGAACTCTGGGAGTTCAAGACCAGCCGCCTGCCCGACATTGCCGGGTTTTACGGCGTGTTTGCGGACGAGCAGATGGTCGCGGGCGGCATGACCTTCTACTTTGCCCAGGCCAACGTGCTGCACACCCAGTATCTGGCGGCGGATTTGTCCATCCGCAGTTACAGCCCGGCGGCGTATCTCTATTACCGGATGCTCTGCCTGGCCGCTGGGATGGGCTGCAACGCCCTGTCCTGGGGCATCTCGACGGAGGAACGCGGCAAGGTGCTGAACTTCGGCCTTGTGGAGAGCAAGGAAGGGTACGCGAGCTGTCATGCCGTGAACCTCGGCTTTACAAAAACCTTTAGCAAGAAGGAAACAAACAATGCAACGTGAGTTTGGCGGCTACCTGCCGCTGGAGCTGCCCCATGGGCAGGAGCTGTACACCGGCGCGGGCGTGCTGCGGCTGAACTGTGGCCGCAATGCGATTGTGGCTGCCCTGCGCGACGCAGGCGCAAAAAAAGTGTATCTGCCCTATTACAACTGCAACACGGTCTATGACGCCGTGACCCGCGCGGGCTTTGCGGTGGAGCGCTATCTGTTGGACGCGCGCCGTCTGCCTGTCTGCCCCGCGCTGGGCGACGGCGAGTGGCTGCTGTATGTCAACTACTTCGGCATTGCGTCGGACGACCTGCTGGCCGAGGTCAAGCGCCGCTGGCCGCGGGTGATTTTTGACAACACCCAGGCGTTTTTTTCAGCGCCCCGTATGGATGCCGACAGCTACAACGTCTATTCCTGCCGCAAGTTCGTCGGCGTGCCGGACGGCGCGTACCTTGTACACACGGGACTGACCGACGGGATTTACCCGGCGGACACCAGCTGGCAGCACGCGGCGTTTTTGTTCCGCTGCATCGATGAAAGCGTGAACAGCGCCTACGGCGACAGCCTCGACAACGAGAGCCGCTTTGACGGCGAGATCCGCGGTATGTCGCCCTCGACCCGGCGCATCCTCACGTCCGTCGAGTACAACGCCCTGCGCCTGCGCCGCCGTGCCAACTACGAGGCGCTGCACGCCGCGCTGGCCCCGCACAATGCGCTGGACTGCCCGGCCGGCGCAGATGCGATGATCTATCCGTTTTTGTGCCGGGTTGACGGCCTGCGCGGACGGCTGATAAAAAATAAAGTCTACGTCAGCCAGTGGTGGAAGTACCTGCTGGAGCTGCTGCCCGCCGACTCCGTCGAGGCCGACTACAGCCGGTACCTGCTGCCGCTGCCCATCGACCAGCGCTACACGCCCGACGATATGCACGCACTGGCGGCGCTGGTGCTGCAGCTGAAAGAGGAAGGGGAACCCGCATGACACAGCAGCCCAAGGTCAGTGTGCTGATCTCGTTTTACAATCTGGCTCCCTTCGTGGACCAGACGATGGAAAGCGTGCTGGCGCAGAAAACCGACTTCCCCGTGGAAATCCTCTGCGCGGACGACGGCTCCGACGACGGCACGATTGAAAAGCTGCGCGGCTGGGAGGCAGCGCACCCCGACACCGTCCGCGTCTTTGTCATGGACCGTGTGCCGGGCAAAAAATATGAGGGCAACGAGCGCATCCGGCGGATGAACGCCATCCGCGGGCGGCTATTTTACGAGGCCAAAGGCAGCTATGTTTGCTATCTGGACGGCGACGATTATTACACCGATGACCGCAAGCTGCAAAAGCAGGCAGACATTTTGGACGCCGACACAGGCCACAAATACGTGGCCTGTGGGCACAACGGCTGCTACTACTGGCAGAGCACCGGCGAGACGAAGCCGATTGAAAAGCCCATCCGGGAATGTGCGCTGACGGCGAAGGAGTATTGGAGCTTTTTCTACATCCACACCAACGCCATGATGTTCCGCAACATCGGTCTGCAGGGCATTGACCCGTACACGAGCGGCATTCAAATCATTGATAACCTGCTGACCTACCAGTTTCTGCCCTACGGCGGGGTGTACTATATCCCGGACTGCATGTTCAACTACCGCCAGACGGAGGACAGCACCTTCCACCGCCGCAGCGTCTACCAGAATTATATCCTGAACGCCTTGATGATCTACCAGCAAAAGACGGTGCTGCGCGGTTTATTCAGCGCGGGGCTGGTACGCACCCTGTTTGAGTACACCCAGCTGTATGAGAACCGCCGCGACCCGAAGCTGACCGAGGAGGGGCAGACCTACCTCGAAAACATTGACCGCTACGGCGCGGGCCGCCTGCGCCGCCTTGTGAACTATAATAAGGAAAGCGCCCCGGTGCGCCTGTGGTGTGAGCTGGAAAATAAATTCTGGTTCTTTATGACGAAGGTGTTCCGCCACTTCATCTGGAAACCCAAGGTGCGGGCGCTTCTGGAAGAAGCCCGCGTGAAAACCGAAAAAGGGGAGTGCTGAACCATGGAAGATATGAGCGAACTGACCGCCGAAGAACAGGCCAAACTGCTGCGCCATGAGTTGGAGGCCGTCTACGGCTCGTCGTCGTACAAAATCGGCCGTGCAGTGACCTGGCTGCCCCGCAACGCCAAGCGCGGGCTGAAGTACCTTTTGCACAACGGCCCGGTCGTCAGCGCAAAATATATCTATACCTACGCGAAATATCATAAGATCGCCAACGAAAACTACGCCTACTGGGCCTGCCTGCAAAAGAAGGACTACCCCGAGGCGCTGAAAAAGTGGTTCCTGGAAGCGAACTACACCCACACGCCGCTGAACCTCGAGCACCCCAAGACCTTCAGCGAAAAGACCCAGTGGCTCAAGCTCAACGGCGGGTTTGAGGATGTCTACCCCCTCGTTGACAAATACGCCGTGCGCGAATGGGTCAAGGAGAAGATCGGCGAGGAATACCTGATTCCGCTGCTGGGCGTCTGGGATAACTTTGACGATATCGACTTTGACGCCCTGCCGGACAAATTCATGCTCAAGGTCAACCACGGCGCGGGTTGGAATATCGCCGTGCAGGATAAGTCAAAATTCGACAAGGCTGATGCCAAGAGGAAGATCGAGGGCTGGCTCAAGCTGAACTACTGCTACCTGATGGGCGGCCTGGATGTGCAGTACATCCACATCAAACCGCGCATCATCGCTGAAAAATTCATAGAGAATGACGGCGGCGACCTATACGACTACAAAATCTTCTGCTTCGACGGTGAGCCGAAAATCATCCTGCACATCGAGGAGCGCTACACCGACAAGGAAGAGCGGATGTTCTTCTACGACACCCAGTGGAACCAGCTGCCCTTCAACATCAATGTCCCGCTGGAAATGGTCGATATCCCCAAGCCGGAAAACCTCGATAAGATGCTGGATATTGCCCGCACCCTGAGCCAGGGCTACCCCTGCGTGCGCGTTGATTTGTACTCGCTGAACGATGGCAGCATCAAATTCGGCGAGATGACTTTCACCACCGAGAGCGGCATTTCCCGCTGGCACCCCGAGAGCGCCAACGAGTACATGGGCAGCCTGATCCATCTGCCCGGCGTCGACGACAAAGGAGACAACTAATGCCCACCGTCAGTATCCTGGTGCCGGTCTACAAGGCCGAAAAAACGCTGGACGCCTGTGTGGAAAGCATCCTGGCGCAGAGCTATGCGGATTTTGAGCTGCTGCTCATCGACGATGCCAGCCCCGACCATTGCCCGGAAATGTGCGATGCCTGGGCAGAAAAAGACCCCCGCATCCGTGCCCTGCACCCGGCCAAGACCGGGCCGGGGCCGTCCGGTGCGCGCAACGCCGGGCTGGATGCTGCCAAGGGCCAATGGCTCACGATGGTGGACAGCGACGACACCGTCGCCCCCGACCTGCTGGAAAAGCTGCTGGCGGGTGCGGAAAGGAGCAGCGCGGAGCTGGTGCTCTGCAACTGCTGCCCGGTGACAGAGGACGGCGCAGAGCACCCACTGCCCGCAGACGAACAGTTTGCAAAAGAGACCGTTCTGAACGTGAACGCTTTCTGGGATGCCTTCAACACGCCCTGGATCAACCAGTTCACCGGCACGGCCCACCGGCTGTACGCCGCCAAGCTGTTTGACGGCGTGCGCTATCCGCTGGGGATGCTGCACGAGGATTACTACGTGCTGCCGGACCTGATCGCCCGCTGCACAAAAATTTTGTGCCTGCCCTTTACCGGCTACTACGTGCTGCGCCACGCAGGCAGCATCACCGACGGCGCCAAACATGAGGTGCGGCTGGCCATGACAAAGGGGGATATCCACCGGGCAGAGTATTTCCTGCAAAACGGCTGGTACGACCGCGCCGAGGGTGCCCTGACCGACGCCGCGCTGTTCTTGTACAAGAATAAGCGCGGATATGATTTGACCCGGCCCGGCCACAAGGCCGAGTTTGCCGCCGTGAAGCGGGAGCTTTGCCGTGTGTACAGTGCCCTGGCCGCGCAGAAGGGCGCAGCGTCGCTGAAACTCCGCGCCGCCGCCCTGCGGATGGGATTGCCCGTGTTTTATGCTTACACAAAGATGTTGAGCCGTAGATAAATTGAAGGAGCCTCTATGCCCACAGTCAGTATCATTATCCCGGTCTATAAGGCGGAACACTACCTGGACGCTTGTGTGCGCAGCGTGGTGGGGCAGAGCTGTACCGACCTGGAAATACTGCTGGTGGATGACGGCAGCCCAGACCGCAGCCCCGAAATGTGTGATGCCTGGGCTGCGCGGGATCCCCGCGTCCGGGTGCTGCACCGCAAAAACGGCGGTGCGGCGTCGGCTCGCAACGCTGGCCTGGACGCCGCCACCGGCGATTTCATCTTCTTCGCCGATGCGGACGATCTGCTGGAACCAGACGCCATTGAGTACCTCGTCAAGGCCGAGCAGCAGTACGGCACCGACCTTGTCATTGGCAATATGCTCTATGTCGATGCCGAGAACCACCCGATGGCAGAGCCGGACTTTACCGGCTTTACCGACACGGTGCGCACTGTCGATGAGGTGTGGGAGCATTACTTCGCCCTTGACAACCGCAAGATCTACTACGTCGTTGTCTGGAACAAGCTCTACAAGCGGGCTATGTTCGACACGCTGCGCTTCCGCGACGGCAAGCGATACGAGGACCAGTTCTTTATGCTGGATGCGCTGCGCCGCTGCCAGACGGTGGCCTGCCTGGGCTACCAGGGTTACCGCTACGTGCAGCACAGCGCCAGCACCATGGCTGTGGCCGGTGCGGCCCGCAACTACCTGGAACGCCCCGAGTATCTGCTGGAATGGAGTCGCTATTTTGCCGAGAAAGGCAACTACCTCCGGGCCGAGGGCCTTTTGAACGACGCCATCGAGAACCTGTCCCAGAAGGAAAACTTCGACCTGTCCACCCAGCGGCAGCAGGCGCGGTATCATGAGCTGCGCCACAGCTGCGCCGAGGTTTACCGACTGCTCTCCCGCCGCACCGGGCGGGAAAGTATGCTGCTGCGCGCCGGGCTGATTCACTTAGGGCTTCCGGTCTACCTGGCCTTCCTGCGGGAGCGGCGCAGCAGCGCCCAGACCCCGCCCGCCGCGCCCCAGTGGCGAACCCCGGCCCCGCTCACCCCGGTCCCGGCGGTCAGTATCATTATCCCGGTGTACAAGGTCGAGCGGTATCTTGACACCTGTGTGCAGAGCGTGCTGGATCAGACCTTCCAGGATATTGAGGTGCTGCTCGTCGACGACGGCAGCCCCGACCGCTGCCCCGAAATGTGCGATGCCTGGGCGAAAAGCGACCGCCGCGTGCGGGTCATCCACCGCAAGAACGGTGGGCTTTCCGCGGCGCGCAACACCGGCATCGAGGCCGCCCGCGGGCGGTACATCGTCTTTGTGGACAGCGACGACTTTCTGGAGCCGGACACCATCCGCCGCGCTGTGGCCGAGCAGGAGCGCACCGGCGCGGAGCTGGTCATCTTCAACCTCGTCTACGCCAATGACCGCGGCGAACGGTGGCCCACGCCGGACTTCACGATCTTTCAGGATGAAATACTCGACGAGGACGGCGTGTGGGCGCGGTATTTCGCGCTGGAAAACCAAAAAATCTACTATACCGTCGCTTGGAACAAGCTGTACACCGCCAAGCTTTTTGCGGATGGCCTGCGCTTTCCCGAGGGCAAGCGGTACGAGGACCAGTTCATGCTGCCCCACATCCTGCACCGCTGCCAGAACATCGCCTGCCTGGGCTACCAGGGCTACCGCTATGTGCAGCGGGCAGACAGCATCATGGCGCAGGGCCCGGCCAGCCATTACCTGGATCGCCCCGAATACCTGCTGGAATGGTGCGGCTACTTTACCGAGAAAGGCGACTACCTGCGGGCCGAGGGCCTGCTGAACGACGCCATCAAGAACCTGGCCGAGAAGGATGGCTTTGACCTGACCACGGCGCAGCAGCGTACCCGCTACCGCCAGGCCTGCCACGACTGCTCCACGGCCTACGGCAATTTGTCCCGCCGCACCGGGCGGGAGAGTATGCTGCTGCGCGCAGGGCTTTTGCGCCTAGGTCTGCCCCTGTACCGAATCTTCCTCAAACACAAAACCTAAGGAGTTCCCCTACAATGGAAAAAACACAACTGCAAAAAGGATACCATGTACACTACGGCCCCGCGCAGGGGTGGAGCCAGGTCGATGTAAGCGAACTGTGGCGCTATAAGGATTTGATCTGGCTCTTTGTCAAGCGCGATTTCACTGTCATGTACAAGCAGACCGTGCTGGGCCCCGCGTGGATCCTGATTAACCCGCTGCTGTCCACGGCCATGTACTGCGTCATGTTCGGCACCATCGCCCACCTGTCCACCGACGGTGTACCGCAGATTTTGTTCTACCTGGCCGGTACGGCGCTGTGGGGGTTCTTCTCCGCCTGCATCAATAAGGTGTCGGGCACGTTTACCACCAACTCCGCTATTTTCAGCAAGGTGTATTTCCCACGGCTGGCGATGCCCATTTCCACGATGTTGTCAGGCCTTATCAATTTCCTGGTGCAGTTTGCGCTGTTCTTTGTGCTGCTGCTCGTCTACCTGGCCAAGGGTGAAGTCAGCCCCCACTGGGGGATGTTGTTGCTGACGGTGCCGCTGGTGCTGCAGGTGGGCCTGCTGGGCCTGGGCTGTGGCATCATCGTGTCCAGCCTGACCACCCGCTACCGTGATTTGATGGTCGTGGTGACCTTTGGCGTGCAGCTATGGATGTATGGTTCCCCGGTGGTCTATCCGCTGTCGATGATCGACAACCGGCTGCTGCGGGCCATTATGATCGTCAACCCAATGACCGCACCGATGGAGAGCTTCCGTTATATCTTCTTCGGTACCGGGCAGGTCAACGGGTTAATGTGGGTGCTTTCGCTGGCCTGGACCGCCGTGCTGCTGGTCGTGGGTCTGTCGCTTTTCAGCAAGGTCGAAAAGACCTTCGTCGATACGGTGTAAGGGGGTCCTGACATGAGTGAAAATGAACTGATGATCCGTGTACAGGACGTCAAAAAGCAGTACCGCCTGGGCCAGATCGGCGGCGGCACGCTGCGCAGTGACCTGCAAAGCTGGTGGGCCCGCAAGTGCGGCAAAGAGGACCCGAACAGCCTGATCGGCACCGACCAGCGCTTGATCGGTACTACATTTATGGCGCTGAACGGCGTCAGCTTCACCGTCAAAAAGGGCGAGGCCGTGGGTATCATCGGCTCCAACGGCGCGGGCAAATCCACGCTGCTCAAGCTGCTGACCCACGTCACGGCCCCCAGCGCCGGTGATATCGACCTGTACGGCCGTGTGGCCTCGATGTTGGAGGTCGGCACCGGCTTCCACCCCGAAATGACCGGCCGCGAGAACGTCTACCTGAACGGCGCGATTTTGGGCATGACCCACGCAGAAATTGACGCCAAGATGGATGAGATCATTGCCTTCTCCGAGGTCGGCGACTTCATCGACACACCGGTCAAGCGGTATTCCAGCGGTATGTACGTCAAGCTGGCGTTCAGCGTGGCGGCCCACCTGGACAGTGAAATCATGATCATGGACGAGGTCCTGGCCGTCGGCGATATGAAGTTCCAGAAAAAGTGTCTGGATAAGATGCGCCAGGCCGCTCAGCGCGACGGCAAGACCGTTTTGTACGTCAGCCACAATATGTCCACGATCCGCGACCTGTGCGACCGCTGCATCGTGCTGGACAAGGGCAAGGTCATCTTTGACGGTGACGTTGACGAGGGCATTGCCACCTACCTGTCCACCCGCTGGCAGACGTCGGATTTTGTGGACTACACCAACCACAAGCGCGACAACTGGTTCAAGCGCGACAACATCCGCATCCAGAACATCCATGTGCAGGTGCAGTCGGTGGAGGCAATCGAGCGCACCCAGCCTGTGCGCATCCATTACGTGCTGAAAGCCAACGAACTGGCCGAGAACATCGGCCTGCGGTTTGAGGTGCGCGACGAAGTCGGCACCCCGCTGGCGACGTCCAGCATGTTCGGCCTGACCCTGCAGCCCGGCATCAACGAGTTTACGGCGGAGTATGACCTGAGCGTGCTGACCGTGGGCAAGTACAGCAACTACTTCACGGTCATTACCTCCTACGGCGGCGGCACCTACGGCGTCGAGGATTGGGTCCCCGGCATCCAGTTCCAGCTGGTGGACACCTTTGCCACCTATTACGAGGGCTGGAACCGCCGCGCCTGGGGTCCCATCTGCCTGCCCGAACCCGCTGTCACCCTGGGGGCGGAAGAATGATGACGAAGGTTGCGGCGCTGTATATTGCCACCGGCAAGTATACGGTGTTCTGGCCGGAATTTTACGAGAGCGCGGAGCAATACCTGCTGCGCGACTGCGAGGTACACTATTTTGTGTTCACCGACGCGGCCGCTCTGCCGGGGGAGGAGAATCCCCGCGTGCATATCTGCCCGCAGGAGGCCTACTCCTGGCCGTTTGCCACACTGCGCCGGTTTGAGATTTTCTTGAAGCAGGAGCAGGCTCTGCGCGGCTTTGACTATATCTTCTTTTTCAACGCCAACGCGCAGTTTATGCAGCCTGTCACGCGGGAAATGCTGCTGCCCCGGGCCGAAAAAGGGGAACGGCTGCTCGTTGTGCAGCATCCCTCCTTCTACGCAAAGCCGAACTATGAGTTCACCTACGACCGCAACCCGCGCAGCACGGCCTGCATCCCCTACGGACTGGGAAAATACTACGTCTGCGGCGGCGTCAACGGCGGCACGACCCCGGCGTTTTTGGAGCTGTGCCGCACGCTGGACAAGCGCATTCGCCGGGACTTGCAGCACAACGTTATTGCACTGTGGCACGATGAATCCCAGATCAACCGCTACATCCTGTTCCGCCATGACTTCCGTGTGCTGGATCCGTCCTTCTGCTACCCGGAAGGATGGGACCATCTGCCGTTCCCCTGCGTGGTGCGCATCCGCAGCAAGGCGCGGTATCTGGACATCCCGGCCCTGCGCAAAGATGCGCCGGAGACACAGCTTTCCCCGGCGGTGCAGCGGTGGAACCACTTTGCCATGCGCGCGGCCCGCTGGAGCCAAAACCACCTTTTCAAAAAAGGAAAATGACGATGAACGAAGCACAATGGCAGAATCGCATGACCATGCTGGTCAACAGCTGCGACGCCTACGAGGATCTGTGGCAGCCGTTTTTTACGCTGCTGAAACGGTATTTTGCGCCGCTGGATATGCGCATTCTGCTCAACACCGAGAGCAAGGACTTCCACTTTGAGGGGCTGAATATCGAGTGTGTACACAGCAGCGCCGCCACCTACGGTGAGCGCATGACCGACGCGCTGCGCCGGGTCAAGACCGAGTACACTCTTCTGATGCTGGATGACTTCTTCCTGCGGGAGCCGGTGAAGATGGACCGCCTGCATGACCTGGTGCGCTGGATGGATGCGGACCGGGATATCGTCTATTTCAGCAGCGATATCACCGAGGCGCTCTACGATTGGGAAGTGGACCGTTACCCCGGCTACCGCCGCCTGCCGGTGGGCAACCGCTACACGCTGAATATGCAGGCGGCGGTCTGGCGCACTGATAAATTTGCTGAGTACTGGAACCACAAGGTAAGCCCCTGGGACTGGGAGGAGCGCTGCAATGTGCTGACCGCCGCCCACCCGAAGGATAAGTTCTACTGCGTCCTCAACGAGGAAGCGCGCTTTTTGAACTACGGCTACCACAAGGGCCAGTGGATGGGCATTTGCCACGGCAAGTGGGTCGAGCATGACGTTGTCCCGTTCTTTGCCAAAGAGGGCATCGAAATCGACTACGCGAAGCGCGGCTTTGTTGATTTGGCCCACCGCCCGGCCAGCCTGCAAAAAGAAACCGCCCGCAGCGAGCGGTACGACCTTGTGCGCCGCTGCCTGGGGGCGGGGTATCTGCTGCCGTATTTTCTCTTCTGCCGCCGGTGCAACCTGTATAGCAAAAAGAACCATTGCGCCGTGGATGAGGATTACTTCCACTATTTGCAACGCAAGGCTGATTTGCAGAGCCAGACCGGTAAAAAGTGCCTGTTTGGCCCGATGCAGCGATAAAAAATTCCGCACAGCATTTTGCTGTGCGGAGTTTTTTTGTACGGATCACCGGTAATCGATCGGCAATGTCGGCAGACCGTTGAGGGTCCAGTCGGCCAGATTGCCGTCCTGGTACTCGTAGTAGCCCTGGGCGGCGATCATGGCGCCGTTATCGCCGCAATATTTCAGCTCGGGCAGGTAGACTTTTGCGCCCAGCTTTTGGGCACCATCGTTCACCAGCTGGCGCAGACGGCCGTTGGCGGCTACGCCGCCCGCTAAAACTACCTGTTGGGCGTTGGTGTCGGCGGCTGCGGCCAGCAGCTTTTTCGCCAAAATCTGGTCAATACGCTCCTGGAAACTGGCGGCCATGTCGGCTACGTTGACGGCCTGGCCCTTCTGCTCGGCGTTATGCACTTCGTTGATGACGGCGGTTTTCAGGCCGCTGAAGCTGACGTTGTACTTGCCGTCCACATGGGGCACCGGCAGTTTGTAGGCCTTGGGGTTGCCGTCCCGCGCGGCGGCGGCAACGCTGGGGCCACCGGGGTAGGGCAGACCCAGCGTGCGGGCTACCTTGTCGTAGGCTTCGCCTGCGGCGTCGTCTACGGTGCGGCCTAAGATTTTGTAGCGGCACCAATCCTCCACCAGCACAATATGGCTGTGCCCGCCGCTGGCGACCAGGCAGAGAAACGGCGGTTTCAGATCCTGGTGGGTCAGATAGTTGGCGGCGATATGCCCGCGCAGGTGATGCACCGGCACCAGCGGCTTGTTTGCCGCATAGGCCAGCCCCTTGGCAAAGTTGACGCCGACGAGCACCGCGCCGATCAGCCCCGGCGCAAAGGTCACGGCCACAGCGTCCACATCGGCAATGGTCATATTGGCGTCGGCCAGCGCCTTGTCAACGGTGGCGCTGATATATTCCGCATGGCGGCGGCTGGCAATCTCCGGCACAACGCCGCCGTAGAGTGCCTGCTCCTTGACGCTGGTGGAGATGATGTTGGAAATGACCTTCCGGCCATCCTCCACGATCGCCGCCGCCGTCTCGTCGCAGGTGGACTCGATCCCTAAAACATACATACACAAAACCTCTATGCAGGGGCCGGATATGCCCGGCCCTCAACGTTTTCTTGATTGCGATTTTCCCGGAAAGCGGTGGCCTCCGTCGGGGGGGGCCGGACATACCCGGCCCTACGGTCGTGCCGCTGTTTTAATGGGCAGCAAGCCATGTCTTGCCGGTGCCTACCTCGGTCGTCAGGGGGACGCTGTAATGCACAACGTTTTCCATTTCTTCTTTCAAAATGCGCTTTACTTCGTCAATTTCGGCATCGGGTGCTTCGACGATCAGCTCATCGTGTACCTGCAAAAGCAGCCGGGCCTGCAGTTTTTCATCCCGCAGGCGCTGCCAGACATGGACCATCGCCAGCTTGATGATATCCGCCGCCGTGCCCTGGATGGGCGTGTTGCGTGCCATCCGCTCACCGCTGGCACGCACCTGGAAGTTGGAACTTGCCAGCTCCGGCAAAGCGCGGCGGCGGCCAAACAACGTCTCCACATAGCCCTTGTCCTTGGCGTGGGCGATGCAGTCCTTCATATAACCGTCCACCTTCGGGAAGGTGTCGAGGTAGGTCTTTAGGAACGCATCGGCCTCCTTGACCGAAATGCCCAGATCCTTGCCCAGACTGAACGCGCCTTTGCCGTACATGATGCCAAAGTTGATGGCCTTGCTGGCCGAACGCAGCTGCGGCGTGACCTCGCTCTCAGGGATGTGGTAGATTTTGGCGGCAGTCGAGCGGTGGATGTCTGCGCCGTTCAAGAACGCCTGCTGCATATGCTCGTCACCGGTGATGTGCGCGAGGATGCGCAGCTCGATCTGGGAGTAGTCGGCGTCCACCAGTGTCTCGCCCTGCCCAGCCACAAAGTAGCCGCGTAACCGGCTGCCCAGCTCGGTGCGGATGGGGATGTTCTGCAAGTTTGGCTCGGTGGACGAAATGCGCCCGGTGCGGGCCTCGGTCTGGATAAAGGTCGAGTGTACGCGCCCATCCGCGGCCGTGGCGTTCAGCAGGCCGTCCACGTAGGTGGACAGCAGCTTGGAGTAGGTGCGATATTTCAAAATCTCGTCGATGACCGGGCTGTACGGCCGCAGGCTTTCCAGCGTCTCGGCGTCGGTGGAATAGCCGCGGGCGTTTTTCTTGCGCGGCGGCAGGCCCAGCTTGTCAAACAGGGCCTCGCCCAGCTGCTTCGGACTGTTTACGTTGAACTCATAGCCAACTTCTGTATAGATATTGTTTAAAATGCCGTCCAGCTCGCCCCGCAGGCTGTCGCCAAAGGCGCGGATGCCGTCGGCGTCCACTGCAAAGCCGATGCGCTCCATGTCAGCCAGCACGCGGGCCAGCGGCAGCTCCATCTCGTCCAGCAGTTTGCGCTGGCCGCTCTCGTCCAGCGCGGCGGCCAGGGCATCACACAGGCCCGCCAGCACGCCCGCGTCGGGGGCAGCCTCGCAGGTGAAGTCGGCGTGTACGCCGTACTCGGCAGCCAGGGAGTGGACCTCGTACCCACTGGCCGAGGGGTTCAACAGGTAGGCAGCCAGTTTGCCGTCAAACCGCAGCGCCTTACCGATGCCGCCATGTTCCAGTGCCAGCCGGTAGAGGGGCTTTGCGTCAAAGGCCCAGATCTCGGCGTCGCCGTCGAGGATGGCGGCCAGACGGTCCGCGTCGGGCAGGTAGACGTCCTTTCCCTGCACGAGATACCACGCGCTGTCGCCCTCTTTGCTCGCGCTCTGGGCGGCGTAGAAGCGGCCCTCCAACAGCAGCGGCAGGGGGGACGGCTCCACTGTTTCCAGCGGGGCGGCGTCCGCAGCGGCGGGGGCTGCGCCTTCCTCCAGGCCCCAGCGGGCCACCATCTTGTGCATTTCCAGCGCGGCCAGCAGCTGCGCGGCGGCAGCCGGGTCGCCGGGCCGGCGGACATAGGCGGCGGGGTCGGATTCAATCGGTGCGTCCTTGCGGATCGTGCCCAGCATATAGGAAAGGTCGGCCTTGTCGCGGTTGGCGGTCAGCTTGGTCCGCTGGCCGGGCTTGACGGCCTTGTCCTCAATGTTGTCATACACGCCCTGCAGGCTGCCGAATTTGGAGATCAGCGCCAGTGCGGTTTTCTCGCCGATGCCGGGCACGCCGGGGATGTTGTCCGAAGCATCGCCCATCAGGCTCTTGACGTCAATGAGCTGCGGCGGCTCGATGCCGTATTTCTCGCGGATGGCGGCGGGGTCCATGGGAATGGTCTCCTTGTTCGTTGCCAGCAAAACAGTCGTGGCATCGTCCACTAATTGCAAACTGTCCCGGTCGCCGGTCGCCAGCAGCGTGGTGCCGCCCGCAGCCTCACAGGCGGCGGCCAGCGTGCCTAAAATATCGTCGGCCTCCCAGCCGGCCTTGCTGACCTGCACAAAGCCCAGGTCAGTCAGAAGTTCCTTCAGCACCGGCATCTGCTGGGCCAGCTCCTCGGGCATACCGTGGCGGGTGGCCTTGTAGCCGTCGTAGGCGTTGTGACGAAAGGTGGGCGCGCGCTCGTCCCAGGCGATGGCGACAGCGTCCGGTTTGTGGGCTGCCAGCAGGTTGAGCAGGATATTCTGGAAGCCGTAGATGGCGTTGGTGTAGCGGCCATCCTTCGTCGTCAACAGCTTGATGCCGAAAAACGCGCGGTTGACCAGGCTGTTGCCGTCCAAGACCATGAGTTTCATGCGCAATACTCCTTATAAACAATCTACATTTCAGTATACCACATTTGCGGAAAATATGGTAGAATAGAATGTAAAAAACAAAAAGCCTAAAGCCTTCCCCCGCGGGCGGGGGAAGGTGGCGCGCAGCGCCGGATGAGGGGGCGGGCTTACGGACAGGACCCGGTTACGGGTGGCTGCGCGGGCTTTGCCCTCATCAGCCGCCTGCGGGCGGCAGCTTCCCCCGAAGGGGAAGCCTTTTAGAAAGGAAACTTATGCAGCTACGCAACCTACAAATCCCCGCAGGTGCGGTGTTTGCGCCGATGGCGGGGCTGACCGACGCGGCGTGCCGCCATTTGATGGCCGACCACGGTGCGGCCTGGACCGTCAGCGAGATGGCCAGCGCCAAGGCGCTGAACTTCGGCGACCGCAAATCGCTGGAACTGCTCAAGGATGAGCACCCCCACGGCCTGTATGCCATCCAGCTGTTCGGTGCAGAGCCGGAGTCCATGGCAAAGGCAATTCTGTTTGTCCGGGAAAAGGGCATCCGGTTCGACATCCTTGATATCAATATGGGCTGCCCCGCGCCCAAGATCACCAGCAGCGGCGCGGGCAGTAAGCTCCTGCTTGACCCGCCGCTCTGCGGGCAGATGGCAGCCGCCGCCCGCAAGGCGCTGGGCGACGACACCCCGCTGACCGTGAAAATGCGCATCGGTTGGGATGCCGACAACCTGACCGGCGTCGAGGTCGCCAAGCAGCTGGAAGCGGGCGGCGCGGATTTGATTGCCGTGCATGGCCGCACGCGGGAGCAAATGTACATCCCGCCCATCGATACGGCAGCCATCGCGGCCATCAAGCAGGCGGTGTCCATCCCGGTGCTGGCGAACGGCGACGTGACCAGCGCAGACGGTGCGCTTACCTTGTTAAAAGAGACCGGCTGCGACGGTGTCATGATCGGGCGCGGCGCCTTGGGCGACCCCTGGCTGTTCGCACAGGTGCGCGCGGCGCTGCTGGGCGAGGAACGCCCGCCCGAGCCGACGCTGAACCAGCGGATGGCCGCCCTGCGCGCGCAGATCTACGAAATGTGCGAGGAAAAGGGCGAGTGGGCCGCCATGCCCCAGGCCCGCAGCCAGGCCATGCACTATATGAAAGGCCTGCGCGGTGCCGCCGCCCTGCGCCGCTATTGCTCGATGCTGGAGCATTTTACCGATGTGGACCGGCTGATCGACGCGGTGTACAAATTGCAATAATGTAGGGGCCGGGTATGCCCGGCCCCTACAACCGTATTAAAATCTCCCGCGCGTCAATTCGTCGAGATTCTGCGCAAAGCAGGGCAGCATATGCTCGATGAAGTATTCGGCCTCGGGGCAGTGCATTTCGTGCAGGGCTGCCAGCTGCTGGGCCTCGGCGGCCTCAAACTCGTGGCTGCCGCTCTGGCGCTCCTCCATGCACTTGATGAGCGCCGAAAGCCGGTCCGCTGCTTTTACAATTTTGCGCTCGGCATCGTTCAGCAGACTGCCGGTCAGCCAGGCCTGCGTTTCGGCCTGCAATTCGGCGGGCTGCAAGCTCGCCATGACCCGTGCCCCCTCGTGTTCCACGGCCTTGTAGGCGGTGCGAAGCGCGTCGTTTTTGTACTTGACCGGGGTGGGCAGGTCGCCGGTTAAAATCTCCGGTGCATCGTGGTAAAGCGCCGCCGTGGCGACGACCTCGGGCCGCAGGGATTTTCCCGTGGCCGTGCATTTTTGGCCAATCAGGCAGAGGGTGTGCGCCAGCAGCGCCGTGTCGGCGGTGTGCTCGCTCAGGGATTCGGCCCGGGTGCTTCGCATCAGGCTCCAGCGGGTGATGTATTTCATGCGGCTGAGCAACGCACTGAACGGATAGGTTTTCATCTTCACTTGACCTCCGGTTTGTGGTATAATGGGACGTATCCTCAGTATACCACACCTTGCCCCAAAGAGGGGCCCCATAAACGGTACTATCAATATGGAATCCGTAAATTTTAAACAAAAATCCAATTACTGGCGGGTATTCGTGCTCTGCTTTGCTACGGCGGTGCTGCTGTTTCTGCCCCACTGCATCATGGATGCCGTCGCGGGCGGCGGGTACTTCCACTACGCGGGCGACTTCAACGATCAGCAGATCAACTTTTACCAGTATGCCAACGCCTTTATTAAGCAGGGCGGCACCTTCAGCTGGGCTACCGATTTAGGCAGCGGGTTTGTCAACTCCTACTCGTTCTACCTGCTGGGCAGTCCGTTCTTCTGGCTTTCGATGCTCGTGCCCGCCAAGTTCATGCCCTGGGCCATGGTGCCGCTGCTCTGCCTGAAAATGGCGCTGGCCGGGGGCGGGGCTTACCTGTGGGCACGCCGCTGGGTGCAGGACGAAAGATGGTCCATGCTGGCGGGCTGTCTGTACGCATTCTCCGGGTTCAGCATCTACAACATCTTTTTCAATCACTTTTTGGACGTTGTGGCGCTGTTTCCCTATATGCTGGCGTCGCTGGACGACGCGGTGCTGGACGGCAAAAAAGGCCGCTTTCCGTTCTGGGTGGCGCTGAACCTTGTCAACAATTACTTCTTTTTTGCCGGGCAGGCCGTGTTCCTCATCCTCTATTTCTTCTGCATGGCGGCGGGGCGGCGGTATAAAATCGGCCCGCGCAAGTTTGCAAGCCTTGCGTGGGAGACGGTCCTGGGCTGCGCCTGCGGGTGCGTGCTGCTGCTTCCGGCGGGGCTGTCGCTTTTGCAAAATCCGCGCACCATCGACCCGTTTACCGGGTATGGATACTTGTTCTACGGCAAATCCCAGCAGTACGGTGCCATTTTTTACAGCCCCTTTTTGATGCCGGATGCGCCCTATTTCAAGGATATGTTCCAGGAAGGCATCCTCAAACACACGAGCCTGACCGCCTACCTGCCGCTGGTGGGTGCGGCGGGCGGGTTGGCGTTCTGCCGGGCGCGGGGGCGGCACCCGTTTACCTACATTCTGAAAGTGTGCATCGTCTGCGCGTTCGTGCCGGTGCTGAACAGTGCGTTCTACGCCCTCAATTCCAGCTACTATGCCCGCTGGTATTATATGCCGATTCTGGTTTTGTGCGGTGCGACGTGCTATCTGCTTGCCCGCCCCGGCCTGGCGGAGCGGCACCTGCCCCGGGCGTTCGCGCTGACGACCTTTATCACGCTGACGGCGGCGGTGTTCGCCATCCTGCCCAACGAGGATGACGACGGCAACACGGTCTACGGCGTGTTGGATCAGCCTGCGCGGTTCTGGGCCATCTTCGGCATGACGGTGGCGGGCATCGTGGTTTTTGCGTTGCTGTGGCATTTTTGCCGCCAAAAGCGCCGCTGGGGCAGTATTCTGATGGCGGCGACGCTGGGGTTCAGCCTGCTGTACGGTACGCTGCACCTCTCGCTGACCAAGTACGCCCAGTGGGACACCGATAGCAATTTGATCGCAGAAACGTATGATTCTGTGGATGAGATTGCCGCCGCCCTGCCGGATGACGCGTTTTATCGCATCGATGCCTATGGGGCGCACAACAATCTGGGGCTGTGGTTCGATAGGAGTTGTCTGCAATTTTTCAACTCCACCGTCGCGCCCAGCATCATGGAATTTTACCCAGAGGTCGGCGTCAAGCGGGACGTGAACTCCAAGCCCGACGCCGAGAACTACGCACTGCGCGGGCTGCTCAGCGTGCGGTACACGCTGGTAGCCAAGGACAAGGAGGCTGAGTGGACCGACAAGGCTTTGCCCGGCTGGCGGCGCACCGGCGAGACGACGGCCTACGCCATTTACGAGAACGAAAACTGGGTGCCGATGGGCTTTGCATTCGACTACTACGTCACCGCCGACCAGCTCGACCGCGTGAACGAGGACGAGCGTGCGCAAATTTTGTGCCGCGCGGTTTTGCTGGATGACGACCAGATTTCGGCGTTCGGCGGTATTTTGCAGCCTCTGCCCGATGAAGAGCTGACCAACCGCAGTGAGGATGCCTATACTGCCGACTGCGTCGCCCGGCGGGATGCAGGTGTGGCAGAATTTGCCGCGACCCGCACCGGTTTTACGGCCAGGACGAACTATGCCGCGGACGAGCTGGTGTTTTTCAGTGTGCCGTATGACGACGGCTTTACCGCCACAGTCAACGGCGAACCCGCCACCATTGAAAAGGTGGACGACGGCCTGATGGCCGTGTGCGTGCCCGCAGGGGAGAACGAGATAGAATTTACCTACCATACGCCGGGGCTGAAGGTGTCGGCCACCGTGAGCGCCGTTGCTATCGTGGTGTATGGCGTGTATTTGGGAATTTTGCGGAAGAAAAAGAGGGCATAACGGCAAATGCGGCGCGAAAGGGAAGTTTGCAATAGAGGCAAACGACCCGGGGCGTCGAGGACGCCGCCCCCTACAACTAAAGGATAAAGGAGTTCTAAAGGCACAGTGCGGCGGCCTGAGGGCAGGCAGCCCTACGGAAGCACTTTTCATCGCGGGGGTTCGGGGGGACCCCCGACTCAAAAGTGGAGCAAGGCCAGTAGGCGTTAAGCGTGAACAGTAATACTGCGTTCGCGTAGCCGGATGGCCTTGCGACTTCCGCTTTGGGGTTCCTAGGGGCGTGCAGCCCCTAGGTCGCGGGTCCGCTCCGTCGAAAGAGCGGCAGTTTTCTTTGCGAGCTTTCTTTTGCTGCCAAAAGAAAGCGACCTCCCGGGAGGATGCCGTTCATACTTTAGCAGAGCAAAAAGAGAGGAAACAAACCATATGCCAAACCATGCTGAACAGTTAGCCCAGGAATTGAACCTGAATGTCAAAAATGTCCAGGGGGCTATTGAATTGATCGATCAGGGGAACACCATCCCCTTTATCGCCCGCTACCGCAAGGAGGCCACCGGCTCGATGGACGATCAGGTACTGCGCGATCTGGGCGACCGTCTGGAATATCTGCGCGGCCTCGATAAGCGCAAGGAGGAAGTCACCTCCTCCATCACCGAGCAGGGGGCCATGACGCCCGAATTGACCGCCGCGCTGACCAAGGCCAAGACCTTGGCCGAGGTCGAGGACATCTACCGCCCCTATAAGCCCAAGCGCAAGACCCGCGCCAGCATCGCCAAGGCCCGGGGCTTGCAGCCGTTGGCCGACGCGATTCTGAAACAGGACGCTGCGTTTGACCCCGAGAAAGCCGCCGCTGCGTACCTCAACGACGAGGTCCCCGACGCAGCCGCCGCGTTGGCCGGGGCGCAGGATATCATCGCCGAGGCTGTCTCCGATGATGCCGCCTGCCGCGCCGAACTGCGCCGCTACTACCGTGCGTTCGGCCGCATCGCCAGCGCCAAGGCCAAGGACGAGGACAGCGTCTACGCCCAGTATTACGACTTCGCAGAGCCGCTGAACAAGATACCCGGCCACCGTGTGCTGGCACTGGACCGCGGCGAGCGCGAGGGCTTTTTGAAGGTTGGCATTCAGGTCGATGCCGACCGTGCGGCAGGTATCGTCAGCTGGATGTACGCCCGCAAAAAGACCGGCGGCAAGAGCGCGGAGCTCGTGGATGCCGCCGCCCGCGACGCATACAGCCGCCTCATCCACCCCAGCCTGGAAAACGAACTGCGGAGCGAGCTGTCCGATGCCGCCGCCGAGGGTGCTATCAAGGTCTTTGGCGATAACCTGCGCCAGCTGCTTTTACAGCCGCCCATCCGCGGCAAGACGGTTATGGGCCTGGACCCCGGCTACCGCATGGGCTGCAAGGTTGCCGTCGTGGACCCCACCGGCAAGGTGCTGGACACGAACGTCGTCTACCCGGTGCCCGAGTTCAAGCGCGTGGATCAGGCGAAAAAAATTATCAAAGCGATGGTTTTGAGGAACGGCGTCGAGGTCATGGCCATCGGCAACGGTACGGCCGGCCACGAGACAGAGGAATTCGCTGCCCAGGTCATCCGTGAGCTGGCCGACGAAAAGAACCTGCATTTGCAGTATATGGTCGTCAGCGAGGCCGGCGCGTCGGTCTACTCCGCCAGCAAACTGGCCGCCGAGGAATTCCCCCAGTATGACGTCAACCTGCGCAGTGCTGTGTCCATTGCCCGCCGTTTGCAGGATCCGCTGGCCGAGTTGGTCAAAATCGACCCCAAGGCCGTCGGCGTGGGCCAGTACCAGCACGATATGCCCCAGAAGCGGCTGAACGAGACGCTGGACGGCGTGGTCGAGGACTGCGTGAACAGTGTCGGCGTCGACCTGAACACTGCCTCTGCGCCGCTGCTTCGCCGCGTGGCGGGCGTCAGCGCGGCCACGGCCAAGAATATCGTTGCCTGGCGCGAGGAGGAGGGCGCGTTCACCTCCCGTGCGCAGCTGAAAAAGGTCAAGGGCCTCGGCCCCAAGGCGTATGAGCAGTGCGCGGGCTTCCTGCGGCTGCCCGAGGCGAAGAACAGCCTGGACGCGACCGCCGTCCACCCCGAGAGCTACGCCGCCGCCAAGGCCCTGCTGGATGCCTGCGGCTACACCGCCGCAGAAATCGGCACCGACAAGCTGGCGGGCCTGCCCGGCGCTGTCAAGGTCAAGGGGGCCAAGACCCTGTGTGAGACGCTGGGGGTGGGAGAGCCGACGTTGAACGATATCGTCGCCGAGCTGTGTAAGCCGGGCCGCGACGTGCGCGACAGCCTGCCCAAGCCGCTGCTGCGCAGTGACGTCATGGGGCTGGACGACCTCAAACCCGGCATGGAGCTGACCGGCACTGTGCGCAACGTCATTGATTTCGGCGCATTCGTAGACCTGGGTGTCCACCAGGACGGGCTGGTCCATGTTTCCCAGATCAGCGATAAATTCATCAAGCACCCGCGGGAAGTGCTGAAGGTCGGCGATATCGTGCGGGTCAAGGTGCTCAGTGTCGATACCGGCAAAAAGCGCATTGCCCTGACAATGAAGGGCGTTCCCCAGCAAAACTGATACAAAAGCGACAGGAACATATACAAATGTTGCACGCGGATTTACATGGTGTTTGATTTTTAACAAGGAATGTTGTACAACTAAAGCAGAAATCAACAAAAACGTTCAGAAAACGTAAAAATTCGATTGTAAAAACATAATATATGTGAACAAATGCACAAGGCACAGCCCAAAAGCTGTCATTCTTACCAAAAGCCAAAAATGAAGGATTTTCTCTTTTGTGCAGGAAATGGAAAAAATCACCTTTGTGCATTATGAACAAACACAAGGCACATAATTGTGCTATAATGCACAACGTAGGGAGCAGATAGAGCATGGTGGCTCACCTCCCTGCCGCAGGCCGTGCGCCCGGTTCCATCCTGGATACCGGTGCTGAAGACGCGGCAGAATGCGTGGGAAAAATCGGAGGTTCTTTATTATGGTGAAACAAGTCAAGGTTTCCAATTTTACTGAGGTCAAGGGAATCGTGTCTGCTGCCGCCAAGTGTTATAACGATGTCGGCGTGCATGACATGAAGGGCAGCATTGCCGATGCAAAGAGCATCCTGGGCATGATGAGCCTGGATTACAGCCATCCCGTCAAGATCGTCTGCGAGGATGAGCATGACCTGAACCGCGTTGTCAGCGCGCTCAAGCAGTAAAATCAAACCGACCGCCCTGTGGTGTATGCCGCAGGGCGGTTTTTGTGTGAAAGGCTTCCCCCGCGGGGCTGCGCCCGCAGGCGCGTGTCGGAGTGCAACCGCCGTAGGCGGCACTTGGCACGGAGACTGAAGCTGTCCGCGAAGCGGACTGATGAGGGCAGAGCTTTCGTGATTTCCCGTTTGTGGGCAACACCCGGCCACCCACCCCTCATCCGGCCCTGCGGGGCCACCTTCCCCCCGCGGGGGAAGGCAAGGAGCGCATCACACCGCTGCGTAAAATTTTCTGAAAATAGGAACTTTGAAAACAAGAGAAAACGAGAGTATTTGAAAGCATTTGAGAGCAAGCGCGGAATAAATTAAAATTCTTGCTAAAAACCGTTGACTATGGCCCCGCTTTCTGCTATAATCACACTTGCGCGAAAAAGCGCCCTGTGCGGCGCTGTTAAATACCGTTATAAGACGGACGTGTTAATTTCTCAATGGAGGTTCCTACTATGAGCACGACTCTCGCTAAGCCCGCTGAAATGGCTGACCGCAAGTGGTATGTGATCGACGCCGCCGGCAAGCCCCTCGGCCGCGTTGCTGCCAAGGCTGCTGTCATCCTGCGCGGCAAGAACAAGACCACTTTCACCCCCAACGTTGACTGCGGTGACCACGTCATCATCATCAACTGCGACGAGGCTGTCCTGACCGGCAAGAAGCTGGAGAAGAAGTTCCATCGCACTCATTCCGGCTGGATCGGCGGCCTGAAGGAGACCCAGTACAAGACCCTGATGGCTGAGAACAGCGACAAGGCCATGACCTACGCTGTCAAGGGCATGATCCCCTCTAACACCATCGGCGCCAAGGCTATGACCCGCCTGCACTGCTACAAGGCTGCTGACCATGCCCATGCTGCTCAGAAGCCCGAAGCTGTTGAGATTTGAGTGAGGAGGCAATAGAAGATGTACGAAACCAAACCTTATTTCTACGGCACTGGCCGTCGTAAGCATTCCGTTGCCCGCGTTCGCGTTTACAACGGCACCGGCAAAATGACCATCAATGGCCGTGACATCAACGACTACTTTGGTCTGGAGACCCTGAAGCTGCTGGCCAACAGCCCCTTGGTTCTGACTGAGAACGAGGGCAAGTTCGACGTCGTCGTCAACGTCGTCGGCGGTGGCTGCGCCGGTCAGGCTGGCGCTATCCGCCACGGCCTGTCCCGCGCCCTGCTGCAGTTCAACCCCGAGCTGCGCGCTACCCTGAAGAAGGCTGGCTTCCTGACCCGCGATCCTCGTATGAAGGAACGTAAGAAGTACGGCCTCAAAGCCGCTCGTCGCGCACCGCAGTTCAGCAAGCGCTGATTACCCGCTGCGCAGCGAAAGCCTTATCCCACAGCAAAACTGGCGCTGGTCCTTGTGGGCCGGCGCCTTTTCTATAGCAAAAAGGAGAACCCATGGCCTTATCCGTAAAAACGAAAGAGCATATCCGCCGCTGGGCGGCGCGGGTGCTGCCCAAGTGGGGCGCACTGGCGGGCGGGGGCGCCGCATTGGCGGCGGCCATCGCGTTTACCGGCACGGCGCTGCACTTTACCACCGTCAACGACACCCACGGCGGCAGCGTGCGCATCCTGACGGCATCCACCGACCTGGACACCGTGCTGGAGCAGGCCGACACCCCGCAGCTGCGGGAGCATGACCGCGCCGTCTGGACGCACACCGACGACGGCGAACAGCTCGACGTTCTGCGGGCTTACACTGTGCCCATCACGGCGGACGGCACCACGCAGGAGATCATCACCACTGGGGCAACGACGGCGGAATTGCTGGCCCAGGCTGGGCTGGCCTGGACCGAGGACGATATCCTGAGCAGCGGCCCCGACGAGATCATCCCCGAGGGCGGCAGTATCACACTGCAGCGGGTCAGCTATGTGGAGTACACCCAGGACGAGGTCATCCCCGCTGCGGTGGAGGATATCCCCACCAGCCTGTTCTACCGCAAGCAGGACAAGACGATGACCCTGCAGGAGGGCGTGGACGGCCTGGACACCGTGACCTACCGCGAGACCTGGATCGACGGCCAGTGGACAGCCACCGATGAAATCGACCGTGTGACCCAGGCTGGCATGGTGCCCACCATGGAGAAGGTCTACGGTGAGGGCGCGCCTGTGTCGCCGTTCGTTGGGCCGGAGATCGTGGACGGCGTCCCCGCTGAGGGCGTGGCCGAGGTCTACACGGACCAGCGTTCCACCGGCTACTCGGCATCGGAAACGGCCAAAGGTGCCAGCGGCCGCCGCCTGACCTACGGTACGGTGGCCATCAATCCCAACATCATCCCTTACGGCTCGCTGATGTACATTACCAGCGCCGACGGCAAGTTCGTCTACGGCTATGCCTACGCCGCCGACACCGGTACGGCCATGATGGAAGGCTCGGCCTTCATCGATCTGTACTACGAGACCTATGACGAGTCCGTGATGAGTGCGGTCATCCCGGTGAACGTCTACGTGCTGGACGACGAGACCGCCGCCAAGTACAAAGAGCAGAACGATGCGATTCTCGCGGCTGACACGGTGGTCGGCAGATAAAGCAGCAGACAAAAAATAACAGGGTCGTGAACCGCTGTGGTTCACGACCCTGTTATTGTACAATTTTACTTCGTGCCGAAGATACGGTCGCCGGCGTCGCCCAGGCCGGGGACGATGTAGCCGTTGTCGTTCAGCTTCTCGTCCAGGGCGCCGACATAGATGTCCACATCGGGGTGGGCCTCATGCAGGGCCTTCAGGCCCTGGGGCGCGGCCACCAGGCCGATGAACTTAATGTGCTTGGCACCGCGCTTTTTGATCTGGCCGATGGCGTCACAGGCGCTGCCGCCGGTGGCCAGCATCGGGTCCAGAACAAAGACCTCGCGCTCGTTGATGTCGTTGGGCAGCTTGCAGTAGTACTCGACCGGCTCCAGCGTCTCCTCGTTGCGGTACATGCCGATGTGGCCGACCTTGGCGGCGGGGATCAGGTTCAGCATACCGTCCACCATGCCCAGGCCTGCGCGCAGGATGGGCACCAGGGCCAGCTTGCGGCCGGCCAGGACCTTGGTGCGGGCTAGGGCAACGGGGGTCTCGACCTCGACTTCCTCGGTGGGCAGGTCGCGGGTGGCCTCATAGCAGAGCAGCATCGCGATCTCGCTTACCAGGTCACGGAACTCCTTGGTGCCGGTGTTGCGGTCGCGCAGCAGGCTGATTTTGTGCTGGATCAGGGGATGGTCAACAATTTCAACAACGCTCATGGTATGATCTCCTTGCAATTCAAAAATATTCAGCCTGCCGTGCAGGCAACGAAACTTAGTGATTTTCCAGTGCCATCATCTTGTCGATGCGCTGCTGGTGGCGGCCGCCCTCGAACGCAGCGTTCAGGAAAGCGTCCACGATCTGGCAGGCCAGTCCCGCACCCACCACGCGGCCGCCCAGGCACAGGGCGTTGGCGTTGTTGTGGCGGCGGGTGAACTCCGCGCTGAAGGTATCGCTGCAGCAGCAGGCACGGATGCCCTGCATCTTGTTGGCGCACATCGACATACCCACGCCGGTGCCGCAGCACAGGATGACAAGAGCACAGCTGCCGTCCTGTACGGCCTTGCAGCCCTTGGCGGCATAGTCGGGGTAGTCCACGCTGGCGGTGGAGTCGGTGCCAAAGTCGGTGTAGGCAATGCCCAGTTCGTTCAGGTGTGCCTTGATGGCCTCTTTCAGTTCATAGCCGCCGTGGTCGGCAGCCAGTGCGATCGGTTTGTCAAACTTCATTTTGTTTCCCCTCTGTTTTTTCACGTTCCGCGCGCTCCCGCTCAGCCTGGCTCAGCCGGTGGTAATCCGGCAGCAGGGCGGCGGGGGGCACACATTCGCCCTTTTCCCACATGGCCTTGGTGGCAAGCGCTACGCCCGCACCGCGCAGAACCTGCAGCGGCTGCGGCACAGCGGCCACGCCCGGAACGTTCTTATATGTATTGTAACACAAAGTTGCGCCGTCGCCAACAAAAAACAAAGGTTTTTTACAGCTTTGTACAAAATTTTCCAGAGCTGTGACCGGCTCGGCGGCGTCTGGGGTCAGGCGGTCATGACTGGCAAGGTCAAACGCACCCCAATACACCTGCCCGCGGCGGGCGTCCTGTGCGCCGATGACGGTGCCTTCGCCCGAAAGGCCGTAGGCCAGTGCGGCCATCGTGGAGACGCCCGCGCAGGGGATCTGTTTGGGCAGGGCCAGCCCCTTGACGACAGCCAGCCCGATGCGCAGCCCGGTAAAGCTGCCGGGGCCGTTGGTCACACCCAGCACATCCAAATCGTCCACGGTCAGGCCGCAGGCTTTCAGCGCGGTATCAATCATGGGCAGCAGTGTCTCACTGTGGGTCAGGCCGTTGTTGCACTGGGCCTCGTACAGCAGGGTATCGTCCCGCAGCACCGCCACAGCCGCCGTTTTGCCGGCGGTGTCCAAAGCCAATAAATTCATTGAAATCACCTATTTATCATTCAATCGTAATCTTCCGCGTCGTCTCATCCACACGCTCAATGTGGATTTTGATGGGATTTTCCAGCGCCAGCAGCTCCGCGCAGTTCTCGCTCCACTCGCAGGCAACGACGGCTCCCATGTCGAGGTAGTCATAGAACCCGGCGGCGGCCAGGTCGTTTTCGGTGTGGATGCGGTACAAGTCAAAATGTGCGAACGGCCGCGGGCCGCGGTAGTAGTTGACAATGGCAAATGTCGGGCTGGATACCGGGTCGGTGCAGCCCAAGCCCTCGGCCAGGCCCTGGCAGAAGGCGGTCTTGCCCGCGCCCAGGCCCCCGGTGAACGCGATCAGCGCCCCCGACGGCAGCGTCTTGGCAAAATCCCGCCCGGCGGCGACAGTTTCTTCCCGCGAATGGGTCGTAAATTCCTGCATAGGCAAACTCCCTGCCTGCGGCCGAATAGAACAGTGGCCGCACTCATATATATTATAGTACACAAAAACCGATTTGTAAAATTTAATCTGTAACTTGGCAAAAACCGTCGAAATGCGGTATAATACAAATACTATCAGGGGAAGGAGTCCGCCCATGTATCCGCTTATCCGCCGGTATCTGCGCCGGGTCGATGTGTTCTATCTGCTGCTCTGCGCGGCGTGCTCGGCGCTCAGCGTCGTGGTGCTGGTGTCCATCGGCCAGACGCAGCTGGGATCCAACAACAAGGCGTCGGTGCAGCTTATCGCCAGCCTGCTGGGGCTGATGCTGGCGGTGGTGTTCTCCACTGCGGATTACCACGCGCTGGCCCGGGCCTGGCCGCTGCACGCCGTGGTGGCCTGGGGGCTGGTGCTGCCCACCCTGTTTTTGCACAACGTCAATACGGGGCTTGTCACGATCGGGTACGACGCGGGCGGCACCTCCAATTACAGCTGGTACCGCGTCGGCGGCATGACATTCCAACCCGCCGAGCTGGCAAAAATCAGCTTTATTTTGACATTGGCGCTGCATTTGAGCAACGTGCGCGGCCAGGTCAATAAGCCGAAAAATTTGTTGCTGCTCCTGCTGCACATCGGGCTGCCTGCGGCAGCCATCCATGTGCAAGGCGACGACGGCACGGCGCTGGTGTTTTTAGGGATAGGCCTCGTCATGCTCTTTGCGGGCGGGCTGTCCCACTGGCTGGTGGCGGGCGGCCTGGCGGCGGGGGTTGTGGGCGGTGCGGCGCTGCTGGTGCTGCGGCCCGGCATTTTAAAAGGCTACCAGTTCAAGCGCATTCTGGCCGTGCTTACGCCCGACGACCCCGCGCTGGCGGACATCACCTACCAGCAGAATAAGGGTGCCATGGCCATCGGAACCGGCGGGCTGACCGGACAGGGACTGCTTTCCGGCGAGCACATCTTTGTGCCCAACGCCTGGAACGATTTTATCTTTGCGTACCTCGCCAACGTGCTGGGCTTTATCGGTGCGGCGGTGGTGCTGGTGCTGCTGCTGGCGCTCTGCCTGCGCACGCTGCAAACCGGTCTGCGCTGCCCTGACGCGCTGGGGTGCAATATCTGCGTGGGCATTTTTGCGGCGCTGTTTTTGCAGTGTGTCATCAACCTGGGCATGAATTTGCAGGTGCTGCCGGTCATCGGCGTAACGCTGCCGTTCTTCTCGGCGGGCGGGTCCAGCGTCGTGATGATGTATCTCTGCGTCGGCATTGTGCTGAGCGTCGGCATGAACACCCGCCGCAGCAAGCTGGATATGCAGCGGATCATATAAGTAAAACGGGAGCGGCGGAAAGCTGCTCCCGTTTTTATCATTCTGCGGTTTTGGGGTCGGGCATGAACAGCCCGGGAATCAGGCAGACCGCCGACGCACCGACGATGATGAACACGGTGCGGGACAGCCAGCTCATACTGCCGCCCAACAGCCACCCCACGGCGTTAAAGCCCCAGATGCCGTAGATGCCCCAGTTGATGCCGCCGATAATGGCCAGCAAAAGTAAAAGTTTTTTGAAACAAGACATGGATGATACCCTCCTTTGTGGAAGAGTATGTGCGGGGATGCGGGAGTTTATGCGCGGCTGAAGCGGGACCCGCGACTTACCGCCGCATCCTTTTTACGGTTCATCCGCAGGGAAAAATCCTGCCCCCTTCGCGGGGCGTCGAGGACGCCGCCCTCTACATTCCTTGTCGTAACCCTTCCACCTATTTGTAGGGGCCGCATACAGGCGGCCCGCCAACCTTAACGCCATATCCGGCTTACGCATCGTCACCCTGTAGGGGCCGGGCATGCCCGGCCCGCAGTTTTGCCATAAGTACCCGCTTATCCTTACAAACTGGAAGTTGTTTATTAAACCTTTTTAACCTTAACCAACAACATCATAGGTCTACGCA